>ODAJ012181181.1_pt1 | contig 32466 bp, 24 predicted proteins | sample 1539241 | NCBI WGS metagenome assembly ODAJ01 (sample SAMN02144231, study PRJEB22623) | gut metagenome | biome: sheep rumen | host: Ovis aries | place: New Zealand
CTGACGGCGTTCATCCCCATGCTGATGGATACGGGCGGCAACTCCGGCTCCCAGTCCTCGGTGACGGTCATCCGCGCCATTTCCCTGAACGAGCTGACCTTTGGCGACCTGCCGAAGGTGATCTGGAAGGAGGTCCGGACGGCGGCGCTGTGCGGCATCTGCCTGTCGATGCTGTGCTTCGGCAAGATTATGCTGGTGGACCGTCTGCTGCTGGGCAAAGAAGAGATTACGGCCCTGGTGGCGGCGGTGGTCTGCCTGACGATGGCGGTGACGGTGCTGTGCGCGAAAATCGTGGGCTGCACGCTGCCGATGCTGGCCAAGAAGCTGGGCTTTGATCCGGCGGTGATGGCGAGCCCGTTTATTACGACGATTGTGGACGCGCTGTCCCTGCTGGTCTATTTCGGCATTGCCTGCGCACTGCTGCCGGGACTGGCCTGAGACACGGACTGTGAGCGAAAGACAACAGGCTGAGCGATGGCTCAGCCTGTTGTGCCCCGCGGGGCGGAGGACGGACGAATGAGCACGAGAAAAAACGCGATGTACAATGTGGGCTATCGCCTGTTTTCCGTGCTGCTTCCGCTGGTGACGGCCCCCTATCTGTCCCGCACGGTGGGGACGGACGGCGTGGGGCTGTATTCCTACGCCTGGAGCATCTCCTACGTCTTTGTGCTGGTGGGCATGCTGGGGCTCAATGATTACGGCGTGCGCGCGATCGCGCAGATCCGGGACGACCGCAAGGCGCTGGACAGAACCTTTTCCGCCATCTGGCAGATGCAGCTGCTGGTGGCCGGAGTGACGCTGCTGGCCTGGTTCGGCTACGTGTTCTGGATCGCGGAGGAGGAGCGGCTGATCGCGCTGCATCTGACGATGATGAGCGTCAGCTGCCTGGTGAGCTTTGACTGGTGTCTGATGGGGCTGGACATCTTCCGGCCCATCGCGCTGCGCAATACCTTCGTCAAAAGCCTGGCGGCGGTCTGCGTGTTCCTTTTCGTGCGGAGCCGGGAGGACCTGTGGATCTACGCGCTGGTCTGGAGCGCGGCGACGCTCCTGGGCAATCTGAGCTGCGTTGTGTCCCTGCGGGGCCGGGTGACCTATCGCCCGGTGCCCTTCCGGGAGAGCCTGAAGCATCTGAAGCCCTGCGCGGTGCTGTTTATTTCCGTGCTGGCGGTGAACATCTACCGGACCATGGACAAGGTCATGGTCAGCGCCATTGCGGGTGTGGATGAAAACGGCCTGTATGAGAACGCGGAAAAGATCATCTACTGCCTGAGCGGCTTCATCTCCGCCATCGGTACGGTGATGATGCCCAAGGTTGCGCATATGCAGCAGCGGGGGGAGACGGAGCGAATTCGGCGGCACATTCTCCGGAGCATGGATCTGATTCTGTGCATGGTCAGCGCGCTGGCCTTCGGCGTGGCGGCGGTGGCGGACCGCTTCGCGCCGCTGTTCTACGGGGAGGCCTTCGCCTATTCGGGCGTGCTGATGGCGCCGCTGGCCTTCACGCTGATCATGATCGGATTCGCCAATGTGATCCGGACGCAGGTGGTGCTGCCGCAGAAGCGGGATTCCATCTTTGTCCGGAGCGTCTGCGCCGGCGCCGTGGTGAACCTGCTGGCCAACAGCCTGCTGATTCCCGGCCTGAAAAGCATGGGGGCGGTGGTGGGCACGCTGCTGGCGGAGCTGACGGTGCCGGTGGTGCAGTACCTGATCCTGCGCAGGGAGCTGCCCTATGGCCGCTTTCTCCGCTTCGCGGCGATCTACGGAGCCTTTGGCGCGGTGATGCTGGTGTGCGTCCGGGGCGTGGGCGCGCTGCTTCCGATGGAGGGCTGGCCCGCTCTGGCGGTGCAGGTGGCCGCGGGCATCCTGGTCTATGGCGGGCTGTGCCTGGTGTACTGGAAGCGGACGGGAACGGAGCTTCCGCTGCGCCGGGGCACCCGGAAACGGACAGAAGAATAAAACGCAATCCCCCCGCGCCGCGGGGGGATTGCCGTACAGGCGTAAAGCGAGAAACGTCAGACGGGACGATACAGCTCGAATTCACCGGGCATGGCGCGCGTCTCGAAGACGGTTTCGCCGTTTTTCCGGTACAGCGGGCAAAGCACCCGGGCTTTTCCGGTGCGGGGATCCTGCCTCAGGGGCATTTCCAGGCCCTCACACTCTCCCTGCACATGGATGCGGATGGCGCCGGGCTGCGACGCGGAGGTCGCATAGGGATAGACGACGAAGGCGCCGTTGTCATAGGTGAACAGGCTGATGCCCGCGCCGCATTCGAGATACACCCCCTGGGAGGGGAATTCCCGGCGGAGGCGGGTCAGGCAGGCCTCCGGCAGCTTGTAGAGATCCGGGAAGCGGTCCGGAACGGCGAGCGTCAGCATCTGGCCCTTTCCGTAGGTATCCCGCAGCAGCACGCCGTAGCTTTCCTCCGTGTCGGCGACCTTCACCAGGGCCCAGGCGGAGTTGTTCCGGAACTCGCAGACCGGAATGCCGATTTCCTCCCGGCCCTGCGGGAATTCCAGAGCCGGACGGGGATCCGCGGTTTCGACCCGATAGTTCCGGCCCTGCACGCGGCGGCCCGTGAAGCGGATGGAGGTCATGCGCGGCATGCCGCGGGACATGGCGGCTTCCAGGAAGCCGCTGGTCACCAGCGCCCGGCCGCCCTCCGCCACATACTTTTCCAGCTTCTCCACAATGTCCGGATCGCAGGCGGAGGAGCGGGTCAGCAGGATGGACGGGGCGGATTCCGGCCAGTAGGGCGTGCAGACCACGGGAAGGCCGCACATCCCCAGGAAGTCCTGCACGTTATCCTCGCCCTGACAGTTATCCGGCAGATAGCACACGGTGCCGACGGGCTGCCCGCAGTGATCCAGCAGCGCATCCAGCCTGTCCAGCTGATAGCCCAGCGGCGGGACGAAGCGATTGTCCGTCAGGGCCTGGAAGCAGAACATCATCAGCTCCTTCGGACGGGAGAAGGCGGTCAGATAGACCTGCTCCAGATACTGCTCGGTGATGTGCAGATCGAAGGGGTCGAACCATCCGCCGCCGTTGTGGCCGGGCCACATGCTTTCAAAATAGGTCATGAGGGAAAAGCTCAGATAGCGGGGAAGGTGCTGATCCGTGGTCACGGTATCCCGCGCCTCGGTCCCTGTATAAATCCGGTCGAACAGCCTGCGCTGCGCGGCGGGGTTATAGCCCGTTTCCTGATAGCTTTCCGCCCAGTTGGGGTACTTGATGGTAATCTGGCAGCGGGGGTTGGCGGCCTTGGCGGGGGCGATGATGTCCTCCCGGCTGACCTTCTCCATCAGGGCGAGGCGGTAGGCCTGCCAGCTGCCGTCCGTGATGCCGTGGGCGCGGTTATAGTCGTCCCGTCCCGCCCGGCAGGCGTCGCAGGTGCAGTTGGTGAAGAAAAAGTCATCAATAATAAACTCGTCAAAGTGCGCGCCGGTGAAGGCGCTCGCCTCGCGCAGGCGGGAAAGCATGGTTTCGTCATTGTAGCAGAAGGTGTCGAACAGGCGCTGCTTGGGCGCCTCGCCCTCCGGGGTGGGAATGGTGGTGGTCAGGCCGCCGGCTACCTCGACCCCGTGCTTTTCAAACAGCTCCCGGCACAGGGCGACGTGGGCCTCATCCGCCAGGACGCCGCCGCGGAAGGGCTCCAGATACACCTTATCCGGCCGGAGATAGCGCTCGAAGAACTGGATATCCTTCTCCAGCTTCTCCCTTTCGGCGTGCGCGGTCGCCTGCGCGACAAAATAATAGACCAGCGTGAAGTTACGATAGTGTCCCAAACCGAACGCCCCTTTCTACAAGAATAACGGAAGGATTGAGGGCATTATACAGGGCTCCGGAGGGGAAAGCAATGCCGGAAAGAGGGCTTTTTTCAGAAAAAGCAAGGGTCCGGCAGAAAAAGGGAGCAAAGGGGAAATCACGAAGCAGACGGGAACGGACGGAAAAGCGCATTCTACCGAAAAAGAAATTTGCAAAGTTTGCCTGAATATGATAGTATAAGCAATAAGTTTTCTGTGCCGGAGGGAGTCTCCCGGCGCTCTCAGCTTGCGGACAATGGCTTACGCCGTTGGTCTCAGCCTTTTAGGCTGTAAATATTTTTTAAGGAGGAGTTCCCATGAAGAAACTGTTGGCTCTGCTCATGACGCTGGCTATGCTTCTCTCGGCGTGCGGTCTCGCGCTGGCCGATGTAGATGCGGCGAACGTTCCGGATCAGCCTGAATTTCAGGTCATGACCCTGGGCAACTACAAGTATGGCGAGGATTACACCTCTCTGTACGACAAGGTCGGTAAGGACATCACCATTGCCGATGTGCATGAAGACGAGGAAACCGGCTTCGGATACATCACCGTGGATGGTGAGGAGAAGCTGCTGGGCCTGGACTTCCTGACCATGGCGATGGTTTATAATACCCAGCCTGCCGGCGACTATGAGACGGAAGACGACGTCTACGCCGCCTGGTGGAAACTGTACATCACCCGCTGGAATTATCTGCTGCCCGAAGTGCCGCTGTACAGCAACGAATACTATGATCTGTACAACGCCGAGATCAAGGGCGTGCAGGAGCATCCCACCAACCCCTTCTGGGGCCCCGCTCGCGCTGTGATCGACTGGACCTCCGAAAAGGCGGACAACTCCATCATCCTGGGGTCCTCCACCGAGCTGTCCGGTCAGTTCCGGTACGCTGCCTTCGGTAAGTCCTCTCCCGGATCCTCCGATAACGATATCGAAGGCCTGACCACCGGTCTGGAAACCGTCGCCACCACCAAGGAGGGCGGCTACGAGTGGAACGATACCGTCGTTGAGTCCCATGAGGAGACTGAAAACGAGGATGGTTCCCTGACCTACACCATCAAGATCAAGGACGATCTGAAGTTCTCCGACGGCAGCCCCGTGACCGCGAAGGACTATGTGGCCTACACCATGGCCAGCCTGTCCCCCGTGTTCACCGAGGCGGCTTCCCGCGAGACCTCCGGTCTGACGATCGCCGGCTGGAAGGATGCCTATCAGCTGTACACCGGTCCCGACAGCGAAGCGGGCACCAAGGAGCTGTCCGGTCTGCGTCTGCTGGATGACTACACCTTCGCGGTGACCATCCCCGCGGATTACGCGAACTACTTCTACAAGATCACCTACGGCGGCTTCTCCGCGAATTACGCGGCGGCCTGGCTGGGCGAGGGCGTTGAAGTGAAGGACGACGGCAATGGCTGCTACCTGTCTGACGAGTTCTATGCCAAGGACGAGGAAGGCAAGTACATCCAGGCTGCGAAGATCAACAAGCTGTGCACCGACATCAGCGAGGAGAACTACGCGAGCTATCCCTGGTCCGGTCCGTATGCTGTGAAGTCCTTTGACAACACCGACTCCACCGCGACCCTGGTTCGGAACGAGTACTTCAAGGGCAACTACGAAGGCGCTGTTCCGCACATCGACACCATCATCTACAAGCGCACCGTTTCCGCCACCCAGATTGAAGACTTCAAGGCGGGCGGCCTGGATGTCATCGCGGCCATCACCGGCGGCGCCGACACCGACAACGCGCTGAAGCTGGCGGACGAATCCGAAGGCAAGTATGTTTACACCCACTACAGCCGTGCCGGCTACGGCAAGCTGGGCTTCCGCGCCGACTACGGTCCCGCGCAGTTCACCTCCGTGCGTCAGGCCATCGCGCTGTGCATGGATCGCGCGCAGTTCGCCAAGGACTTCACCGGCGGCTACGGCGGCGTGGTTGACGGACCGTACTACACCGGTTCCTGGATGTACAAGGCCGCTGTGGATCAGGGTCTGATGCTGGACAGCTATGCGACCTCCGCGGACGCGGCGATCGACGTGCTGGAAGCGGACGGCTGGGTCTGGAACGCTGACGGTACCGAGTACTCCGGCGAGGGCGTTCGCTACAAGGCGATCCCCGCGGATCAGATCAACGAGAATGACAAGATTTACCAGTCCGTGGACGGCACCTACAAGACCGTTGAAGTCAACGGCGTGTATCTGATGCCCCTGGTGATCAACTGGTACGGCACCGCTGACAACGAGTTCACCGATCTGCTGCAGACCGGTCTGAAGGAAAATGAGAACGTAGCCAAGGCCGGTATGGTCGTGTACAACACCATCGGCGACTTCGCTCCCATGCTGGACGAGCTCTATCAGCAGGCTGTGTACGGCTTCTATGCCGGCACGCCCATGTACTGCGCATTCAACTTCGCCACCGGCTTCAACTCCGCGGCGTATGACTATGCGTTCAACATGACCATTGATCCCGCGATGTATGATGACTATTCTTCCTACTACATCAAGGACTACGCCGACATCTGCTGGCTGAAGTAATGGTTCCGTAAAGCGCGTGCATCCGGCGGCGTTTTGCCGCCGGATGCATTTATTCTCGTTCTGCTGATTTGATCTCTCAATGTAAGGAGCGCTCTCCATGGCAAGATATATCGTGAAAAGGCTGGTCTACATGTTTCTCGTCTTCTTTCTGCTGACGTTCATTCTGTTCGTGCTGTATCATCTGATGCCGGCGAACCGGGCGTACACCGACGCGAGAACCGAGATTCAGACCATGAAAAAGCTGTCGGAGGAAGAAAAGGCCACCAAGTTTGATGAGCTGTATCTGAAATACCAGCGCCTGTACGGTACCGACACGGATAACAATCTGATTCTGTACCTGCGCTGGCTGGGACTGTATCCGTACTATGACGGACATTACTCCGGCATTTTTCAGGGGGACTTCGGCTTTTCCTACGACTATAACCTGCCTGTCGTGGAAGTGGTTCCCGTGCACATGCGCAATTCCTTCCTCATCGGCATCATCACGGAAATCGCGGTGCTGGCCATCACGATTCCGCTGGGCATCAAATGCGCGGTGAAGAAAAACAGCCGGTTTGACCGGTTTACGCAGTTCTTCACGCTGATCGGCTTTTCGACGCCGAGCTTCATTATTTATATCGTCTTCATTGTTTTCTTCTGCTCCATTCTGCACTGGTTCCCCGTTTCAGGCATGAAATCGCCGGGAACCAACTATACCGGATGGCGGAATGTGCTGGATGTGCTTCATCACGTCACCCTGCCCACCATCTGCCTGACCTTCGGGTCCCTGGCCTCCATCACCCGCATTACCCGGGCGTCCATGATTGACGCCCTGAGTCTGGACTGCATCCGGACCGCGCGGGCCAAGGGGCTCAGCGAAAAAGTCGTCATTTACAGCCATGCCTGGCGCAACGCCCTGGTCCCGATGGTTTCGATCATCGTCGGCGGGTTCTTCGGAACCATTTCCGGCGCCATGATTCTGGAACAGATGTTCGGCTTCAAGGGCATGGGCCTGCTCTTCCTGAGCGCCATGCGGACGGCTGACTACGATATGATCATGTTCCTGGAAGTGATATATACCTTCATCGGGCTGTTCTCCAACCTGGTGACTGACCTGTGCTACGGTCTGGTGGATCCGCGGGTCCGCATCAGCAAGTAAGGAGGAAAGAAGCAGATGAAGAAAAAGGAAAATGTGTTTCGCACCCTGGCCCGCTGGCTGGTCCGCTGGATCTTCGGACTGAGATACGAGGAGAAATGGTTCGGGCTGAAGGAGAAAAAGCCCGCCGAGGTCCAGTTCAAGGACGGTGTGCCGGATGACTCCGAGCTGATTGTCAGCCCCGGCAAGCAGATTCTGCACCGCTTCCTGGAACGGAAATTCGCGGTGTTTTCCGTGTTTGTTGTGCTGATCATGTTTGCGGTGGTCTTTATCGCGCCGCATTTCATGACCAAGTATTACGACGCCTTTACCGAGACCACGCAGAAGGACCTGCCGCCCACGCTGGACTTCATGAACGTTCCGGGAGAGCTGAAGGACAACATCAAAATGATCGACTCCTACAGCAGCTTCTCCGTGGGCCTTTCCAACGACGGCAAGGTCTATGTCTGGGGCATCGGCGGGATTGGCGCCACGGGCATTGACGTCAAGCAGATCCCCGAGGAGGTGCGCAGCGCGAAAATCGCCTACGTGGCCGCCGGACAGGATCACATCATCGCCATCGGCGAGGACGGCCGTTTCTATGGCTGGGGCAGCAACCGCTTCGGCCAGTTCGAGGCCACCGACATCGTGCGGGAAAACCCGAATCTGGAGCCCATTCCGGAGGAAGTGAGCAGCGGCAGCCTGGATGTGAATCACATCAAAAAGGTGACCTGCGGCTATCAGGCCTCCGCCATTCTGATGGACGACGGCACGCTCTATATCTGGGGCAACAAGCAGACCTACGCGAACATGGATAAGTTCATCGGCCGGACGAACATACTGGACGTGGACTTCACGCTGAACTATGTGGTGGGCCTGGATGCCAAGCAGACCAGCGTGGTGACCGGCACCAAGGGCCTGTTTAACAAGGCCACCAGCACCATCGGCGGGACGAAGGCCGAAAAGATGTCCGACTTCCTGAACGGCCGGAAAATCAATGAGGTTCGGGCCACCACCACGAGCATCTGCCTGCTGCTGGACGATGGCAGCATCGCGCTGACCGGCGACTTCCAGTCGGACGTGGTGGATGTTCCGGCGCTGGAGGAAGGGGAGCGCTTTGTCGACATCCAGGCGGGCTCCTATCACTTCACCGGCCTGACCAACCTGGGCCATGTCTATTCCTTCGGCGGCGACCACTACCGCCAGGCCGAGGCGCCCGAGGTCAACGGGGCGAAGAAAATCTATGCCGGCGCGTTCCAGAGCTACGCGGTGGATGAAAACGGGAAGCTGCTGGACAAATGGGGCCTGAAGGGCTATCTCTTCGGCACGGACGACCGGGGCGCGAACATCGCGGAGCGCGTCGTGGCCGGCGGCCGCATCACCATGACGGTGGGCGCGGTGGCCGTTATCATTGAGATTATCATCGGCGTCAGCATCGGCCTGATCGCGGGCTTCGCGGGCGGCTGGGTGGACATCTTCCTGATGCGTGTGGCGGAGGTGTTCAGCGCGATTCCGCTGTATCCCTTCATGCTGATTCTGAGCTCGCTGCTCTCCCGCGCCTCCATGACGACGGATCAGCGGCTGTACATGATCATGGTGATCCTGGGTATTCTGGGCTGGCCGGGCTTTGCCTACATCACCCGCGCGCAGGTGCTGGTGGCGAGGGAAAGCGAGTATGTCACCGCCGCCCAGGCGATGGGCGTCAAGCCGCTGCGGATCGCCTTCAAGCACATTCTGCCCAACATCGTTTCCGTGATTCTGGTGAACATGACGCTGAGCTTTGCCGCGTCCATGCAGACGGAGACCTCCCTGTCCTTCCTGGGCTTCGGCGTCAACTATCCGCAGCCCAGCTGGGGCAACATGCTGTCCCGGGCCAGCAACGCGGTGGCCGCCATCAACTTCTGGTGGCAGTGGGTGTTTACGTCCGCCATTCTGATCATGACGACCGTGTGTATCAACACCATCGGCGATACGCTGCGGGATGTTATGGATCCGAAGTCGTCCAACGATAAGTAAAGGAGGAGATGGAATCATGCCTTTGCTCGAAGTCAAAAACCTTCATACCTTCTTTACGACCAAGAAAGGCATCGTGAAGGCGGTCAATGACGTATCCTATTCCCTGGAAGCGGGAAAAACCATCGGCATCGTCGGAGAGAGCGGATCCGGAAAGTCCGTTTCGGCCATGAGCATCCTGCAGCTGCTGGATGGAAACGGGTACATTGAGAGCGGCGAGATCCTGCTGGAGGGCAGGGATCTGACGAAGCTTTCACAGAAAGAGATGTGCGAAATCCGCGGCAACGACATTTCCGTGATTTTCCAGGAGCCCATGACCAGCCTGAACCCTGTCTTCTCCGTGGACCGGCAGCTGTCCGAGCCCTTCATGATTCATCAGGGCATGGATAAGAAGGAGGCGCATGAGAACGCGCTGAAGATGCTGTACGATGTGCAGATTCCGAATCCGGAGGTCGTCATCAAGCAGTATCCCCATCAGCTGTCCGGCGGCATGCGCCAGCGGGTCATGATCGCCATGGCCCTGGCCTGCAAGCCGAAGATTCTGATCGCGGACGAACCGACCACGGCGCTGGATGTGACCATTCAGGCCCAGATCCTCAAGCTGATGAACGATCTGAAGGAGACCACCGGCACGGCGATCATCTTCATTACCCACGATCTGGGCGTGATCAACGAAATGGCGGATGATGTGGCGGTCATGTACTGCGGCCAGGTGGTGGAGCAGGCGCCGGCCAAGGTGATTTTCCAGAATTGTGAGGAAAGCCATCCCTATACGGAGGGCCTGATGCTCTCCATTCCCCGGCTGGAAATCGAAAGCGACCGGCTGGAGCCCATCCCCGGCGTTGTGCCGCATCCGCTGGCGCTGCCCAAGGGCTGCAAGTTCGGACCGCGCTGCAAATACTGCACCCGGAAATGCATGGAAGAGGAGCCTCCGCTGACCCGGATCAACGAGAACCAGGCGATCAGGTGCTTCTACCCCAACAAGGAGGAACGGAACAGTGCCAACCACAAAAAAATTACTGTCCATTACTAATCTGAAAAAATATTTTCCGGTGGCCAAAACTTCCATCTTCCAGAAGAATAAGCTGTATGTCCGGGCCAATGAGAATATTTCCATCGATATCTACGAGGGAGAAACGCTGGGCATCGTGGGCGAATCCGGCTGCGGTAAATCCACGCTGGGCCGCGTGCTGCTTCAGCTTTATTCCCAGACGGCGGGCTGCACGCTGTACTACGGCGTGACGCTGGACGAGCTGACCCCGTCCTATGTCTACGACACGCTGAAGCATGAAGGGAAATACCGTCAGCAGCTGAGCCGCGCTACGGCGAAGGCGAAGGAGCTGCGCGAAAAGGTGGAGGCGGCCGGCGGAGAGGACGGCGCCGATTTCTACCTGCTGCAGGAGTGCAACATTGCCGAGTGCGAGGAGCAGACGCATCTGAGCAACCTGGTGAAGATTCTGGGCGGGTTTTACGTCCGGGACGATCAGGAGGGCATCCGCCTGCTGATGGAGCTGTACACGGAAAATAAGAAGCGCAATCAGCTGCTGGACAACCGGAAAAAGCACCAGATCAACCAGGAGCATCTGGCGGACGAGGCCAGCAACGCCCAGGGCAGCAAGGCCAACTCTCTGAGCACCCGTCGGGACCGCGCCGGAGCCGCCATGAGCGAGGCGGACAGGAAGGTGGCCGAGCAGGATCGGAAAATCGCGGAGCTGCGGACGAAGCTGGAGGCCGTCAAGGCGAAATACCGGGATGACCCGGAATTTGCCCGCTACGAGGAAATGCTGGACAACGGAATCGACCTGGCGCGGCTGACGACTCAGGAGATGCGGTCGCTGCGGAAAAACCTGCAGATCATCTTCCAGGATCCCTACTCCAGCCTGAACCCGCGCTTCACCGTGGGCCAGATCATCGAGGAGGGCCTGGTGACGCATCACTTCTTCAAGCACGGCTCCGCCAAGATGCGCGCCTATATTGTGGACACGATGGAAAAGTGCGGCCTGCAGGAGTACATGCTGCACCGCTATCCCCATCAGTTTTCCGGCGGCCAGCGCCAGCGCATCTGCATCGCGCGGGCCCTGGCGGTGCAGCCCAAGTTCGTGGTCTGCGATGAATGCGTTTCCGCGCTGGATGTGTCCATTCAGTCCCAGATCATTAACCTTCTGCAGGAGCTGAAGGAAAAGCAGAACCTGACCTATATGTTCATTTCCCACGACCTGTCCGTGGTGAAGTTTATCTCCGACCGGATTGCTGTCATGTATCTGGGCAGCATCGTGGAGCTGGCGGACAAGAAGACCATCTTCGACGATCCACGCCATCCCTATACGGTGGCGCTGCTGTCCTCCATCCCCACCACGGAAGCGGATTCCGCGGAGAAGGAGAGGATCATCCTGGAGGGCAACATTCCCAGTCCGGTGAATCCTCCGGCGGGGTGCAAGTTCTGCACGCGCTGCTATATGGCAACGGAAAAATGCCGCCGCGTACCCCCGGCGCTGGTCGAGATTGCCCCCAACCACTTCTGCGCCTGCCACTATCCGGAGCGGAAGCTGGATGAAAACAAGAACTTCCTTTTCAAGCTGAACGCTGAAAAGAAGGAGGCCTGAACGTGCGGCCATCGGAGGAAATGCGCAGGGAGCTGACGGAGGAGGAGGACCGGCTGGAAAAGAAGGATCCGGTCGCCATGTATCTCTCGGGGCTGCTGGTGATCGGGCTGCCCTGTCTGCTGCTGATCCTGCTGATCGTCGGCGTGACCCTGCTGCTGTTCGGCCGGTGAGGGAACGTGAAAGGGTCGAGAAAGAGAGCTTATGGGCCTGTTTGACAGTTTTGCGGGGCCGGGGAAATCCTTCAGCGATCTGAAGAAATACGTCGAGGATTTCGAAATCACGGAGACCCGGGACCGAAAGGGGAGAGCCCGGAAGGAAGCCCGCTACATCGGGCCCTGGACCGTGCTGCGGGAGGCGGGCGGAATGACGCGGGTCCGCCTCTGGTCCGCGCTGGGCATGGCGGCCTGCCTGACGGCGGCCTATATCCGGATGCTGCTGCTGAACCATCTGGTCAGCGGGCAGCTGCTGGTGATGCTGCCGCTGCTGGCAGGGCTGTTTCCGACGCTGTATCTGATCATGGGCGTGACGGCCCTTCCCTTCCGGGGAAGACCGATGCGCCGGGATCAGTACATGCACAGCTTCATCCGCTCCTTCCGGTCGGCAACGGCCGCGGGGGTGTGCGTGCTGGTGGGAGAAGCGGCGGCGCTGATTGCCAGGGCCATCGCCGGAGACTGGCTGTATCGCCCGGAGGACTGGCATTTCACGGTGCTGGGAATCTTCATCCTGGCCGCCGCGGCGGGCGTGATCGGGCTGCTGCGGGCGGTGGATGTGACGGAAAAGCCGAACAGCGCCTACCGGGACCCGAAAAAAACCTGATGAAATGAAAAAGACGCCCCGCCGGAGATCACTCCGGCGGGGTGCTTTGTAAAGGAGGGGTTATGAAGAAAGGAATTATTCGTAGCTGATGCTCCGGTTCTGGGTCTGATAATCCATCATGATGATCAGGGTGTGGCCGCGCTGCAGCTCGATCTCGTCGCCGTTCATGTCATAGAAAGCGGTGCGGTCCTGCAGGGTTTCGCGGTTCCAGACGCCGGGGATGTGACGGCCGCCCATGAAGAACTCCGCGTTGCCGGTGCCGGTGACGGTGGGCAGCGGGCCGTCCGTGGTGGGATATTCGCAATCCATGAACTGCACAATCACGTTGGAGAAGGTTACGGGATTGCCGTGGGGAATGCCGGTGCCGCGCTTGAGCACGGGGTAGATTTCGTCATACAGCTCATCCTCGGTGGCGACGTCATCCACGGAAACGTAGCGATAGTACAGGTTCTCCTCCTCATCGTACTCGATGATGCTGTGATAGGTCCGGTCGCCCCACTTGACATAGATGGTGCTGGCCTCATCGCCGTCCGCGGGCAGGGTGTCCGTGAAGCGGAAGGCATGGTTGGGCGCGGAGAAATCCTGGGGATAGACCTGGGTCATCAGGGAGGCGAGCATGGCGTAGGCGTTATGCGGACGGGCCATGACCTCGGTGTGATCCATGTACTTGTTCCAGGCCTTGGCGCCGGTGGTGCCGTCAAAGAGGAGGCCCTTCTGGTTCACGCCCAGGGACTTGAACTGATCATAGATATTGGTCTTCGTATACTGCTGACCGCCCCAGAAGATAAAGGCGGCATCCCACTCTTCCCGAATCCAGACGTGATTGACGCGCGCGCTGCGAACCGGACCGACATAATCCGGAATCAGATCGGAAAAGAGGTTGCTGATGCGGGTCTCGCCGTGCTTGTACAGCGGGGTTTCATAGACGATGTCCGCGTAGCTGGCGTTCCAGGGAGCCCGGTTGCCCATGCCGCCCTCATAGTTATCGATCTGCACCAGCGCGGGCGTGTACCGCCCGGTGACCGCCAGGCCGACGAAGTTATCCGGAATATCCATCTCGCTCAGGGTCAGGCCGGTGGTGGGGCTGACGTCGGGCTCGACGGGATTATCCCCGGTGGCATGAATCTGCACATCGCGGGTTTCAGCAGCGTTGATCATCGTGGGCTCTGCCAGGGACGCGGTCAGGGAACAGGCCAGGACGAGCGCCAGCAGCAGCGTGAACCATTTCCTCAAAAATATCAACTCCTTTTAACAAATTACAAACAATTATTAAGAAACCATGAACAGAATATCACAGAAGCGTGCCTGTGTCAACAGAGAAAATGCCTTGACAAAGTTTTTTTTCATGGCTATAATGACACCGTTCCGCCAGGAACGTTCGCTGGGGGTGCCATTCCGGCTGAGAGGGCTTGCGCCCGACCCTTGGAACCTGATGTAGGTTATCCTACCGTAGGGAAGCGGCATGTCTGATACCGTTTCCCGCATGCCCATCGGCATGTGGATTTTCTTTTTGGCGGAAACAAAAGAGAAACGGAGGAAGGAAACATGATCTTTGGACTGAGCGGAGCCCTGGCTGAGGAAGCCGAAGAGGCCGTGGAGGAAGCGGCGGAAGCGGTTCCTGGCTGGGGAGAGGAACTGGTTAAAAAGTTTACGGAAACACCGGGCATGGTCTGGATTGCCGTGGGCGTGCTGGTCGCGCTGGCGGCGATCATTCTGGCGGTCAGCCGGACGTCGAAGCGGTGGAACGCGAAGATGCTCGCCTTCGGCGCGCTGTCCGTGGCGCTGAGCTTCGTGCTGAGCTGCTTCCGCCTGTACCGGATGCCGCAGGGCGGCTCCGTGACACCGGCAAGCATGCTGCCGATCATGCTCTTCTCGGCGACCTTCGGCGTGGGGCCGGGGCTGCTGACCGGCCTGGTTTACGGCGTGCTGCAGTATCTGCAGGGCGGCTGGTTCGTGAATGTGTGGCAGTTTGCGCTGGACTATCTGCTGGCCTTTGCGGCGCTGGGGCTGGCCGGCCTGGCGCGGAAGCTGCCGAAGGGCTGGGGCCTGTACTGCGCAATGGTGATCGCCGCGCTGTGCCGCGCGCTGTCCGCGACGCTGGCGGGCATCATGTTCTGGGACACGGCGCCCTGGGCGAGCCTGGTCTATAACGGAACCTATCTGATTCCCGAGGTGGTGATCTGCATCCTGCTGGCGGTGTTTGTCGCCAAGCCCGTGATGAAGATCATGAAGAGCGCCTGATCCGGAAGGATGGGGCGGGAAGAGGAACGTGAGCGGATCACGTTCCTTTTTTTTGCGGCCGGAAGTTGCGCCGGAAAATGAAGTGCTCTATAATCAGAAACGGAAAACGGAGGAGGCGGATGATCCTTGCACGGGCAAAGGGAAACGGGACGGAAAGGACGGCGGGCGGCGGGCCTGGCGCTGGCGGGAATCCTGCTGGTGCTGCTGCTGACCGGCTGCACGGCGGAAGGACCCCTGAAGCGGTATCAGCTGAGCTCCGTGGAGCTGTTTGACACGGTGACGATGATCACCGGCTACGCTGAGAGCGAAGCCGCCTTCCGCGGGGAGGCGGATGCGCTGCTGGGGGAGCTCCGGGAGTATCATCAGCTCTGCGATGCCTATCATACCTATCCGGGCATGTCCAACCTGAAAACCATCAATGACGCCGCGGGCGGGGATCCCATCCGGGTGGACGCCCGCCTGCTGGCGCTGCTTCAATTCGCGAAGGAGCTGGCGGAGGAGACGCGGGGCACGGTGGACGTCACGCTGGGGCCGGTGCTGCGGCTGTGGCACGCGGCCAGGGAGCAGGGCCTGGAGCATCCGGAGACCGCCGGCGTGCCGGAGCGGGCCGCGCTGGAGGCGGCTCTGGCGCACTGCGGATGGGAGCATGTGGAGCTGGATGAGGCCGCGGGCACGGTCCGGCTGACGGATCCGGAGGCCGCGCTGGATCTGGGAGCCGTCGCCAAGGGCTACGCGGCGCAGCGGGTCTGCGAGACAAGATCGGGCAGCCTGCTGGTGAATCTGGGGGGCAATGTCTGCGCCACCGGACCCAAGCCGGACGGAGAGCCCTGGACCGTGGGCGTTCAGGATCCGGACGGAACCGGCTCGGACTACCTGCAGGTGGTGACGCTGTCCCGCGGGGCGGTGGTCACCAGCGGGGATTATCAGCGGTATTACGAGGTGGCGGGGGTCCGGTATCATCATCTGATCGACCCGGAGACCCTGGAGCCGGGGAGAAGATGGCGGGCCGTCACCGTGCTGCACGAGGATTCGGGTCTGGCGGACGGCCTGTCCACGGCGCTTTTTCTGATGGACCGGGAGCAGGGCGAGGCGCTGCTCCGGGAGACGGGCGGCGAGGCTCTGTGGATCAGCCCGGAGGGAGAAATGCTGATGACCGACGGATACGCGGAGCGCATGCGGAGCCTGCCCTGAGTTTGACAGGAGCAGGGCGGGGCCCTATAATAAGACCCATATCCGGGAAAGACGAGTCCGGGAGGAAGGTATATGAAAAAAGCTCTGGCGGCGCTGATGTGCGCCGCGATGCTGATGGGGGGAACGCTGCCCGCGCTGGCGGACGAGGCGGTGCCGCCCACGGTGGAGGAGGCTCCGGTGTATGAGCCTCGGGAACAGTTCTACATAGAATCGGGAGAGAAGCACTACGCGGAGGGCTACAGCGATCCCACGCTGGAGATTCATATCACGGACGGGGAATATCTGGGGACGACCTGGATGGCCGCCCGGATCCGGGTGGCCTATCCGACGCAGCTGCGCACCTACATGGCCGGCGGCCGGTACGGCAAGGCGACCACGGAATATGTCCGCTATTACGCCAAACGGCTGAACGCGGTTTTTGCCATCAATGACGACTGGTTCATGAACCGGGGGAACGTGGGCAGCGTGATCCGCCAGGGCGTGGAATACCGGGCCATGTGCCGGGGAAACTATGACATTCTGGGGATCGACGATCAGGGCGATTTCCACGTTTTCCGCAACGCCACCAACGAGGATATCGCCTCCTTCGAGGGAACGCTGATCAACACCTTCACCTTCGGCCCCGGGCTGGTGCTCGAGGGCGAGGCGCAGGAGGTGACCGTGAACAACAACATGGGCGCCTTCGCGGCCGCCCAGCGGATGGGCATCGGGCAGATCGGACCGCTGGAATACATCTGCGTCTGCTGCGAGGGGCCGGAGGATCCGGGCTCCAAGGGGCTGACCCTGCAGGAATTCGGCGAGCTGGTGGCCTCCTTCGGCGATGTGAAGACCTTCTACAACCTGGACGGCGGATCCTCCTCCACGATGTCCTTCAAGGGCAACACCCGGAAGGGCGGAGAATCCTTCTTTGCCAAGATCAACTCTCCCAACAACCCCAAGGAGCGGGTCGCGGGAGGCTGTATCTATTTCGTCAGCGCCTGGAGCACGGAGGAAGCTGGACAGAATGATGGAGATTAACGGTCTGGCCTACGCCCTGTGGACCGCGGGCGCGGTGCTGCTGGGCCTGGCGCTGTTTGCCCTCGCGGGGCGGAAGCTGGGCAGAGGGGCGCGCGCGTGGACCGCGGCGCTGGCGCTGCCGCTGGGGCTGCTGGGGGCGCGCGCGTTCTATGTGCTGGCGCGGCTGGAATTCTTTGTGGAAATCGGCGGCTGGAACTGGCTGTGGCCGGAGGACATGTTTTCGGACTGGGGCGTCGCGACGGGCTTTGCGCTCTGGGGCGCCGTGGGCGGATGCGCCCTGGCGGCCTGCCTGGCGGGCCGGATAACCGGGCAGCGCACGGCGGACATTCTGGATGCGCTGGCTCCGGCCGGCGCGCTGGCCATCGGGCTGTACCGCTTCGGCGAGTTCTGGATCGGCGAGGGCGTGGGGCCTTATGTGGAAACGGAGGCGCTGTGCTTCTTCCCGCTGGCGATTGTCAACGAATGGGAAGAATGGAAGCTGGCGGTCTTCGTGATGGAGGGGCTGGCCGCGCTGGTGATTCTGGGCGTGCTGCTGCTCCGCGGAACGCGGGGACGGCCGGGCGACCGGGCACGGCTGTTCCTGATCCTGTTCTGCGCGACACAGATCGTGCTGGAGAGCCTTCGAAGGGACAGCTTCCTGCGGTGGATGTTTGTCCGGGTCAGCCAGCTGACGGCGGCGCTGGTGCTGGCGGGGCTGATGGCGGCCGCCATCGTCCGCTGGAGGCGGCATCCGGAGCGGGAACCGCTCACGGGGCGCCGGGTTGGGCTGTGCTGCGGGCTGTTTCTGCTGGGGGTCGGCGCCACGATCGCGCTGGAGTTTGCGATGGATAAATCCGCCACGCTGCCGCTGTGGCTGGCCTACGTGCTGGAGGCCTGCTGCTGCGTGCTGCTGGGCGTAACGGCGGGACGGATCGTTCTGCCGGGCGGACGGAAGAGGGAAGGAGAAAAAACGCGATGAGAAAATGGGGTGCGCTGCTGCTGGCGCTGTGGATGGGACTGATGCCCGCGATGGCGGGAGCGACCATGGCGGTGGACGAGGATGACAACAGCCACTATACGCTGCCGATTTCGGATACCCCCGGCCAGCCGGTGCAGGAGAAATTCTTTCTTTCGGACTATGAATATGAGGATCCGACGCTGAAGATTGTCATCACCAGCGGACAGTGGAGCGGATGCACCTACTGGCTGGCGGATGTGGAGATCGCGGATCCGAGCCAGCTGCGGACCACCTCCGCGGACGGATGGGACAGCAACGGCGTGACCTCCGCGACCCGGATGGCGCAGCGCATGAACGCGGTGCTGGCCATCAACGGGGATTATTTCAGCTTCCGCGGGATCGATTACGTGGTTCGGATGGGAACGACCTATCTCAACCATCTGCGGGGCACCCGGGACGTGCTGATCATCGATGAGGACGGCAATTTCCACGGCTATGAGGCGCCGGAGAGAAAGGACATTCCGGAGACCATCGACGGGAAAAAGATTATCAACGCCTTCTTCTTCGGGCCGCTGATCGTCAACAACGGCAAGGTCCGGCAGGGCGGCTACAGCGGCCAGTGGATGGCGGCGGACGCCCAGAGCCAGCGCATGGCGATTGCGCAGGTCGGCCCGCTGAAATACCGGGTGATCTGCGTGGGACCGCCGGCGGGCAAGGATAACCCGAAGGGGCTGCCGCTGGACAAGTTCCGGGAGTTCGTGGCGGGCATGGAGGATGTGCAGGTGGCCTACAACCTGGATGGGGGCGACAGCACCTATCTGATTCTCAACGGCCTGAAGGTCAACTATCCGGAGAACAGCAATGCCCGGGATATCGCGGATATCATCTACTTCGCTTCCGCGTATCCGGAAAATCCATAAAAGCGGGGCGGGAGGCGGCTTCTTCGAAGCAGCCGGCCCCGGAGCGGAGGACAATATGACGGCATATGGCATCATGGCGGCGGCAACGGTTGCCGTCGCCTTTGCCCTGTATGGGGTAATCCTGCGGAAAAGGAAGCTGCGTCCGGGTCTGGCGCTGGCGGCGCTGCCCCTGGCGGCGGTGCTGGCGCTGCTGTGCGCCAGGGCCGGCTATGCGGTGCTGCTCCAGCTGGAGGATCTTTTCGTCTGGGGAGAGTGGAGCACGCTGACGGATTTCCAGGCGCGCAGGCTGTGCTTTGTCACCGGCGCGGTGGGCGCGTGCCTGGGGGTGGCGCTGGCCGCCCGCCTGTGCCGGGTGCCCGGTCGGGAGGCCATGGACGCCTTCGCGGCGCCCGGCGCCCTGCTGGTGGCCGGACTGCGGCTGGCGGAGGGACAGCTGGGCAAGTTCGGCGCGGGCGTTCTGGTGGAGGGAGAGGGCTGGCTGAACGGCGCGCCGTTCACCATCGCGGACACCTGGGGCGACCGGTATGTGGCGGTGTTTTTCTGGGAAGCGGTCGTGGCGCTGGTGATTTTCCTCTTTGCCCTGCTGATGCGGGAGGGCAGGCCGGGCGTCCGGTTCGAGAAAACAGCCTTTGCGCTGTGCCTGTGCCAGGTGCTGCTGGAAAACATGCGGAATCAGAGCATGCGCTGGGGCTTCGTGTACGTGGAGCAGCTGCTGTGCGCGGTGATTCTGATGGCGCTTGTGTGGCGGGCATGCCGCAGGCATGAGAAAAAGCAGGGCCGCTATCGCCCCTGCCTGTGGATGGCGTGCTGCATGATCGGCGTGGTGGGAGAGGAATTCGCCCGCCAGAAGGGCGGAAGCGAGCTGCTGGCGGAGGGCGGATACTTTCTGATGGCCGCGATCCTGCTGGGGATGGCGCTGATTTACAGGAACGCGGTCCGGGAGACGACGTCCCCGGAGGCCCGCTGAGGAGAGAACGCGCATGGGCAGAACATTAACGCCGATCCAGCAGATTGAGCAGAGCATCGTCAAGCGCTACCATGAAACGCTGTGGAGTCCCTTCTGCAGGGCCATCAAAAAGTATCAGCTGATTCAGCCGGGGGACCGGATCGCCGTGTGCATCTCCGGGGGCAAGGACAGCATGCTGCTGGCGAAAATGATGCAGATGCTCCACCGGCACACGGCCATTCCCTTCGAGGTGCAGTTCCTGGTCATGAACCCCGGGTACAACGAGGAAAACCGGAAACGGGTGGAGGACAATGCCCGCCTGCTGGAAATCCCCTGCACGGTGTTTGAAAGCCGGATCTTTGACATTGCCAACACGCAGGAAAAGAACCCCTGCTATCTGTGCGCCAGAATGCGCCGGGGGTGTCTGTACAAAAAAGCCCGGGAGCTGGGCTGCAACAAGATTGCTCTCGGGCATCATTTTGACGATGTGATCGGGACGACGCTGCTGGGCATGTTTTACGCGGGCCAGCTGCAGGGCATGATGCCCAAGCTGCATTCCAAAAACTATCCGGGGATGGAGCTGATCCGCCCGCTGTATCTGGTGCGCGAGGAGGACATCATCGCCTGGGCGGGAGCCAACGGGCTGTCCTTCATTCAGTGCGCCTGCCGCTTCACCGAGCGGGCCGAGCAGGAGGAGCATGCCTCCAAGCGCCGGGAGGTCAAGGCCCTGCTGAAGGAGCTGAAAAAGACGAACCCCAGCATCGAGGACAATATCTTTTCCAGCCTTCACCTGCTGCAGCTGGACACGATGGTCGGCTGGAAGTACAGGGGAGAGGCCCATTCCTTCCTGGACGACTATGACGACCGGGGACCCGGCGCCTGAAGCCGGAGGCCGGGATCAGGAAAGGGCCCGGTCGCAGATCAGCGCGGCGCAGATCAGACGGACGACGCTCTCATTCAGCTTTTCCTCCGTCAGATGGGGCAGCCTTCGCCGCTCCACCGCGTCGATGATCTCCTGAATATCGCTGTCCTTTCCGGGCATCACCAGGTCATTTCCGGCGGCGATGCACTTGGCGGCGCTGGAGCCCCCGCCGTTGGTGGTGGACCAGTCGGTCATGATATAACCGCGGAAGCCCCACTCCTTCCGGGCGACGGTCGTGCACAGATCCGCGCTGTTGGCGGAATGGACGCCGTTGATCCGGTTATAGGAGGTCATGATCGTCATCGGGCCGGCCGTCTTCACGGCCGTCTCGAAGCCCTTCAGATAGATTTCCCGCAGCGCACGCTCGGAGATCATCTCGTTCACGTGCATCCGGTTGTCCTCCTGATTGTTGCACGCAAAGTGCTTGATGGAAACGCCGACGCCCGGCTTCCGCTGCACGCCGCGGGTCATCGCGGCCGCCATCAGGCCGCTGAGAAGCGGATCCTCCGAATAGTATTCAAAGTTCCGGCCGCACAGGGGATTCCGGTGAATGTTCATGCCCGGCGCCAGCCAGACCGCGATATGGAAGGCCCGCAGCTCCTCCGCGACCGCGGCGCCGACCTCCTCCACCAGGGCGACGTCGAAGCTCTGGGCCAGGAGCGTGCCGATGGGGATGGCGGTGGCATACTGATAACGCAGCTGAGCGCCCTCGTGGCGCACCTTTTTTTTGAAGAAACGGATTTCCAGCATTTCGAACCAGTCCCGCGGCTGCAGAATGTCGCCGGAGACGGGATCCACCTCATATTCCGGATTGATCCGGAGGCCGGCGGGGCCGTCCGCGAGAATCATGCCCGGAATGCCATGCTGGCTGAAGGCAACGGTTTCGCCCGCGGCGCCGGGCACCCGGGTCGCCTGGGAGCCGACGATTTCCCCGGCCATGGCGCTGCGCGCGCCCACCACGAGGCAGGCCTTGTCCCGCAGGGTCATTTTCGCCGCGATGTCCCGGGCCTGCTTTTCCGTCGCCGGATCCGGGGCGTAGCCGGGAACCGCGGCGGCCGGAGCGCTTCGGGCTTCAAGCGCGGCGGAGGTGATGCGGATCTCCTCCAGGGGGAACGCATATTCCTTCAGATCCAGATCCGGGTGCTCCGGAACGATTTCCGCAAGCGCTTCCTTCAGCTCGCAGATGGGGGTCAGCTGCTCCAGATCGACGGTCTGATCCAGCCGCAGACACACGGCGGGCGTCAGCGCGCCGGCGTTTTCCCCGGCGAACACGCCGTAGGCTCCCGCCTGCAGGATCCAGGCGGAGCGGCCTTCATGATAGGAGGCGAGCTGGCGCAGATCAAAGGCCAGATGCAGCGTCTCCTCTCCGGCGGGGGCCAGCAGTCCCGTCTTTCCAAAGGCGACGAGCCGTTTCTGCTCCGTTGCCAGCTCTCCGGAGGGGCAGGCGGCATACAGCTGGACGACGTGCTTTCCGGCGCAGGCCCCGGTATTGCGAACCTTCACGCCGACTTCCAGCCGCGTTCCGCGCAGGGCGGCGGAGCAGACCTCCCCGGAAAAGGAGGTGTAGCTCAGCCCGTATCCGAAGGGATACCGGGGCCGGACGCCGAAGCTGTCGAAATAGCGATAGCCCACATAGATGCCCTCGGTGTAGAATTCCTCGGTCAGGTTGCCGTTCCGGTGAGAGAAGGTGGCGGAGGAGGGATAATCCTCGTAGCGGAGGGCATAGGTATCCGTCAGACGGCCGCTGGGATTCACGCGGCCGGACAGAATGTCCGCCACGGCGGTCCCGCTCTCGCTGCCCGCCTGGGACATCAGCAGCAGCGCGTCCACCCGGCAGGTGTCCACGAAGGAGAGATCCATGATCCCGCCCACGTTCAGCAGCACCACCACCGGCAGGCCGAAGCCGCCCAGAATCCGGAGCTCTTCCTCCTCCCGGTCGCTGAGATAATAGTCGCCCTTCTCCGCGCGCCGGTCGGCGAATTCGCCGGAAACCCGCGTGATGACGTAAACCACCGCCTCGGCTTCCCGCACCGCTTCGGGCGGGATGGGAAGATCCGGCAGGGCCGGGGTCAGGGTGGCGTGGGCGTGATACAGCTTCCGGGGATCCCGCTCCCCGCCCAGCTCCCGGTAGATGCGTTCCTTCCAGTCCTCCACGCTTTCGGCATACGCCCGGTCATACTGATCCAGATAGGCCGTGTTGACCACCTGGAAGCCTGCTGCGCGCAGCCCCGCGTCCACGGTGACCGTGTTCCGGGAGTTGACATCTCCGCTGCCGGTGCCGCCCTTGATGGTATACCGGCTTCCGCGGCCGAAGAGCGCGAGCTTCATGCCGGGCCTGAGGGGCAGGATGCCGCTGTTTTCCAGGAGCACCATGCCTTCGGCTGCCGCCCTGGCGGACAGGCGGCGCAGATTGGTTTCCCGTTCGGTGATTTCGGGCGTGTCCTGCCCGGGGTACCATTTTTTCATGGAATGCGTCCTCCGTTTTCTTCAGGGTTGATGGGCCGGTGATTCGCTGCCGGGCAGCCAGGTGCCGGGTTCAAAGGGCAGCATGTAGGCGTTGGCCTGCAGCCTGCGCTTTTCCGCGAGGGCGGGATTATCCTCATTTTTGCCGTTGCGGTAGCGGAAGCAGATCGCGTCCAGCGATTCGGGACGGTGGATGCCGAAGCCCTGCACCAGATCGCAGCCGATTTCCCGCAGGAAGGCGGCCTGGGCATCGGTCTCCATGCCCTCCGTCAGCGTATAAACGCCCATTTCATGGGCCAGCTGCACCATGGCGCGGAGAATTTTCCGGTTCGCTCCGCCGTGATCATCCAGATGGCTGAGCATCTCCTTATCGAACTTGACCAGATCCACGTCCAGCCGGCTGAACACATTCAGGGAGGAATAGCCGCTGCCGAAGTCGTCCAGCCAGATGCCGTATCCCCGCCTGCGCAGCTCCCGGATCTGGGCATGGAAGGATTCCCTGCCGATGGCCATGTCCTGCTCCGTGATTTCCAGAATGAAGAAGCTTTTCCCGATGCCGTACCGGGCGATGTCAGCCTGCGCCAGGATCCGGTCCAGCTCGTCCGGCACGTTCAGATAGTCAAAATCCTGGGCGGAGAAGTTGACGGACACCGGCATCAGCGGAAGCCCGCACGCCACGCGCTGCTGAACCTCCCGGCACACCTGTCCGAACATGTACAGATCCAGCTGATGGAGCAGGTGATACTTTTCCAGCGTGGGAATGAACTCGGCGGGGGAGATGATGCCGCGATTGGGATCGATCCAGCGGGCCAGCGCCTCGAAGGCGGCGACCTTCTGGCTGCTGGCCCAGACGATCTTCTGATAATAGACGCGGATCCATTCCTTCTCCAGGGCGGTGGAGAAGTTTTCCACGATGTAGCGCTGATTCCAGTAGAGCTCATCCGCCTCCTGCGCGTAAAAGCGGCAGATTTCGTTCAGATCGGTGCCCAGGCGCTTCAGGGCGTGCTTGGCATGATCCACGGCCTTGGTGGTCAGAGAATCCTGCTCGTAAATATAGATGCCGGCCTGAATCCCCGTGGTATTGCCATAGGCGTTGGTCTTGATGGCTTCATTCACCTCGCGAATCCGCCGGACCAGCGATTCCCGGGAATCCAGCGGGCAGATGAGGATGAAATGGTCGTCCGCCCCGCGCATGACCAGCTCATGGGCAAAGGTTTCCCGCAGGCAGCGGGCGGTGAGCGTCAGCAGATCGTTTCCGCGGGAAAAGCCGTACTGATTGTTATAGGACTGCATGGAGTTGACATCCAGATACACCAGAACCGGGGTTTCCCCCCGCAGGCGGAGCGCATGCACGCGCTCATCGGCAAACTGGTGGAGGTAGTTGATGTTGGGCAGCCCGGTCAGCGGGTCGTTGTAAAACTGGTCCTTCTGAAAAAGCTTATACTTGTCGGACAGCAGGGAAATCATATCCTCGCTGTCCGTCACATCCAGATAGACCAGCACGCCCAGCTCTGCCCCATTCGGCATGTACTGCCACTGGCCCACGGCGTGAATATAATGATATCCGTCCGCGTGCAAGCAGCGGAACAGCAGATTGTAATCGCTTTTATGCTGGGCAAAGGCCTCTGTCGTGCGCACGACAACCCCCACGTCATCCGGATGCATGCGCTCGTAGCGGCTGGCATGCAGCCAGGAGCGCATGTTCTCCCGACTCATCTGAACCAGATTGCAGAAGCCATCCGAATAGAGGATGGGTACAATTTCCTCCTCGACCTGCTGATAGAAGACGATGGGAACAGGGAGCGCTTCATAAGCCCTGCGGATCTCCTCGGGGAACGAATACATTTGGTTTTCTCCTCTCTGAATGAAAAGCATATCAGTCAGAAATCACCCGTATTGTAAACCAGGCGGGGGAGAAAAGCAAGATGAAACCCGGAAAAGGCAGGAGGAGGGAAACTGTCCGAAACGGCCTGCTTCGTACCAGAAAAAGACGCTTGACAAGGGTTGGGAAGGGGCATATGATGCCTGCGGCCCGGATTTCCCCGGCTTTCGGAGCGGCCGGAGGCGGGAAGCGGGCGGGCATCGGAAGAGAACGGACGGAGGGATGCCCGCGGGACCGGGCCGGAAACGGGAGGAACCTATGTCGCGTACCATGACGCGTGATTTAACGGAAGGGAAACCGATGAAGCTGGTGGTTTCCTTTGCCTTGCCCCTGCTGTTCGGCATGTTGTTTCAGCAGTTTTACAGCTTCGTGGATACGGCCATCGTGGGCCGCTATCTGGGTGCGGAAAAGCTGGCCGCGGTCGGCGCCACCGGATCGGTGAACTTTCTGATCGTCGGCCTCTGCCTGGGGCTGTGCTCCGGGTTCGCCATTCCGATCGCCCAGGCCTTCGGCGCCCGGGACGAGGCGGAGGTTCGCCGGAACGTGTGGCATGCCGTCGTGCTCAGCGCGGGCATGAGCATCCTCTTTGCCGTCGCGGCGACGCTGCTGTGCAGGCCGCTGCTTCGGCTGATGAACACGCCGGAGGAGATCATCGCGGATTCGGCCCGGTATATCGGCATCATCTTCGCGGCCATTCCCTGCTGCGTGCTGTACAACATGGCCAGCGGCATTCTCCGCTCCCTGGGGGACAGCCGCACGCCGGTGCTCTTCCTGGTCCTGGCCTCGCTGATCAACATCGTGCTGGATCTTTTCCTGATGCTGGTCTGCGGCATGGACGTGGCGGGCGCGGCCGTGGCGACGGTGATCAGCCAGCTGCTTTCCGGCATCGGCTGCGTCGTGGTCATGGTGCGCCGCTTCCCCATCCTGCGGCTGAGCGCGGAGGACCGGCGCTTCTCCTGGAAACGCGCGCGGGGCATGCTGGGCATCGGCCTGCCCATGGGGCTCCAGTTTTCCATCACGGCCATCGGCTCCGTCATGGTGCAGTGGTCGGTGAACGGGCTGGGCGTGGACGCGGTGGCCGCGGTCAGCGCCGCGGGCAAGATCAGCATGTTCTATTGCTGCGTGTTTGACGCGCTGGCCTCCACCATGGCCACCTTCTCGGGCCAGAATATCGGCGCGCGCAAGCTGAACCGGGTGCGGGAGGGACTGAACGCCGCGGGAAAGATCGGCGTGGTGTACTGCCTGCTGGCCTTCGGCACCGTGCTGCTCTTCGCCCGCCAGATGCTGAGCCTTTTTGTGGATCCGGGGGCCGCGCCGCAGGTGATGGAGCGGGCCGTTCAGTTTCTGCGGATCAACGCGGCGTTCTATATTCCGCTGCTGTACGTGAACATCGTGCGGCTGTGCATTCAGGGCATGGGGTACACCCGCGTGGCCATGTTTGCGGGTCTGTTTGAGATGGTGGCACGGACGGCGGTGGCGCTGCTGATCGTGCCGGTGTCCGGCTTTACCGGCGCCTGCTTTGCCAATCCCGCTGCCTGGATCATGGCGGATCTCTTTCTGTTCCCCTGCTATTCTCATATCATGAAGACCCTGCCGGGCAGGCTGCTGCCGGGAGAGGAGCCCGGAACCGGGTCGGGGGACGAGGGGCGGAGGGACAGGCCCATTCATCTGCTTCGGAGTCGGAAAGCGGCATAACACAAAGAGGGGATCGCGCGAGCGCGATCCCCTCTGTTCATTGGATTACCCTTCAATCAGAATGGTTTTCTTTTCCTCCACCTTCTTTGCGTCCTGCTTCGGCAGGGTCAGATGCAGCACACCGTCCTCAAAGCGGGCCTTGATATCCTCCTCCCGCACATGCTCCCCGACGTAGAAGCTCCGGGACATGGCGCCGGCGTACCGCTCCTGGCGGAGCATCTTGCCTTCCTTGTTCTCTTCATTCCGCTCCAGGGATTTCTGCGCGGAGATGGTCAGGTTGCCGTCGTGCAGCTCCAGATGCAGCTCATCCTTCTTGAAGCCGGGCAGATCCACATCCAGCTCGTAGCCGGTTTCGGTTTCCTTGACGTCCGTCTTCATCATGTGCTGCGCGTTCTTGCCGTACAGCGCCTGCTCAGGCTGCCAGAAGCCGCGGAAGAAATCACGGTCGAAGTTGTTAAACATATCCATCAGGTTTTCACTAAACAGCGTCGGAAGATAAGTACTCATATTACAGACCTCCATTCAGTCAAGGATTGTTTTATTTCGATGGGCGCTTCCCCGAGTCCGGTGAGGCTCCCGTGGTCTTTCGCACCGCCCCGCTCTCTCAAGCGCTGATTATAGTATAGTCAAAAGTCAAAGAAAGTCAAAAAATAGAATAGTCAGAAAAGGTCAGATAGTCGGAATGCGATGCACTTTTCGGCTAAAAGCTCTGAAAATCATCAAAATTCTTCGTATTTCAAACAAAATAAAAAGCCGGGAGGCGAGGGCCTCCCGGCAGGGAAGGGACGGAGGACTATTCCTTTCTGAACTTCAGCCAGGAGGGCAGGGTCAGCCTGCCCTTGCCGCGCCGGCTGAGCACGACGCTCTGCAGCATGATGAACAGCCCCAGCATGGCGCCGTTGGCCATTTCCTGCCACCAGGAGTCGTTCAGGGGGCTCAGGGCGATGATCTTCTGAATCGTAGCCAGGATCATGGCGCCGAAGAAGGTGCCGATCACATTGCCCACGCCGCCCGTCAGCAGGGTTCCGCCGATGATGGAGGCGGCGATGGCGTCCATCTCGCTGCGCATGGCGACGCTGGCGTTTCCGGCAGGCTTATGCATCAGGAAGACGAAGCCGGCCAGGCCGCTGAGCAGGCCGCTGAGCACATAGGACAGGAAACGGGTCCGCTTGACGTTGATGCCCAGGGTCAGGGCGCTGGCCTGATTGCCGCCGATGGCGTAGATGTTTCTGCCCAGGCGGGTGTAGCGCAGCATCAGATAGACCAGGAGCACGATCAGCACGGCCACAATCGCGCCGATTTCCAGCTTGGCGGGAATCAGGTTGCCGTTCTTGGCCGTGTAGCCCAGGAAGGGAATCTGCAGCTTGGTTTTGACCAGCTCAGTGAAGCTCTCATGGGCCACCTTGACCGGGTTGACGGAGAGGATGGTGGTCAGTCCCCGGGAGAGGAACATGCCGGCCAGCGTGACGATGAAGGGCTGGATTTCCAGGTAGCTGATCAGCGCGCCCTGCCCGATGCCGAAGAGCAGTCCGATGCCCAGCGCCAGCAGGAAGGTCAGCAGGATGCTGAGGGGTCCGCCGTCGCCCTGGGTGTTCAGGAACAGGGCGCAGGCCATGACGGTCAGCCCGATGACGCCGCCCACGCTGATATTGATGCCGCCGCCGATCATGACGATGGTCAGGGCGCAGGAGATGATGATCAGGGCCGCGTTGTCATTCAGCAGATCGAAGAGCTGCTGAGTCTTCAGGAAGCCGCCTCCCAGGAACAGCATGGCGGCCGCGTACATGAAAACGAAGATGCAGATGCTGATGGTCATCAGCAGCTGGGCGTCCGTGAGCGGTTCACGGCGACGGACGCTGCCGGAGGATTTCAGGACGGACACTCAGGCCACCTCCTTTCCGGCGGTCCCGGCGGAGCCGGAGCGAAGCCGGTTCCACAGGGCGGTCAGCCGCGCCTTGACCACCGGCGAGCCCGCCACCACGATGACGATGATCACGATGGCCTTGTAGGCCTTGACGTTGACCGTGGCCACGTTCATGGCGTACAGCGTCGTGGTCAGCATCTGGATGATATAGGCGCCGAGGATGCTCCCGCTCAGGCGGAAGCGGCCGCCGCCCAGGTTGTTGCCGCCGATGGCAACCGCCAGAATGGCGTCCATTTCAATATCCACCAGGATCGTCTTATGGCTCAGGTTGCCCAGCCGGGCCACCCCGATCACCGCCGCGATGGCGACGCAGATGCCCAGGAGGCCGAAGCTGAGGAGCTTGGTGGCCACGGGGTTGATGCCGTTGAGCCGGGCCGCGCCCTGGTTGATGCCCACGGTCTGGGAATACAGCCGGGTGTTGGTCAGGCGGAAGATGAGCGCCAGCAGCAGGCCGACCAGCACCACCGCGAAAATGGGCGTGGGCACGGGAATGCCCGGAATGGTCATGCCCATGGCGCTGATGATGGGGCTGTTGATCTGGGGCGTCGCGTCTCCGTTGATCCAGTAGGCGATGGAGCGGCCGCAGGAATAGAGGATCAGGGTCGCGATCATCGGCTGGATGCGGAAGACGGCCACCAGCGTGCCGTTGAACATCTTGAACAGGATGGTGACCACGCAGCAGGCGAGGATGCCCAGAATCACCACGCCGACGTTGATGCTCGCAAAGCCGAGAACGACCTTGACGAAGATCGCGCCCGCGATGGCGCCCACGGCGCCGACGGAAATATCCTGGCCGCCGCAGGAGGCGGTCACCAGGGTCATGCCCATGGAGATGATCGCCAGCTCGCTGGCGCTGTCAATGATGCTGATCAGGTTGCCGCTGAGCACCGGGTTGCCGGCGTTGTTGGTGGCCATGCTGATGCTGAAGAAGGACGGATCGCGGAAGAGGTTGAAGAGCACCAGCAGCGCGAGGGCGACCAGCGGAATGATCAGCTGGCCGAGGCCGGAGGTTCCGCGGCCCTTGACGGAAGAACGCATGTTACTGTTCACCTCCCGCAATGGTTTTCATGACGGTTGCCTGGTTCAGGTCGGATCCCGTCAGCTCGCCGACGATTTTCCGGTCCCGCATGACGATCAGCCTGGAGCATACGCGCAGCATTTCCTCGATTTCCGAGGAGATGAAGGTCACGCTCATGTGCTGCTCCTCGGCCAGCTGCAGCACCAGCTTCTGAATTTCCAGCTTCGTGCCGACGTCGATGCCGCGGGTCGGCTCATCGAGAATCAGGAAGTCGGGATGGGTCAGGAGCCAGCGGGCCAGAATCACCTTCTGCTGGTTGCCGCCGGACAGGCTGCCGATGGGGGTATCCTGGCTGGCGGTCTTGATCTGCAGGGCCTTGATGTATTCATCCGCGAACTGCTCCATCTGGCTGCGGCTCATGGGATGGAAGAAGCCCTTCATGACCTGGAGCGCGAGAATGATATTGTCCCGGACGGACAGATCCGCGATGATGCCGTCGCGCTTCCGGTCCTCCGGCAGATAGCCGATGCTGGCTTTCATGGCGTCGTAGGGCTTGCTGATCCGCACGGGCTTGCCGTGAACCATGACCTTTCCGCCGGTGACCCGGTCGGCGCCGAAGATGGCGCGCACGCTCTCGCTCCGCCCGGAGCCCAGCAGCCCGGTGAAGCCGTTGACCTCGCCCTGGTGAATCATGAAGTCGAAGGGCCGGCTCTCCGTGCTGGAAAGCCCCTGCGCCTGGTAGACGACCTCGCTGCCGCTCAGGCTCTTGCGGCCGACCTCCTCCAGATCAGCCAGATCGTTCAGATCCTTGCCCATCATCTTGGCGACCAGCTCCACCTGCGGCAGATCCTGCACCACGTATTCACCGACGAGCTCCCCGTTGCGCAGCACGGTGATGCGGTCGCTGACCGCGTACACCTGCTCCAGGAAATGGGTGACGAAGATGATGCCGACGCCCCTGCGCTTCAGATCCCGCATGAGGCCGAAAAGCATTTCCACCTCTTTTTCGTCCAGGGAGGAGGTGGGCTCATCCAGGATCAGCACCTTGCACTGCATGTCCACCGCGCGGGCAATGGCCACCATCTGCTGCACCGCCAGGGAGCAGCGGGACAGCTCCTGCCGGGGCCGGGCAGGAATCCCCAGACTGTTCAGGATTTCCGCCGTCTTTTTCTCATATTCCTTCCAGTGAACGATCCTGTCCCCGGTTCTTCCGATGAACATGTTTTCCGCCACCGTCAGGTTGGGACAGAGGGTGATTTCCTGATAGACCGTGCTGATGCCGATCTTCTGGGCGTCCTGCGGGGAGCGGATGTGGGCTTCCTTCTCGCTTCCGTCCACATGGATGCTGCCGCCGTCCTTTTCATAAACGCCGGTCAGCACCTTGATCAGCGTGGATTTGCCTGCGCCGTTTTCGCCCATCAGCGCGTGTATTTCACCCTTGCGCAGGGTAAAGTCCACGTTGTTCAGCGCCCGCGTGCCCGGGAACTGCTTACAGATCCCGCGCATGGTCAGTACAACGTCATTTTGCATCTGGGGTTGCTCCTTCCCGGCTCCGGGTGTCCCGGAAGCCGCCTGATTCCTGTAAAGAAAGCGCGGTATGAACGCGCGCCCTGACGTTTGTTCATACCGCGCCGGATTCCTTTGCGAAGAAAGGATTACAGTCCGTAGGTGTCGATGTCTTCCTGGGTGATGGTGGTGGCGTCGAAGCCCTTCTCCACGGAGATGATCTGATTCAGCTCGTTCAGGCCTTCGATCTCGCCGCCGGCTTCCAGCGTCTTGATCATCTCATCGATGACCACCGCCTGGAAGGGGCTGCACTGTCCGTCGTAGTTCCACTCGCCGGCCAGCAGCTTTTCCAGCGCCCACTTGTTGCAGTCAAAGCCCATGATGATGACGTCGCCGTTCACGCCGTGGGTGATGCCGGCAGCATCCAGAGCGGCCACAACGCCGTCCGCCATGCCGTCGTTCTCAGCGTACACGATGTTGAACTTCTCACCGGCGTTGATCGCGGCTTCGGCGATCTTCCGGGCTTCGTTGGGATCCCAGCTGTCTCCGCCGGTGCCTTCGCGGACGATGGTCCACTTGTCATCCGCGGCGACCTTCTCGGTCAGCGGATCGGAGCGGCCGATCTGCGCGGCGCTGCCCAGCTGGCCCTGAATATGCAGAATGTTGTACTCTTCCAGACCCAGGCTCTCCAGCCAGGCCACGGCGGTTTCGCCTTCCTGCCGCATGTCGGAAACGACAGCCGCGGTGTAGTTGGAAGGATCGGTCTCGATCATACGGTCAAACAGGAAAACCTTGATGCCGGCTTCCTTGGCTTCCTCCAGCACTTCGTCCCAGCCCGTGGTCTCGGCGGCGGAAACGAGGATGTAGGAAACTTCATCATTGATGAAGGTGCGGGCAGCTTCCAGCTGCTTATCGGCGGTGGGAGCGGTG
>ODAJ012192968.1_pt1 | contig 32445 bp, 39 predicted proteins | sample 1539241 | NCBI WGS metagenome assembly ODAJ01 (sample SAMN02144231, study PRJEB22623) | gut metagenome | biome: sheep rumen | host: Ovis aries | place: New Zealand
CATATTCGGCGGAGTTCCTGAGCACGGTGAATTCTTTGCGCAAGTCAAAGTTACTGATAAATTTTTCGCCCGTTTCGTAGGCGTCAATTTCTTTTCTCAATGCCCAGTTATAAGCAAAGCGAGCTGTGCCCGCAAATTGAAAAAGTCGCGTCCGTTGGAAATTGTTCGGCACCAACATAACCTTAAATGACTTTAGCATTTTCGCCACACTTTCAAAAATCAACAGTGTTTTATAACTTTATCCTAACTGTTAGAATCCCTCCAAAAAAAAAGCGCGATGCGCAGAGAAAAGGGTTAAGCAATTAACAACTCTTCGGCAATTCTATCGAAACGTTCAATCGGTGTCTAGCGTCCGACTGATTACTTGCCGCCGCGCGGGCGGTTTTTTGTTTGCTAAGCGTTCCCAAAAGTCATCAGCATCGCCCGTCATGCAAGACTTTAGAGCCGCCAACGCGTAGACCGTTACGTCTAATGCCTCGTTGCGCGCATGCTGATTCACCTTCTCCCAACGATAGCCCGTCAATGTCTTGACCTTGCGCTCCGAACTTAGCTGCTTGAAAAAGTTCTCGTCGAAGTTTCTGGTTAGGAACTGGTCGTCGCGTCCAAAGAGTATCTTCCCATTTTGCAAACCCGTTATGACCTCGTCCTTGCCCGCGTCCGAATTCAATATCACCAGATATATCCTCGCGTCTTTCAAGACTCCCGTTTTTACGATTAAGGGTTGTCCGAATCGGCTGTAACCTTTGATTGCGAACCGCCCCGACTTCATATGAGAGCGGCAATAGCTGTAGACGAATTCCGGCAAGTAGCCCGAATCGATAAATGTGCGCTCAATTCGATACTCCCGCCCTGCCGCGTTGGTGGCGCGCATGTTCAGCCGAGTATCCAATTCAACCCACGTCCCTTTTTCCGTCGGGCTGCCCTCCACGACCCCGCGCAGGATTCCGTAGCCGCCGCCCGCGTGCCAGCCGTATACCGCATATTCCAATCTGTCTTTTTGAACGTCCACGCCCGCCGTTAATATCAATACCTCGTCGGGAATCATCGCCGGATAGTCCAATAAGTCGGCTAGGCTCGACTCCTCCAATTCCGTCGGCATTTCGTAACTTAGTCCAAATCGCGTGTTGTAAACATTCATCTCCCTCATCGGGTCGCCGCGCACCGTCAACCATTCCTTCATGATGTCCGACCACGTTAGCCACGGGCTTGCAAATCCATTCACGAAAAAAGAACGCACTCCGTTTTGGATTGCGTCCGGATTTTGCGCGATATATTTCTGCGCCGCGTTCCTTATCTGACTTTCCTCGAACACCTCGCCGCAATTCGGGCAACACCACTTAACCGACTTCATCAGGATTATCTTGCCAGTCTTGCGCTTGCGCTCCGCGTAGTCGTTTATCATGTTCTCGAAAGATAGCAGTTCCCACGAACCACAGCCGGGGCATTGGTGCCGCCACTCTTCCTGCGTCCCTAATTCGTATTCGACATCAATCCGGCTCTCGTCCTTGATTGTCGGTGTAGAGAAAAGCCCTAGTTTTTTATCGAAGTAAGTGGACGTTCTTTTTTCCGCAAGTCCTATTGGGTCGCCTTCCCTGCCGGCGGATTGCGGATAACGGTCAATCTCGTCGCAGAGCAGGATTTTAATCGGTCTCGACGCTAAGCCGCTCGGAGAATTCGCGCCCACTAACACAACCGAACCGCCCTTGAAATACTTGCTCAAGATTGTTTGATTGGCGTCGCGGGTTTTCTCCTTCTCGTAGAAAAGGTTCGTTATCGCCTTGGTGTCTCTGATAAACGGGCTTAACCTTCTTTTGGAAAAGTCCATGGCGTCGGATAAGGTCGGCTGAATTATCATGCACGGGCAAGGAGCTAAATGCGCGTGTCTTCCTAAGACGTTCAACAGTGCCTGCGATTTGCCCATTTGCGAAGCCGACTTCACCACCACCCGTTGTATCCGATTGTCCGTGAAACTCTCCATTATCTCTTTGAAGTAGGGAACTCTGGAAGTTCGATAGCGTCCGGGCTCCGCGCTCGTCGTCGGCAGCGTCGCGTATTCATCCGCCCACGCCGCTACGCTCTGCCGACTCGGCGGCTTTAGGGCTTGCCTTATCAATTGCTTTAGTTCGTTCGGATTTTTCATTTTCCATCAACCTGCTTACTTCTTCTCCTATCAAGCTCAAAAGTTTTATCGGGGTCATGGCATTGCGTTTGGCGGCGAGCACTATCATTCCGCCCATCATCTGAACGAAATGTTCTTGCGTCGTCTTTTTGGAATATTGCCCCGCGTATGTGCCCGGCTCCAGCTCCAATGCCACGATATACGCCGTGCCGAATGAATCGAGTAATCCTTGTATAGCCGCTATTCTTTCTTTTTGCGTCCACGTTCTTATTTCCCGTATTGCCTCTTTTTTAGTCATCGCCGCTCAGCTCCTTTAACGCTATATCTATCTCCGCGTCGATTATGTCGCAAATTTCAGCCGCCGATTTCCCTTCCAGTTGCCGGGCGAGCTTATGACCTAAGCCCGTCAATTTCATTTTGAAAGCGGTTAATGCCTCCAAAAGCGTCGCTTCATACTCCGCCGCGTCGTAGACTTCGCCCCGTTCCTTTTGGAGTTTCAGCTCCGCCAGCTCCCGTTTAGCTTTTTCATGACGCGCCTTCTCCTGCCAATAATTGACGCCCTCATCCGTCGACTTCTTGCTGAGGAAATAATTCTTTAAGCTGTCGAATAGCAGGACTTGCCCATTTCTAGCCATTTCGTCGCGAACGATGATTTTCTCGTCGCATAGTTCGTTTATCCGCGCCGGGCTCAACTTCAATGTTCCGGCTATTTGCTTTTGCGTGACCGCCATCAACCGAATTTCGCCGGCGACTTGGAAAGGCTTTTCTGTTTTCATTTATCGCTACCCTTGGTTTTCTTCGGATTTACTACTTTTCAACTTTTGTAGCTACACAGTTCGCGGGGTTCGCTGCCGACCCGCTTGCGCCTTAGCGTCGCAGAACCTACCCTTTAACCTAAAAGAGCCCCCCTCGCAGGAGCCCTTCTAGTTGTTTTGGCAAACTGGATATGTTTCATACTTCAACGAGCGTAATAATATCAGCACTTGACATGTAAAGCAAGGGTTGCGGCGTATTTTTTATGAAGAGCATAAACCCATTGCCGGCTAAGGTTCGTCGCCTGCACTATCTGCGTCCACGTCTGGCACTCCACATAGCGAAGGATTAGTATCGTCTGCAATGGTTCTTCGTAATTCTCGCGCTCCAGTTCTATCCTCAACTTTATCTGCGCGGCTTCCAATTCAACCTTCAACGCGTGGATTTTCTCCTCAGTCGCTAAGATTTTCGTTACCAGCATTTCCAATTTGCTCCGAACGGATGGACTTTGTGCCGGCGCATTGGCTCGTTCCAGACTTTCCTGCAATACCCGATAGCCCGCCAGCAATTCTTCAAGTTGCCCCAGCCGCTTCGCTATCAATCTCGCCCTGCCTAATTGCCGCCAAGTCATTTCTTCACCAGCTCGCCATAGCGTTTGGTCAGTTCGTTAAGCAAACTTTGAAAGCGTCCATCAGCCTCGGCTTTCTCGTCTAAGTCTTTGTCCGCCGTGTAAGCGTATGCCACTGGCTCGCCGTCTTCTATGCAAAGTGTTATTTCGTAATCCACGACCAATGCCCCTCTTCCAGAATTATTTCCGCTAAGTGGTCTCGTGCCCGGTACGCCTCCCATAGCGTAGAGAAACTTTCGCACGAACGCCACCGCTTAAAATCTTCCGTTATCTCCACGTCCCATGTACCGCCCGCGGGGTTCTGGTTTATCCGCAATCCGATTTTCTGCCCTAGCGTCAACCGTAGCGTCAGCTCGTCTTGCCTCTCTTGCTCCCGGACTTCCATTTTTCCCCCTCCAGATTTCCAGCAGGTTGTCGAAGTATTTCCGCGCTGAACTTTCCTCTGTGGATTCCTCCGCTATCATTTTCTGTCCGTCGACCACCACATACACCCGACAACTTACCGCCGGCATTTTTACAAACTTTATCGCCGACAATCTGTCCAGTTCAAACACCAAATCCGTCGGCGTCCTTATCAAGCTCATTTACTTTCCTCCAATTCGATTTCCAAACGCGGCTCGCCCCGATGCAGTGATACCTGCGCGGCTACTACTTGCCTATCGTCCAGATACGCTATCCCGTTGAGGCTGTCGAGTACCGCTTTTAGGTGATTGTCCACGTCGCCGAACTTCAGACTCTCCGGCGGTAATTGCCTGTAAACCTTCAGCCGAATCGATACCGTTCCTTCGAATGGCTCCCGGATAATCAGCCGAGCTTGCCAGCCGAGTTCTTCTTTGAATGCCCGATACCGCCTAGGATTGAATCGACGTCCTTCGCCCGCTGATACCCTCTTGAACGGTACCGGCTCTATCCTCGCTATTAGTCTTATCACGGCTTAGCAAACCTCTTCGATTGCCGCTACCAATTGGTCAAGGTAATCGTCCGCCTCGTCTTTGGTCTCGAAATATCCCGCGTCTACCGGATAGGCTCCTTCTACCAAGACCAGCACGCACCATTTCTTGTCGCCGATTTTGTTCACGCGCCCGCCTTGCAACGTCCTCTTCACGAGATACCAGCCGTTCGGCGTCTTTACTATCTTCCTGCGAAGGTTTTCTTGTGCCTTTTCTTTTGCGAATAAGTCCATGTTTGCCTCCTAAAATTGGCCCATCGCTACGTCGAAGATTGAGCACTTCAGGTATTGGCTTATCCGACGCGCCGCCCCGTAACTTATCCAGCCTTTGTTTATTGCCCGACTCAACGGCTCTGCACTCTTGAAGCCCGCCGCCTTTGCAAACTCAGCGATTGTCATCTGCCGCCGTTCTATTTCCGTCTGCAACCTTAGCGTGTCTGCTTTCATCATTGTCATTTGCCTCACTTCTTCAAGTGGCAGTTCTTGAATTGCTCCGCCGTCAAATAGCAGCCGTCTTTGGCGATTGCGAACGCCTTAACCTTTACCGTGTACTCGTAATGCTTGCCGTTGTAATCGGATTCGAGAACGTCTCCTTCGTAAGCCTCGGCTCCATCGGCGTCGCGTGCCTCGGAATATTGCGCCACTGTCGCGCTATCCACTTCGAACGAATTGCCCAGCCAGTCGCGGATTACTACATCATTATCCCCTTGAATCAAATCCCCGTAGACCAGCCGCCCATTATCAAACCTTTTCCCACGAAATTTCACTGTCTGCATAATACGACCTCTCTTTGCTTACCTCTTCCAAGTTCAAATCCAATGCCGCGCAGATTCTCTGAGCCGTGCGCCCAGATACATACTCTCCGCACAATGCCTTGTAGAACGTTATCGGATTACAGCCAGACGACTTTATTGCCTCCGCTACTATCCGCTTGCGTAATGCCGCGTCTAACTTCATCTTGTCGAACTGCCGCGACGGTAGCATTTCCATCTTTCCGCCTCCTACTGCGCGCGCCCAGATACGAGAAGGAGCAAATTTCCGTCAAGCGGTCTGTCAGGCGGTCTACTGAGACTGCGTCCACTTCTTTGACCTTCTTCATCTTGCTGGCTAATTCGTCTAGGCTGTAGTTGCTCGTAAGTATCATCGGCTTTTGCGCATTGTACCGCCCGTTGATGATTTGGTAGAGGATTCCCACATTCCACTTGGTAAATTCTCCTACGCCTATATCGTCGAGAATCAAAAGGTCGCAGTGAATGAATTTCCTCAAAACCGACTGACTTGAGACCGTTGGATCATTGAAGGTGATTTTGATTTCGTCGAGCAATCCGGGCACGTCGCCGAAGATGAGACCATTGCCGCCGCGCAGATATTCCTTGCCCAAAAGCGTCGCCAAGAACGTCTTGCCGGTGCCCACCCCGCCCCAATAGTACAGGCTATGCTTGCCGTCTTGCAGGAATTGTAGTCCGAGCTTTACCGCCTGCCGATTACTCTCGTCGATTGTATAATTCGCCAAAGAGCATTGCGCGTATTTCGGCGGCAACTTCTTCTTTGCTAAGCGGTTTAGCTCCACAGGACAAATCTGCCAAATCACCTCTCCAGCCGAGGTTATCTTCGGTATCTTGTAAGCCCGCGCTTCCAAAGTACAATTTCCGCGGCACGTCTTGCACGTCTCCTGCCGTTCCAGCGCGCTGATTATCGCCTTGAGTTTCGTCCGGTCTTCTTGCAAGCTCAGATTGTACTTTTGACAAAGGGGCGTCGCTTGCTGACGAAATGCCGCCTCCCGCGCTGGAGCTTCCGCTTGACGTTTCCGGCGTTGTGCCGCCAGCCAACTGTTGAACTCCATCTGCCTCGGTTCCGGGGTCGGTTCGTTCATCTTCGCCATCGCCTGCGCGCGTTCTTCCGTCGAAAGATACCCGTCCTTGCCCACAAGCAGCATATGTTCCTGAAGGTGTTGCCTGTAGTGCTCCTTCTCTTCGGGCGTCTTTAGTGTAGCGTCCATCGCTTCCATTGCCCGCCGAATGATTTCCTCCATCCGAAATTCCTCCTTCTGTGGGGGCTGCCCACACTATTTCCTCCGAACACTCCTCAGCATCCGGGTTTATCGTCAAGTCGAAGTGCTCAGTTGCGTCTTCACACTCGGCTTTAACTTCTTGCTCAATCTCCGCCTTCAAAGCGTCCAATTCCGCTGAAAAGTCAGGTTCTTCCAAAGTGGTCTCTTCCTGTTCGGATATTGTCGCTAGCTCTGCTTTCAACGTGTCGATGTCGGTGTAGTCTTCCAAAAGGTTTTCCTCTTTCACTAACTGCTTTTCGGGCTGTGATTCTTGCGACGCGCGCATTGGTTCAGTCTGCGCCTGACCCAATGCTAGTTCGGTTGTGACCTGCGCGGCTTTTTCCGCCGAAACTTCCAAACTTTCTTTTTCTTTGTTAGTTTCTTTTTCTTTCTCTATTACTCTATTACTTTGCAAGACCGTTTTTCCCGCGTCACGCCTTGCTCCAGCGGACTTTTTTACACCACTTTTTACACCATTTATTACACCACTTAGGGTTATGGTGTAGCGCGTCGCTAGCCGCCGATTTTCCGTGTCGTAATCAATGACTCCATATTTTTTGAGTTCTTTCTTAGCCTTCGTGATGTACCCGCTACACCTCGTCTTGCACATATCTTTTAACTCTTGGTCAGTCACTTCAAACCATTCCTCTTTCCGGAACCGCCTACGATTGTTCTCCGCTAGTAATACCTTCAGCAACAATACCGACCACGCACTAATCGGCAATGCCGCTATTACCTCGTCGCTCCTCACCGTTAGTTGCAGATAATCTTTCCTCATTTCCTATCCTTCCTTTCTAAAGTTTTCGCCCTTTTGCGGGCAGTGATGTTTATTACACGGATGACACTTCGCCGGACTTTTGATAAAATAAAAAAGAGCCGTTTCCGACTCTTAAAAAAGAAATTATTCAGGAGGTAAATCTTATGACATTAGAAGAACTGCGCTTAAGCTTTGCGGACGAAAATCACCCAGCGAATAAAAATCCTGAACGCCTAAATTTTTTCCGCGAGCTTTGTCAAGACAGCCGTCGCATTGAAATGGAATTGAACACGAACTATCACACGCCCGAAGAAATCGTTGAGATTATGTCGCGGCTTATTCGCAGACCTGTCGACCCGACGTTCCGGCTGTTCCCGCCGTTCTATGCTGACTTCGGCAAGAACATTTCCTTCGGCAAGAACGTGTTCATCAACTCGAATTGCCACTTTCAAGACCAAGGCGGCATAACGATAGGCGATGGCGTGATGATTGGTCACAATGTCGTTTTGGCTACGGCGACGCATGACCTTGCCCCCTCGAAGAGCCGCAAGCTCCACTACAAGCCGATTGTCATTGGCGATAACGTGTGGATTGGTTCAAACTCCGTGATTCTGCAAGGCGTGACGATTGGCGAATGGGCGGTAGTCGCGGCGGGTGCGGTCGTCACCAAAGATGTTGAGCCTTATACAGTTGTCGGAGGCATTCCCGCGAAATTTATCCGCAAAGTGGAAGACGACCTAGGCGACGGGGCTGTTGATTACATTGAAGGACACATTTAACGCCACAGGCTCAGCGGGTCGGCGTATTGATAGACGCCGTCAACCTTGATGATGTATTCCAGATGAAGATGCGGACCCGTGGAATAGCCAGTGCTCCCGACTTGCGCGACAATCTGTCCGGCAGTGACCATTTGCCCCGCCACGACATGAAGGGTTGAGCAATGGGCGTAGCGGGTGTAAGCGTCAAGCGCGGGGTGATAAATCAAAACCTGATTGCCGTAGCCGTCGCCAAGATTATCAGCAATGACTATTTGCCCGTCGAAGAGCGAACCTATATAAGCCCCGTATTCATAGCCGAGATCAACGCCCGAATGAAATTTCCACTCGCCCGAAATCGGATGAATTCGCCAACCAAAAGGACTCGTCACGGGCAAATCAATCGCTTGAACCTCGGCGGGCAGAATCATCAACACGAGAACTATCAATGCCCAAAACTTTTTCAAAGTCAGCAACCTCCTCCGGCTCGAACTCAACGCGCATCGACTTCCAGCGGTCGTGAAGCCAAAACCACTCCGCCGGATATTTTTTTACGTGTTCTTCAATCAAAGCCGCAAGCCTCTGAGTCATCTGCTTAATATCGGCGTGCTTATCAGAAGAACGTTCGACCTGTAGGGGCGGGAAAATTTCCAGCGTGTGCGTCCCGTCCGAATTCTTATGCATGAACGCCGGAAAAATTGGAACCTTCCTAAACCGTGACATACTCGCCGCGCCCGTCACAAAGTTTGTCGCCTGATTGAAGAACTTCACGACGACGCCGTCATCACGCCCGACGTCTTGATCCATAATCAGCCCGATAAAGTGTCCTTCGTCAAGCATTTTGTACATTTCACGGACGCCGCTACGATAGGTTATATGCATACCAATCAGCGTTCGATATTCGTTGATGAATTTATCCGCGCCCTCGGATTTTTGTTTTTTCGCCACACCAACGAGCGGAATCCCGTTCTGCGCGAAGGCTCCGCCCATAAGCTCCCAATTATCGCTGTGGCAAGTCATAATCACCGCGCCGAGCTTGGAAGAATTCTTGTAACGCGTCAAATGCTCCAGCCCGATAACTTTAACGTGATTTGCCATATTACCCTTTAGCTTCGGGAAAGATAGAACCTCCATGAACATCGCGCCGCATTGAACAGTACTTTCGCGGGCAATGCGGTCAGCTTCTTCCGGCGAAACAAAAAGACAGCGGCGGATATTCTCCGTCGCAATCTTTTTCCTCTTGGCGGGCAGGAATACCCAAATCAAATTCGCTAAGCCTCGTCCGATTGCCAAGCAAAACTTCAGCGGCAAAAGACAAATCAGCCAGCTCAACAGCTTTAAGCATTTGTATTCGATGAGGTGTCACCGTCCTTTAAGCTCCAAAGTGGTTACGAAAGTCAAGCTCCTCGATAGAATCATTCAAGCGATTATGAAAATTATTTACGTCCCTATAATAGTTGAATTCAAGCTGCTCGATGAAGTCATTCAGATACGCGCTGAACTTCGCCGCCCCGTGAACGTTCAAATGTGCGTGATCATAAAAGTCCGCATACGTGAAACCCTCTAATTTCCAGCCATCAACAAAGCAGGCAGAAGGATGTTTGCTCAAGGCTTGTTTAACAATAACCTCAAATTCTTCAATTTTTCTGGGGTCGAAATTGCTCATGTATTTTTCCGAGGAGGGCACACGGAACATTATAGGTCGAATATTATTTTCTTCGCACAACGTCAGATAGTCATCTAAGATTTTAATATTCTCGTCGCGGGTTTCGGGATGAAATTTATTTCTCCAAGCTTTGGCACCACCATCGTCAGAATCTATATCTTTTTGAGTCATGACTCTCTGGGTCTTGTAACCATTAATATTGACATACTGAATTGAGGGTTTTTTTGCTAGCCATTCTTCGCGAAGAAATTTTTTGTAAATGTCGATAGGCACGGGGAAATTATGCAAGTCATTAAAAGCAATAAGATAATGCAACATGCGACTTTTGTATGCAAGAATCTTGGAAAGGTCGTAGTGAAAGAAATACGCTGTAAGTCCTATGAGCGCATAGCGTATCTTACTATGCCCCCCCCCGCATAATATAACAGATTTTGCGATTTGAAAATTATAATATAAATCTTGGCTGGAAGTTGCAAAGTTAATCGCCTTACGCTTGAATTCGTTAATGTCTATTCCCGCCTCGGTTGGACTTATTCCTGTGACGAATATCTCAAATTCTTGCGAGTGTTCTTGATAATATCTCAAATGACGTTCCGTCATCCAATTTTTTTCATTCTGTAAACTAGCAACGCTTACTATTTTTTCCATTGGCAAACCTATTAACTGGTAAATTAGACTATCGTAAGCCGATTCCTGCACGCAAAAAGCATAATCATAATCGTGGTGGCTATTGGCATATATTTTGAACTCATTCAGAGGATAAAGCGGAACCTGCGACAAACCAACTTTTTCCAAAGTTTTTTTAGCAGACTCGACATCATCGACGAAAATTCCGCAGTATTCAAGTTCGGGATTCAAGGCGGCTAATTTTTTATCTAACTCATTTGCATTTGTAACCAATAACACACGCATTTTATCACCTCAAAATTTTATCGATAACGAGTAGGCGGCGGATTGGGCGGATAATAACGTCTGCCGTCTCTTTGGTAATTGGGCGGTCGCGGCGGCGGATAATATCGCCTTCCGTCGCGATAATACGGTGGCGGATTGGGCGGCGTGTAACGATAATCATCACGATGACGACGCCTATCCTCACGGTGCTGGCGTTCCCATTCTTTACGGTCGCGGCGTTCGTTTTCCGTCTCGCGTCCTAAAATGTACTTATCCCTGAAGTGCGCCCATTTGCCGCTACCCAGCTCCCGCGTCTCAATCGACCCGTCCAAGTCAGCAATCGACGCCTCAGCTTGTCCGCCAAAGATTAGGAAACTTGCCGCCGCCGCGATTAGAAATCTCTTCATCGTGCTTACCTCCTCTTTAAAGGCGTAATGTTTTGGATTTCTTCAGCTGTTCAAGTTCTTTCTTTAAGCGTTTAACATTTTGCAAATTGATTTCCCGCGACTTTACTGCGGCATTAATAGCAGAAAAGAGGAAGGGCACCACCAAATTATTTGAAGTATCTATTTTGCCGAATTCACGATACAAAATCTCATAAATATCTTGGTCGCTCAATTCCTTCAAGGTCTCGTTGCTACGGTTAAGACACCATTTAAAGTATCGCTTTGACGCTTCATAAGAATAAGACGGATTCTCCTTTAGAATTTCGACGCTATTCGAGAGTTCGCCGAGTGCCTTTGCATAATCGGCGAACGACAAAACCCAGTTAGACAAAGTATTAGCCGTCTTGGATTGGGAAACGGAGTTGACGTTATAGCGTCTGTAAAAGTAAAGCGGAGTCGTTAGCCGCAAAAACCTTTTGGTATGACAATACATGTTGATAACCCAGACATAATCGCCGGCTTTTAGGATTTCGGGGAAAGTGATTGAGTTTTGAAGTAAGAACTCCCGCCGCACGAAATGCGCCCATGCTGTAGTAAAACCCTTATCAAAAATCAGCTCGTGAAGAATTTTATCCGTGTCATTAACGGTAAGAGCTAAATTATCTTCCATGCCCTGCGCCGCCAACTCTTTGCCCGTGCCGTCCCTCAAGAGATAAACATCGTTTGGCTTTTCCAAGTAGTAATGAGCTGCTGTGTAGACAATGTCGGTATTGTATTCCTCCGCCGCCATGTAAAACGTTTCCAGAGCCGTGCCCAAAAGAAAATCATCGGCGTCCGCGAAGTAAACATATTTGCCCCTTGCGAGCTTGAATCCGACGTTACGGGAAACATAACCGCCGCCGCCCGAATTCTTTTCCGTCTTTGTCAACTTGAGCCGCCCATTAAACTTCGGTCTGTACTTTTCGACGACTTCAACAGAATTATCGGTGGAGCAGTCATCCACCACGATTACTTCAAAATCTTGGAACGTCTGAATCAAAAGACTATCCAGACACTCGCCGACATATTCCGCCGCATTGTACAAGGGAACCACAACCGAGATTGCACAGGTCTGTTGATTGAGTAGCAATGCCATAGAATCAATCTTCTTGCGCAGTCTTTCAATCTCGGCGGCTTGCGTGACAATAATCTCATCTTTACTTTTGATTTGGTGTGATTCTCTCTTCGCCTCCATGATGACTTTATTTTGTTCGCAGATATAAGCACAAAGGCAAGAAACCAAAACATCATGCTCGCCAAAGTATTTTCCGTACTCCGCCTTTATCGTCTCGTATACAACATCATCAGTCAGTTCTTTGCTTGAAGACAAGGTGCGAATGAACCTTACGCTGATGAATTTCTTTAAGATGAGGTAGCGATAATATGGATTCGCCTTGAAGAATTCGTGCCCGCTCATCAGCTTATCGAGATATTTTAAGCCACGCAGTATCGGGTCTATCCAAAAGTTCATTCTCACTTGCGGCGTTCTCTTCGCTCGCAAAATGGAAGTATCAGTAAGCCGATAAACGTAAACTACATTGGGCACGCGAAGAATTCTTTTTGCATAGAACAACAGCCCTTGATGCCAAATATTGTCGTCGCTGATTTTTAAGGCTGGGAAAATGATTTCATGTTCAATCATCAAGTTTCGCCGAATCAATTTCAACCAAGGCACAACATAATATCTATCGTCGATTATCGCTTTGACTCTCGACTTTAAATCCTCGTCCTCAAGCGTCGGCTCGTTCACTGTTTCCCCCTTCTGAATGCATTGTACTTTTTTATTCGTGCCGTCGGGATTAATCTCGTAAAACTTTTCGCAATAGACAACATCGGCGTCATATTCTTTTGCCAAGGTGTACATTTCCTCCAGGGCAGTCTTTGTCAACGTGTCGTCATTGTCCATGTTGTAAATATATTCTCCGCTTGAAAGGAGCAAACCCTTGTTTCGCGGCAAAGCTCCGCTACCAGTGTTCTCCTTCATGTGATAGAGCTTCAAACGTCCATTGAATTTGGGCATGTAGCTTTCGACAATCTCGCAACTTGAATCCGTCGAACAGTCATCAACTATGATAAGTTCAAAAGCTGTAAACGTCTGGGCAAGGAGACTGTCCAAGCACTCGCCGATATATTTTTCCGAGTTGTACAGGGGAATGATAACCGAGACTAAAGGCAAAGCCCAATCGTCGGCGGACGTCTCTGGCAACTCTAATTCAGTAGTAGACGGCTTGACTGCTAAGCGAAGTTTCTTCTTTTTTGCCATGAAATCACTCCTTATATTTAGCAAGTTAAGACTTAGTTAAAGCCTCAAGCTCGCGTTCGAGGCGGCGAACCTTTTCTATCAGCTCCGGAACTTTCTTTAACGCCGCTTGTTGTCGGAGCCAATCGCTATGACTTTGAATCGGGAAGCCGCTACCGAAGAATCCTTCCGGCATGTTCTTTGAGATACCAGACCTCGCCGCGTAAACCGAATTGCCGCCGATAGTGATATGTCCGACTGTGCCGACTTGCCCGCCGAAAGTCACGTTGTCGCCGACCGTCGTTGAACCGCTAATTCCCGTCTGGGCTACGATTAGACAGTTAGCGCCTATTTTGCAGTTATGCGCAATGTGCACCAGATTATCAATCTTCGTTCCGTGCCCAATAATCGTAGAACCCATTGCCGCCCGGTCAATGCCGACGTGCGCCCCAATCTCCACATCGTCTTCGATAATGACGTTACCGATCTGCGGAACCTTTGTATGCACGCCGTCCTTGGTTGTGAAGCCGAAACCGTCAGAACCGATAACCGCCGAAGAGTGAATCACGCACCGTTTGCCGACCTTGCAGAACTCACGAACCGTCGCGCTTGAATAAACAATGGTATCCTCGCCAATCGTCGCGTGCTGTCCAATATAAACATGCGGATAAATCACTGCGCCGCTATGAATTTCCGCCCCGTCATCGACGACCGCAAACGGCATAATCGTCACGTCTTCAGCAAGCTTTACGCCCTTGCCGAGATGAGCCTTCGGACTTATTCCTTTTGGAATTTCAAGCTTAGGGGTGAACAGTTCAAGCAACGTCGCGAACGCCGCCCGCGGGTCTTTGACTTTGATTGCGGGCTTTGGAAAGTCTTCAATGTCGAGTGGAATTAGCACTGCCGATGCCGCCGAAGTCTTAGCCTCGTCCAAGTGGGGCGGCACCGCGAAGATTAAATCGCCCGCCCGCGCCATAGTGATATTCGCTAGCCCGCTAATCTTCGTTGTGCGCTCGCCTGTGACCTCGCCGCCAATAAGCTCGGCTATCTCGTGTAAAAATTTTTCCATAGTATCGCCTGCTCACTGCATTTTATTGATAACGTCTTGAGTTACATCAATCGCCCCGTGGAAAATTAATTTCTGCTCCGCCGAATTATTTATCACCACGTCGATATTTTTCTCGCGTGAAATTTCCTCAATCACCACGTCCATACGGCTTTTTATCTGCGCGGCATAGGCTTGATTTATACCCTCAAGCTTGCGTTGAAAGTCCGATTGAATCTTCATAGCCTCTTCGTCAGTCAGCTCTTTATTGGCGGTGTCTTGCTCGAATTTCTGTTGAGCCTCGGTTACCTTGCCTTGCGCCTCCGTCATAAGTGTTTTGACTCGCGGAGCCTCCGCCATGACTTTTTCCACGTCCACGGCTCCAATTTGCCCTTCGCCGCAACCAGCTATCATGAGTGACGACGCTAGCAACGCCACCGCCGCCAATTTCTTTCCAACATTCATTTATAAACACTCCAATCAAAGTCTGTTCATTTCCTTAATCAAGTCGTCAGTTAAGTCTTTTGCGTCCTTGCCAGGAAAGACGACGGCTCCAACTCTTTCGGGTTGCTTTAGTTCAAAATTCCACTCGATATGCCGCCGCAAAACTTTTATCTCGTCGGGTCTGCGTTTGACAAAAAGCATTTCCAGCCGATGAACCGCCGCCAGCATCGTCGCCTTGTCTACTATCGAGTCCAAAATCTTCTTCTCAAGTTCGGCTCGTTCTCTGCCGACTTCGTTTAGATCGGTTAGAAGTTCACGCCGCCTGACTTGCCGCCCTTCCATTTCCCGCAAGGCATCTTCCATTAATTTTTTATTGCGCTGTGTAACCTCTGATTCTTTTTGCCGCGTCTGTTCCTCCATGACCGCCTTTAATCGTTCTGCCTCAGCCTTTAGCCTTGCTTCATCTTCGGCAATAGAATCGTTCGCGTATTTTTCAATCTCCGCCATCCACTTATCAAGCAATTCCTTCTGAAGATTGTTTCGTTCAAATTGCACCTTTTCCAGCTGCTTCAAGAGTTCATTAACCTGTTCTTGCGTAAGGTGCAAATTATCGGCGTTATCAAGCTTGAGTTGAATGTTTAGCTGTTCGTTGAGGTAAGCGTCGCGAATCTTGTTGCGTTCTTCAATGTAATGCGGCTCTGACTTCTTGCGATACTCTTCCGCCGCCAATTTTTTACGGCTTTCCAGTTCGGCGAGCTGACTGACAACAAGTTGAGCGTTCTTTTGCCACGCCGCCTCGTCGAAGACTTCCTTATTAGTTTCGGGCGGCTCAGGCTTTGGCAGAACTACGACCTTCATCGCCTCGTTAAGCTCTAGGCGCAACCGTAATTCCCTTGCTCGCAATTCGTCGAGGAGTTCGCCTTCGGGGTGCGCTGCTTGGATTCTTTCTATGTCTATTATCCCGACGCCGTGATTTTCTTGGACGGGCTTTTCGGCTTTCTTGTCGACGGGCTCGGCGGGCATTTCGGGCGTTTGATAAAGATAAAGACCGCCGCCGATTAACACAATCATCAACGCCGCCAACACTCTGTAATCCAACACATCGCCTCCTAACAAAAAAGGGATTAGGGCTTGGGAACTATTTCCCACTAGTCCCTAGTCCCTAGTCCCGAAAATTATTTCTTGCCGAGCTCCGCGATAACGTCAGCAGTAATTTCTTGTCCGCCGTAGATGACTGCCGCCTTGTCGATTACGACCGCTATGCCCTTCTTGTCGGCTACCTTCTTGATTGCCGCCTGGACTGCATTTTCAATCGGGGCAAGTAGTTCCTGTTGCTTCTGCGCGAGCCGTTGTTGACATTGCATGTAGTAATCGGCTTTTTCTTGGTCGTTCATGCCGGCGGATTTTTCGTCGAATTCCTTTTTAATGTCAGCGATTGCCGTTTCCATTTGCCCCTGAAGATTTTGTACGTCGGGGTGTGCCGCCATTGCTTGCTGATAGTCTATTGTCCCGACGCTTGACGAACTCGCCGCCGACGCTATGTTGCCTGTCTGCGTTAAAGCGATTGCCACGACTGAGCCGATGAATATCACCGCGATTAAGATGCTCACGAGCCTAACTTGTTTCTTTTCCAATTTCATCATTATGCAACTCTCCTTATTTTTTGACGCCGCCGATTATATCAGACACCTTTGCCCTTTGCAAATCTTTTAGGACGGTGCTCGCGCCCAAACCCTAGCCATAAGCCTTCCCCTCCGCTTTCCAAGATTAATTACGTTTATCTTACCAGATTAAATTCAGACTTTCAAGCCGCGAAAAAAATTTTTGCAAGGGCGAACCTTTTCTGCTATCATGAGGAAAAATTTTTTAGAGGAAGGATTGTCATGAACTTAAAGAAAAAAATTACAGCGGCAATGACGGCGGTGGCTTTGGGCGTTTCTTTGACGATAGGAGCTCCTGTTGCTTCGGCTAGCACGGCGGGAACTATTATCGGCATGGGAAGCATTCTTATCGGAGCCTCGCAACAAAACGCCCAGCTTAATAAGATGATAAGGCACTATGACGAGTCCGAGCAAGGTCGCCGGGAACTTTTCGACGCCTTCAAGCAAAAATATGGCGTAAGTCAAAACACCGCCTACAAAGAAAGACTCGATAAGATTATGGCGAACTTAACCAAGGGCGTCGCGGCGGTCGACCCGACCATTAAAGAGAAGCCGTATCTTTACTTTGTTTCCGCACAGACTTCAATCAATGCCGCCTGCTCAATGGGGCATGTCATGATGGTCAACGATGGCACGTTCAATCAAATTACCAGCGAAGACGAGATTGCCGCGATTGTCGGTCACGAGATGGGGCACGGGCAAAAAAGTCACGTCGCGAAGGGCAACAAGAAAGCTCTGCAAAAACAAGTCATAGCGTCTTTGGCGGGTACTGCTGTTGGTACGACGATTGGCGGCGGGCAGTTGACTTCGATTATTGCGGGCTTGGCGTTCAATCACTCAGTTGCGCACGGCTCTAGAAAGTTCGAGACTGAAGCTGACCTCTTAGGCTTTGATTACATGACTCACACGAATTACAATCCAGGAGCCTGCGCGGCGGTCATGCAAAAGTTCGTCGAGCTTGAAGGCAACAGCAAGCGTTCGGGCTTGGAGAAAATCTTCTTGCCCAGCGACCACCCCGACAGCGCAAAACGCCGCGATGCTTACGTCCAGAAGCTTTTCGAGTACAGCGGCAAGCACGTCACCGCTAAGGACGGAATCGTAACCGTGAACAACAAGACTTTGATAAAGGTTGCGGCGTCCGATACCATGTCCAGTGCGGAGCGTTCCTACTTCGTGCTCGGTAACTTGGCGGCGGCTTACCATAACGGACAAAATAAAAAAGAGGCGACTGTCCAAAGCGGCACCGTCATGTTGGGCAATCAGCCGATTATCTCTCCGCTCGACGGCGACGAGGACGCTTACACCATCGCCGAACGTTTGAACTCAATCAAATAAGCTTAACGCAGGACAGAATATATGACGGCGAGGGCAATGCCGACGGTCGAGATGTTAGCGATTGAAACGTGACCGGTGGAAGCTTTAATCTCGTTGTGCAAGGCGTCAATCTTATCAGCGAGTCGGTCAATCTTCTCGTCTTGCTTGTCCATGCGCTGTTCTAATCTGTCCATGCGTTTGCCCAATTCCTTCTGCTGAGCGTAAATCAAATCGTGAATAGAAATGCGCACGGGTTGTTCTTCTTGCTGCTGAATCATATCAATCACCTTAAAAATTTATCCCCGTCACTCATTTAGAGCGGCGAGGATTTTTTTATTGCCGAAATTAATTACGAGTAAAAGTTTTGTCGACGACATCGCCAATCGCGCCTTGCACGCCTAAGCTTTTGCCGCCCTGGAAGAATTCAACTGCGCCCGCATTGCCCAGCCGGAAGGTTATGTTATCTTTGCCTTCCCACGAAAGAGTTTGCCCACCTTCTATGACGCCCTCTTGAACAACAGCACCATCGACCGTGACCAGTGCCCAGCAACGGTCATTGAAACGCGCTTGCACCTCAACTTTATCACTCGGCGGCGGAACGGGATTGGCATTGGCGACGGGCGTGGGATTATCAACGGGGGCTGGCTCAGGCTCAACGGATTGCGGTGTCTGCTGCGTCTGCTGTTGCGTCGGAGGATTGACCGTTGCAACGTCGCCTTCCGAACCAGACAGCCACGACCACAAGCCGCCCGCTATCGCCGCAATCAAGACGACTGCCGCCACGATTAACTTGCTCGACGAGCCTTGCCCCTTGTCTTGAATCGAGTAGCCGACGGGCTTGCTTTCAGTCTTGGGCTTAGGTTTCTTTTCGGGCACGGGCTGTGCCTCCTTAGTCTCTTCGGGAGCCTCAGTCGTCGTCTCGCCTGCAAGTTCCGCTAAATCCTTGGCGAACTCCTTAGCTGCGGCGTCGGCGTCCATGCCCAGAAATTTCGCGTAATTCTTTATGAAGCCTTTGGTATAAACCGCGCCGGGCAATGTGTCGTACTCTCCCGCCTCGATTGCTTCTATGTAAGATGCTCGGATACTCGTACCCTGCTCAATTTCTTCTATTGTTAAGTTCTGCCGCTCGCGCTCTTGGCGTAGCGTGTAGCCTACCATTTACAACATCTCCTTTCACGGCGCATTATAAACGACTGATTTTTAAATTACAAGTAGCTTGTCCGATTTAAAGACCCGTGGCACCCGCGCAGAGATTAGGCAGGTTATTTCGTAATTAATCGTCTTCAAGTGGCGGGCGGCATCGTCAGCTGTAATCAAATCCGAGCCAAAGAGAATCACTTCATCGCCGACCTGCACGCCGTCAAGGTCAGTTACGTCGACCATAGTTTGATCCATGCAGACACGTCCGGTAATAGGTGCCAAGCTCTTGCCCTTAACCTCCACATGAAAACCTTTGTAGGCTCTGATATACCCGTCGGCGTAGCCAATGGGTAGCGTCGCAATCAACGAATCACGGCTGGCGACAAATTCTCGACCGTAGCCGATTGACACGCCCGCCGAAACTTTTTTAAGATACGCAATGTGCGTTACGAGTTTCATGACGGGCTTAAGGTCAATCGTGCGGCGAATGTCGGCGGAAGGATACAGCCCGTAATTGATTATACCCGACCGCACCATATCGAAATGAGCTTCGGGGATGTCTAGTATCGCGGCGGACTCGGCTAAATGCAAAAGCTTTATCTCAACGCCCGCCGCCCGAATCTTAGCCGCCGTTGCTTTGAAGACTTCGATTTGATGATTGGTGAACGTCCTGTCAGGCGAGTCAGCGTCCGCAAAGTGCGAAAACATTCCCTCCAGCTCGACGCACGGCAGACGGGAAATCTTTTCGGCAAGGGCAACCGCTTCGTTTGGATAGACGCCGATACGCCCCATGCCCGTTTCAATCTTCAAGTGAACCTTGGCTACCTTGCGGAGGCTCTCGGCGGCGGCGGATAATCTTGCGGCTAAGTCGAAATCGACAACGGTTTGCGTTAAGTCATTGGCAACGACCGAATTAACCGCGCCATAGGGAATCAAGCCCAGAATCAGAATCGGCAAGCTGAAACCTGCGCGGCGGAGTTCCAAACCTTCCTCGACGGTGGCGACGGCTAAGAAGTCCGCGCCGCACTCGACGGCAACTCTGGAGACCTCAACGGAACCATGCCCATAAGCATTCGCCTTGACGACGACGCAGAGTTTGCTCGCCGGATTAATGTGCTGACGAATCGCCGTTAAGTTGTGGCGTAGGGCGTCAAGGTCAATCTCGGCGTGAACGTCTCGAAGAATCATTTCAAACATCTCCAATCAATTAAGGGGTGATAGCGTGAAGTTCAAAGAATTTATGCGTGCGCTCGACGGCGGGATAAAGAATGTCTACTTGCTTGCTGGCGAGGAAACGTTCTTTATCGACAAGGCGCGGGAGAAAATCTTATCGCGGCTGGGCGTCGACAGGACAACGGAGCTAGTAACAATCGACTGCGACACCAAACCTGCCTTAAGCGACGTGATAAACGCGATTGATAGTGCGCCGTTCTTCGCCGCCCGCAATGTCGTCCTCGTCAAGAACGCCGCCTTCTTCAGCGCGGAGAAAAAGTCCGAACGGCTCGAAAACATCTTGCGCGATATGCAACCAACTAACTACGTAATCTTCACGGCTAAGGCGGCGGATAAGCGTCGCAAGCTCTACAAGCTGATTGATAAGGTCGGCGGCGTGCTAGAGGCGGAACCTTTGCGCCCATGGGAAGTCGACGAGTGGTTAAACGATAAACTTAAATCGTTAGGAAAAGTCATGAGCGGCGAGGCTAGGCGGCACTTCAACGAGCGATTAGGAATCTTGCCGGAGATTTCTCTTTGGTATCTGGAAAACGAATTGGACAAGGTTGCCCTAAACGTCGCGGGCAAGGAGATAAAAGCGGCAGACTTAAGACGCAACATGCTCGCGCCGCCGGAGGTCTCGAACTTCGCCTTAACCGACGCCATAGACGAACGCAAGCCCAAGAAAGCCATTTACCTTTTGAAGTTGCAAGCCAAAGTTCCAACCAAAATCCCGCTTGTGACGACGCTTCTAGCCAATCACGTCCGCCTCCTCCTCCGCGCAAAATTTTTCATGGCTCAAGGTGTCGTCGGTCGCCGCTTAGGTGAACCGCTTGAGCTGAATCCTTACATTGCCCAGAAGGTCGGAGAGACTGCTAAAGGTTACTCGGAAAAACTCTTGGAAGAAGTTTTCATCGAACTGGCGGAGGCGGACTTCGATTTGAAATTCGGACGGGCGGGCGTCGAGGCTCTGGAACGAATCATCCTAAAGCTTTGCAACCGATAACTTACACGCCGTAGAAAATTTTCCTTCATCAAAAATTCGCCGCTAGAAGTTCCCAGTTTTAACTACGGGGCAAGAGGTGGTGAACACTTCCTTTATTTTTAAAATTTTGATATAATCTTATGCGAAAGGAGGTGAAAAAATGCCACTTGCAATATTACCAGTAAAATTGCTTTTGACAACAAAATCTTCGGCAAAACCAAGTTGCAACGCCTCTGTTACTATCAAGTTCGCGACAAATTCAAACTGTCGTCTCAAATGGTTATTCGCGCTATTGCCAAAGTCTGCGAATCCTATTCCAATAAAAAGAAACGAGACAAAATACACATCTTCAAGCCGCACGGCACGATTGTTTACGACGACAGGATTTTGACAGTTAAATCAATCGACAAAGTATCAATCTTGACTCTTGACGGACGAATTTTCGCTCCGATGTCTGTTTGTCAATATCATGCACGTATTCTTGATAAAGCTTTGCGAGTTCGCGGGCAAACAGATTTAGGCTGTATCGACGGGAAATTTTATTTGTTCCTCGTTGCCGAATGTGCCGATGAACCTGAAACTATAACCAAAGATTTTCTCGGCATCGACTTGGGCATTGCTAAAATCGCTACGACTTTTGACGGCAAATTTTATTCCAGCTCCAAGGTCAAAAATATTCGGCGGAGATATTTCAGATTGCGTCAAAGGTTACAAGCAAAGGGCACAAAGTCAGCTAAACGAAAACTTAAACAGCGTCGCCGTAAAGAATCAAGATTTGCTACCGATGTCAATCATTGCATATCGAAGAAATTAGTTCAAGTCGCCAAAGGCACCCAACGCGCCATTGTTCTAGAAGACCTCAAAGGAATTCGCCAACGGGCAAGAAAAGGCACGCGGCAAACGGTTTGTAAGACAATGCGACAAGCTCTGTCATCGTGGAGTTTCTATCAACTGCGCCAATTCATTGAGTATAAGGCACGAGCGGCGGGCGTCTTGGTGATTTATGTTGACCCGCGCAACACTTCGCGCACTTGCTCAAAATGCGGACACGTTGATAAGAAAAGCCGAAAAGACCAAGAGCATTTTGTCTGCCGTGCATGTGGGCACACGCTGAATGCAGACATCAATGCCGCGCTGAACATTGCTTGGCGCGGGGCTGAAGTCATACAGCCGAACGCGGTGGCTTAGGCTAACTGCAAGCCCTCGCCGCTATCGCGTAGGGTTTATGACGCAACAAAGCAAATGTAATAAAATGACTTCAAGGAAGGGGGCGATACCGTTGGTTGAAATCTACAAATCGCAGGAGTCAGGACATTTGGAAAAGTTGACGCTAAAGACGTTGCAGAAGGGCGCGTGGATAAATATCATCGACCCGACGCCTTATGAACTGCGCGAGGTCAGCGCGCTGACGAACGTCGAACCAGATTTTCTACGTGCCGCACTCGACGAGGAGGAACGCTCGCATTTGGACGTTGAAGAAGAATCAGTCATGATTCTAACGAACGTCCCGATTGTCTACGAGGAAGAAAGCTACGACACGTTGCCGCTTGCAATCATCTTGACTAAGCAATACATAATCACCGTTTGCCTGGAGGAGACGCCCGTTATGTCGAGTTTCAATCAGCGAACGGCGCGGCTTTTCCACACGTACAAGCGCACGCGGTTTTTATTCGAGATACTGTATCGCTCGGCGACGTTCTATCTGCGCTACCTGCGGCAAATAAATAAGCTCTCCGACGAAATCGAAGAGCAACTGCGCCGCTCAATGCACAACTCGGATATTCTGCGGCTCATGGAATTGCAAAAGGGTCTAACGTATTTCAATGCGTCGTTGCGTTCAAATGACGCGGTATTTGATAAGCTCCTGCGCCTCAGGAACAATCGCACCGTCGAAGGCATTTTGGAGATTTACGAAGAGGACGAAGACTTGCTAGAGGACGTTATCATTGAGAATAAACAAGCGAGAGAAATGGTTGAGATGTACAGCCAAATTCTCTCGCAGATGGCAGATATTTTTTCGTCGATAATCTCTAACAATCAGAACATGGTCATGAAGTTCCTAGCGGCGATGACGATTATAATCGCGGTGCCGACGGTCATTGCTAGTTTCTTTGGTATGAATGTGCCCGTGCCGCTCGCCGAAAACAATTTGGGTTTTATCATCGTCATTGCGATAGCCCTGCTTGCCTCAATCTGTGCGGCAGTCGTCTTTTGGAAAAAGCACATGTTCTGGGGTTGAAGACGTTTTAAGCCTCGTCGACAGCGACGGGGTTTTCTTTTTGTTCGGCTTCAGCGGCTTTAGCTTTAGCTTCGGCGGCGGCAATTTCTTCGGGCGGACGATAATCCTTGTGCGGCTCCAAACCTCCAAACCTGTGCATGAAGACAAATTCCTTAGGCTTGTAGATGATGTTAGTCAGCCCGCGGATTTTATATTTAAAGTTGCGTTCGGAGTCCGGGTCGTCCAAATTATCCCGATAAGCCTGCAAAAGCCCAACCGCCGTATCGAAGACCGTAGGCTTGCCCTGCCTTACCTTTTTATAATCAATCAAGTTATTATCAAAGGACATGAACTCGGCAATCGCTACGAACTTCTCCTCCAGCTCAAGATACTTTTCCAATTTCGCGGCGTCGGCTCCCTGCTCCTTAAGCTTTGCATAGCCGTCGAGCCATTCAAAGAAACTCTTGTTGATGTTATCAATGCGTTCCTTGTTAGCGTAATAGAACTTGAACCGACGAACGACGCCCCGCGCACTGAAGACAACCATTTCAAGCAACTGGTCGAAGGGCACGCGGTCATTGCCTCTGAACTCGGATTGCGGATTGAGGGCGTAGTCAAGGAAGTTCGCCCGCTCGCACTGAACTTTCATGCGCTCGGCTTTGAGTTTAAGGTCGTAGAGATTATCATTGACAAGCCCCATGCCATGTCCGAACGTCTCGAACAACAACTGCTGCTGTTCCGCGAACTTCTGATTCTCTTCGTCCGTGAAGATTTCCCGCGGCTGATACTTCTTGCCAATTTCGCTCATTGCGTCCCGCATCTGGGCTAAGGATTCCTTGTTCTTCACTCCGAACGCATTAAGGAGTTTAAAAGCTCTAGTCATCAGCTTAGCGACGGACTGCCAATAGCGCACGGGCGAAGAGTCGGGATAATCGAACTTCATGTTGTAGAGAATACCCCACGTGTCCATATTCCACGACAAGACCGGTTTCGGTTTATTCTTGCCATCAGATTCAACGACGCTTCCGAAATCCTGCGTATAATTCTGAATGAATTCGTTGCCCGCCATGATTCCTTCAAAGAGCGCAGTTTGAGTCCGCTTGCCCATGTTCGCGACTTTTTCTTCAGAAACTACTTTCATTGGAGGCGGTTCTTGCGTTTGTTCTGCTTGCTCCGAAGTTTGTTCGGCGGATTGCGGCTGTTTATTCTTCTTCTTTTTCTTTTTGCCGCCGGGTGCAGGCTGAGTTTGTTCGGTCGGCTCGGCGGGCGTTTCTGCGGGCGCGACCTCTTTGACTTCGGGTGCAGGTTCGGGTTCAGGCTCCGGTTCAGGGGCGGGTGGCGGTGCCTGGAACTTTGCCTTCAACATGTTATAAGTTTCCTCGTTGACTGCGCTGAGCCGATTCGAGACTTTGACCCCCTGTTTGGCAAGGAACGCCATAATCTCTTTCTCGTCGCATTCAAACTCCTTTGCCATTTGGAAAATCCTTTTTGTTACTGCCACAGATAATCACACTCCTTAAAGTAAAAAAAATTTGCTATTTGCCGCGCCGAAGTTTATCCAACTTAGCGTAAACCACCGCGCCGATTCTGTCGCCGACTTCATTGCGCTTAACGGGCAAAGTCACGTTGCCCAGATACTCTTTGCGCAAATGTTGTTTAGCCCGTTTGACTGCCCGATAAAATTCTCGTGAAGGATGACGATACGCGCCCGCCCCCAAGATGACAGTCTCAATCGTCGCGTCCGAGCTTACAACATGCACCTCGCGCCGCTTGCGGACTTCCTCATAACTTAGCCGCTCAATGACGCTGTCAGCCGTTTCGCCAAATCCGCTGTAAATCACCCGGAAAAAATCGTCGTAGACCTCAACGCTTTCCTCGTCCTCGCTGCGTGCGGCATCGAAGACTAGCGTTATCTCAAATTTCTCGTATGCGCCGTACTCTTGCAGGTTCCGAATCAAGAATTCACGCGCCGTAGCCAAATCGCTCGTATTAATCTCTTGCCAAACGTGAATCAGATTGTAGCCGTCAACCAAGTAATGCGGTCGCTTCTTTGTCATTGCTTATACCGTCTCTGGAAAAATATTTCGTACATGAGCAACGCACCTGCCACCGACGCATTGAGGGAATTAATCTTGCCAACCATCGGAATTCTTATCAGCTCGTCGCAACTCTCCCGCGTCAATCGCCTCATGCCTTTGCCCTCGTTGCCGATTATCAAGACAAGCCCGCCCGTCAAGTCCGTCTGCTTAAAGTCAATCGCCGCGTTCATATTGGAGCCGACTATCTTTAAACCGACTTCGCGTAGCCGTTTCAATGTTTGGGCTACGTTCGTGACCTGCACGACTTTGACATACTGCGCCGCGCCCGCCGACGTTTTAAAGACCGTCGCATTTAACTGCACGCTTCGACGCTTTGGAATTATCACGCCATGTACGCCGACCGCCTCCGCCGTCCGAAGAATTGCTCCAAAGTTTTGCGGGTCTTCTATCTCGTCAAGCAAGATTATGAACGGTGGCTCGTGTTTGTTCTCGGCAAGCTCCAAAACTTCTTCTAGCGTCGAATAATCCGCCGCCGCCGCGTACGCCGCAACGCCTTGATGACGTCCGCCGCAGAGCTTGTCGAGCTTGTCACGGCTTGCAAATTCTACAACAACGCCCGCTGTTTTGGCAAGCGCAAATATTTTTTGTATCGAGCCGTCCCGACTGCCCTGCGCGATTAAAATCCGATTGACGCTGTGTCCTGACTTTAAAAGCTCAGTAATGGCATTGCGTCCAAAGATTAAGTCTTCCAAGTCAAAGCCTCCTTGAATGCAAGCTCGCATATCTCCTCAAGCCGCGTGAAATTTTTTCTAAGGAACAGTTCGCCGAGCAGAGCTTCAAAACCGGTGCTCGTGTGGTATTCGGTGACTGTCGTCTTGCGCGGGGAATGACTTTTGGCGTTGCGTCCTCGGCGGAAGGTGTTGCGTTCCTCGTCCGTCAAGAAATTTTCTATCGCGTGATAGGTCTTCGCCTGCGCGGGAGCCGAAACAATTTTTGCGCTTAGGTCGTGTAGGTGTGTGATGTTGTGTGTGACTTGCAAAAGGCGCGTACGGACGTACAGACTAAAATAAGCGTCGCCAATATGCGCTAAAATCAACGGCGATAACGTCTTAATCAAATCCTCTTCCATGTGGCACCCTGCGGAGTGTCCTCGACGACAATACCCGCTACTTTGAGTTCGTCGCGAATCTTATCTGCCGCTGACCAATTTTTTGCGGCGCGTGCTTCCTGCCGAAGCTCCAAAATAATTTTCATCAGCGAATCGACAAGCTCGGAAGAGTCGTCCGAAGTCTTTTCGACCTTCTCGACTGGCACGGGCTGTTCAAATATCCCGATAATCTCCGCCATCTCCAAATAAATATCGCGAACGCGCAAGATAATGTCGCCGTCAATCGTCACGGGCAAAATCTTCCCGCCGATAAACTCGCCATAGTAGCCGTTTACCTCTTTGGCAAGCTCGAACATATACGTTATAGCCAACGCGCTGTTGAAGTCGTCGCTCATTGCCGCGTAGAAGTTCGATAAGAGCCGCTCGCCCTCCTCGACCAGACCGCCCGCAGGACTGACCGTTATCGCAAAATTTTTCTCGCCCGTGTCCTTTATGAACTCGCCCGCATGAATCAGCCGTGCAAGCTCGTCGAGTTGCCAATAAGCCTTCGCCAACTTGCCGTAGTAGTCTTGAGCCTCCTTAAGTCGTTCCTCGTCGAATTCAAGCGGGCTACGATAATGCGTCTGCAAAAGGAGCAACCGCACGACTTCGCCGGGATACTTCGCCAAAATCTCTTCGACGGTGAACAGCCCCTTCTTAGCCCGAACCATTTCTTTGTTAGACTTGCTAGCCTTCTCGTTGCCAATCGTGATGAAGCCGTTGTGCAACCAATACTGCGCAAAAGAATTCTCATCGCCGAGTGCCGCCTGACTTTGTGCAATCTCGTTCTCGTGGTGCGGGAAGATTAAATCGGAGCCGCCGCCGTGAAAGTCAAATTTTTCGCCCAGATACTTCAAAGACATTGCCGAGCACTCAATATGCCAACCAGGACGACCCTTGCCCCAAGGACTTTCCCACGAAGGCTCGCCGGGCTTAGCCGCCTTCCAAAGTGCAAAGTCCATCGGGTGATGCTTGCGCTCGTCGACCTCAACGCGGGCACCTGCCATCATGTCTGCTAGCTTGCGTCCGCTTAACTTGCCGTAGCTCGTGTCCTTCTCGACGCTATAGAACACGTCGCCATTTTCAAGGACGTAAGCAAAGCCCTTGTCCACGAGCGTTTGAATCAGTTTGATAATATCGTCCATCGTCTCGGAGACCTTCGGATAAATATCTGCGTGGCGAACGTTCAATGCGTCCATGCTCTTGAAGTAAGTCGCGATATTTTTCTCGGAAACGTCCTTCCACGTGACGCCCTGTTCATTGGCGGTCTTGATAATCTTGTCATCCACGTCCGTAAAGTTCTGCACGTAGCGAACCTTATAGCCGCTCTTGGCGAAAAATCGACGAATCATATCCCACGTCACGAACGGTCTAGCGTTGCCGATATGCGGCGCGTTGTATGGCGTGACACCGCAGCAATAGATACTGACTTCGCCCTTTACTAGCGGCTTGAATATCTCCTTCGACCGGCTCATCGTGTTAAAAACTTTAATCATAAGCAATCACTCCTTTGTTTTATTCAAATCAACTTTGCTCTCCGTCAAGGTGACTTCAAGGGACGAGGTGCGCATAGCCTCGGCGGAAATTTCTTCGCGGGCGGCGGCAAGTTCTTTCTCAAGCTCGCTGATTCGACTTTCAAGCCGCTGAATTTGTCGCAGGGCAACTTCCATCATCTCGCGTTCGGGGTCGGGCAAGATGTCATGATTCAAATCAACGTCCAGTTCCTCTATTAGCTCGGCGCGGACGTTCGGGTCGTTTATGTCATAGCCACGAGCCTTGCACAGCTCCGCAACGACTTCGCGATACTCCTCCTCGTTGTGAACGCGCTTACCATGCAGAACGACGACGCGTCCAGGAATTCCGACAACCGTCGCATGGGGCGGAACCTCCTTAAGGACAACGGAGCCCGCGCCAATCTTAGCATGGTCGCCGACTTTGAACGAGCCGAGAACCTTCGCGCCCGTCGCCACGACTACATTATTGCCAATCGTCGGATGCCGCTTGCCCTTCTCCTTGCCAGTGCCGCCGAGGGTCACGCCCTGATAAAGCGTCACGTTCTTACCAAGCTCCGCCGTCTCCCCGATAACAATTCCCGTGCCGTGGTCAATGAACAGTCCGTCGCCAATCGTCGCGCCGGGGTGAATCTCAATGCCAGTTAAGAACCTGCAGAAGTTTGACACTAGCCGCGCCGAGACTATCCAGCCGCGAGTGAAGAGGGCGTGCGAAATTCTATGCAACCAAATCGCGTGCAGTCCCGAATAACACAAGACAACTTCAAGCACGCTCTTTGCCGCAGGGTCGCGCTCAAAGATGACGCGTATATCTTTCTTTATGCGCGAAAAAAATTTCATTGCCGCCACCTCGACTGTTGATTATCGTTCCAAACTTGCTACCGCGTATGCTGAAATTCCTTGTTCGTTGCCCGTGAAGCCGAGCCTCTCTTCCGTCTTAGCCTTAACGCTCACGGCATCCAGTTCGACTTGCAAGACTTGCGCAAGACGTTGACGCATTGTCGGGATATGCGGCGCGAGCTTCGGGCGTTGAGCTACGATTATCGAATCCACGTTGCCGACGGAATAGCCCTTCGCCGCGATAAGCTCACATGTCCGCCTTAGTAGTTCGACGCTTGACACGTCCTTAAATTCCGGCGTCATAGGGAAATGCTGACCTATATCTCCGAGCGTCGCCGCGCCCAGTAGCGCATCAATTATCGCGTGAATCAAAACATCGCCGTCCGAGTGCGCCTCAAGTCCTAGCGTGTGTTCAATCTCTACGCCGCCCAAGATTAGTTTCCTGTTCGGCGCGAGCCTGTGCACGTCATAGCCAATACCAAATCGAATCATCTGCTTTCCTCCGTCAATCAAAGCGCGTCTCCCAAGTCGTTGCCCGTGCCGCCTCGAAACAAAGCTTTATCTGCTCAGCGGTAGTCTTCCCTTCGGATAGCGTTGGCAATTCGTCTTCCGCAAAATATCTCCGTTCCGTCGTCTCAAGGTTCGGAGCAAACTTGCCGCCCGTCGCTCTGCACAGATAAAAGATTTTTACGATGCCATAGATATACGGCGGGTGATTGTGCTTGTCGCGGTCTTGCACGGCTATGACTTTCTCGACGACGCAATCAAGTCCCGCCTCCTCCTTAGCTTCCTTGATTGTGCTTTCGGCGGGCGAAAGTCCAACTTCGCACCAACCGCCCGGCATTGCCCAGCGTCCGTCAGCCTCGCGCACGAGCAAAACTTTATCGTCCTTGAAGATAGCCGCCCGCGTGTCAACCTTTGGCGTCTGATACCCGACCTCGTCGCAGAACAAATCCTTGACCTTCGCAAGAGGCAAGTCCGTCCGCTCCGCTAACATTTGAGCCGCAATCTCCCGTATCCTCTCGTAGCGTTCGTGGCAAAATTTATTGTCGCAGTAATACAAGCCCGCCTGCGCTATGCCCTGCAACTCCCGTATAAGTTCAAGCTGTTTATCCACTCTCAAGCCCCCAAAAAAGTTTCAGCAATGCGAATGTCTTCGGGCGTCGTGATTTTTATGTTCTGATAGCCGCCCGCCACGACCTTTACCCGAACGCCGAGCCGCTCAACCAAGCTTGAATCGTCTGTGCCCAAAAAATTTTCCTTTGCCGCCCTGTCGTAAGCCTGCAACAAAATTTCTCGGCGGAAACCCTGCGGCGTCAGCACTGATACCAATTCAGCTCGCGGCGGTGTGTACCTGACGAATCCTTGCGCGTCGATAACTTTGATTGTGTTCTTTTCGGGGATTGCCGCGATTGCTCCGCCGAATTGTTCTGCCGCGTCTATGACTTCGTTAATCGTCTGCACTGTGACTAGGGGGCGTGCCGCGTCGTGAACTAAAACTATTTGCGCGTCGTCGGGCAAGAGCTTTAAGCCATTCGCGATTGAATATTGCCGTTCACTGCCGCCGACTGTCACTCGCCACGGCTTTAATCCTTGTGCGCCGCGCAGAAGTTTTTCGACCGTTTCGACCTCGTGAGCGGCGACAGCTACGATTAAAAAGTTTATCCGCTCGACTCTAGAGAACGTCTTAAGCGTCCGAAGCAAAATCGGTTCGCCCGCAAGCTCTAACAAATTTTTATTGACGCCGCCGCCCATACGCTTGCTTGAGCCTGCGGCGGGAAAGACTGCCGTTACCATAATTCCTCCGTTCAAATTCCACGATATATCGTGCTATTTTCCACGCAGAAGACATCCTTTTTAGTCAGCTGAGCTATCTTCTTTGCCTGTCGCGCTTCACTCTCTATGAACAAGGGAGAATTCTTTAACTCTTGATAAACCTTAGCTTTAAAATCCGCGTGTATTCCAAGTGCCCGCCGCTGTTCCGCCGACTCAAGGTTGAGCATGATTAAGCCTTCGTACTGAATTTTGTACCTCTTAAGCCAAAGGCGAGTCTCCTCCAAATACTTCTGCAAGCGCGAAGTCACGATATATCCGACAGGGCAAGACGGAATTAATTTCGGCTCGGCGTTCAAGATAAAGTTTCGATAATTCTCGCCGTCGTCATTTTGTTCGGGCGTCGGGTCTTGGCAAAAGACGCCGTCAAAGTCCAAGCAACAATTCTTTAACAAAGCATGGTGCATGAAGTTCCATTCAAACATGCGCGGAGGAGGCACTACGGCAAAATATAAATCGACTATGTTGGCTGACTCAGGCAGGACGAAGGCGGCGAGATAAATCTTTTCCACGTTGACCAATGCAAGCCGTTGTTTGACTTTGTTAATTGACGTTCCTAAATAAACACTGTCCTCGACGACCAAAATCTTTTTCACCGTAGAGAAGTCCCTGACCCAATCCGTTTTAATCTTTGACACTCCCGAATCAAACAGCCTGCTCCCGATAACGCCCGCAACGTCCGTTAAAGGTTTGTTTAGCTGGCAGGCAATCATATTCGCTAAAATCATTCCACTGCGCGGCACGCCGACCACAACGTCAATATCATGCGGGATGCGGTGCAGGTTCTGAAGCATGAGCTTGTTGAGCATGTTAAACGTCACAAAATTTATCGACATGATTTATCCTCCCGTTCAAATCAGCCCGTCATCAATGAGCCGCCGAATTCCCGCGATTACTCCCGCTTGGTCGTTGCTCGTCGTCTCGAAGTTGGCAACCGCCTTTAAGTCGGGATGAGCATTCGCCATAGCAAAGCCATAACCGACCGCTTGAATCATCTCGTAATCGTTTAGGTAATCACCGAACGCCGCGCACTCCTCAGGCTTTATGTTCATGACGCGCTGAACGTTCTTAACCGCCACGCCCTTATTAATGCTCGGCGACATGACATCAACCCAATAATCCGAACTCAAGACCACTTGCAACGAGCTATAGAACGGCTCCAGCTTGTCATAGATATTTTCCTTTGAATGCCCCGTCTTGTCGTAGAGGGCAACTTTCAACGCCACGTCGTCGACAGTATCGAAGCTATCAACAAAGATTGCGTGCGTGTAGTACTTAAAAAGCTCGGCTTGATATTCGGGCGTGTCCTGCGTGCGCAAAATGTAAGCGTCCTTCTTGCCGCAATAGACGCGCAGAATATCTCCAAAGCCTTCGCTAGCCGCTAAAACCTTCCGCGCCGTATCAGAGCCGATTGGACTGCTGAAGACCTCTTTGCCGTGATAGATGACAAAAGTCCCGTTTTCAGCCAGAAATAAAAAATCGTCGCGGTACTTATCGAACGAACGAATCAGCGAAAAGAATTGCCGACCGCTTGCAGGGGCGAAAATCACGTTGCGTCTTTTAAGCTCGGCAATCGTCTCGTCGAAGCCTTCGGGCAATTTATTTTCACTTGTTAGGAGCGTGCCGTCCATGTCGCAAAAAATAATTTTAATCATCGCGTTGCCTCCAAAAGATTTTGCAGATTGTATCACGTGCGGAATATATTTGCAAAAGAAAACCGCTCCTCGGATTGAAGAGCGGTCAGACTGTAGACAAAGCCCGTTTCGGAATAATCTGAGACGGGCTTTTTGCTTTGATTTCTGTCAATAAGAACGAGGGCAGAAG
>ODAJ014757739.1_pt1 | contig 32394 bp, 20 predicted proteins | sample 1539241 | NCBI WGS metagenome assembly ODAJ01 (sample SAMN02144231, study PRJEB22623) | gut metagenome | biome: sheep rumen | host: Ovis aries | place: New Zealand
ATTGTACTCTGAAACGTTTGAATCGCTCAAAACACCTGTAGGAATCGGCCTTTGAAGACTGTCGCATCCTGCAAATTGAGCTATAGGTCTTAAAGTCACCCCTCTTTAACCTTGTAGCGGAAGTCAAGAACGACTATTTGCGCAATATTATCACATCGACCAATGAACGGTATCATACTTTGGCTCTCCGCAGCGATTACGAATCAAGCCTAATGCCAAACGAGCCACTTGAAGGTCTTACCGATGGTAAGGAAATCTTTGACAAAATCATCGCTCCCTACCATGGGCGCATCGTCTTCGTCGACTTTTGGGGAACGTGGTGCGGCCCCTGCAAGATGGACTTAAAGAAATTTACCCACCCTCTGCATCAAGCCCTCAGCGACCTGCCTGTCACTTACCTTTATCTGTGTAATGGCAGTAAAACGGAGGCTTGGCGTAGCACGATTGCAGAGTATAATCTCACAGGTGAGCACCTCGTTCATTACAACCTCCCTGCCGTTCAGCAAAGTGCCGTCGAGAAATATCTGCACGTAAGCCACTTCCCAACCTACATTATCTTTGACCAAGAGGGGCGGCGAGTTACAACAGAAGATAGCGAGCCAAAGCCATATAACCCAGAGGCTGTTCGTAGAATGATGCAAGAAACGATGAATAGAAAATGAACAAGAAAACCATCAGCACCATCCTGCTCGTTCTCGTTGCAAGGTCGGTGGGATGGTTGTAACGCCTACCTACCTTGATAACCCTTGCTGGTATTTCTGTATTCGTCCATCATATCTGCCATCGGCAATGTCGTTGACCTCATGGTCGGCACGTCTGAGTTCGTTGGCATTATGTCAATGAATCGATGAAGAACTCATGTAAAACAATTAGCCCCGGATGCACTCAGGCACCCGGGGCTAAATTTATTGATGAATATCCGTATTACCGTGCAGGCAAGGGGAAGTACCAGTTGTCGGGGTTCTGCAACTTACCCAGCAAGGAGGCATCGCGACGAGCTACGCGGCTGGCCAGATAGTTGGGATCGTTACGACGATGGGCCACACGCATGAGGTCGAAGAAGCGGGAGCCTTCGAAGGCAAGTTCCAGAGCCTCCTCGTCGACGATGAGGTCCTCGACACAATTCTGTACGACATCGTCGTAACTGCCACTGTAGATGTCGGCCTTGGTGAGGTTGTAGCCGTAGGCTTTAGCCTTCTCCTGCACCTTCTTCACGTAGTCGAAGGAGCTGCTCTTGTCGTTGTAGAGTGGCATACCGCAACCACGAGCGTGGATGCCGTAGGTGACGGGGTCGGCACCCGTGCTACGAGCATAGGAGATCCTGGACATCGAGCGATCAGTGAGCGAACGACGGAACATCACAGTGGGAGCGGCAACATTACCGTTGAGGACCTCGAAGTTGAAGTTGAGGAACGACGGATTGCTCAGCACTTCGCGACGGTCGAGGTAGTAGCAGGCTGCCTGGCAGTTGTCGTCGGTGAAGTTCTGATAGCTGAGCGGTGCCCAAGAGAAGGAACCACCGTCGATGCTGTCCTGCGTGATGGTGCCATCGGCAACCAGGGCTGCCAGATAGGCATCGAGCAGGGCCTTGGTGCCAAAGGTGACACTGCTTTCGGCTGTGGGCAGCACGTCGGTGCCGTTAGAGGCCGTGAAGGTCCAGACGCTGTCCTTGATGGCATAGTCGTTGTTGCCGGCTGCATCCACTGAGGCCTGTGCCGCAGGATACCAATCGTCGTTGTTGCAGAGGCCATTCTTGAGGATGGCGAATGCATAGCTGGGATATCCGGCACGGTTCAGAGCCTCGGCATAGCGGAGCCATACCATGGCCTTGCGGTAGATCATGGGATAGACGGTGGTGAAGCTACCGTAGGGGTTCTGCTTGGTGATGAACTTCTCGGTGTTGAACATGCCGTTGGGATAACTCTGGTATACATCGTCAACCCAATACTGACGGGCATCTCCGACAGTGGAGTCGGGAGTGAGCGTGAAGTCGGACAGGCTGAAGCCACCAGAGTTCATGGCACCGATGTAGACCTCGAAGGTCTGCTCCTTGCAAAGCTTGAAGTAGGCATCGCTGGCTGCCAACTGCTTGGCATCGTACTTGGGGAAAAGGCTGACGCTGGCCGTCGTGGTCGACGTAGTGTCGCTGGTCTCCTCCGTATGCACGGTGATTTCGCTGGTGTAGCCGAACACTTCGTTCACTCCACGCAGTACGGTGCCCCACAGTTTGTTGGTGGACGAAGGGATGGCCGTGATGGACTCACGGGTGCGAGATACGGCACCGGTCTCAGTCCAAGGTATGTAAGAACCATCAATGTAAATAGGACGATCCATACCCTCACCCTTGAAGCCATAACATTCGTAGCCAGCGGGCAGTGCGCCGCCGGGGACGAGGTGACCTTGGTTCTGCTCGTTGGACAGGTAGTTGTAGTAATACTGCGCTGCCGTGGCACAACTCTCTGGGTCGCCCTTTGTCAGGTAGAGGTCGGCAATGATGATGTTCAGGGGTATCATGGCCTTGGAGCTATGGCATACCGTGCGGGTATAGCCATAGTCGTTGTAAGAAGGATACCCGTACTCGCGCTCCACCTGCAGGGCGGGCGACAGGAAGGGCATAAGTTTGTCGACCAGATTGTCAGCCGTGACGGTCTCGGTGGCATTCATGAAGGCGTCGATGGCGTCGGTGGTGAGCAGGGGCTCGGTGTAGAAAGGAACCTCCTTGTACACCTGCACCAACTGCAGATACACCCAGGCCCGAATGGCCTCGACCTGTGCAGCCTCCTTCAGCATGTAGGGCTGGAGGGTGCCGGTGACACGCTCGCGGTCGCACATGGCCAGATAGGCATTGCAGGAGTTGATGACGTGGTAGTAGTCGCTGGCCTTGAGGTAGCGGCAGCTGCCGTCGACGGCTTCGTTGCGGTCGAAGTTGAGGATGGCGCGGATGGAATCGCTGACGTAGCCCGTCCCGCTGACCAGTTCGCCGCGGCATTCGCCCAGAATGACGTAGCGTTCGGCAACGTTCTGCAACGATTTCAGGATGCCCCAGTAGCTGTAGAGTGTGTCCTTACCTACCTCGTAGGCGTGGCGCTCGCTGTCGGGCGAAAGCATGTCTTCGCACGACGTGAATGTCGTGCTGAAGGTGATGCAGCAAATCAAAAGACTTATTAATGATGTTCTTTTCATAGTCGTACAGGATTAGAGGTTGATAGATACACCAAGGTTGAAACTGCGTCCGCTGGGGATGATGCCGGTGTCGATGCCCTGGTACAGCGAGCTGTTGCGGCAAGACATTTCGGGATCGGTGCCCAGATACTTGGTGACAGTCCAGAGGTTGTTGCCCTCGGCCCATACCTTCAGGCCCTGCAGCCACGAGTTGGTGTAGGGAACGGTATAGGTGAGGCGAACGTTCTTCAGTTTCAGGTAACTGCCATCCTCAATCCAACGGTCGCTCATGCGCTCGTTGTTGCGCCAGTTGTCGCTCTCTACGTAGCATGCCTTGGGCATGTTGGTCTGCTGTCCCTCGTAGGTCCAACGGTTCAGGGCGGCAGTGGTCTGGTTGTAGGTGGTGTTCAGGCTCTCGAGCATGGAACGCTGATAGTTGTAGATATCGTTGCCCAGCGAGTACTTGAAGTTGACATCCAGACGCAGGTCCTTCCAGGTAAGACTGGTGTAGAGGTTACCATAGATGTCGGGATTGGGATTACCGATGACAACCTTGTCGGCATTGTCGATGACGCCGTCGTTGTTCTGGTCGATGAAGCGGATGTCGCCGGCCTGGAAGTTACGATAGGGGTCCTCGGCCAGTCCGGTCGGGTACTTCAGGTAGCCCATGGCTCCGGCTGTGGATGCAGCTGCATCGTCGGACAGCACACCGTTGGTCTGCCAGCCGTAGAAGCTGCCTGCTGCATAACCGACGGCCGTCAGGATGTTTTCCTGGCCGAAGATGCTGGAGGTGTAGCCGTTGATGGTCTGAGTGATGTTGCCATTGGCATCCTTCAGTTGGAACATGTTGTCGGCGGGCAGTTTGGTGATCTTGTTGTTGTAGTGTCCGAGGGTGGCACCAACCTCCCACTTCCAGTTCTTGCGGTTGACGAGAGCGGCATTGACGTTGAACTCGAAGCCCTTGTTCGTCATGGCACCTTCGTTGGTCCAGTACTTCGTACTCATACCAGAGACGTAGGCCAGGTCCTTGATGGTAAGCAGGTTGTCAATCTTGTTCCAGTAGAGGTCGAGTCCGGCGTGCAGGCGGTTCTTCAGGAACGAGCCTTCGAGAGCCACGTTGTACTTGGTGACGGTCTCCCACTGGATGGTACTGTTCTCGATGTTCTTCAGCACAAGGCCGACGGTGTTCTCGGTCACACGCTGGCTCTCCCAATAGGTGCGGGCTGCGTAGTAGTCGAGGTCGTCGTTACCGTTCTGTTCCACACCGGCGGTCAGCTTCAGATAGTTGACGCCGTGGAGGTTCTTGAACCAGTTCTCGTTGCTGATGACCCAACCCAGCTGGAGACTGGGGAAGATGCCCCAGCTGACACCTGCGAGCTGGAAGCCATCCTTGGTGTTCTTACCGAACTTACTGCTGGCCTGGCTGCTCACGGTGAAGTCGACGAAATACTTGTGTGCGAAGTTGTACGAACCGTTCAGATAGTAGGTCATGTCAATCCAGTTGTCCTTCGTACCGCCGTCGTTGGCATACTGCATGCTCTTGTTGATGTTGGGCAGCTTATCGTTTTCGTTGTTGTAACCGCGCAGGTAGCTGTAGGAATAGCTGTAGTTGTTGTAGCGCCAGCCACCGAATACGTCGATGTTGTGGGCACCGTAGGTATTCTTCCACTGGATGCGCAGGTCGTTGTTGAGGGTGGTTTCCTTGGTGAACTGGGACTTCAGCACGGAGTTGATGTAGCCCAGGTCGGTGAGCAGATACTGTGTGGTACCGGCGATGGGGAGGAAATACTTCTCGTTGTTACGATTGAGCTGATAGTTGAAGCGGTCGCTGATGCTGAACTGCTTGGTGATTTGGTACCTGGGGCTGACGTTGATGTTAATCTGCGTCATCTCGGCATAGTTCTTGTTCTTGCCGCCACCATTCTGCAGCACCCAATAGGGATTGCGCAGACTCTCGTTGATGCCCATCATAGTGGGATACTTGAAGGGGTTCTGCACCCATGTGGCATCGGTGTTGCTGGCGTACTTACCGCTGTACTCCTTGGAGAGCTGCAGGTTGCCCAGGTTCTCGTCGTAGTAGTAGGCGTAAGGACTGATCATGGGGCTCTGAACCAGACCCAGGACGTTGGTGCTACCGATGTTCTGCATGTCGTAGTTCTCGCTCCAGCCGTTGTCCAGGACGTTATAGGCAGTCTGGTTGTAGGCAATGTCCAAGCCTGTGTACAGCTTCTCGGCAATCTTGATGTCGGTGTTGAAGCGCAGGTTCAGACGGTTCATGTCGGTACCCTTCTGGGTGGCATCGGCCTTGGTGTAGCCCAGCGACAGGGAGTACATACCGATTTCATCACCACCTTCTACATTAATCTTGTAGTTCTGCACGAAGGTGTTGCGATACATGTCCTTCTGCCAGTCGGTGTTGTTGTGGAACACCTTGTAGTAGTAGTTGCTGGGGTTGTCGTTGAGGAAGGCGAAGTTCACACCGTCGACGTTGCTGATGGTCAGGTCCTTGATGGTGCTGGACAGGTCGCCCAGATAGGTGCGGTACTGACTGCCGTTGAGCATGTCGAGGCGATTGGGAGTGAGTTCCGTACCGCCATACACGCGTACATTAATCTTTGTGGTCAGGCTGTGTCCGCGCTTGGTGTTGATGAGGATGACACCATTGCCACCCTTGGCACCGTACAGGGCCGTACCGTTCTTCAGGACTTCGATGCTCTCCACGTTCTCGGGGTCGAGACCTGCGAGGATGTTGTTGTAGTAGCCCTCGTGGAGGCTCGTGCGCTCGTATTCGGGGTCGATGATGTTGCCGTCCAATACGATCAGGGGCTGAGCGTTAGCATTCAGCGAGTTGACACCACGGATGGCCATATAGACGCCTTGACCAGGCAGACCGCTACGGCTGGTGGTGTGCACCGAACCTGCCAGCAGGCGCTCGATATCAGACTCCACGGTGATGCTGCTGGTCTCGTCGAGATGGGCAACAGCCTTGGAGTTGATGGTGGTTCCTGTGGTATAGTAGGAATTGAACTTATCGCTCAGCATGGATGCATCCACGGGGCGTCCCTTCTTGATGGCCACCTGCTGGGGCGCATAGTTGGGCACATACAGGTACAGGGCATGTACGAAGGTAGGTACACTGATGGAGTAGGTACCATCTTCCTCGGTCAGCACAGAGTACTTCTCATATCCCAGGGCCTGGACACGCACACCGCCCATGGGCTGTCCCGTGGCGTTGTCGGTGATAAGACCCTTGACCGTCTGCATCTCGTACTGCTTCTGGGCTTTCTCCTGCTCGGCCTTACGCTTGTTGTAGACCACCTTTGCCTGTTCGTCGTCGGCGCTCTCGTCGTCGGTCTGGGCAAACGCAGTAGAGAAACATACGCCCGAAAGCATCATTAGGCACAATCCTCTCTTGAGGATGGTGTGCAAGAATGTATAACTTGTCTGTTTCATAGTCTTAGTCTTCTTTACTTCTCAAGATGATGCGGTCGATGCAGAAGTCGTTGCTGTAGCCGTTCTTACGTTCTGCACTTGTTGTCTTGGTTGTCAGCTGGATGCTGGGATAGGTCTTGCGCAAGTTCTTGTAGGTGTAGGGGAACTGGAAGTCCTTGAACAGCCATATCGTATCAACCTTCTCGCCGGAGTATTCCATCAGCTCGCTCGTAGCGGTTGCATCCTTGGTGGCCTTGTTGTCGCAATAGCTCAGGATGCCCTGAATCTTGTGCTTCAAGGGGATGGTGTCGCCGTTTACGACTGCAGCATTACCATTGGCACCAAAGGTGTAGATGATGCTGTCGGTGCTGATCATGTAGTAGTTGGGAACCAGGACAACGCCGATGTCGTACTTGCCACTCATAACCTCGCTCTCGCGGTTCTCGCCGTCGGTGCCGACGAGCCTGAACTCAATCTTCGGGCTGCTGGTGGCAGTGGGAGGATAGACGTAGTAGAAGTTGTTGTGGCTGACGAAGCCGGTGGTGTCGGCCCAAGCCTTGGCTATGCTGTTGCTGAAGCCAATGGACTGAGGAGCCTGGGGACCAAGCGTCCAGTCGCTGTTGTTGAACAGGCTCTGGTAGCCCACCTCGACGATTACGTCGGGCTTGTAGAGCTTGTGGGGGAACTTCCACTCGTTGGCAATGATGGCCACACCATTGCTGACAGCTACCTGCTCTCCATCCAGGAGTGAGGTCTTGTCCCAAGTGTCGTCGGTGCGCAGCGTGTCGCCGAAGGTGTTGTAGAAATACTCGGCACTGGCACCCTTTTCTGCCATGAAGGCATCCAGCGTCCAACGTCCCTTCTGTCCGGCTGCATTGGGCTGGACGTTGAGGTTGAAGCAGATGGGCGACAGCAGGTCCATGTTGATGTTTTTCTCCTTCAGCGAGTCGGTGTTCAGCGGACTCTTGTCGACGGGGATGTACTGTAGGCTGCTGGCCTTCGTGCCGCTGGTGTTCACCTGATCCTTATCGAGATAGACGTTGGCGTAGTTGTAGAGGCCTGCCAACTTCTCGTAGGCTGCTTGCCATGCTGCGTCGGTGGGCAGAATCATGACGAATGCAGAGTCTTCGCCCTGAATATTGTCGCCGAAGCACTCATCATAGGTGAGATACTGGTCGGTGTTGGTATTCGTGGGGAAATGCTTATTCATGTGCAGCATCGTGTTGGTGGTCAAGTACACACTGTCGACATAAGTGGGGTTACCATTGATGTCGGGATTGCCCTCAATACTTGAACCCTCGCTGAAGTAGGTCGTATCCTGAGCCACGAGATAGTCGTGGAAGCGGCTCAGATTCTTGGCAGCAGCATTCTCGCCATCCTTCAGGAACTCATACAGGTTGTACTGGAAGGGCAATGGCGTGCCTACGGTGTGCAGGGTTCCATTGGTGGCGGCAATGTTCTTCAGGTTCATGGGAACATTGCTCATGGTGAACTTGTCCTTGTCATAGGCTACCTTCTTGCCGTTGAGCATCGTCAGTGTGTCGATGCCGCCGCCTGTGGCAACCTGTCGCCACAGGGCGATGGAGTTGGCCATCAACTGCTGCTGTACGGTGTAGCCACGTGTCTCGGCCAAGGTCAGCCAGTGCTGATATTCAGCATCGGTGAAGGCAGAGTTCTCGGGTGCCCAGACAGATACGAGCAGCGAGCCGTCGAGCAGGTCCTTGAAGGTATAGTTGTTCTGCGGATGAGTCTCATCGCGATAGTACGAAGCTTTCTCGGCGATGGTCTTGAACCGCGACAGGTCGGGATTCTCCGAAATGAGATCCCAGAGCGACTTCGTTGCCGAAGTTGCAGACTGGTCTGGCGCAAAGTGCTCATCCCATGTGTCGGAACAGCTGGGGACTGTCAGTATGGCCGACCCCAGGATTGCTGCTCCAATGTATTTTTTAATTCTATCCATAATTGTCAATTATCAATTATCAATTGTCAATCTAATATTACCAAATGTCCTCAGGAGTCATGGGGTTGTCATAAACTTCCTTAGCACAAATCTCGAGGTAGTCCATGAAGAACTGAGTGGTGACAACGTCATCGTCGAGCACATTCTTGAACCTCAGGTAATAGGTCTTACCAGGTTCCATGTCCTCGCGGACGATGATGCGGCGGATGGTCTCAGGCACGGCACGCGAGGTGCTGCCACCGGGCCAGCACTGGAAGTATTCCGGGCCCTTCATGAAGCCATTGTTACGCATCTTCTTGTCGTTCTCGGCATTCAGGTCGTCGTCGTCAGTAACGTCCTGCACCCAACCTGCAATGCTGGGGAAGGTGCCGTTGGCCGTCACGCGGTTGATGCCGCCCATGCGCAGATCCAAGGGAATACCCTGAGCGTGCAAGTTGTCCTTGTCCGTTCCGAAGTAAACCTGGCACATGCCTCGTACACCCGACTTCACCTGTACGGCATAGCGTATCTCGTAGGTGCCCTTCATGGGTACGGGTGGCAGGCGGAATATCATAGAATACTTCTTGATCACATTCAGTTCGTCGCCCTGGAAGTTGGTCCAGCCGCTCGAGCTCTGCTTGCCCAGGCCCAGCAGATAGTAGAACTGTGTGCCTTCTTCGATTTCCAGGTCGTCGAGATAGGGATATACCTTAGAGATGGGTATACCGACGGTCTGGTTACGGGCGTTGTTCACACGGTTGGCACGAATGTCGTTGTTCATGAACTCGGGGAACAGGGCCGTAACATCGAAGCGGATGCGTTCCTTCTGGAAGTTCTGACGCGTCTCAAGCGTGTAGGCCAATGGCTTGTTGATGGGATAGATGTAACCATTGATGACGCTGGTGGCCTCGGCCGTGTTGATGATGACACCTTCGCGGTCCATGGGGCACTCCGTCTCGGCGTATGTGCCGTGGCGGCCATTGTCGAGTGTGGGGAAGCGGTTCAGATAGATGGCATCGCTGCCGTCGATGGAGAAGCGCTTGCCGCACTGGTACAACTTCAGCAGACGGCGCTCGCCCAGTGTGGTGTAGTACTCCCAGACGGGGATGGTGTAGCTGGCGCTGGAACTATAGTTGTAGCCTTTCTCCAGATAGTGGATGACCAGTCGGTTGACAGGCAGTCGCATGGGCAGGATGTGGTAGGTGACGAACTGGTTCAGCACGTTGTTCACGTTGGTGTAGTCGCCATCGTCCACGGCATTGGGATAGAAGCCTTGGCTCTTCACCCAATCCTTGATGTCATCGACTGTGATGTCGGCAACATTGCTCTTGCCCGTCTTTTCCTTCCAGAATTCGTCGGTCTCGGCAAAGATGGTGAAGCCATACTTGCGGTGCTGGGGCACATAGCCGGGGCTGCCCTCAGAGCTGTGCTTGGGAAGGTCGTTGATTTCGCCGTTCTTATAGGCGCGTTCGTACACTTCGTCCTTCACCTTCATCAGTTCGTTGCGCAGGCCGCAGGCCATGATCAGCTTGGCCATCACGATGTAGCCTTCCTGGTTGCTCTCGATGTAGGTTTGCAGCACGTCGGCCAGCGTCTCGTTGCTGGGAGCAATGACGGACTGCACCTGATGGATGTAACCGTTGACAGCCATGATGTCGTGGTTCTGGAGGTCGACAAGGCTGCCACTGATGACATTGCCGTTGTCGTCCTTCACGCCGTTGATGTACGTGCTGTCGTTGTTGCCGTAGCAGACGTTAATCTTGCGGTCGTACATGTTAGGCAGCTGGAACTCTTCCTTGTCTTCGGGGAAGTTACCTGTCTGATAGAGATTGTCGGAGGAGTCCTCGCCGTCGATGATGCTGTTGAAGACAATCACGCCACGGATGGAGTCCTTGTCATGCTCTGACTTGAAGCCGTCCCAAGTGGGTTCCGTCAGTATGCCCTTGGCATAGAGCGAATCCAGATAGTCCTGGATGGCCTTGTTGCTGGGGGCAAATACGGTGTAGTTGCCACGTGCCGACAGCAATTGCAATACGTTGGTCTCCGTCCGGTCGCTGATGGGGACCTCACTCAACAGACGATAATATTCGCTGTAGTCTTCGTGTGCTTCCAGATAGCTTGCAATGGTATATTCTGTAAAGGTGTAGCGGTTGGACATGTCAATCTCCTCCTTACAACTTTGCAGCATACCGATTGCAACGAATGCCATCAGGATGAGCAGGGAAAATTTCATATTTCTCATAGTCGTATCCAATTATTCTTCGTACGTGTGTTTGTTCCATACAGGGTTCTGCTCCAGTTTGCCGGCGCTACCCTTGATTTCCTTATAATAGATAAGGTTGTAGAGACCGTAGCGGTTCTTGAAGCGTGTCAGCAGAGTTTCCCATCTGGGATTGGCATCGAAGGTATTGGCCAGGAAGGTCTTGGCCATCAGGTCGACACCTGCCTTACCATTACCGATGGGCAGTTCTTCAGTCCATTCGCGCGGGTCGCGTGTTCCGTCCTGGCCACCGGCATGACGCTCGGCGTAGCGAACCAGGTCGAACCAACGTTTGCCCTCGCCCAGGAACTCTATCTGGCGTTCGTTCAGAACGGCTATCTCCAGGTCCTCGGTCTTGGGCTTGCTGATGTTGCCCAGCGTGGTCTCCTTGTTGGCATCGCGATAGGCTATGCCCTCGGCGCCCATTACGCTTTCGCTGGGCTGAGCCGTGCTGTTGCGGTCGTCGTTGCAATACCAGCGGCGATGGATGGCATTGACATAGCGCAGGGCCTCCTTGTCTTTCAGTACGGCCAGGGCCTCAGCCTTCTGCAGCATGACATCGCTCAGGCGATAGATAATCCAGTTGCACTGGTCTGACGTTTCCGCAATGATGGAGATGTCGGAACACTGGTGGTTTTCGGGGGTAGCCAGCGATATATCACACCACTTGAAGCAGTAGAGGCCGGGCAGACCAGAACTGTTGCCAACCATGTTGCTCCAAGCAGAGAACCACATACGGCTGTCGCGGTTTTGCTCGTCGCCGGAGGCAATGGCGTCCATTGCGGGGCGGCTGACAGCCAGGTGGGTGCGTGTCTCAAAGGCCCAGAGGCCACCATTCACGACTTTGTTAGGGCGGTCCTCGCCATTGTTGAACTGCAACTCGAAGATGCTCTCGTCGCTGTTACCGGAAACGAATATCTGGCGGAAGGCAGTCAGAGCGGGGCTACTACCGGTAGAGAAACCACGGAAGTCGTTCTTGTACATGTCACAGTTTTCCAGTCCGTAGTTCAGCGTCTGAGAGCGTCCGATACCCACACCCTCGCCGAGGCGGCTGTTGGCAGTCTGCTCGGCCAGTGCGGCCATGGCCTCGTCGGCATACTTGATGCAGAGGCGATAGTCGCCCTCTACGGTGTGGTTCACCGTGGTGCCCATCTGTTCGGGAATGCTGTTGATGACCACGGTGTCCTCCGTGATGCCACGTCCCTCGTGGAGCGAAGCGCGCCAGAGGTACATGTCGCTCAGCATGGCATAGATGGCGGCGTTGGTGATAAGGCCCTTCGAGTCTCTCTTTGCAGAGAAGCGGTTGCGGGCCTTGCCCTTCACGTTTTCAACGTCAACTATCAGAGAGTCGAGCACCACCAACTGGTTGGTAGCACCGAAGTATTCAATTTCCGTGTCCTTGTTAATCACCTTTGTGGTGTAGGGCACGTCCTTGAAGGAACGAATCAGGTAGAAGTAGTTCAGGGCGCGCAGGGCCGTAATCTCGGCCTTGATTTGCAGCCATTCGGAAGTGGTGAACTGCTTGTCGCGTTCCAGCACGTCCGGTCCATGATACAGCACCTTGTTACAATAGTTGATGGTGGTGTAGAAACCGCTCCAGTCGAAATAGGTGTTGGCCGAGTCGCGCTCGATGCGGCCTTCGCGGATTTCCTTGTAGAGTGTGCTTGTGCCGGCATCCTGGTCGCCCGTGTTCAGTTCGTAACTGTCTGAGCGCAGGTCGCCCCAATTCACTATCTTATCCAGCGTCGAGCACATCTGGGTGTAGGCTGCATAGCGCACGCCCTCAAGGTCGTTCTTGTCCTCCCAGAAGTTTTCTTCCACCACCTGGGTTTGCGGATATATCGTCAACCAATCTTGGCATGATGTCAATGTCCACGCTGCAACGCCCAACAGGAGGGCCGTCTTTAGGGATTTATTCTGTATTTTCATTGTTGTCAAGATTTAGAAACCGAGGTTAATAGAACATTGGAACGAACGCGAAGGAGGAGTCTTAGACCTGTCGACTGCGATGGCAAATCCACCGGGGCTGACTTCGGGGTCAACACCCGTGTACTTCGACCATGTGAAGGGGCGGTCGATGGTGGCACTCAGATACATGGTGCGGACGCCAATCTTCTTCAGTTTCTTGGGGTCGAAGTTGTACTTCACCTGGATGTACTGGAGGCGGAGGTAGTTGCCGTCTTCAACGTAGCGGTCAGACACCAGCGAGTTGTAGCTGTTGTAGCCGTTGGTGCCGGTCAGTGCACGTGGGATGTCGGTGATGTCGCCGTTCTTGCGCCAGCGCCATGTGGTGGCATAGCTCTGGTTGACATTCGTGTTCATTGCCTCGTATTCGGCACGGGCCAGGTTCAGGATCTGGTTGCCCAGGCGGAAGTTGAACGAAGCATTCAGTTCGAAGTGTCCGAAGTAGAGGTTGATACCGAAACCACCATACAGTTTGGGGTTCGAGTTACCCAGGTAGACGACGTCGTAGCGGTCGATGCTACCGTCGTGGTTGATGTCCTCGTAGATGGCGTCGCCACCCATGAACGCCTTGCGTGAGCCTTCGCTGTAGCAGTAGTACATGCGCAGGGGCTCGCCCTTGGCGTTGGTCAGCATGTTGCCGGCAGCGTCGTAGGCGATGGGGCAAGTGGCAGTCTCGCCACGGCGTGCTGCGGCAGCGGCCGTGTTGATGCTGAACTGGCGCTCCCACTGTCCGTTGGCATTCTTGCGATAGTGGTAACCGTCGCCGTATGCAGCAGCCTCGTCGGCCGACGTACTGTTGCGATAGCCGCCGTTGCCGTCGGGCACGCTCTCAGCATAACCGTAGTTCTTCCACGATGTGTTGTCGTAACCATTGTGGTCGTAGTCGTAGCGATATACGCCGAGCGACTTCAGGCCATAGATGGAACCCAGTGCATTGTGAACCTGCACACGCTGCTGATGGGCCATGTTGGTGGGGTTCCAAGTCTCGGAACCGTTCAGGTCCTCCAGAATCAGGGGGTCCATCTCTTCCACCTCGTTGAAGTTCTGCGATACGTTACCACGCAACTTCATCGAGAACTTGCCCACCTTGGCAAACTTGGCTGTAGAACCGTTCAGCTCCCAACCCTTGTTGCGCAGGGTACCGCCGTTGATCCAATCCAGCGAGCTGAAACCGTTGGCACTGGAGATGCGCTGGTTCGACATCAGCAGGTCGGTGGTCTTCTTGTTATAGACTTCGAATTCGAAGGTCAGCAGGTCGTCGAGCAGGCCCAGGTTGAAACCGAGGTTCCACTGCGACGTCTTCTCCCAGCGAAGTTCGGTGAGGGAGAGGTTGAGCGGGCGAACAACGGAGTGGCCGTTGTAGTAGCCTGCCGATGCGTACTTGTTGTACTGGTTACCGCCGGCTCGGCCGGGGTTACCTGTGATACCCCAAGAGGGGCGGAAGGCCAGCATGCTGATGATGGAACGGGTCTTCTCCATGAACTTCTCGTCGCTGATGTTCCAGCGGGCACCCACAGAGGGGAAGGTACCATACTTGTGGCCACGGCCGAATGCCGTTCTACCGTCGGTACGCAGGCTGGCGTCGATAGAATACTTACTCTTGTAGGAGTAGTGAATCTGCTCCAGGAAGCTGTGTCCGCGCGACTGGTCGTTGCTGGCGCTTGCGCCGTTCAGCAGGGCTTCCACGGTGGGGTCGCTGATGCCGGTGGGCACGTTCCAGTGTGCGGTACTCTGCCTGGAGGTGTTGGCTGTGTACATCTCGAAGCGGGCCATACCGGAGAGGCTGTGGTCGGAGTTCTTGAAGTGAGAATAGTAGTGCAACTCATGACGTGTGGTGAACTCCAGCGACTTGTACTCCTCGTTGGTCACGACGTTACGTTCGTTGCTGGTCAGTTTGGCTGCGTTGTCGCCGCCCCATATCCAGGGCATGGGCCTCAGTTCAGCAGGGCAGTAGTTGTCGTTACTGGTGTTCCAGATATTGAGCTGGACGTCGCCCTTATAGTTCAACTGATGGTGGTCGGCATCCTTGCCCCAGAATTTGTAGGTGATGTCGAACTGGGGGGTCAGGTTGTACTGCTTCTGCTTCCACCAGGCCAGATTGGCGCGTGCCACGGGGTTGCCGTTGACAAAGAGGTCGCGCAGTTCGTAGGACGTCTTACGTCCATCGTTCTCCTGCCTACCGGTGCCCGTCTTGCTGAACGTACCGGCCAGGGGCAGCATGTTGAAGTAGTTGCCCGTCTGGTTGCCCAGGGCGTCGTACTCGTAGATGCTCATGTTGGGCATGGCTCTGTAGGCGCGGGCCAGGATGTCGTTGCCGTAGTTTCTGTTGTTGTCGGTGAAGGTCATGTTCATCGTGGCACGGAACTGGATGCGGTCGCTGACGTTGTAGTCCAGCGTTGTGCTCTCGGTGAACTGGTTGTACTTCTGTCCGATGATGGAGCCGGTGAGTTTGTTGTAGCCGGCACTGATGCGGAACGTGGCCTTCTCGCCACCACCGTCGAGGTTAATCGTGTAACGGTGTTCCTTACCAAACTGCTTCACGGCATCCAGCCAGTCGGTGTTGTGGGTGTAGTGGTTGTAGATGTAAGGCATTTCCGTGTTGTAGTCCAACTCGGGTATTGACGTAGAGGTCTGAGAGGGATTGAAGTAGGCCTCCTTCATCATCATGGTGTAGCCGTCACCGTTCAGCATCTTGTAGCCGTCGGGCTGCCAGGTGCCCTTGAACTTATAGGCGAAGTTCACGTGGGTGGGACCGCGGCGACCGCGGCGCAGCTTGATCTCGATGACACCGTTGGCACCGCGCACACCCCACTTGGCTGCCGAACCGGCATCCTTCAGTACGGTGATGCTCTCGATGTCCTCGGTGTTGACGTTCAGCAGGGTGGAGAACTGCTCCTCGTTGTCCATGTCGGAGAAGTCGATGGTCTGAGCGTCCTCGGGCAGTTCGAAGATGTGGTCGTTCACGACAATTAGGGGCTGGGCACTACCGTTGATGGTGGTGGTACCGCGCAGGCGCATGGTGGTACCGGAACCCAGGTTACCGGAGTTGGCCACGATGTCCAGACCGGCAATCTGTCCCTGCAGGGCCTGGTCGACCGATTCGAAGGCCAGACCCTCGAGGTCGTCCATCTTCATCGTAGATACGGCACCCGAATACTCACGTGCCGGAATGTCGAGGCCCGTGGTGGGCGACTTCTTCTTACCTACGATTTCTACAGTCTTCATCTGCTTCACGCTTTCGGCCATGTTCACCTTGTAGACGGTCTTGTTGATTTGGTAGGTCTTGTCGGTGTAGCCCATGCCGTGGAAGACGAGTTTGTTCTTCTGGTTCTTCACCATCATGGTGAAGTTACCGTTGGCATCCGTAATGGCACTGCTGACGATACGGTTGTTGGCATCCATTTCCTTGACCTGGATACCGGGAATACCACCGAATTCGTCGGACACGGTACCGCTGATACGGCTTATCTGTGCGCTCAATGGCATGGCAAAGAATGCCACGGCCCAGAGCATTAAAATCTTTATGTACTTATTCATGGCTATCGGGTTTTGATGGCATATCTTTTAGCATACTTTCTGGCCTCCTCGAGGTCGGTGAAGTCGGGGTAGCGGCCGTCGGCACTCAGTGCGGTATGGTTGAGCACACCGGGTATCTGGTGTATGACGATGAAGCTGGAGCCCTCGATGCGCACACCGTTCATGGTGTTGCTGGGGCGCTTGTTGCAGCTGATGTCACGTGCCATTACGTTGATTTCACCCTGCACGGGCAGCCAGGGGCTGGTGAAGTTGCCCGAGGCATCGGTGCGTGCATCCTGCACCTCCAGCTGGCCACCGCCCGGACGACGGATATTGACCTTGCAGAAGAGGCCCTTCTTGTTGTCGTAGCTGGCGGTAACGTAGTCGGTGCTGGGGAAGGCGCTCTGGTCGGCGAATACGCTGTTGTCGATGAAGTGGTAGCGTACGAAGTTGATGAGGTACGTTATCTTGGCCTTCATCATGGCGCTGTCGGCCTGGGCCACGGGCAGCAGGGCGGCAATGCGGGCGTCGTCCTCGTCCTTATGGATGTAGTCGGCAGCTGCCTGGGCGTCGCGCAGCGAGTCGAGCTCGTGCATGGTCACCTGCATGGTCTCCAGGTCGGCCGTGATCTCGTCCCACGTGGGCAGGCCCTTGCTGATGGCGTCCTCCACGGCTTCGTTGGTGGGGATGAATGCGGTGTAGTTGTAGTTGTTGAAGAACTGCACGTTATAGTCGGGACCGTTCTCGTCCACGAAGATGCGGTACTTCTTCAGTTCGTTCTGCACCTGGGTCTTCGTCAGTTTCTGCTCGTCCACGAGTCCGCAGGCCTTCACGGCATCTTCGTTGACCTCGGTCAGTTCGTAGAAGCGGCCATAGTAGGGGCTGTCGAACTGGTTGTTGTCGGTCAGGATGTTGTAGACGCTGCGTGCCGAGGGGATGAGCGGGCTGTCCAGGATGTAGGTGGTACCGTTGGCCATGTTCTGCTCTTCAACGACCTTGTTCTCCTGCAGGCCCCTGACCTCGGTGTAGACGTTGCCGTTGTCGGGGCTGATGGAGCCTTCGATGCCGTTCTTCTCGTTCTCCACCTGGAAGGGACCCTGCACGCGCACCACGTGACCGTTTTCGCGGATTACCTTCACGGGCGAACCGTTCTTGGCCAGGTAGTATTCGTCGATGCCGGAGTTGATTTCCTCACTGCCGTCGGTGAGCACGATGGTGTGGCTCTCCAGGATGTCCTTCAGACGGTTGGTGATGTCGTTGCGGTCCTCCAGTTTGTCCATGTTGAAGACCTTGCCGATTTCGCCCGTAGCGGGGTTGTAGGCATAGAGGTCGCAGGCAATGGGGAACGTGCCGCCCTTGTAGTTGAACTTCACGACGCGCGACTTCGTGGTGGAGAAGCTGGTGGGGTCGTAGTAGTACTTCAGAGCCTCGTCGCTGGGCAACAGCAGCACGAAGCGGCTGCGCATGGCGGTCAGGTAGGCGTAGTAGTTCAGACCCATGTAGTCGGTGGCCGACGTCGAACCGTTGTAGATGGCGAAGTTCATCACCAGGTTGGTGTTGGTGGTGTAGGCGGGTGCTGCCACAGAGATGTAGTTGGCAGGGCCGTATACCTTATCCATTATATATATAACACCGTTGTTGGCCAGCAGGCAGTGCTGGATGTGGTCCTTGTCCTCGGCATAGAAGAGCTGCTCCTGCGATTCCTTGTCGCGCCACTTCGTCATCTTGCTGGGCACGTAGCCTACGAAGCTGGTACACATGATGTTGTTCAGCAGCGAACGCAGGATGGACATCGGGATCTGGTCAATCTGGTGGAACAGTTCGTCCTGAGTGGTAGGAGCCACGTAGGCGATTTCGTTGGGCGTACCCTTCTTCAGGTAGTAGGTCTGGATGAGGTTCCATCCGCCTCCGCCTTCGGTGAAGTACTTCCAGAGGGTCTCGTCGTTGGGCACCCACATGGCACCCATGTTATACTGCGGACCGCTCTCCTCGCCGTAGTAGCCGCTCCATCCCGGGTCGAAGCGCAGGGCAATATCCTTGGCGCGCGAGTCCTCCAGTTCCACACCGTCGGGGTCCTTCGTCAGGGGGCGGTGTCCGTAGCTGTTGTCGGAGAAGTAACGCTTCGAGAAGATGGAGTCCGTCCAGGTAATGCCGCGAGCAGCCATCACGTCCTTGTAGGCTTCGGTGACGGTGCGGTTGTAGAAGGGCACACTCCAGCGGTCAATCATGTGGCTGAAGATGTTCGTCTCGCCGTTGGTGCGCAGCAGCTCGGCCATGTTGGGCAGGGGGCGCAGCACCTTCTCGGTCTTATTCACATAACCGTTCTCGGCCACTCCGTCCTGCTCCAGCAGCAGGGCATCGTAGATGTGCACGTCCTCGGTGGTGCGCTCACGTCCCATGATGATGGCGAAGTCCTCGTCGGTGACGTTGTTCTTGGCCATGTGTTCGTTGGTGAAGTGAATCATCATCGAGAGCGACGAGTCGGTAACCAGGTGGATACCCTTACCGCCGTTCTCCGTGCGGAAGCGCCACCAATAGTCGCGCTCACCCCGGGTGCCGTCCTTACGCTGGCTCACGTTGTAGTTGACGGGCAGCGAATTGCCATCCACGTACGTGATGGTGTCCGTTGCCTCCACGTCTGTGAAGCGGCGCATGTACTCGCCACGGAGCACACTCCCACCCTCGCTGCTGGCCAGGTTCTCCATGACGATGGCATTGTTCAGCATGCTCGTGTGGATGAGCAACTTCTTCTGGTTGATGGACAGGCGGTCGTAGCTGGTGGCGTTGTGCCACGGGTCAGTCTCGGGCAGGGCGGCATTCTCTGCAAAGAATGCGTTCCATGCGTCGTCGTCAGCCACAAACACAGTCTTCGAACCAGTTCGTGAGAGCACCTCGGTGAGGGGGCGGGCATTGGTGGGGTTGACATCGGGGTCGGAAATAAGCCGCAGATAGTTGGAGTAGTTACCCTCCTTCTGCAACGTCTCGTAGATGCTGGAGTTCAGCCACGTCGGCTTCTCGTCGTCCAGCTTGTACTCGTCCTTACACGATGTCATACCGCAGGCTGCCAGCAGGAGAAGCATAAAATACGCCTTCCTACTCATTTTGCTTAAACGGTTTTTCATACATTTAGTAATTTGAGGTTTAGTTTGTTATTAATTTGTTGTTTACAGCAAGTTAAGCCGGTGCGCATACAGCAAAATCGGGCTAAGGAACCCGTCCTTTGTGCCCTTTCATGCCATATTTGCACCTTCTGTTTCACAAATTTAGCGGATATTTTATAAATATTATGATTTTGCACGTTAAATCTTTTGCCATTTAACATTTATTAACCATTTTTTACCGCCCCAAATGTTAAACCTTTTGCAATTCGTCTGACAAAGTATCGCATAACTCCTCATAGCAGCATCGGACGCCCTAAATATATAATATATATAAGGAATACACGCGCACGCGCGAAAGCCTATTAGCATTCCGGCCGGACACATGGAGCAGCCTCGGCACATGCCCACAGTATTCCTGCCTGCCGAATAAATCCTTCTCTTCGGCCGTGCAGCGCATTCTTTACCATCGCCCGAAGGAAAGTTCCGCCACCGCCGATGAACGTACGGACGTCGACGATGGATGTACGGACACCGACGATGAACGCACAGCCACCGCCGATGGCGGAACTTTATGACGTTGGGACGTAAATTTTACGTCGTTGGGGCGTGAAGTTTACGATTTGAGGACGAGGGGAATATGGTGCATGGCAGTTGCAGATGCGTCACCATGGCGGGCACTCCCCTACCCTATGACGTAGGCAACAGTGAGCAGGAGAAGGATTGTGATGAGGTAGGGCCAGGTGCGGAAGAACATGGCCAGGCGATAATGGTCGGGCCGGGCCTCACAGGGTTGCAGGGCACGAAGTGGAGGCAGGCTGCAGAGAAGGGCGAAATAGACAAGCAGGACGGAGGGCCAGGAAAGGCGCTCGACCCACATCCCGCTGAGCGGCAGGGAGGAGGCCAGAGCCATGAGGGCATGCTGGGCCGCGACGAAGATTTCGACAAGGGGCCGCAAGAGGGAAGCGATGTCCCACGGCATGACAAGCAGTAGCAGCAGGGAGGAGAAGATGATGCACGTGGCCAAAAGGATGTAGAAGGGACTGAGCAGGACGCCCGTCAGACTGAAATAGCCGAAATAGTGGAAGAGAAGGGGAAGGGTGAATATCTGCGCCGAGAAGGAGACGGCCCAAGCCTGCCACAACCAGTTAAGGAGCTGGTGGCGCGGACGGAGGAGGCTGCGCAGTGGACCAAAGAAGAGGAAAATGCCCGCCACGGCTCCGAAGGACAATTGGAAGCCGACGTCGAAGAGCATCGCGGGATTGATCAGCAACAGGAGCAGGGCGGTAAGGCCAAAGATGTCCCAATGGTTCTCGCCAGAGAAGGTCATCTGACTGATGATGAGCAGCGTCATCATCAGCGACGCGCGGCAAAGCGAGACAGGGAAGCCTACCAGAAGGGTGAAGCCCCAAATGATCACAATGCCCAGACAGCCAAACACGTAGCGGATGCGCGAAAGCAGGACATGCAGCAGGCAGAAGTTGAAGACGCCAAACAGGATGCCCAGGTGCAGGCCCGAAAGGGCAAGGATGTGCGAGGCTCCGGAGAGTCGGTAGAGCTGGACGACATCGGGCGACAGTCCCTCACGGTGGCCGAGCAGCATGGCGGCGACGAGGGATTCGGAGGTAGGAGAAAGTTGGGCGGCATGGAGCTGTCCCAGTAGTGCCTGCGAGAACTCAGCGCCGTCGAGTCGGAGTGTATCGGGAATGAGCGACAAGGGCGGCAGCCAGGTGCGAAGGATGCCCGCTAAGCACAGAAACAGGCACCACGATGCCAGGGCCGTCAGTCCGCGCCGCATGAGTATGGCTGCTATCAGGAACAGGACGCAAAGGCCAAAAACAAAAAAGGCCGCACCTTGAGGTACGGCCATGGAGTACCCTACGACTATGCCGACTGCCAGGGAGGCAGCCAACAGCGGGGGAAGGAGTCTGTCCAGATTCACGAGAGTGCCTTCAGGGCATCAATGGTGGCAGCAGGCTGCTGCGAACCGAAGACGAAGGAACCGGCAACGAGGACGTCGGCACCGGCCTCGGCCAACTGCTGTCCGGTCTGCATGTTCACGCCGCCGTCGATTTCTATCAACGCCTGACTTTCGGTTTCCTGGATGAGTCGGCGCAACTCGGCAACCTTGCGCAGGGTGTGCGGGATGAACTTCTGTCCGCCGAAACCGGGGTTCACCGACATCAGCAGCACCATGTCCACGTCGCGAATGATGTCGGCGAGCAGGGCCACTGGCGTGGAGGGGCAGAGCGTGACGGCCGGATGCATGCCGGCCTCGCGTATTTGCTGAATGACACGATGGTGGTGGGTGACGGCCTCGTAGTGGATGTTCATGTAGTAGGCACCTAAGTCGGCCACCTCGCGAATGAACTTCTGAGGCTCCACAATCATGAGGTGGACATCCAGGGGCTTCTGGCACAAACGTGCCACATGCTTCAGTACGGGGAATCCAAAGGAGATGTTGGGAACAAAGACGCCATCCATGACATCCAGGTGGAGCAGGTCGGCATGGCTCTGATTGAACCACTGCATCTCACGTTCCAGATTGCCGAAATCGGCTGCAAGCAAAGACGGAGCGACTAACATGATGCCGGCTGTGGTTTGTAGTTCCGCGCAAAGGTGCGGAGGAACTGTAGTACTGAAGGATTGGGACGGAATGTTTCTTGAGGTAAAGATTGGGTCATAGGCGGGAGGAGGTTAAAAGGGTTAAAAAGTTAAAAGGTTAAAAGGTTAAAAAGTTAAAAGGTTAAAAGGTTAAAAAGTTAAAAGGTTAAAAGGTTAAAAAGTTAAAAGGTTAAAAGGTTCTTTCTTATTGCTATAACGCAAAACGCCCGTCCGATATTGCATCGAACGGGCGTTTTTTTTATTTGTAATAAGATTATGCAGAAAGATAGAGGTCGCGATGACTGGCCATGCGGCGCAGGTTGATCATGGCATAGCGCATGCGACCAAGGGAGGTGTTGATGCTGACGCCGGTGGCTTCGGCTATCTCCTTGAAGGACATGTCGTCGTAGTAGCGCATCTTGACGACCTCGCGCTGGGCCTCGGGCAGACGGTCTATCATCATCCGGACATCGTCGCGCGACTGCTCCACGAGCATCTGCGACTCTACGTTGGGCTCGCTGAGCGAGGGGTCGTTGAAGAGGTCGCACACCACATCGCCCTGCCCGTCTACCAGTTCGTGACGAACGACGTTGCGCCCCGTGGTGTTCATGCTGCGATAGCGGTCGAGCACCAGATTGCGTGCCACGCGCATCACCCACGAGCCGAACTGTCCCGACTCGCTGTAGTGGCCATTGCGGATGGCCATGATGACCTTGACGAAGGTATCCTGAAAAACATCGTTGGCCAGTTCCGTATCAGGAATCAGCGCACGAATGTAGCCAAAGACTTTGTCTTGGTGACGCTCTAAGAGAACATCGAATGCCTGGAAGTCGCCTTCTCCGTACATGCGGACCAGTTGTTCATCGGTCTGCTTTACGTAATTGTTCATTACCTTTCTTATTTATAGTTTATCGGGGTAATGTTGTTTCGATAGGCGATAGTTTTTATGGGTTTAACGTTTGCAAATTTAATAAATAATTCACAATTCACAATTCATTATACACATTTTTTTGCTTTCGTAACAAGATTTTAACGCTATGCGGGCGTAAAAGCGACCTATTTTACACACTCCGAAGAAATGTGTGCACCGCGAAGGAAGTCTTCGACGGCCATTCGGCGCTTTCCGGCCAGTTGCAACGAAAGGATGTCGACCCACCCCACCCTGCAGGCTATGCGCAGGTAGGTTTTCCCGTCAGTCTCCAGCGTGCCAGGACGGGCATCGGCCAGTCCGTCCTCCGCCGTCACCCGACAGCGATATACCTTCAGCATCGTGCCCTCGAGCGTGGTCCATGCAGCGGGATAGGGCGACAGGCCACGCACGAAGTTGTACACCTGGCGCGCCGTGAGTTCGTCCCAACGGATTTGGCACGTCTCCTTGAAAATCTTCGGAGCCGGGCGCAACGGACCGTCCACCGTCAGTTGGCTCTGCGGGATGGGCTTCACGATGCCCTGCTCCACATCGTCCACCGTCTTCAGCACCAGGTCTGCACCCAGCAGCATCAGCCGGTCGTGGACGGCCTCCACGTCATCGTCGTCGTGGATGGGCACGGCCTGTCGGTAGATGACCTGGCCCGTATCGATGTCGTGGTCGAGGAAGAAGGTGGTGATGCCCGTCTCGCGGTCGCCATTGATGATGGCCCAGTTGATGGGGGCGGCTCCGCGATACTGCGGCAAGAGGGCGGCATGGAGGTTGAAGGTGCCCAGTCGGGGCATGGCCCACACCACCTCGGGCAACATGCGGAAAGCTACCACTACGCCGAGGTCGGGCTCGCAGGCACGCAGTTGCGCCAGGAAGTGTTCGTCCTTCAGTCGCTCGGGCTGCAGCACGGGGATGTCGTGTGCCAGGGCAAACTGCTTGACCGGACTGGCCTGCAAAACGTCGTGGTGACGGCCGACAGGTTTGTCGGGCATCGTGACCACGGCCACCACATTGTACCCGCCCTCAACCAGCCGACGCAGCGGTTCGACGGCAAAGTCGGGCGTACCCATATAGACGATGCGAAGATTCTTGCTCATGATGAATGTATACCTTATTATATATATATATTGTATATGGAATCAGTCGTTGCTGATGTCGGCCAGCATCTGGCGATACATCGTGAAGACGCGCGACTTGCGAATGAAGCCGACGAAGACGCCTGCCGAATCAACGACAGGCAGTGTCCATGCGCCCGTCCGCTCGAACACCTTCACGACATCCTCCATCTCGTCCTGGGTCGAGAGGCGTGCGGCGGGGTCCACCATCAGCTGTTCGACGCGATAGCGCTGATAGAGTTCCGTGCGGAACATGATGTGGCGTATGTCGTCGATATACAGCACGGCCACCAGTTGCCGCTGGGCATTCAGCACGGGGAAGACGTTGTGCTTCGACAGCGAAATCTGCTTCACCACGTCGCCCAGTGTCATCTCGGGCGTCAGATATTTGCTGTAGCGGTCCATCACGGAGTCCATGGACATGAGGGTGAGGATGGCGCGGTCCTTGTTGTGCGTAATCAGCTCGCCTCGCCGTGCCAGGCGCATGGCATAGATGCTGTGGGGCTCGAAGATGTGAATGGTCAGGTAGGCACAAACGGACACCACCATCAGCGGAATGAAGAGCTGGTAGCCGCCCGTCAGTTCGGCAATGAGGAAGATGCCCGTCAGCGGGGCGTGCATGACACCCGACATCAGTCCGCACATACCCAGCAGGGCATAGTTGTTCTCCGGCAGGTTCACGCCCATCACGCCATGCATGTTCCAGACCTGCGAGAAGATGAAACCGAAGACGCAGCCCAGGAAAAGCGTGGGGGCAAAGACTCCGCCGCATCCGCCTCCGCCATTGGTGGCCGTGGAGGCAAACACCTTGAAGACAACCACCAGCGAGAGATAGAGGATGAGCATGTTGCCATGGCCGTAGAAGAGCGAATGGTTCATGGCCGCCTGCCAGTCCTCCTCGCCGTGTCCGGACAAGAGGAGTTCGATGAGGTCGTACCCTTCACCGTAGAGCGAAGGGAAGAGATAGATGAGCACCGAAAGCATGGCTCCGCCCACGACCAGTCGGGAATAGGGGCCGCGCAGCTTGCGGAAGAGGCCTTCGAGCCAGTTCATGGTGCGTGTGAAGTATAGCGATATGAGTCCGCAACCGATTCCCAACAGGATGTTGGCCGGTTGCCGGGCAACGCTGAAGACGTAGTCGTGGTGAAAGCCGAACATGGGGTCGGTGCCCGTGATGGCAAAGGTGACGATGGCCGCCGTGACACTCGATACCAGCAGGGGCAGCAGCGAACCCATCGTCATGTCTATCATCAGCACCTCCAGCACAAAGGCCAGTCCGGCGATGGGTGCCTTGAAGATGCCTGCCACGGCTCCTGCCGCACCGCATCCCACCAGCAGCATCAGCTGTTTGGCATTGAGCCGGAACATGCGTCCCAGATTGCTGCCGATGGCCGAGCCAGTCAGTACGATGGGGGCCTCGGCACCGACCGATCCGCCGAATCCGATGGTGATGGCCGAGGCTATGACACTGCTCCAGCAGTTGTGCGCCTTGATGTTGCTCTGCTTGCGGGCTATGGCAAAGAGAATCTTCGTCACGCCGTGACCGATGTCGTCGCGGACGACGCGACGGATGAAGACCGAAGTGAGGAAGATGCCCACGACGGGATAAATCAGATACAAGACGTTGGACGTGGTGATGCTGAACTGATGGGTCAGCATGAACTGGATTTGCGCGATGAGCCACTTCAGGAAGAGCCCGGCAAATGCCGTCAGTACACCTACAGCCAGTGCCAGGAGCAACATGAAGCGGCTCTCCTTGATGCCTCGCTTGCTCCACACCATCAGACGGCTAAACATTTGTTCGAAATATGTACGCTGATTCATGCCACGTCCTTTCTCTCTTGTGTGTGTTGGGTATGTGTGTGTTGTCCGACTATTGGCGGATGATGGTCACGGCACCGTCCTCCTTCAGTTTTATGATGCTCGACGGCCGTCCGTCGGACTTACGCCCACGTGCAAACTGCACGATGTAGTCGACCTTCGACTTTATCTCCTCCGGTATGTCATAGAACCCCTTGGGCGAGGGCTGTCCGCTGATGTTGGCCGAGGTGCTGACGATGGCCTTCTGGAAGCGGTAGCACATCTGCTGCGAGAACTGTTCCTTGGTGACCCTGATGCCCAGCGACCCGTCTTCGGCCAGCAGATTGGGGGCTACGTTGACGGCTCCGTCCAGTATCAAGGTCAGGGGCCGGTCGGCATACTCTATGAGGTCCCATGCCACGTCGGGCACCTGACGGAAGTAGCGCTGCAGGCGGTTGGCCGAGTCCACCAGACAGATGAGGGCCTTGGAGTCCTGGCGCTGCTTGATTTCGTACACCCGCCGTACGGCTTCCTCGTTTTGGGCATCGCATCCGATGCCCCAGATGGTGTCGGTCGGGTAAAGTATCACCCCACCCTGCCGCAACGTATCTACGGCGTTCTTTATGTCTATATCGCAATTCATATCAAAACTCGCTGGTAAAGTGGAAACGTATGTGTTCGAAGTCCTGCTGTGCCATCTGCAGCACGTAGCCCGAATCGGCCAGGAAGACGTCGCGTCCCTCGCGGTCCTTAGCCATATACTGGTACTTGCGCTTCTTGAAGGCCTCCAGCTGCTCCTCGTTGTCGCTCTCTATCCAGCAGGCCTTATAGAGCGAGATGGGTTCCCAGCGGCACTTGGCTCCGTACTCGTTCTCCAGGCGATACTGTATGACCTCGAACTGCAGCTGGCCTACGGTGCCGATAATCTTGCGGTTGTTGAACTGGTTGACGAACAGCTGTGCCACGCCCTCGTCCATCAGTTGTTCGATGCCCTTCTGCAGCTGTTTGGTCTTCATGGGGTCGGCATTCTCGATGTACTTGAACATCTCCGGCGAGAAGGAAGGCAGGCCGCGGAAGTGCATCACCTCGCCCTCGGTCAGCGTGTCACCAATCTTGAAGGTGCCGTTGTCGGGCAGACCGATGATGTCGCCCGGCCAAGCCTCGTCGATGGTGGACTTGCGCTGTGCCATGAACTGCGTGGGACTGGAGAAGCGGAGCGTCTTGCCCTGACGGACATGCAGATATGGGGCATTGCGGACGAAACGGCCGGAGCAGACCTTGCAGAAGGCGATACACGAACGGTGGTTGGGGTCGATGTTGGCCGTAATCTTGAAGATGAAGCCCGTAAACTTGGGTTCGTCGGGCAGCACCAGACGTTCCTCGGCCTGTGTCGGACGCGGCGAGGGGGCTATCTCTACGAAGCAATCCAGGAGTTCCTGCACGCCGAAGTTGTTCAGGGCCGAACCGAAGAATACGGGGGCCGTCCGGGCCTCCAGGTAGTCATTGACGTCGAAGGCATCGTAGACGCCGTCCACCAGTTCCAGGTCGTCGCGCAACTTCTGGGCATCGTCCCCACCGACGTATTCGTCGAGTGCCGCACTGTGGATGTCCACCTCCACCTTCTCCGTCACCTTCTGCTTGTCGGGTGTGAAGAGGTTGAGATTCTCTTCATATATATTATATACGCCCTTGAACTTTGCACCCTGGTTGATGGGCCAGCTCAGGGGGCGCACCTTGATTTGCAGTTCCTGTTCCAGTTCGTCGAGCAGGTCAAAGGGATCCTTTCCCTCGCGGTCCATCTTGTTGATGAAGATGATGACGGGCGTCTTGCGCATGCGGCAGACAGCCATCAGCTTGCGTGTCTGGGCCTCCACGCCCTTGGCGCCGTCCACCACGATGATGCACGAGTCTACGGCCGTCAGCGTGCGGAAGGTGTCCTCGGCAAAGTCCTGGTGACCGGGGGTGTCGAGGATGTTGACCTTGTATCCGTTGTAGTCAAATTCCATGACGGAGGTTGTCACACTGATGCCACGCTGCTTCTCGATTTCCATCCAGTCGCTGGTGGCGGTCTTCTTGATTTTGTTGCTCTTGACGGCACCGGCCACCTGAATCTGTCCGCCGAAGAGCAGCAGTTTCTCGGTCAGTGTCGTTTTACCCGCATCGGGATGCGAGATGATGGCAAAGGTTCTTCTTCTCGTTATTTCTTCGTTCATAATTCCAGTGTTCCTTGTTTATCTTTCTTGTAGGCATCGGCCAGCAGGGCCAGCAGATGACTGATGGCCTGGACGGCCTGTTGCGTATCGGGGCTCACCTCCCGTCCCTGCAGGCGCAGCATCATGACGCCGTAGAGGCAGTTGAAGCAGGTCTCCAGTTCGCCGCTCTCCTTGCCGCTCTTGGCCCTCAGTTCGACGATGAAGGGCAGAGCCTTGTAGTAGGCAGCCGAATAGAAGGGCTGCTTGGGGCTGTCGAGGAGCTGCTGGTGGAGGTCGACCAGGAGCGACAGGGTGCTGCGGTTGATTTGCAGATGTCCCTGCTGCTGGCATCCCTCCTCGTGCATCATGCGTATGAGGTCGTCGAACCACTGCACTTCCTCACGTTTCTGTTCGTCAGTCAACTGGAAACCTGCAAGATACTCCTGACGGATGCGGTCGATGTCAAGCCCGAAAGCCCTTATCGTGTCCTCCACCTGCCACATGTAGAGCAGGTACTCGCAGACACTCCTATCCTTCAATTGCTTGGCTACAAACATAGTATATATCTTCTTTTAGGCCGCGAAGATAACATTTTTTCTCGATTTAACCAACAAGATATTGCACGAATAACAAAAAAAACTTAACTTTGCACCTAATAGTGAGTATTATAGCAAAAAAATATTTTATATCCGTATGAAGAAGAATATGATTCGCTTGACGGCATTGACCGTCATGGCAGCCCTGGCACTTGGCGTGTCAAGTTGCGGCGGCAAGCAGCAAAAGGCCGGCGACGACGGCCTCAGTGGCGAGATTTCGCTCTCCGGTGCTTTCGCGCTATATCCTTTGGCCGTACAGTGGGCCAACGACTTCCAGAAGTTGCACCCCGGTGTGACCATCGACGTTTCGGCCGGAGGTGCCGGCAAGGGCATCACCGACGCCTTGGCTCAGGTGGTGGACTTTGGCATGGTGAGCCGCGAACTGGGTGAGGCTGAGATTGCCAACGGCGCCGTGGGTTTTGCCGTGGCCAAGGATGCCGTAGTGCCCACCATCAACGCACAGAATCCCGTCATGAAGGCTCTGCTCCAGCACGGCGTGACACGCGACCAGCTCATCGGCCTCTTCATCACCGGCCAGGTGAAGACCTGGGGCCAGGTGGTGGAAAATGCCAACCAGACTCCGGTCAGCGTCTACACGCGCAGCGATGCCTGCGGTGCTGCTGAGACCTGGGCGCTCTACCTGGGCAAGAAGCAGGAGGACCTGCTCGGTACAGCCGTCTTTGGCGACCCGGGACTGGCAGAGGCCGTACAGAAGGACGAGAATGCCATCGGCCTGAATAACATCGGGTTTGCCTACGACATCGAGACCGGGAAACCTCATCCCGGACTGGCCATTGCACCCATCGACGTGAACGAGAACGGACAGATTGACCCCGAGGAGGACTTCTACGCCACGAAGCAGGGTGTGGTGGAGGCCATCAAGGACGGACGCTACCCCTCGCCTCCTGCACGCGACCTCTACTTCGTATCGAAGGGCATACCCACCAATCCCGTCGTCATCGAGTTCCTCAAGTATATCCTCACCGAGGGACAGAAGGCCAATGAGGCTCAGGGCTATATCGCCATTCCTCAGGAGAAACTGGACGCAAGTTTGGCAAAATTAGGAAATTAGAAGATTAGGAGATTAGGAGATTCGGAGATTGGGAATGAATCGTAGACGACTGAAAGACCGCGGAGCAGGCTTCCTGATGTTCATACTGACGACGGGCAGTCTGCTGTTGGTGGTGGCAATGGCCATCGGACTGTACCTGAAGGCCGCCCCCATCCTGGAGGAGCATTCGCTGTGGGAACTGCTCTCGGCCAGCGAATGGCGACCGATGAAGAACCAGTTTGGCTTCTTTCCCTTCCTGATGGGCACCCTATGGGTGTCGGCTCTGGCACTGATCATTGCCATACCCATCTCGCTGCTGACGGCCATCTACCTGACAGAATATGCCCACAGCATGGTGCGTCGTTTCATATACCCCTTCCTCGACATTCTGGCCGGCCTGCCTTCCGTCATCTACGGTGTCTGGGGCATGTTGCTCATTGTGCCCTGGGTGGCCAATGTGGCTGCACCCTGGGTGGGCCGCAACACGACGGGCTACACCGTGCTGGCCTGCGGCATCGTACTGAGCGTCACGGTCATACCGTTGCTCGTCAGCCTGTTCATCGAAATCTTCAGCAACGTGTCGCACGAACTGCGCGAGGCCACCTTTGCCCTCGGAGCCACCCGCTGGCAGACGACGAAGCACGTCATTCTGCGCAAGACGGCTCCGGGCATCATTGCCGCCATCGTGCTGGCCGCCAGCCGCGTCATGGGCGAGACCATCGCCGTCATCATGGTCTGCGGCAACCTGGCCATCGCACCCGGCTCGCTGCTCGATGCCTGCTACCCCATCCCAGCCCTCATTGCCAACAACTACGGCGAGATGCTGTCGATGCCGCTCTACGAGAGTGCACTGATGTTTGCCGCCTTCATCCTGTTCTTCGTCGTACTGGTCTTTAACCTCTTCTCGCGCCTTGTGCTGAAGCGAGTGAAATCGGAATAACCGCATGAAAAAGAGTATCCTGGAAGAAAGACTGTTCAAACTGCTGATGTATGCCGCCGTAGCCTTGGTCATGTTCTTCGTGGCCAGTGTAGTGCTCTCGGTGTTCCGTCGCGGCCTGCCCCTGCTGTCGTGGGAGATGGTCAGTTCGCTCCCGGGCAGCGGTTTCTACATGGGCGGCGGAGGCGGATTCCTCAATGCCATCGTCGGTTCGCTCTACATCGTAGGCGGTGCCACCGTGCTCGGACTCATCATCTCCATCCCCGTGGTCTTCTACCTCAACGTATATCTGAAGCCCTATTCGCGCTTCGGTTCCATCGCCCGCCTGGCCTACGACGTTCTCTATGGCATACCCAGCATCGTGTACGGTGCCTTCGGGTTCAGCATCATGATATACTTCGGCCTGCGTGCCTCCCTCCTGGGCGGTACCATCGTGGTCACACTGCTCATCATCCCCATCTTCATCCGCTCCATGGACGAGGTGGCCAAGACCATACCCTCCGACCTCATGGAGGCAGCCTACAGCCTGGGCAGCACGCGGTGGGAGACCATCGGCGTCATCGTGCGCCAGATAGCTCCAGCCATTGCCACGGCCACCCTGCTGAGCATCGGACGCGCCATTGGCGACGCTGCAGGCGTCATGTTCACGGCCGGATTCTCCGACCGCATCCCCACCAGTCTCACCCAACAGACAGCCACGTTGCCGCTGAGCGTGTTCTTCCAACTGCAGTCGCCCTCGCACGAGGTTCAGGACCGTGCCTACGCCGCGGCTGTGGTACTGACACTGATCGTGCTCGTGCTGAGCATCGGCGGACGCGTCATCATGAACCGCTTCTCACGGCATAAGATTCAATAACCCCAACCACTTCCACGCACATGAACCTATTTCATCGCAATAAGACATCAGACACACGCATCAAACCCTTCGTGGTGGACCGCAAATTCCCCCACCCCGAAGACCTCCGTCTGAGTACCCACGCCCTGAGTGTCTACATCGGCGGCAACCCCATACTGAAAATGGTGAACGTGGAGATTCCGAAGAACAAGATTACGTGCATCATTGGCCCTTCGGGCTGTGGCAAGACCACCCTGCTGCGCACCTTCAACCGCCTGGTGGACACCATCGAGGGCGTACGCCTGGAGGGTGTCGTCAAGCTGGGCAAGCACGACATCGTCCGTGCCGGCGCCAGCGAACTGACGGAGATACGCCGTCTCATCGGCCTGGTGCCCCAGCGACCCTGTCCGCTGCCCATGAGCATCTACGACAACATTGCCTACGGCTGTCGCATCCACGGCATCAGCGGCCGCAAGAAACTGGATGCCATCGTCGAGTACTACCTGCGTGCCGTAGGTCTCTGGGACGAGGTCCGCGACCGCCTGCACGACCCTGCCGGCAAGTTGTCGGGCGGACAGCAGCAGCGCCTCTGCCTGGCCCGCAGTCTGGCCATCGAGCCCAGCTACCTGCTGGCCGACGAGAGCACCAGCGCACTGGACCCCATATCGAGCCGCACCGTGGAGGAACTGTTCGTGAAACTGAAGCGTGACTACAGCATCGTCATGGTCACGCACACGCTGCGACAGGCCCGCCGCATTGCCGACCACGTCATCTTCATGTACCTGGGCGAGGTCATCGAGGAGGGCGACGCCGAACAGGTCTTCAACCATCCCCGCCACGAACTCACAAAACAATATCTCGACGGAGCCTTCAGTTGACCACAAATTACACGAATTAAACGAATTATTATTTTCGAACACGGATTGGACGGATTCACACGGATGCTTTTTCCTACCGCGATTAAGCGGATTAA
>ODAJ012148394.1_pt1 | contig 32374 bp, 25 predicted proteins | sample 1539241 | NCBI WGS metagenome assembly ODAJ01 (sample SAMN02144231, study PRJEB22623) | gut metagenome | biome: sheep rumen | host: Ovis aries | place: New Zealand
GCGCCTGGCATAATCTGTGCGAGCATGCCGCGCCATTTGAGTTCTTCGATGAAATTCTTCATAAAAATATTTCGATATGTCGTTATTTCGGTATGTCGTTATTTAGAGTCTCTATCCTAAGGCACAGGATCGTAGCCTGAGCCTCCCCAGGGGTGGCAGCGTAGGATGCGCCTGATGGCGAGCCATAACCCCTTTAGCGGACCGTGCTTGATGATGGCTTCCTTGGCATACTGTGAGCATGTGGGGGTGAAGCGGCACGATGGGGGAGTGAAGGGACTGATGCAGGTTTGGTAGAACGCTATAGGCATCAGCAGCAGGGCTGTCAGGATTTTGCGCATGACTCAGTGATACGTTGCAAGAGGTTACGCACTCTACTTGTAACCACGTGGGTGGGGTAATGCTTGCTGTCGAGCCAGATGAAAGCTACGTTGGCAGTGGTGCCCTCAGGCAAACGGAGCAGGTCTTTGCTGGTGCGATAAGCCTCGCGAATCTGACGTTTAACGTGGTTGCGGTCAACAGCGTGCTTAAACTGGCGTTTTGGAACGGAGATGAGTAGGCTGTTGCCACTCTGCTCTGGAGTGACGAGGCGAAAGACTACACGCAGTGGGAAGGCAGAGAAACTCTTGCTACCCTGACCTGGTTCAAACAGCCTGTCGATGAGATGATGGCTGCACAGCCTTTCACGTTTGGTGAGTGTATTGGTGTGAAAGCCCATTGGCTGATTAGTCTTCTAACTCTTGAAGGAAATGGCGCAGGGCACCCGTCATAGAGGGGTAGCGCTCAGTAGGAGCCTCGAGGTTGATGTCGAAACCTGCCTCACGTGCTGCCTTAGCGGTGGAAGGTCCGAAGGTGCCTATCTGCAGGTCGCCAGACTTCATTTCAGGGAAATTCTCCTTGAGTGACTTGATTCCTGCAGGTGAGAAGAAGAGCGCCATGTCGTAGTCGAAGTTCTTCTTCTCCTCCTCGTTGAAGTCGTTGCTGACGGTGCGATACATGACACACTCTGTATGATTGAGTTCCTTAGAATCAAGGAGCTTGCTGATTGAGTCGTTAGCTACACTACTCATGGGGACGAGGTATTTCTCGTTCTTATGCTTGATCATTGCAGGAATGAGGTCGTCAATCTTTCCTGTAGCACCAAAGAAAATCTTGCGCTTGCGATAGGGAGCGTACTTCTGAATGTAGAGGGCGATGGTCTCTGTGACGCAGAAATACTTGGTAGTTTCAGGCATAGTGATTCGCATATCTTTGGCGAGCTGGAAGAAATGGTCGATGGCATGGCGAGAGGTGAAGACAATAGCTGTATAATTAGATATGTTCACCTTCTGCTGACGAAACTCCTGTGTGGTGATTCCTTCTACCTTTATGAAAGGACGGAATACCAACTCTACGTCAAACTGCTTGGCTATCTCGTAGTATGGAGAATTAGTGCTTGTTGGTTTGGGTTGTGATACGAGAATCTTTTTTACCATCGTTAATCCTAAAAGTTAGTGCTAAGTGTGTGAGTTATAAAACCTAAAATACCTATTAAAATAGCGACTGGTATCGCTTCAAGGGTGCAAAGGTACAAAAAAAAACGCAAAAAACGGCTATTTTTACTGAAAAAGATGAGAAATTGCTTGTATAAACTTAATGTTTTTGAGATAATTATCATCAAAATGGCAACAAAAATGCTTTTTTCAGCACTACAACCAAGATACATATAAGCTATGGCAGCAGGCAAGAGGGTGGCACTCTCAAGGGCGAGGAAGAAATGACGCTCCATTGTGCTCATGTTACGCTGTTGCCTATCGAAGAATGTGGCATGGGTAATGACGATAGCACACTTTCTTATGGCAAGATAACCAAGGAAGGCAAGTGCAAAGAGTCCCAGTGCGAGATATCGCACATTGTCTGATGCCAAGGGCAATGCTCCAGCCTCTATTACGTAAGCATAGCACAGTAATGATGCTACGAAGATACCCTGATAGATGAAGTAAGTGAGGTAGGAAGCCTTCTTGGATGCTTCAAACAGTATGGTGGAGTTGAGCAAAGGACGGCGTGTGAGGTTGTGGAACTTATAACTGAGATAACCACGAGCCTTGATAATCATTACCACAGAAAGGGTGAAGAATATAACCATGAAGAGGTTTACCCAACTGTCATACTGCAAAGGGGTGTTGATGAGTTCGCCTGACTCGCCAAGATTCTTCAGCGACAAGCCGTCGTGCCACAGACGCGATGTGGCAGAAAAGAAGTTCTGGTATATGTCGATAGTGTCAGACACAACTTAGAGTTCGAATGCTTCCTTGAACTTATCAACGAGATCGAGTTTCTCCCATGTGAAGAGCTCCACCTGCATCTCCTTGGTAGGGTGATAAGCAGAGGTGAAGACCTTGGTGATGGTCTTAGGGTTACGTCCCATGTGACCATAGGCCGCTGTTTCACGATAGATAGGCTGGCGTAGTTTGAGTGTGCGCTCGATAGCCTTAGGACGGAAGTCGAAGAGGCTGTTAAGTTTCTCAGCTATCTCACCGTCTGTCATATTCACCTTGCTCTTGCCGTAGGTGTTGACATAAATGCTTACAGGCTCTGCCTTACCGATGGCGTAGCTGAGCTGAACGAGAATCTCGTCGCTGATGCCTGCTGCCACAAGATTCTTGGCAACGTAGCGAGCCGCATAGGCTGCACTGCGGTCAACCTTTGATGAGTCTTTGCCAGAGAAGGCACCACCACCATGAGCACCACGGCCGCCATAGGTGTCAACGATGATCTTACGGCCCGTAAGACCTGTGTCGCCATGAGGTCCGCCGATTACGAACTTACCTGTAGGATTGACGAGGTACTTGATATTGTCATTGAAGAGCGCCAAAATCTTTGGGTCTTTCAACTTAGCCTTGACACGTGGAATAAGTATATTCTTCACATCATCCTCAATTTTGGCAAGCATCTTCTTGTCCTCATCGAAATCATCATGCTGGGTAGAGACAACGATAGTGTCGATGCGCTGAGGAATGTTGTCGTCGCTATACTCTATGGTTACCTGCGACTTGGAGTCTGGGCGCAGATAAGTCATAACCTTACCTTCCTTGCGTATCTCGGCAAGGGTTTTCATAAGCAGATGGGAAAGGTCAAGCGAAACAGGGATATAACGGTCTGTCTCGTTAGTGGCGTAGCCAAACATCATACCCTGGTCACCAGCTCCCTGCTCTTCCTCCACCTCACGAGAGACACCCATGTCGATATCGGTGCTCTGTTCGTGAATGGCTGAGAGAATGCCACAAGAGTCGCCGTCAAACTGATACTCGGACTTCGTATAGCCGATGGAGTTGATGGTTTTACGTGCTATGGTCTGCAGGTCTATGTATGCTTCAGACTTTACCTCACCCATGAGCACCACCTGTCCAGTGGTTACAAAAGATTCTATGGCGCAGTGAGACTTGTCGTCGTAAGCCAAAAACTGGTCGAGTAGGGCATCACTAATCTGGTCAGCCACTTTGTCTGGATGACCTTCTGAAACTGATTCTGAGGTGAAAAGGTACATGTATTTAGTTGAGAGTTAAGGGTTGAGAGATGAGGGTAAAAAGATAAATCCCGCAAAAGCTATGTGCTTCTGCGGGATTTACTATTGGTTTCTTACTTACGAAGACCGAGAGCCTTGACAATAGCACGATAGCGGTTGATGTCGCGATCGTAAAGATAATCAAGAAGTGCGCGACGCTTACCAACGAGCTGTGTAAGTGAACGAGCTGTCTTGTAATCCTTGTGATTCTTCTTCAAGTGCTCGGTGAGGTGCTTGATGCGGAATGAGAAAAGTGCAATCTGGCTCTCTGCTGAACCTGTGTCAGTAGCAGACTTGCCGTACTGTGTGAAGATCTCAGTCTTCTTAGCGTTGTCAAGATACATAGTGTTTCTTTAATGGTGACTGTAATGAGTAATTGTATTACTATCACATATCTCGGATGATCTAAATGCCCAGTCACTTACAGCAAGAGAGGCATCCTCGAATGCGGCATTTTTGAAAATGCGGGTGCAAAGGTACAAAGAAAAGTTGAAAGTTGAAAGTTGAAAGTTGAAAGAAGAGGTGTTTTGAGAATAGAATTATATTTTATTAACAATTCACTCTTCAAAATAAACCCTTTTCACTCTGTTACTTACACCTGTGAGCATCTCGTAAGGTATGGTGTCAAGACGCTCTGAGAGTTCGGTGATAGGCAGGTTATTGCCAAAGATTTCAACGCTGTCGCCCTCTTTGCAGTCGATGTCTGTGACATCAATCATGCAGACGTCCATACATATATTACCCACATACTCAGCCTTCTTGCCATTAACGAGGCAGTAGCCCTTGCGGTTGCCCAGATGACGGTTCAGTCCGTCAGCATACCCTATAGGTATTGCCGCTATTACGCTATCCTTATCGAGAATGGTGCGACGAGAGTAGCCCACGCTGTCGCCTGCCTTCACATTACGCATCTGCAGGATGGTGGTTTTAAGTGAAGAGACATTGCTAAGTATCTTGTTGTTACGTGGATTGATGCCATACAGACCAAGTCCCAGACGACACATATCCATCTGACGTTCAGGGAAATGTTCTATGCCTGCGCTATTGCACATGTGGCGTATGATGTGATGAGAAAAAGCCTCCTGCAGAGCATCGGCACCCTTGAGGTAGAGGTCGAACTGTTTTTGGGAGAAATCATCGAAACTATCGTCGTCGCTACCCACGAAATGAGAGAACACAGAACGAGGGATGAGAGCATTCTGATGTTTGAGATAATCAATGAGACGAGGCATATCGTTGATAGGGTCGAAACCCAAACGGTGCATACCGGTATCGAGTTTGATGTGTATAGGCATACCTGTGATGCCCTCCTTGCGTGCAGCATGACGCAAGGCATCAAGCAGACGGAAGGAATAGACCTCAGGCTCGAGGTCGTAGTCGAACATAGTCTTGAAGGCTGTCATCTCAGGATTCATAATCATGATGTTGGCAGTGATGCCAGCCTTACGCAGTGCCACGCCCTCATCGGCAACCGCCACAGCAAGATAGTCAATACGATGGTCTTGCAGAGTCTTGGCTATCTCTACCGCTCCGGCACCATAGCCGTCAGCCTTTATCATGCAGACGAGTTTCGTTTCAGGTTTCATGTGCTGACGATACCAGTTGAGGTTTGCCACTACAGCAGAGAGGTTGACCTCGAGTATGGTTTCATGTACTTTCTCCACCAGTTGCTCTGTTATGGAATCAAAGGAGAAATGACGTGCGCCCTTGATAAGTATCACCTCATCATGAAGAGTCTCGAAGTCGCTGCTCTCCAGAAACGACTCTGTGTCGTCATAGAAACTGCTGTTGTCTATCTTGATGAGGTTGGCATTCTCCTTAAGTGCAGGACCGATACCGATAAAACACTCCACTCCACGACTTATGGCGAGGTCTGAAACCTGACGATAGAGCGTGCGGTCAGTCATACCGCTCTGCTCTATATCACTGAGAATGAGGGTATGTTTGCGTCCCTTTTCGTCAGGACGGCGATGCATGAAGTCGAGTGCTATGTCGAGACTGGCAAGGTCTGAGTTGTAGGAGTCGTTAATGAGTGTACATCCGTTGCGTCCCACTTTTACCTCAAGACGCATAGCAACAGGTTCGAGAGTCGCCATACGGTCAGCCAGTTCCTCAGGCGTGAGTCCGAGGTGGAGGGCTGCTATGGCACAGGTGATGGAATTCTCTATTGAAGCCTCACTGATATAGTTGAGTTTATATGACCCTTGAATACCCTTATAGGTATATGAAATAGTGGTAGAAGCTTCAGTCTTCTCAATACCATGGACATAAAAGGTGGCATTGCTGTCGGTAGTGGACCAACTGAGTTTCTCGCCCTTGAATTCGCTCTTGCGCAACACCCTGAACACTATGTCGTTATCGGCAGGATAGATGAGAGCCTTGCAGTTGGCAAAGAGTTCAAACTTCTCACGGCACTTCTCTTCCATAGAGTGGAAATTCTCCTGGTGAGCCTGTCCGAGAGAGGTGAAAATGCCGATAGTGGGTTGTATGATGTTTGTCAGTCGGCGCATCTCGTAGGGCTCGCTTATGCCAGCCTCAAAGAGAGCCACCTCGCTGTCTTCGTTGAGCATCCATACTGAGAGCGGAACACCAATCTGTGAGTTGTAGCTGCGTGGAGAACGAGTGACGTTGATGGATGGCGAGAGCAATTGGTAGAGCCATTCCTTAACCATAGTTTTGCCGTTGCTGCCTGTGATACCTACAACAGGTATGTCGAACTCATCGCGATGACGCTCAGCAAGTCGCTGCAGGGCAGCGAGGGTGTCTTTCACAATAAGGAAATTGGCGCCTTCATATTCTGGTTGAGCAGTGTCAACGACAAAATTGCGCACACCACGATTATACAGTTCTTCGATGTACTTATGACCGTCATTGCGCTTTGTACGCAAGGCGAAAAAAAGAGTCTCCTCTGGAAAGGACAGAGAACGACTGTCAGTGAGAAGGAACGTGATGTTTCCTTCTGTGTTACCTATACGTCGCGCTCCAATGAGTGTGACAATCTGGTCTATAGAATATTTCATTAGAATTTGTCTTCTTCTTTGTAGTTGTCGAAATCGATGCCGTTGATTTTCTGATTGAGAGCATAAGCTAAACCACACAACAGGGAGAGACCTGTGGTGAGGATGATGCCAAAGATGCCTACTTTAGTTTTCTGTTTCATAATGGTATTTTTTATGTGTGGAATTATATTTTTTTAATAGCTTGCCGAGCAAGGAATGCCGAGTTGTTCTACCATGAGTTTGATGGAGTCGAGCACAGAGGGCTCAGCCTTCTTCAATCCCTGTGCTGGAGTTTCACGATCTATGGTGTAAATCATCACCTGTTGAGGCTTTATCTCCTTTACGGCATTGAGCCAGGGCTGGATGAAAGACTCTCCAGTGTTGTCAACCGTCTCTCCATTGAAAGCACCCTTCATAAACATAGTCTGGATGATAACATGGCCATTGAAGCGTTTCAGGTTGCTGATCACCTCGTTGACATCATAGGAGGGTGATACAGGTCTGTCCACCTTATCTATATATAGGGAATTGACAGTGTCGAGTTTCTGTATATTGTTGTCCACCTTCATCAGGGCGTCATGCACGTCAGTCCGATGGATAAAAGTAGCGTTACTGAGAACGGAAATCTTAGCCTCAGGAAAATATTTGTTTCTCACCTCGACAGTATCGTCTATGATACCTGCAAAATCAGGATGGGCAGTAGGTTCGCCATTACCTGCAAAGGTTATGACGTCAAGTTTAAGTCCCTCGCTGTGACGCTGCACGAGCACTTTGGCGAGAGCCTCCTTTACCTCCTGACGGGTGGGGCGCTTGCTCTTGGGTTTGAAGTCCCGGTTGAATCCACATTCACAGTATATGCAGTCGAAAGAACAAACCTTGCCGTCGCCAGGCATCAGGTTGACACCAAGCGATACGCCCAGTCTGCGCGAGTGTACCGGACCGAAAATCGGTGATGGATATATTATTGTTGACACTTGGTTGGTTAAAAGTTTATAGTTGTGAACGTCTCAGTTCTATGCGGAAGGTAGTACCTTTGCCCAGTTCGGAGTTGAGTACGAAGATTTTGCCGTTGTGGTATTCTTCTATGATGCGTTTGGCAAGCGAAAGTCCAAGACCCCATCCGCGTTTCTTGGTAGTGAAGCCAGGTCGGAACACGTTGTTGATATTCTTGTGCTCAATGCCTTTGCCTGTATCTTTTACGTCAATCAGCACTTTGTTGGCGAGTGTCTGTGTAGAGATATGTATGCTGCCCACGCCGCCCATTGCATCTACAGCGTTCTTGCACAGATTCTCAAACACCCATTCCAGCAACTGTGGGTTGGCATAGACCATTGCGCCCTCTGAACCCAGGTCGGTTGTAATCTGCACTTTGTTTGACGTGCGTCGTCCCATGTACTCCACCACATGTTCAAGGAGTTCCATGAGGTTGGTGTCTTTGCGTTCAGGTGCCGAACCAATCTTAGAGAAACGGTCGGCTATGAGTTGCAGACGTTTCACGTCCTTGTCCATCTCGGGTATCAGTTCGTCATTAGGATACTGTTCCCTCAATATCTCCGTCCATGCCATAAGGCTGGAGATGGGAGTGCCCAGCTGGTGTGCTGTTTCCTTTGACAGTCCCACCCAAACCTTGTTCTGCTCAGCTTTTTTGGAGGTTAGCAAGGCAAAGATGGCAATGACCACGAATATGAGTACGATACCCAACTGAACGTAAGGGTAGTAGGCAAGACGTGTGAGGAGCAGTGAATCGTCGTAGCATACCTGAAGGATGTCTGTAGATTTCATGCCGATCTGTATTTTGATGGGCGTATGCTTGCGAGCCATGGATTTTGCCATCTCGGCAGCAATCTTGAGGCTGTCAGGCGACTCTATCTTTACGTTTCGGTATATCTGGGCATTACCATAGGCATCGGTCACGATGACGGGGATGGTATTGTTCTGTTCCAATACCTTGAGCACCAGGTTAAGGTCGGTGTCCTCAGTGGCAGTATTGAGCGAGTGCATCGCCTCAGCCCATATCTCCATACGGTTACGCTCCTCCTGAGCCAAGTCCTTTACAAGGAAGTGGCTGGACACAAGCGATGTTGCCGCTATAATAACCGCAGCAGCAACCAACGCTATCTTTACTTGCCTTATCTTGTCAGTCCAGTACATAAGACCGTGCAAAAATACAAACTTTTCCTTGATTGTGCAAGAGAAAACAAAAAATCTTTCCGCATGCGCATACATAGTAACCGCAAAAGCGTTAAATTCTTAATAAATGCTAAAAAGAAGATAACTCTCAACTCTCAACTCTTAACTCTCAACTATTTTTCGTACCTTTGCGAGCGATAACGTTTTAATTCGAATTATTTTAGTCAATTTATGAATCTTGATTTGCTTACGGCTATCTCTCCGATAGATGGTCGATACCGTGGTAAGACCGAATCCCTTGCTAACTATTTTTCAGAGTATGCGCTGATAAAGTATCGTGTCAGGGTGGAGATAGAGTATTTCATCACCCTTTGCGAACTGCCTCTGCCACAACTGAAGGATTTTGACAAGAGTCTCTTCCCAACACTTCGTGGCATATACCAGAACTTCTCTGAGGCTGATGCTCAGCGTGTGAAGGATATAGAGAAGGTGACCAACCACGACGTGAAGGCTGTGGAGTATTTTATCAAGGAGCAGCTTGACAGACTCGAGAAGGATTCTCTCGGTGAGGGATACTTTGAGCAGAGTCGTGAGTTTATACACTTCGGACTTACCTCACAGGATATTAACAATACCAGCGTACCTTTGTCAGTTAAGGATGCTCTGGCTGATGTGTTCATTCCTCAGGTGAAGGAACTGATACAGCAGTTGAAGGACTATGCTGAAGAATGGAAAGACGTACCGATGCTCGCCAAGACTCACGGACAGCCAGCTTCGCCTACACGTTTGGGCAAGGAGGTGATGGTGTTCGTGTATCGTCTGGAGGAACAGCTTGCCACGCTCAAGGCATGTAAGTTCACCGCTAAGTTTGGTGGTGCTACGGGTAACTTCAATGCTCACAAGGTGGCTTACCCTGCATACGACTGGAGAGAGTTCGGCAACAAGTTTGTGAGTGAGAAACTCGGACTGGAGCGCGAGCAGTACACTACCCAGATTTCTAACTACGACCACTTGGGTTCGGTGTTTGATGCTATACGTCGTATCAATACTATCATCATAGACCTTGACCGTGACTTCTGGATGTATATCTCAATGGAATACTTCAAGCAGAAGATAAAGGCAGGCGAGGTGGGCTCAAGTGCAATGCCACACAAGGTGAACCCTATAGACTACGAAAATTCAGAGGGCAACCTCGGCATAGCAAATGCCATACTGCAGTTTCTGGCTCAGAAACTGCCCGTAAGCCGCTTGCAGCGTGACCTTACCGACTCTACCGTACTGCGTAATATCGGTGTGCCACTCGGTCATGCGGTGATAGCTATACAATCAACACTCAAGGGTCTGCGCAAACTCATTCTCAATGAGGAGGCGTTGCAGAAAGACCTTGATAACACATGGGCGGTAGTGGCTGAGGCTATACAAACCATCTTGCGCCGTGAGGCTTATCCACATCCATACGAGGCGTTGAAGGCTCTGACACGCACCAATAAGCACATGGATGAAGAAACTATTCACGAGTTTATTAAGACTCTTGAGGTAAGCGATGCTGTGAAGGCAGAGCTGATGGCTATTACGCCAAGCAACTATACAGGCATTTAAGTAACTCAAAATAAATAACGGTCCGTGAGGACCATCATATTAACATTTTACACAAAAAACAAGACACAATTTATTCAAAACTAAAAACCAAAAGACAACATGTTGGAAACAGAAAAGGAAAATGTGCAGGACGCACAGAACTCTGAATCTACCCGTGAGGGAGGTTACAGTCAGGAAAACAGCGGCTATCAGCCACGTCAGCCACGTCAGCGCGTTCGCATAGCGAGCCAGCGCCCTAACTACGGTGAGCGTCCTCAGTATGGAGCTCGTCCTAACTATAATCGTGGCAATCAAGAAGGAGGTTTCCTTCCTGAAGGTTTCGGTGCAGGATTAGGCGCAGGCAATTCTTCAAATAACGAAGGCGGTTATGATAATGGCGGCTACAATCGTGGCGGTTATCAGCAGCGTGGCGGTTATCAGCAGCGTGGCGGTTATCAGCAGCGTGGCGGCTATCAGCAGCGCGGTGGCTACAATCGTGGCGGTTACCAGCAGCGTGGTGGCTACGGTCAGCAGTTCGAAAATGATGAGCAGGGCGCAGACAACTATGGTCAGCAGCGCGGTGGTTATCAGCAGCGTGGCGGCTATCAGCAGCGCGGTGGTTACAATCGTGGTGGCTACGGTCAGCAGCGCGGTGGTTATCAGCAGCGTGGTGGCTACAATCGTGGCGGTTACGGTCAGCAGCGTGGTGGCTACGGCCAGCGCCAGCACACTCCAGGATATGATCCCAATGCAAAATACTCAATGAAGAAGCGTATTGAGTATAAGGAGAATAATATAGACCCAACGGCACCAGTTCGATTGAACAAGTTCCTTGCTAACGCAGGCGTTTGCTCTCGTCGTGAGGCTGATGACTTTATCGAGGCAGGTGTAGTAACAGTAAACGGACAGGTGGTAACAGAACTCGGTACAAAGATACTTCGTACTGACGAGGTGAAGTTCCATGATCAGCCTGTAACACTGGAGAAGAAGGTCTATGTGCTTCTCAATAAGCCAAAGGACTATGTTACCACATCAGACGACCCACAGCAGCGTAAGACTGTCATGGACCTTGTGAAGGGCGCCTGCCCAGAGCGTATATATCCTGTAGGACGTCTTGACCGTAATACTACTGGTGTGCTTCTTCTCACTAACGATGGCGACTTGGCTTCAAAGCTTACTCATCCTAAGTACCTGAAGAAGAAGGTATATCATGTGTTCCTTGACAAGAATGTTACTTTGAACGACATGCAGCAGATAGCAGAAGGCATAGAACTTGACGACGGCACGATCAAGGCTGACGCAATAGACTATGCTCATGCTACAGACAAGAAGCAGGTGGGTATAGAAATACATTCAGGCAAGAACCGTATAGTTCGCCGTATTTTTGAGCACCTCGGATACAGGGTTGTTAAGCTCGACCGCGTACAGTTTGCTGGTCTTACCAAGAAGAACCTGCGTCGTGGTGACTGGCGCTTCCTCACTGAGAAGGAGGTTGATATGTTGCGCATGGGCGCATTCGAATAGTTCATAATGCATAATTCATAGTTTTCGTAGCGAAGCGTATCGTAGCACCGCAGGTGCGTATCGTAGTGAAGCGTTTCGTACGAGCAAAGCGAGTATATTTATGAAACGTACAAAAATAGTTGACGCCTTGTCAATGACAGATTTTGGCAAGGCAATAGAAGTGAAGGGCTGGGTGCGCACGCACCGTTCAAGCAAGGCAGTGGATTTTATTGCCCTGAACGACGGCTCCACTATAAAGAACATACAGATAGTAGTTGACCCTGCAAAGTTTGATGCCGACATGCTGAAGCTGATAACTACAGGTTCATGTATCAGAGCTTGCGGCACATTGGTTGAGAGTCAGGGTGCAGGTCAGGCTTGTGAGATACAGGCAGCAGAGATAGAGGTTTATGGCACATGCGGCAATGACTACCCAATGCAGAAGAAGGGTCAGTCGTTTGAGTATATGCGCCAGTATGCCCACATGCGTCTCCGCACCAACACATTCGGTGCTGTGATGCGCATACGCCACAATATGGCAATGGCAATACACACATATTTCCATGAGCACGGATACTTCTATTTCCACACCCCTCTCATTACAGCCAGCGACTGCGAGGGAGCAGGCAACATGTTCCAGGTTACCACAAAGAATCTCTATGACCTGAAGAAGGACGACGAGGGTAAGATAAAGTATGACGACGACTTCTTCGGACAGCAGACTTCACTCACCGTGTCAGGACAGCTGGAGGGCGAACTCGGTGCTACAGCCTTAGGTGCTATATACACCTTCGGTCCTACGTTCCGTGCGGAAAATTCCAACACTCCACGTCACCTCGCTGAGTTCTGGATGATAGAGCCAGAGATAGCCTTCATGGACCAGGAAGAACTGATGGACTTGGAAGAGGACTTCATCAAGTATTGTGTGAAGTGGGCCCTTGACAACTGTAAGGACGACCTCGAGTTCCTCAACAAGATGATAGACAAGGGACTTCTTGAGCGTCTGCAGGGCATACTGAAGGAAGAGTTCGTACGTCTGCCTTACACTGAGGGTATCAAGATACTTGCAGAGGCTAAGGCTAAGGGCAAGAAGTTTGAGTTCCCATGCGAGTGGGGTGATGACCTCGCTTCAGAGCACGAGCGCTACCTCGTGGAAGAATACTTCAAGAAGCCAGTCATCATGACTGACTACCCAACAGCTATCAAGTCATTCTATATGAAACAGAATACAGCAACGGCTGAGGGTGGCTCTGTAGGCTACAAAGGTTGTGTAGCTCCTGGTCCTACCATGCAGGGTACTGATGTGCTCTTCCCACAGATAGGCGAGATAATGGGCGGTTCAGTGCGTGAAGAGAGTTACGACAAACTCATGGGCGAGATAGACCGTCGTCATATGGATACCACTCATCTGTGGTGGTACCTTGACACACGAAAGTATGGCACCTGCCCTCATGCAGGCTTCGGACTCGGTTTCGAGCGTCTCATACTCTTCGTGACAGGTATGCAGAACATTCGTGACGTGATACCATTCCCACGTACACCGAATAATGCCGAGTTCTAAGCTGATAAACACTTCAGATAAGTATAATTTATATTAAATAAAAGGAAATTCCAACTGAAAAGTTTGGCGTTTCCTTTTTTTTTCGTACTTTTGCAAATTATGAGGTTATTTTGTAAAAATAAAATTAACTGGAAGGACTATAACTATAACAAAACCATAAATTACAAAACCATTATGAGAAAAATCTTATCGCTTATTTCTATGTTTGTCATATCTATGACGGCATGGGCTGTGGACTCTGGAACTATCAACAACACTTCTGGCGGTATTCAGATTAGCGCAGCAGCAGGATGGAACGAGTCTCTCTACGCTGAGTGGGCTCAGTATTCAGGTGCAACTAACTACAATGTTTATGTTAAGGGAGGTCAGTACAGCGATTTCACTAAGATAGACGGTCAGTTGGTGCGTAGTTACGGCACTTATAATCGTGCTGACGCTTTAGGTCTTAAGGCTGGTACAAACTATGCTATCAAGATTGTGCCTGTAGTAAACAATGCTGAGGTTGCTTCAGCAGCAAGCACAGCTACTAACATTATCGTAAAGAACTACAACCGTGAGGGCTATGCTCACTATAACGCTACAGCAGGTGTAGGTGCTTACAACAATGACGGTACTCTGAAGTCTGGTGCTCGAGTAATCTATGTAAGCAAGGCTAATGCCAAGACCATACAGCTCTCTATGAATGCTGGTGGTAAGTCTGAGGAAACTCGCACTGGTATTCAGGATATCCTGCAGGCTTACGAGAAGGGTGCAGAGACACGTCCTCTCGCAGTTCGTATCATTGGTCAGCTCAAGATGGCTGATATGCCAGAGTTAGGCAGTTCTTCAATAGGTCTTCAGGTTAAGGGTAAGGGACAGAACATGAACCTCACCATTGAGGGTGTGGGCAATGATGCTACCTTCCATGGCTTTGGCGTTCTCGTCCGTGCTTCTAAGTATGTTGAACTCCGTAACTTTGCAGTAATGATGCATGCAGAGGATGGTATCAGCTTTGATACTGACAACGAGCACGTTTGGGGTCACAACCTCGACATCTTCTATGGTCAGAACAAGGGTGGCGACAAGGCTAAGGGCGATGGCTCTTTCGATGTTAAGGGCACATTCTACTGCACCGTTGCTGCTAACCACTTCTGGGATTCAGGTAAGTGTAACCTAAACTCTAATGGCGACGAGGTTGACTATGTTACCTATGTTAACAACTGGTATGACCACTCTGACTCACGTCACCCACGTGTTCGTAAATCTAAGCACCTCCACGTTTACAACAATTACTTCGATGGCAACTCTAAGTATGGCGTAGGCTCTACTACGGGTTCTTGCATCTTCGTTGAGAAGAACTACTTCCGTAACTGTAAGTATCCTATGCTTATCTCTCTCCAGGGTTCAGACATACATAACGGTGTTGGCTCTAAGGATGAGACCAAGGGCACTTTCTCAAGTGAGTCAGGCGGTATCATCAAGGCATTCGACAACTACATGACTGGTCAGAACAGCTTCGAGCCTTATGTAGCAGGCCATGCTACTTACAGCAAGCATTTCGATGCTTATGTTGCTTCAAGCCGTAACGAGCCGGTTCCTTCAAGCGTAGTTGCCCTCAGCGGTGGCTCTACCTACAACAACTTCGACTCAGCAAGTGACTTCTATTCTTATTCTCCACTTGCTCCAGCCGATGTTCCTGCTTTTGTAACAGGACAGTATGGTGCTGGTCGTATGCAGGGTGGTGACTTCAAGTGGACATTCAACAATTCTACTGAGGATACTAACTATGACGTTATCTCAGAACTTTCTTCTGCCCTCAGCTCTTACACTGGCAAGCTTGTAAAGGTTTACGGTGACATGGGTGCAGAGTCTGGCGAAGAAGGTGGTGAAGGCGGTGAAGGTGGTGATGACCCAACACCAACTCCAGACCCAATACCTGCACCAGAGGGTGATGTGTGGATACTTGGAGATAACGTCCCTTCTGGTTACAAGGTTGATGGTAGTGCTTCTGTTACAAAGTACGCCTATAGCAGCGATATCGTAAATAGTTCAAATCTCTTTGTTGTAGATGCTTCTCAGCACACTGTTACTATCCCTGCAGGCTACAAGGTAACCTCAGCTACACTCTATGCAGTTAATGACAATAACAGTGACAATAAGGGTAAGATAACGGAGATAGCAGGTAAAACCTTCGACGTTAGCTTGAAGAGTCGTAAGGGTGGCTCTTTGGCTGTGGCTACAGCTTCTGATATTAGCGTTACTGGTTCACTTACCTTCACCATCACATACAAATCTGGTGTTAAGCTCCTGCTCAATGTGGTAAGTGATTCTGCAACAGCTATTGAGCAAGTTGCTAATGTATATGAGGCAGAGACTTCACTAGCTAAGAAGGCAATAATCGGTGGTAAGCTTGTGATAATAAAGAATGGCAAGTTCTACAATGCTGCTGGTGCTCTTGTAAAGTAAAGTAGAGCAGGATAAAAAGTGCTCTGCACTCGCTCAATAAGGCGGAAATTCCAACGAAAAGTTTGGAGTTTCCGCTTTTTTGTGTAACTTTGCACTGATATATCAGACAAACAACTAAACAATTACAATAAAAAATGAAAAAAATCTTATCTGTTATTGCGTGCATGTTCACGGCTGGTGCTATGAATGCACAGACGGTGGATGGACGTAACTTCGGCATCGACGGTTTTGCTGCCTATGAGGGCGTAAGTGGAAAATGGTATCATGCTGGTGGCACTACTGGTGGTGCTGGCGGCGAGGTGGTTTATGCAAGTAACCTTTCCGAGCTTCAGGCTTACCTCCAGTCAAGCAAACCTTACATAGTGCTGGTTGATAAGGATATCGACACAGGTATTACAGCCTATGTGGACGACCTCAGCACAGGTCACCTTTGCGACAAGCAGGACGGTTCTCAGGGTGTTGCTACCACATACGGCGAGCGCATCATGGTAGCCGATAACAAGACTCTTATCGGCATAGCCAATGCTCAGGGCAAGGCTCCTCTGTTCTCTCGCATTACTTTTGTTATGCAGTGTACCTCTAACGTTATAATCCGCAACTGCCGCTTCACTATGGTGGGTGCACCTATCTTAAAGTCTGGCGAGAATAAGATTGTAGCTTGGCGTGAGGGAGCACAGAAAGAGGTGGGCGACCCAGACTGCATAGGCATACAGGCAGACGCTAAGAGCGCAAAGACTGATGCTGGCAGCCATGTATGGATAGACCACTGTGAGTTCTTTAATGGCAATGCTGCTAACAAAGACCGTTATGACGGACTTGTTGACTGCAAGAACAATGTACAGTGGCTTACTATTTCTTACAACCTTTTCCACGACCACGACAAGGCTTGTCTCTGGGGTAAGGGTGACTCAGACGTGTTCGACGGTTGCCGTACCATCTCAGCTCATCACAACTGGTTCAAGGATATACAGGGCTCACGTCTGCCTCTGCAGCGTGGTGGTCATGTGCATTATATGAACAACTATCAGGTGAATGCACAAGATGGTTGGGACCTCCGCACAAAGTCTGAGGGCTATGCCGATGCTTGTTACTTTAAGGACAGTAAGGCTTCAATTCTTCCTGATGGAGGTGGCACGCTTAATATCAATAAAGAGTCAGGCTATGGCGTGATATACGACAACTGTGCACGTGTTATTACTGGTCATCCAGGTGTGTCATTTAAGAATGACCCAGCTAAGCACGATAAGGAGTTTGATGCTGATACCTATGTTAAAGGCTCTTGGGTTCCAACCGAGACATGGAGCGGATATTATGTGAATAATCATGACAAGGCAGAAGATGTTCCTGCTATCTGTGAGAAATATTCTGGTGCAGGCAAGATAGAGATTTGGAAGGAATATGCTTCTCAGGTGCCTGCATACAGCCAGACAAACCTTCAGACTGCACTCGACAATCCTCGTACTATAGCATCATCTGGTCAGACCTATTATACCTATGATGCTCAGGGCAACAAGATGACTGTAGCTCCTGCTCCAACAGCTATTGAGAACATTAACGGGAACGTTAATGGGAACGCTAACAAGGTGCAAAAGTCTATTGTTAACGGCAAGCTCGTTATCATAAAGGATGGCAAGCAGTTTAATGCTGCTGGTGCACAGGTGCAGTAAGCTGTATGCGTATTTGTCTGATATTTGCAATGAGGGCTGAGGCTCAGCCCATAATAGAATACTTTGGGTTGAAGGAGCAAGAGGGCTTCTTCAGCCCTTTGCCGTGTAAGCTGTATGCAGACTCCCCCCCAGCCCCTCTCTTGGAGAGAGGGGAGCAATTACAAAAGGTTGCATCTACTTTATTGCAGGAAGATAGAACATACTCCTCCCATCTCTCCAAGAGAGGGGCTGGGGGGGAGTCTCTCTCTGTCGTCCTCAACGGTGTGGATCATAATCGTGACCTGATAGGGTGCGAGGCAGCTGCCGTCACCACTCAGGTGGCGATACAGAAGTTGCAGCCTGACTTGCTTATCTCATGTGGCACCTGTGGTAGCTGGCAACGCTATGGTGCGAGGGTAGGGCAGACCTACATAGCAGACGGAGTGATGTTCCACGACCGCAGGGTGCCTGGCGATAATGAGTGGGACACTCAGGGTTTGGGCAACTACAAGGTGTGGGAAGGCTCATGGCGCATAGCTGAGGCTCTTGGTCTGCCTATGGGAAAGGTTACCACTGGTTCCAGCTTCGACCTCTCGCCTGAGGAGGATGCCCTGATAGACGCTAATGGGGGCAGACTGAAGGAGATGGAGGGAGCTGCTGTTGCCTTTGTCTGCTCACTCTATAAGGTGCCTGTCATGTTGGTGAAGGCTGTTACTAATCTCAGGGATGTGACTATACCCCAACCTGATGAGGGAACTGACAGCCAGATAGACGATTTTCAGGAAAACCTAAAAATGGCTTCCCTGTCATTGAGGGAAACCCTTGTAAAGATTATCAATTTGTGTTGATTTTTAGCTTATGCTGATTATTGCTGCTCTTGTCCAGCAATATTAAACTTCTTATTGTTTTTAAGGATTGTAAGTTTTCCGCCAAGGATTACCTTCTTGGTGTCAAAACTTTGTGCCTTGCTCTCTGTGCTCTGTACAGCCTCTATGCCTGTTGGTGTGTCAGTGGTGTAGAGGGTGATAGAGAGGCAGAGTTGTTTGACTGCGGGAGTGAAGGTCAGCTTGTCAGCTACGGTGGTGGCGAAGTCTATCTTGTGTGAGACGGTTGACTTGTCACCAGGGAATACGTAGTCTGTTGCTGCGTATTCTGTGCCGTTCACCTCTTTCATGTAGGCATCTACAGCAGGGTCAGTGTCTTTTCTGTTGTTGAAGCCATCAAATGTCACAGCCTTCACATACACTCCTTCTGGCAAGGAGATAGTATATTGCACTCCAGCACTGAATTTTACGTATGGAGCAGTGGCTGACGGGTCGTAGGTCTTGTCGCCTTCATTGGAGATTATGTAGCCTCCGTCGAAGGTCCAGGGTGATGCCGTGCCTTTGGCTGTAGAGGTAGAGTTGGCGTTCAGTGCAGTGGTCGCAGATGTCTTATACTTGCCTGTGTAGGTTGCATTGTACTTCTTTGAGAAGTCGCCTGTGCCGGCAAGGTTTACTATGTCGCATCCGTTGATGAAGTTGATGTCCTTGCAGTAGGCAAGCCACATTCCCTTCTGTGCCTCTATCTGCACATTGTCGAATGTTATGTCGTGTATGTAGCTCTCAGGGCGACCATAGATGTAGATAGGGTTGCCATTCTTGAAGTGAGCGTAGGCAGGTGTGTTGACAGATGTGATATTCTGGAAGAGGAAGTTCTTGAACTCTGGTGTCTTTACTGTTACACTGCTTGAAGCCTGCTTAGAAGGGTTTTCAGGGTCGCTGTCGTAGAGGCATGTGAGCACTATAGGTGAGAGCACACCATCCATCTTGCTGTTGCGGAAGATGAGGTCGTGCACACTGCCATTATCTGATGTGCCTTCGTAATCGTTTCCGCTACGGTCGTTGCTGGTCTTTATGCGGAATCCTGTTTCTGTTCCCTGGAAGTCGATACCCTCATATATAATATGGTGTGTCTTCTCCGTGTAGCTGCCTACAGACATTCCGTGACCAGCACCACAGGTGATGTTCCATGCGTGGATGTATCTTGAATTGCTGTCGCACACCACATTGTCGTCGCCTGTGTCTATATAGCAGTCATAGATGTTGGCATAAGGTCCCCAGATGGGTATTCCGTCAGTGTTGTGTGAACCACCAGTACCAGACTTAGGCGCTTTGATGGTCACATTGTGCACAGTAAAGTGTGAAGCATTGCTGCTCTGTCCTAATGTAAGGTTAGTGCCAGGAGAGTTGAGGAGCTTGAAGTTGCGGAACAGGTGACGTTCACCCTTTGTTAAGCGGATGAGCGAAGGACGGTCAAACTTATTGCCTTTATCTATCTCTTTCCACCAAGGAGCTCCCTGTCCATCGATAACTGAGCTTTCGCCTTCGCCTTCGATTATTATGTCGTTGATGGTGTTGCTACCATTGCTTATGAAGTTCTTGTTCTTGTATGAACCTCTGTAGTCTTGGTATTCATTGTCTGAAGGGTAGGTGCCGTATGGCAATAGCTTCAGTGTGGCGCCAGCCGCGAGGTGTAACACCAGTTTGGACTTTACCGTTATAGGACCACACATCCAAGTGCCTGCAGGTATCACCACCATGCCACCCGTAGAGGGCACAGCATTGATAGCCGCCTGTATGGCAGAGGCATTATCCTCAGCCGAGGTTGAGGCTCCATAGGCTGTAATGTTGTAGGTGTTTGCGTCTGTGATTGCGGGGATGCTTGGCAGTTCAACAGCTGTCCATCCCTCAGGTGTGTTCTGTGTAGCCTTTTCTGCACTTACGTCGCTGTCGGCAAGGGCGATAGCAGGCATCAGTGTGCATAGGACAAATAATAGTTTCTTCATCATCTTAATAGTTTTATGGGGACAAAGGTACGAAAAAAATGCAATACAACAATACTTTTACAGCAAAAAGCTAAGCTTTTGCCTTTAGCAGCATGGCTTTTAACTATATAATGCAATGCTTCTATATAACAAACTAACCTACTTTGTTTAACAAACTAACTTACTTTGTTTATCAAACTAACCTACTTTGTTTAACAAACTAACTTACTTTGTTCAACAAACTAACTTAGTTTGTTATTTAAACTAAGCTATTTTGTTAGTTAAAAGCTTAGCAATGGCACCATAAAAGCTATGTTTCTACAGATAAAAGCTGTGCTTTGGAGAAAGAAAAACAAGTGATTTTATTCAGGAATTACGCGCGAGGCATTGTGAATTATGAATTATTTTCGTACCTTTGCATGGATAATCTAAACAAAAGAAGAATAAACTAAACAAGAGAAAGAACATGAAACGGATAGTCTTGATTATAGGTTTGCTGTGTGTGCTCGTTGGGGCAGGTGCAGTATATAAGAGTTGTATGACTGCGGACAGCCAGAAAGCGGATATGGTGGATGCAGAAGCAAAGCAAAAGGCGGAAATGAAGGCTAAAGTGGACTCTATATACCTTTATATAATACCTCAGTATTATAGCGATACGGCTTGGGATAAGGAGCGATGGCTGGAAAGGTTCTGCACCCCGAGTCTGCGGCATCAGGTGCAGATGATTGATGACTGGGAAGAAAAGAACAGGGAGGTTGGGCTCGGCTATGACTACTGGATAGGTGCACAGGACTATGAGCACCCAGTGGTGAAGGTTGTGGGCAGCAAGGCGAGGACTGACTCTACAGGCACAGTAAGAATAAGCATAACAGAGGAGAATATGACGCCCAGGGTGAGCTATATGCGACTGGATATGAAGAGAGAGAAAGGGAAGTGGCTGATAGATGACTTCAAGGATGAGGACAATGATGATGGTAGCTTGTCAAGTCTGAGGCAAATCATAAAAAACTTCTTTGAGAGTTTGAAGGAAATATAGAAGTGTAAAAAATAAAACAAAGTTTAATAGTTAGCGAAAAGTTTGGATATTCCAAGACTTTTCGTTAACTTTGCACATTAAAGGGGCACAAATGCCCAATGAGAGCAACAACGGATGGACTTCAGCGACATCATAGGACAAAGAGAGATGGCAGCGCGCCTGAAGGCACTTGCCGATGAGGGCAGACTGCCCCATGCCCTGATGCTGTGCGGTCCTGACGGGGCTGGCAAGATGGCTCTCGCCATAGCACTGGCAACCTACATCTTGAACGGGAACGTTAACGGGAACGGGCTCCGCGAAGCGCCTGAGCACCAACTGGAGCGCAAGAATGTTAACGGGAACGGGAACCTGTATAAGGTGAGGGGCATAGAGCATCCTGACCTGCACTTCACCTTTCCCACGATAAAGTTGAAGAAGTGGAACTCGGAGTATAAGCCCATAAGCGACGACTTCATAGAGCAGTGGAAGGAAATGGTAACGGGGACGGGAACAGATGTAGATCCTTACTTCTCACTTGCTGACTGGATGACGGCGATGAAGGCTGAGAAGCAGCAGGCACTGATAACCGTTGGCGAGGCTGAGGAACTGATAAAGCGCCTCTACATGAAGTCTAACCAGGGGGGCTGGAAGATAAGCATCATCTGGTTGCCTGAAAGGATGAACCTGGAGTGCGCCAACACCATGCTGAAGCTGATAGAGGAACCTCCAAGCCAGACACTCTTCATAATGGTGAGCAGAGAGCCAGAGAAGCTACTCGAGACCATACGCTCAAGGGTGCAGCGATTCGACGTAAAGCCGATAGCCTATGACGATATGCTCCAGGCACTGAAAGAGCGCAGAGGACTGAGCGACGAGGATGCTGAAAGAGTGGCACGACTGGCTGGCGGCAACTGGCTCGCAGCACTCGAGGAATTGAATGCAGGCAACGAAAACCGCTTGTTCTTCGACTATTTCGTAACCCTAATGCGCAAGGCATACATGAGAGATGTGAAAGACCTCAAGCGATGGGCTGAGAGTGTGAGTTCGCAGGGTAGGGAGGAACAGCGACGGATGCTGGTTTACTTCATGCGAATGGTGAGAGAGGCATTCATGTACAACTTCCACAACAAGGAGTTGATATACATGACAGACGAGGAGGAGAACTTCTGCAAGAACTTCGCCCGCTTCGTAAACGAAAACAACGTGCTGGGCTTTCAGGAAATCTTCCAGACAGCCATACGAGATATAGGACAGAATGCCAACGGCCGCATAGTGTTCTTCGACATAACGATGAAGACAGCGGTGCTGATACATAGTTCATAATAAGGTTAAGGGTTAAAAGTTAAAGGTTAAGGGGTAATTGCTAATTGCTCATTCTTGCGCTCCTAACGGTGCTCAGGCGAGCAAAGCTCGGAGCCTAATTCCTAATTAGAATATATGACAGACTATCAAAATATGAAATTTACCCTCGGACCTACCTGCGCCAGAGGATTGTGCGCTAAGGGAGTAGGCAGGAGCGACCACCAGTTGAATACCTACGACTGGCTTGCCGATGTGCCTGGCAATGCCGAGAGCACTGACCTTGTGGAGGTGCAGTTTAAGAATACCCGTAAGGCTTATTACCATAACGTAAACGGACTGGACCTGAAGAAGGGCGACTGGGTGGCTGTAGAGGCTAACCCAGGTCACGATATAGGTGTGGTGACCTTGACAGGCAGACTCGTATCATTGCAGGTGAAGAAGGCAAACCTGAAGTCGGCTGACGACATTCGCAAGGTGTATCGCTTGGCCAAAGATACCGATATGGACCGTTATCGCGAGGCAAAGAGTAGGGAAGAGGCTACGATGATACAGAGTCGCCAGATAGCCAAGGACTTAGGCTTGCAGATGAAGATAGGCGATGTGGAGTATCAGGGTGATGGCAACAAGGCGATATTCTACTATATAGCCGACGAGAGAGTGGACTTCCGCCAGCTCATCAAGGTGCTTGCCGAGACCTTCCATGTGCGCATAGAGATGAAGCAGATAGGTGCCCGTCAGGAGGCTGGACGAATAGGCGGAACAGGTCCTTGTGGCAGAGAACTCTGTTGTGCCACATGGATGAAGGCATTCTCAAGTGTCAGCACCAATGCAGCACGCCTGCAGGATATCTCGCCCAACCCACAGAAACTGGCTGGCATGTGTGCCAAACTGAAGTGCTGCCTCAACTACGAGGTGGACTGCTACATGGAGGCAGGCAAGGAGATACCGCCAAGAGATGTGGTGCTCGAGACTCAAGACAGCGAATACTACTTCTTCAAGCAGGACATACTGGCTGGCTTGGTGACCTACTCAACGGCCAAGAAGGTAGCTGCAAACCTTGAGACCATAACGGCAGAGAGGGCAAGAGAGATTATAGCCATGAACAAGGAGGGCAAGAAACCTCTGTCGCTGGCTGAAGACAGCAGAACAAAAGAGGTGGAGCGTCCTAAGGATATGCTCGACGGCTCAGACCTTACGCGATTCGACAAGGCGAAAAAGAAAAAGAAGAAAAAGAAGAACCGTCCTGCACCAGACCACCAGCAGGAGCACAAGAACAATGCAAAACAACAACAGGGAGAGGGTTGAAAAGATTAGTCAAAGGCATACTGATAGTGGCTGTAGCTATGCTGGCAGCCTGCACCAATGAGGTGGCTTACCATCATTACGAATCTGTGGCTGAAGAGGGATGGGACAAGGAAGACACCTTACTGTTCAAGACCGATACACTATACCACACAGCCACCTATAGCATAGAGGTAAACCTAAGAACAACCTCTGACTATCCCTACAAACAGGTGATGCTGATGGTGGAAGAAAGGGTGTTGCCCAACAAGGCTAAGAGAATATTCCCTGTGACACTACAGATAGCCTCAGACGAAGGAGAGCGAGAGGGCGGAAAGCTGCAGTATTACGAACTGGAGAAACAGCTCTCCTTGCAACAACTCTCACAGGGCGACTCGTTGCAGTTCAGGGTTTATCACAAGATGAGACGCCTCTCTCTGCCTGGCATTAAGGATGTAGGTATAAAGATAGCCACAGTCTCTAATTTCTAATTCCTAATTATAGTATGGCAAAACTCCTTTGGGTTGACGATGAGATAGAACATCTCAAGGCTCACATAATATTTCTGGAGAAGAAGGGTTACGAGGTTGTTGTAGCCTCTAACGGACTGGATGCTGTAGAGCAATGCCAGCAGCAGACGTTTGACCTTGTGCTGCTCGACGAGATGATGCCAGGCATAACGGGACTTGAGACCCTTCAGCGCATAAAGGAGGTGCAGCCTCAGACTCCAGTGGTGATGGTGACCAAGAGCGAGGAGGAAGACATTATGAACCAGGCTATAGGCTCAAAGATTGCCGACTACCTCATCAAGCCCGTCAACCCCATGCAGATACTCCTTGCACTCAAGAAACACGTGCACCAGAGGGAGATAGTGACCGAGGTGACCCAGCAGGGCTATCAGCAGTCGTTCATGGACATCTCGATGCAGATACAGGACTGTCGCACCTTTGACGATTGGAAAGAGGTGTATAAGCGCCTCGTGCGATGGGAACTGGAACTTGCCTCTACAGGCTCGTCAATGACCGAGATGCTGAAGATGCAGAAGGAGGAAGCCAACATAGGGTGGGGCAAGTTTATCAAGAACAACTACATAGACTGGGTAACGCCTGGGGCAAAGGCAAAGACGGAGCGTCCGCTGATGTCTAACCGCATAATGCCTGACTGCGTTTTCCCCACCATCAGCAACGGCGATAAGGTGTTCCTCATCGTGATAGACAATTTCCGCTACGACCAGTGGCGCATGCTTGCCGAAGAGATAGGCGATATGTTTGACATAGACGAAAACCTCTATTGCAGCATTCTGCCTACTGCTACGCAATACGCCCGCAATGCCATCTTCTCAGGACTGATGCCTCAGCAGATAGCCGATATGTTCCCAGAACTGTGGGTGGATGAAGACGAGGAAGAGGGCAAGAACCTCAACGAGTCGCCTCTCATCAAGACACAGATAGAACGCTACAGACGTAAGGACTCGTTCTCTTATCATAAGATAAACGACTCAAACGGTGCAGAGAAGATGCTCAAGGAGTTTAACTCCCTGCTCAACAACGACCTCAACGTGGTGGTGATAAACTTTGTGGATATGTTGTCACACGCCAGGACGGAGTCGAAGATGGTGCGCGAACTTGCCAACAACGAGGCGGCTTATCGCAGCATCACCCTTTCGTGGTTTAAGCATGGAGTGCTTGGCGAACTCTTTGAACTCCTTGCCCAGACCGACTATAAGGTGATAGTAACCACTGACCACGGTTCCATACGTTGCGACAAACCAGTAAAGATAATCGGCGACAAGAATACCAACACCAACCTCAGGTATAAGCTTGGCAAGAACCTCAACTGCCAGTCAAAAGACGTTTTCGTGATATCCAATCCGCGAGCCGTACAGTTGCCTGCGCCAAATGTCTCCACCACTTACGTGTTTGCCACAGGTAATGACTTCTTTGCCTATCCCAACAACTATAGCTATTACGTGCAGTATTTCAAGGACACCTTCCAACACGGAGGCATTTCTATGGAAGAGATGATTATCCCACTGATAACGATGAAGGGAAGGAAGAAATAGTTCAAGAGTTCAAAGGTTCAAGAGTTCAATGGTAATAAGATTTACACTCGACAATATACACGAGGCAGCGAGAGAGTTTCTTGCAGCCACTAAGGATATGGGCACCTGTTTTGCCTTCTATGCCCCTATGGGAGCAGGCAAGACCACATTCATCAAGACTCTGTGTGAAGAGCTCGGAGTGGAGGATGTCATCACCTCGCCTACGTTTGCAATTGTAAACGAATATACCGATGGCGAAGGACAGCCCGTTTACCATTTCGATTTCTATCGCATAAAGAAGATGGAAGAACTCTATGATATGGGTGCCGACGAGTATTTCTATTCAGGCAACCTCTGCCTCATGGAGTGGCCAGAGATAGTAGAAGATGCTTTGCCAGAGGAAACAAAAAAAATTACCATCACTCCGCAGAGCGATGGTAGTAGGGTAATTGAATTTTAGTCAGCCTTACACTTACAGTACAGACTCAAACTTAGCCTGCAAGGTAGCCTTGTTGGCAGCTCCTACGAACTTGTCAACGATGACACCGTTCTTGAAGAAGAGAATGGTTGGGATGTTGCGTATGCCGAACTCAGCAGCTATATCCTCGCACTCCTCCACGTTACACTTGCCGACAACCAGTTTGCCGTCGTATTCCTCTGCCAGTTGGCTGATGATAGGACCAATCATCTTACATGGTCCGCACCACTCTGCCCAGAAGTCAACTGCTACTGGCAACTCTCCGTTCTTCAGAGACTCAAAGTTCTCGTTTGTTACTACTACTTCCATAGTCTTTTTGTTTTTGGGGTTTGTTATTACTTTATTACTTACTATAATTAATTACTTCTTCTTACTTTTTCTTGCGCTTCTTATTTTTTTTACTTTTTACTTTCTTCCGAAGGAAGATCAGAAGCCTTCCAACTCGTAGTATTCATCCTCAAGAGCCTTCATCGATTTTTTGTCTTCCTCGAGAATGAAGGTGTCATTACTATCGTTATTCTTCTTGGCAGGAGCATCTTCGATGATTATTATCTCGTCGTTGCCCGTATTGTCCTTCTTCGGAGCATCCTCAAAGATTATGATGTCTTCTTCCACCTTCTTTTCAGGTTCGGTAGGAATGATTATCTCTTCTTCCACCTTATTATTATTATTATTAGGGGCTGGCTCCTGTATGATTATCTCCTCCCGAGGTGTGGTAACTTCCTCCTTCGGAATGATTATCTCCTCCTCAGGTACGGTAATAGTTTCCTGTGGTACGGTAATAGTATCTTCTGGTATTACAACTTCCGTGCCATTTTGTTCCTTGACAGTCGTTTCAGGGATGGTTATGGTCTGCTCTGGCACGACAATAGTCTCTTCAGGTACAGTTATAATCTCTTCAGGAGTCTTTATCTCGGTACCTTCAGGAACAACCACTTCTGTTTCCTCAGGAACTATGATAGTCTCCTCAGGTATAGCGATGGCATTACCGTCCTCCAGCTCCTTTTCAGCGTTAGGATCAACAGGCTTAGCACCACCAGGAGCCACCTCTTCTGTTGGCAGAATTGGTTTGACTGGGTCTGTGTCGATAGGCACACCATTCTCGTCCAGTCTCTCGCGCTTAGGCATATCACTCTTTATGTCAGACGCACCCTCAGTCTTCACCGTCACAGGCTCATACAACTGCTCTGGTCTTGCTATTGGCAGCGAAGCGAAGTTCTTCACATAGAACGTGTCATAGTCGTTGTAGCTATAGCGCTGTCCTATGAGGTCGAGGTTCTCCTTAGATATAATAAGAGGTCTTGCCTTCTGTGCCGTTTTGCGTATGCCCTCCTGCTGCATGAGAATCTTGGCATATTGGTTAGCCTCGTCGAAATTACGGAAACCGCTTACCGTCATGTGGTGCATACCCTGTGCGTCGTCTATGGTTATGTCGAAATTACGTACCATGAACGATGTGAAGTTGTAGCGTGCCAACTGGAACAGCAACTGGTTCTCCTTGAGTGAGTCAGGAGCATAAGCAAAGACGAATGCGTAGTCGGTATTGCGTTCCTTGCTGAATGTCTTGGCTGCTATACTGTCAGCTTCTGTCATTACGTCAGAACGGCGGTTCCATACGTCACCCAGGTCAAACTTGGCACCATAGAGCCTCTTGCCAGCCTTCACGCCGTTGATTATCATACCAGCCATCTCGCTCACTGGACTCTTAGGGTAATCCTTCACTATGGTCTCCATGCTCTCTCGGCACGCCTTCAGGTCGCCCTCGTTGAGCTTAGCCATACCATAGAGGAATATGAACCTGTCACGGTTGTCGCCCAGTGAGAAACGCTTCTCAGAAACTTTCACGTTGTCATACAGTTCCTTAAACCTGTCAGCCTTGAATGCCTCGTATGTGGCACCATAGAGCGAGTCCTCTATGTGTTTGCCATATCGGGCATTCTCATAGAAGTAAGGGTCGGTGACGGTAAGTGTCCACTTCGATTCTGGGCAGTCTGCCTTCAGTTTGTCAACATAGGTCTTAGCCTTGTCGTGCTCATCTTTCCTTGAGTAGAGCAGGAAGAGATGGTAGTATGCCTCATCCTTTGGTTCAAAAGTAGGGTATTGTTCTTCGAGTCTGCGGAAAGCCTTCTCACTCAGTGGCAGGTTGTTGAGTTTGTCTTTGAATATTATTGCCGACTTCAAGAGACTTTCCATTATAATCTTGTCGCTCTCAGCCTTCTGTTCGTCAGTAAAAGGAATCTGTGCCAGATAGTATTCGCGCTTATGAGGATTGTTGACGGCAGAGTCCATCTTAGCCGCTAACATCTCCTGGCGTTCCTCTTCTTTTGCTATAGAGTCACGCTGTTCGTCTGTCAGACTGTCCCAGTCCAGTTCAGGCTTTTCGCCGTTCGAACCTATGTCGCCCACCACGGTCTTATTCGTGCGTTGCCAGTCGTCCACGTTCTCACGCTTTCCCCACAGTCTTTCGAATGCCTGCTTACCCTGTTGCACAGCCATCGGACTATAGAAATACCACGGAGCGTTGTCTGAGCTGCCACTCATCGTTGGGGTGGCGGGTCTGTTGGTATTGGTGTTAGTATTTGATGATGGCAGGTTGTTGCCTCCGCCCTGTGTCTGACGCTTCTCCAACTCAGCCTGAGCCGCCTCTCGTTCCTCTTCTTTCTCTTTCTTCTTCAGTTCCTCGATGATGTTGTCAATCTTCTCCATCAGTTCTCTCTCTGGCAGTCGTGACAGTTCCTGCAGAGAGTCTTGCAGGTGTATGGCATCAGTGTAAGGCACCAGTTCGTCGAGCACCTTCGAACGCTCCGACAACTGAGGGTAGTCAGGTCTGTCCTTGTCCAGCAATCCTATAGCCTCGCCATAACAACGCTTGGCATCGCTGTATCGTTCTGTCTCCCAATACAGGTCGCCAAGGTGTAGCAGCAGCACACCTTTCTCTATGCCCGAACGTGTGGCGCCCTTGTTACCTTTCTCGTATGCCCATATAGCGTTTAGGGTGTCATTCTCCGCCAGATAGATATTACCTATGGCATAGTATATCTGGTCGAGGTACTCTTTATTGTTGTCGTTGCGAGCCATTCTGCGCAACCTGCTGATCATCTTCTTCGACTGTCCCTTAGCCATCACCTCAGTCATAGCGATGTTGGCGTTAAATCGCAGTTCGTATGAAGGGTGCTGTCCCAGAACCTTTTTGAATGCCTTATATGCTTCTTTATTATGCTTCTGTGCAGCCTCTATCTGTCCCAAGAGGTAATACTCTCTTGCTCTCTGCTTCGAGCGCATCTCGTGTTTTATCACCTTACGCAGATACTTCGTAGCCTCAGGCAGGTCGCCTGTGTGCAGGTAATAGTCGCAGAGCGTGTAGTCCCATTCCTTCTGTGCTCGCCAGTCTATGCTGTCACGCTGCATATTCCTTATCACGTCTTCAGCGTCATACAGCCATCCGTTTTCTATGTAGCACTTCGCAAGCCAAGCCCTTGCCTTGCCGTATATGGCAGGCTGTCCCTTATACAGACGCGACATATAGGCGAAGGTGGCTGCTGCCTCGTCAAACGAGCCCATATAGAACTGGCTTCGTCCCATAAGCATCCATGCCTTCCATAAGAAGGGGTTATACTCTTTTCTGGTAAGCCATTCTATGTCTTTCTCCGTTTTCCTACGGTCTTTATTCCACACGGGTTTAGCCTTTATGCTGTGCAGGTGTATCGCCTTCTCAGCCTTCGTTATGGCAATCTCGTAGTTTGCCTTGCCCAGTTCTCTGCTTGCCTTATTGCCTACGGTGTAGAGTGGTATCTGTTCGGTAAAGTTATCTTTGTTTCCGTTCTCTTTCTCTACTGATGCGTCTATGTACGCCAGCGTACCATTATAGTATATGTTGTATTTTGCGGTGAAGGCATGCCAAAAACGAGTTGATGCCGTATTCTTTTTTGTAGAACACGACACAACGGCGAGTGCCACGAGGCACAACAAAGCAATATGTTTTCTTAAATCAGCTATAACCTTTAACCTCTAACCTTTAACCTCTAAACTATGAACTATGAATTATGAACTATGAACTACACTAAATCCCGCTGCCTTCAGGTCATTCCAGAAGTTTGGGTAGCTCTTGCTCACCACCTCGGGGTTGTTTATTCTCAGTCCTGGAAACATGATGCAGGCTGGTGCAAAAGCCATCGCCATACGATGGTCTTCATAGGTGTCTATGACTATATTGCCACGCACCTCATGGCGTATGCCGTCCCAGCTGAGCACACCCTCTTCGTTGTCATCGAGTATGAATCCCAGTTTCATCATCTCATTCTTCAAAGCTGCTATGCGGTCGGTCTCCTTTATGCGTAGGGTCTGCAAACCAGTGAAGCGGAATGGTATGCCGAGCAGAGCCGTCGTTACTACCACCGTCTGTGCCAGGTCTGGCTGGTTGGTGAAGTCGAAATCGAAGCGAGGCAGTCCACGATGGTGTGCACTCAGCGTCACGATGTTTGGGGTCAACTGCGTCTTCTCAGCAAACTCAGTCTTTACGCTCAGCATAGAGAAGATATAACGTATTGCCGAATCACCCTGTCTGGAACCGTCCATCAGTCCAGGCAGTCTCACTACGCTCTTGTCGTCGTTGCCGTGCTTCTTAGCTAATAGCGCTATTATCTCATACCAGTATGAGCTGGCACTCCAGTCGTTTTCTATGGTGAACGGCACGCTCTTATACGCCTGTGGCTTTACCTCTATCGTGGATCCGTCTATCCAGTCCACGTCAGCCCCAAATACTCTCATGGTGCATATCGTGAGGTCTATGTACGGGCGTGATATGATGTTGTCTGTCAGGTGCAGGGTCAGTCCCTGTTCCATCGCTGGACCTATCATCAGCAGGGCAGAGATGTACTGTGACGAAACATTACCCTCGATGCTCAGTCTGCCACCTTCCAGTTTCTTGCCACGTATGCGTAGTGGAGGGAACCCCTCGTTCTCCACATATTCTATGTCGGCACCCAGTTGGCGCAGGGCATCCACCAACACCGAGATAGGACGATGCTTCATCCTCTCCGTACCCGTTATCACGTGCTCGCCCTCCTGGGTGCACAGATATGCCGTAGTGAAGCGCATCGCCGTACCAGCCGCCTTGATGTCTATCTCGTAGGGCATATCCCTCAGGGCAGCCAATATCACGTCCGTATCGTCACACACACTCAGGTTCTCAGGGTGTATTATCGCATTTTGGCTGTTGTTGTTTCTGTGCGCCAAGGCATTTATCACCAATGCCCTATTGCTAATGCTCTTTGAAGCAGGCAGGTTTATGGTGCTGTTTATGCTGTCAGGCGCATGAAGTATATATTGCATTTTCAGTTAGTATTACCGTTATATATTAAATATAACGCAAAGTTATGATTTTATTGCGACATACGCAAGAAAAAAATGAAAAGTTTGGAGGATTCAAAAAAAGTTTGTACTTTTGTGCCTTAGATATATGATAACAGAAGACGATATACTATTGATGCAGGATGCTATGCTCCTTGCCCAGCATGGCGAAGGACAGGTGAATCCTAATCCGCTTGTTGGTGCGTTGATAGTAAAGAATGATGATATCGTAGCACGTGGTTACCACACTCGCTACGGAGACCTTCATGCCGAGCGTGAAGCTTTCAAGGATGCAGAATCAAGAGGTATAGACTGTAAGGGCGCCACTTTATATGTTACGCTCGAACCTTGCTGTCATGAGGGTCACCAGCCACCTTGCGTGGATGCTGTTATAGAACATGGCATCAGTCGTGTAGTGGTGGGTCTGCTCGACCCCAATCCTCTCGTGGCTGGTAAGGGACTGGAGATATTGCGCTCTAATGGCATCGAGGTTGATGTGATGGAAAACGGGAACGATAACGGGTTCCGCGAAGCGCCTGAGCACCAACTGGAGCGCAAGAACGTTAACGTTAACCTGGTCGAGGCAGCTCAGGAACTCGTTAAGCAACTCAGGATGCAGAATCGTGTGTTCCTTAAGTTTATCACCACCAACCAACCTTGGATTACAGCTAAGTGGGCTATGACGCTCGACGGCAAGAT
>ODAJ012191634.1_pt1 | contig 32366 bp, 55 predicted proteins | sample 1539241 | NCBI WGS metagenome assembly ODAJ01 (sample SAMN02144231, study PRJEB22623) | gut metagenome | biome: sheep rumen | host: Ovis aries | place: New Zealand
GTCGTATCCTGGAGGTGGTGCCGATACCCCCAGGGGGTACCCGTTTCCGTACCTGCTGCCGCTGATCTTCCTACGGCAACCGCTTTTTTCTATCGCTATACTTTTTTATCAATATACTTTTATTGTTTCCCTATGATCCTGAAAAGCTGCCGAAAAAATCCGCCGAAAATATGCCGCTTAAAAATCGCTTTTAATTTTCCGCTTTTTATTTTCCTTTTTTATATTTCAGATCATACAGAAAAGAATTAAAAGCATTCATTATATATATATCTTTTTTGGATATCCTGAAAAACCGCCTTAAAAACTCGCCTGAAAAAACTACCTATTTATATATAAAAAAAGACTATCAAAAAAAATCTAAAAAATTTTTTGAAAAGTTATTGCATTCATAATTTACATATGCTATCATATGTATGAAGTTAAAAAGACTTCAGATCAAATAATCAATTAATGGGGTACAAAAACATGAAAAATATTGAAGTTATGGAAACATTAAAAAGCACAGATAACATTATTAAAGCCGCATATGCTTTAATTGAAGAATTTACAGGCAAGAAAAAAACAGGAAAATTAATAGCAACAATTAAATTATTTATTGATCTTTATAACCGTCGTTTAAACGGCGAAAAAGTAACTTTAAAGCCTGTTATGGATTATTTAATTACATGGGAGATGACGGGAAAAATGGAAACTATGATATCTTTATCAACTTCTTGTCAGGAAAACAATTTTTGCAAGGCATACCGCAAAAACAAAAACTTTATATGTAAAGATTGCTATGCATGGAAGGAATTAAATGCATATTCAACCGTCAGGAATAAAGCTAAATTTTCAACTTTAATATTATGCAATGTTGAATTATTGCCTTGCGATATTCCTATGGTAAATAATAGATACTTCCGTTTTGAAGCGTTCGGCGATCTTCAGACTACAATACAGTTTAAAAACTATAATCTGTTTTGCATAGTAAATGATTTTATAAATTGTACCTTATGGACGAAAAATCCATTTATTATTGAAAAGGCATTAAAGGAATTTAATATTGTTATTCCTGAAAACTTCAAGATCATATATTCAATACCTGAATTAGATAGAAAATTAACCGCTGCCGAAAAAAAGGCAATTATCGAAAAATATCCTTTTATATGGTACTTTTTCGCCGTTTATTCAGAAAACGGCATGAGAAAAGTTGAATACGGATATATATGTAAAATGAAATGTTCTGAATGTAACTACTTCTGTTATAAACATGAAGCGCCGCAAGGCACATTAATTCAGGAAGTTAAAAAAGGCAATGAAAATAAGTAAAGGCGGTATAAACATGGATATTATAATAACTATTTTTCACTATGAATTTTATATAAGTGTAGGTTATGACTTTTTAATTATGTTTTTCGGTTTTTTGGCAATATTGCAATGCTTTAAAGCAATATGCCGCATGGATCATAAAAACCGCTAACAGGCAAAAATATTTCAATTCTATGCCTTATTTCAAGGCATAGCATGAAGTATTTTGAAAATTAATACTTCTGAAAAATCATTATAAAAGGATGGTGTTAAAAATGATAATTGATATGATTTTGGATCGTATGGAATACGAAAAAAGCGGTTATTTAAATGCATATGATCCAAAAAAATTTTATGACTACTGTATGTTTTGGAATGATATGCCAGCCGCACAAAAAATAACTTTTGCAATGGATTATTGCGAAAATAACGACATTCAAAAGGCACTATGCGATTATATCGTTGCTTGTAACTATAATAAGAATATTTGCAAATATGTCAATTCTGTAACATGGATATAAAAAGCATATTTTGAAAATTGAATATTTGCCGTTGCTATTCCTGAAATATGGATAGCAAAAGCAAGTATTCATACTTGAAAAATATTTTAAAAAATGAGGTATAAAAAACTATGAAAAATTTTGAGAGCTTAATTGAAAAGGCAAAACAGGAATGTCAGGAAATACAAGCAAGTAATATTAATGATATTTTAAATATTTCATATAACTTGTACTTATTATATGGCGATCCTGTTCAGCAAGAAATATCTAATATTTTATCTGAATATTTTATTGAAACATTGCCATTAAAGGAAAAAATCGCCTTGAATAACTATATAGGATATTTTGATTCAGGCATGGGAGAATATACCTTTATTGCGTTGGATATTTCAAAATTTGAAGATTTTCTTAAGGATACAAGCTATTCAGGAATAACAGATATTTTAGAAAATAACAAACTTGAAATACATAGTAAAAGCGGTTTCCCTGAATATTTTGTTTTGGATCAGTATCAGGATATTTTAGCTTTTTATGATATGGAAAATATTTCAGATTATATGAATAGTCTCATGCCAGGTACTATTGAATGTTTACTTGAGCGGTACGATTATGACGAAAATATGACACTTAATGAATATTTTAGCAAAATCATAAACGAGTCTTTAAATGATCCGCTTATGCAATGGTAACAGATATTTTGAATATTTCAACTCTATGCCTTATTTCAGGGCATAGCATGAAGTATTCAACAGGATATTTCAAATATTTTATGAGAGGTACAAAAAAATGAAAAAGTATTCAAAGAACGCAAAATTAAACAAGGTATTAAATGAAATCAGGGAACAGCTATTATCTATTCATGATACAGATAATGAGAGCTTACAAGAAATTAAAAGATATGTTGATTACTTTGGTTTTGATTATAAACACCTCGATTATTTCATTTATGAGCATGGATTAGTGCTTTATTATAACTATCAAATCCGTGACCTTTATAAGGAATATAAAAGCCTGAAATCCGCGTCCATTGATAGACTGATTGAAATTTATAAAAGGCAGGTCGGATGTATGGCAAGGCAATTATTGAATGAACACAATATTTCTTTCAGGAGGTAAAAAGTGATGGATTACAAGAATTTGATCAAGCAGAAAAGGGTAATGTGGATAGGGAAAAGAATCTCCTACAAGGGAAAAGAATACAATGTCGTCGGGGTTGACTATAACGGAATGCTGCTGATTGACAGGAAGAGTGAATTCACAAATGATACAGCAATCCCTGAAACAATGGTTGAAAATATTTGAATATTTCAAAGCTATAGCCTTTCAAGGCTATAGAATGAAGTATTCAAAGTGGATATTTCAAAATATTTTATGCAAGGTAAAAAGGTATGAAAAACAGAACATTTAAAGGCGTTAAAAAGGTATGTAGTCAATCAAAGGAGCTTAAAGGATTTTACTATCCGCATTATTTAGGACTATACTTTGATATTTCAAAAAATGAAGTGTTCGCTATTGATTATTATGCATATGGTGGCACTCAAGAAACGATATTTTCTGATAACAATATTTACGGTTTAGGCAATATTTATGAACCTATGACAATGGTTGATATTTGGAACATTGTACGATCCTGGCAGCTATGCCACAAGGACATATTTTAAGAAGGAAGGTATTAAGCAATGGAAAAAAGATATTTCATAATAGAGTCAGTATCAGAAGGCGGTACACAGTATTTGGTTAATGGTTGGAGTAAAAGTTATCACTTTTTTACAAGAAGGGTGCTGCCTGAAAACTATTTTAAAACAAGAGCAGGAGCTTTGAAAAGCTGGGAAAGTATCGTAAGAATGGAGCCATATTATGGTTTGGATGAAATCACCATCAAAGAAGTTGATATTTTAGGAAACGAGGTATTTTAAAATGGCATATGATTGGAAAAAGTTAAGTGAATATTTGAATTTATACGAGGATGAACAGATTTGTATTTCATGCCCATGGTGGCGAGATATTTATAGCAAAACAGGAAGGGAATGGATTGTTGAATTTGGCGACTCGGTAGATAAATATGATGTGGAGTATTTTTGTGGCGAGCGTGATTGCTCCCCTGCTCCATGGAATTACTATATATGTGTGAAATGAGGTATTTTAAAATGACATATTTTGAATTAGTTGAAAAATATTTTAATGCATGGATAGCTGGCGGAAATGTTGATGAGAGCTATGCTGATACCGATAATATTATGGATTGGTTAATGGATACAGATTTGTGGACAGAAGAAGATAGGTCTTTATTGGAAGGATTGGGATTGCCAAAGGAAGCCATAGGTGAATTGGCTTGTGATATTGCCGACATGGTTGAAGAATACATTTTGAATGAGGTGTAATTATGGAATTTAAGTATATTTTAAATGAGAATACATTCAAGGCTCTTCAGGATATTTCAAGTCCTGAAGAGCGGTGGAAAATATCATATTGCTGCTTTAAAGGATTATATCCAAACATTAAGTTTGTGAGGATTGAAACAAGAGAAGACATGAAACTCAAGTGGATCATCAGCGATATTTTTGAAGCAGACAGATTTGATTTTATCCATGCTCTTGAAAAGATTGATTATGAGAGCAAAACGATATTTTTAAAGGCATACTGTATGCCAAATAGCTGAAAATATTTTGATATTTCAGGAAGCACAAAGTACAATATTTTAAGAACGGAAAGGTAAGGTATTAGTTATGTTAGAAATGGTTAATTGGTCAAGCAGAAGATTTTTACACATTCAGAACGATGTTTGTTATTACATTGATATTTTAGATAATGGAACAGATTTTGAGGCATGGATCACGAGAGAAGATTATGGTGTATCATCAGTTATGTTCAATATGCCAAAGCAGCAGGGTGAGGATATTTTGAATTTTGATGATTTCAGGAAATTGGTTGAGGCAAACCTTGAAGAGTATGTTGAAGGTTATGAAGAAGATTATCCTGAAGAAGAAGGTACTTTAAGCGAAGTAGGAAAGGATGGTATCAAAGTGAACACTAATTTAAGAGATTTTTTATGGGAGCATTCAAATGACTATATTTGCATCAATGACATATATTCATTAAAGGAACAGATTGCAAAAGGGCATGAATGGTTACTCAAGTACGATAATGCTGAAGATTACACCGTAACCTATATAGGTGAAGGTGGCGATAGCTATGATTACTATATCAGCATTGAATAAGGAAAGGATATTTTAAAAATGGCAAGGAAAATATACGAGTCAGAACGAAAAGCCAACATGAGAAGTGCCAAGAAAATCTATACTCAATTTCAGGTAAGATTTCATAACGAAAACGAAGCAGATATTTTGGAATGGTTAGATCAGCAGGAAAACAAAAGGCAATATATCATATCTCTAATAAGAGCAGATATTTTGAAAAAGCAAGGGAAGGATTGATTCCTTCCCTTTTCTGAACCGCCTTGATATTTTGATATTTCGTCTTTGTATTTTGTTTTGGCGGTCATTACCTTTTCACCCACCTTGAGATATTTCCTTCAGCATCCTGCTCTAACAAGGTGTAAGTCCACAACCCCTTATTGCCCTCTTCTGCATCCATTCTGCGGAGTATGTGGATCGTGTGCCGAGCTTCATTTGCATTCTTCCCTGAATAGCAGATATTTCGCTCCAAGGTGATATTGTTTGTAGCAAGGAGCAATATTTTACCTTCTCTCATGGCTCATCATCCTCTTTGATATTTTGTTTCTGCATCCCCTTCGCCCTTACCTTTTCAAGAGCTTCGGATATTTTATCTGCCGATTCCTTTGCGATATTTGATATTTCGTCTTCATCCTCTAACCATTGCCTTATTGTTTCGTACCAATCTATCTTGCTTTCTTCCTTTGCCTTTACCTTATTATTCCACCTCTCTTTGTTTCTCCTTTTGCTATCCTTATGGATGGCGATACATAACTTTTTAGACAACTTCCTTGCTTTACTCTTTCCGTGTATTCCCAGAATGTGAAGAATCATATTTTTAGCATCTGTATTTCTCACATATACTATTGCCCCACCATCAAGGTGAAATTTAGTCGGCATCTTCATCTTTTGCCTCCATTAATGCTCCACAATAGGGGCAATATTTGTATGTTTTCTGTTTCACATAATACCCACATAAACTGCATTGTGTTGGCATCCCCTCAATTATGTTCCAATGTCCGTGTCTTGTAGGCTCTACTTCTAAAGCATTGATTGCCATCTTTATGGCTTCGTATGTCTGCTCTTTCGTTCCAAGAACATCACCATTCAATATTCTTATAGCTAATTCTTTAGTCATTTTCTGCATCCATCCTCGCCCCACAATTCGGACAATAACTTCTCCTAATCATATCCATCGACGAAAAGTAGATATTACATACAGAACATCCGATTATATCGTTCAGTTTTTCTCCGAATCTTGTATCTAATATACGAACCCATTTTCCGTGTCTAATTGGCTCTGCTTCTATGGTCGGTGCATTTTCATTTATACTGTCAATGGCATCATTCCACCCGCCCATATATTCGACAGATAAATCCGTTCGTTCGGAAGCACTTTTGAATTTATGCTCTAATAGTTCATCCGCATCAATTAGCCTCATTCTTCTACTCCTTCCATTCTTGCTCCACAATGTGGACAATATCTAAATGTTCCATCCATAACTTCTACAGTATTTCCATAGGCATTAAAGCCACAGCTAAAGCATCTATAGTGAAAATCATCCTCATCAACTGCATCCCATTTGCTATATCTAACAAGCTCTGCATCTATTGTAGGTGCTTCTTTCACATCATCTCTTGCATAAAGAAACCCTTCTGCTACACCATTGTTATAATCGCTTTCGCCACAATAACAAAAGCCGTGATTCACAAGTACATCTTCTAACTTGTCAGCATCTATAAGTCTCATCATTCCACCTCATCAAGTCATCATCATACCTATAATTCCTGCTACCAAAAGCACACATCCTACATATGTTATCCACATGAAAACATCACTCATCCTTCCACCGCCTTTGTTGTGTCCACATAGTATATTTTGCTCTTTGCATCATACTGAAGGTCAAAGCCTTCGTGGTTATGCTTTTTTATCAATTCAAGAATATCTTTAGGAACTACATTTATAGATGGATGGATATTTCTCGATGTCATCAAACTTGATGTATTGTTCAGCTTCCATCCATGAAGTTTGTCTGCTTCCTTGAAGAGAAGGAGATCACCAAACCTTGCTACTTGTAGATATTCGACACTCTTCGGTAATTTATTGTTTCTGAACGACACATACACACTATTTTTGTCAGTATGATTTGAAACAGAGATATACACATCTGTTCCTGTAACTGATAAATCACCTCTACCCTTCTTTGCCCAATCGATGTCAAAAATACTAAAATCTAAACTCATTGTTCTTGTACCATTATCCTTTCTTGCCAATATAGGCTATTATTTACATACTTTGTTATTTTCTTGATTGCCCTTGAGTGTATCCTCATCAGGTACTTCACACTATACAGGGTATCTCTTGAAATGTTGTTCCATGAAAGGCTATTTATATACCTTTCCTTCAGTATCCTATTGTCGAGAGAAGCCATATCAAGGGATGCATCCAAAAGCTCGATTCTGTCAAAAAGGATGTTTGAGTAGTCTATCTTTTTGCTCCGTATCCTTGCCCTTATATCATCCAACTTGATTGCTTCCTCTTCCGTAGGTTTTGATACTCTTCCGCTATCCACATAGTCCTTGCCATAGGCAGGAACTATGTTTATGTCATCCTCTACAACATTGACCAATGCCTTCTCAAGTATCTTCAGTTGCTTGTTGATATTCCTCGCTCCGTTAAGGTAGCTTTTCACTTCTTTTATTGTCACCATTCACCTTCCTTGGGAGCAAAGGTCTTATTCCTCAACATCATCCTCATCATCGGTTTCAATTGCTTCTACGATCTGCGTTGTTTCATCTTGTGTGCATTCAATCGTAAATGCCCAAGAATACTTCATCTCGTCTTCTACAAAATCGTAGTAATATTCTTCCCTCTCATACTTGACATCAAGGTTCATACTCTCTAAAACCGATATCAGCCTATCTCTTACATCCTCTGAAAGGGCATTAATATATGTTGTACCGCCTATCCTTACATACCCTATCCTTGCCATTACTTTTTCTTCTGCTCCTTTTCAATCCGCTTTATAAGCTCATCAATCAACGCCTTCTGTGTTTCATTCTCTTCCTCAAGTCTTGCAACCTTCCTTTGATAGGCTTTTATCTGCTCCACCTGAAACTCTATGATCTCGTTTTCCCTTCTTCTCTCTTCAGGAACTTCGATGTCATAGATGTAATAATATGCTCTGTTTATCATCTCATTCTCCTTCAAATAATGATCTCTGTCTTTCATCTTTCCTTTCAACAAACTTCAACAAATGTGGTTTTGGCAATATCCCTTGGCACAAGTAAACACTTTGGAAGGGAATATTCTCGTTTGTCTGCCCCTCGGATATATATCTCACTCTTGGATAAAGAAACATCAGTTCAAAGTCTTCATCGCAGAATGTCTGAAATATCTTCTTGTTGTCGAAAAGTCCATCAGCATTCACGAGCATTGCCCACTTTTTTCCGCTTTCATTCAATTTTGTTAAAATGTCTGCCTTAAGGCTATATGGTGGATTGCTGATTATGTAATCGCATTCAGGAATCGCTTCTTTGAAGAAATCTTTCCCTTCAGTAATGTCACCATAGGTCACCTTAAATCCTTTTTCCGTAAATACCCTTACAAAGTTGCTTTCCTTTGTGTCGAATGGGCAATAGATCGTTGCCCCCCCCCACCAAATATGGCAGCAATGGTTCTATGGCATATCTCGGTGTAACATATTCATCCTTTTGCCTATAATTCGTTCTGCGATATCCCATATTGGCTACCTCTTTACCTCTGTGATAGTTAAGTGTTCGTACCTCTGTTCAAAGAGCTTCTTTTTAAGCCTGTAAACTTCAGTTTTAAAGCCTTTTGTGTCTTCGACGATATATTTACCCTCTCTCTTGTCAAAATAGCAGAAATCGGCAAAATAAGAGGTTTTACGATAGGTCTTGCCGTTCTTCTTGAATGAAGGGATGAGGACAAACTCTCTTTGAAGTACCAAATCCCTTATTTTCCCCTCTTCAAGAAGTTGTTTAAGCTCCAGGTATCTCTTTGCTTCAAGTTTGGATGGGAACTTATGCCCATCTATCTCTATCTTCCTTGAGTTGTACTTTGTTGGATATCTTCTAAACATTAGCTACCTCAAAATGGAAGGTTCTCGTCTTCCTGCATGATATCTGCGAACTCATTGTCAGCAAAGTCTGCATCCTGCACATATCCAGTATCGGCATCCCTTGAAGAATCAGTTCTTCCTGCCTTTTCAAAGATGTTGACTACACAATATTGCTTTGTCTTCTTCTGTCCATCTCTGCCTGTAAAGGAATCCTTTCTCCATTCACCACGAACAAGGATGTAATCTCCCTTTTGGCAGATATGTGATATGTTCTCGGCATTCTTGCCCCAAAGCTCAATATCCACAAAGTCCGTAACCTCATCTGTCCTTCTTACTGCAACCGCAGTTCTTACTACGCTCTTTCCTGTTGTTGTTGTATTCAGTTCAGGATCATTAGTAAGTCTTCCACCTAAAACCACTATGTTCATGCTCCGTACTCCTTTCTTGCTTTATAATCGTCACCCCTCACACACCATAGGTACATATCCTGTGCAAGGGAATCTTCATCCGTGATGTTTTTCCACTTATCTCGCCTTCGTACTCGGTAATACACTTCTAACTCTTCAATAGGGAACTTGAATGGTTCATCCACATAAAGCTGAATCTTCGGTAAGAAGTCATATAGATCATCCACACTTTGTGGTAGTTTGAATGGTTCTGTATCCTTATCAGAGAGAGAGTCATTTTCTCTCTCTTTACTCTCTCTCTTATCTATACTATTCTTATCTAATCTATTCTTATCTAATCTATTCTGTGGATACACGAAATCGTCTTCTTGTGTATCCAAGGTTTCGGCTTCTTGTGTATCCAGACTTTCCACCTCTTGTGTATCCAAGGTTTCGGCTTCTTGTGTATCCAAGGTATAAGCACCATTTTCCTTAACCTTCAGAAGAGCTTTTTCTTCCTTGTAAGTTGTTTCCTTATACCTGTCCTTTTGAATGGTATTATTGATTCTCCAATGCTTTATGCAAACGATTCCTGAAGAGAAAGATATGAGAAATCTTGCATCTATGAGGGCATTGATATCATCTATGGATGCACCCATACCCCTTGCAATTGATTTTGGATTGTTTATAAAGCCATCATCATCTGCTTCCATGCAGAGATGAAAATACAATGCCTGTTGTATCGGTTCAAGATCATAAAATGCATCGCTCTCAACTATCTTTCTTGACATCATTCTCCTGTCAGCCATTCTGTTTTCCCTTTTCCTTTCTGTAGCAATCTATACATAACTTCTTGCCGAAGTTCTTGATTCCTAATTCTGCTATCTGTTGTGAACTATATGCTCCTGCGGAAAGAATCTCTTTTCCACACTTGTCGCAGACAGGAAGTACATAGTCCGTTTTTGTGTTGTTATTGCCCTTTTTAGCGACTTTTCTTGGGAAGGTATATACTACTTCCCCTGTATCCATATTCGTTATCTCAAGGGCGGTTATCTTCTTGTTGGTGACTTCCATAAAGGTCACATCAAGGTTCGGCTGTTTCTTCAGTTTCCACCCTTGCCCCATCTGTTCAGTTTCCAAGGGAATAAAGATAAATGGTGATGTATAAAGCTCTCTGCCTATTCCTACATTGAAGCAGGCTCTCTTGAAAGCATCAGAGGATTGCCCCTTCTCCTTCTCTGTATTGCTTTCTGTTCCTGTATCCATTTTTGATACCCATTCTCCTGTTTCTCCATCGAAGATGGATACCTTACAGAACTCTTTTCCGTTCAGGATGATGTGTTCTCTCTGCCATCCAAACATACCGAATGTTTCATCAAGTATGTTCATGTCGCATCTTGCGTCCTTGTAAAGAAGGAAGGTTGCACCCTTCTGCGTCACCCTTCCCACTCTTACTTCAACTTCATCTGCTCGTAAATCTCTTATTGTGCTTTCCATTTGTTTTTTGTTCCTTTCTATTTGATCCTTCCATAATGGCTTGTGTTAAAATCCAAGTATCTTTGAGTTTGAAGTATTATCTCCAACACATCATATGCACACATCACATCATCCCATAGTGCCTTACCTTGTTCGCATAGTGAGTTTAGGTTTAATGCATCCCAATGTGCCACAGATACAACATCGTCTATCTCTTTTATAGGACGATACTTTACTTTTTCCTTGCCTTCATAGATTGATTGAAGATGCTCCAAGGCATTGATGATATCTCCTCTCTCTACATGAGAACCTGAAAATCTTGCATCCATCTGCAGCCTTGTTTCAAAAGCTATCCACTTTGCAAAATCTATCTTTTCCATTGCATCACTTCTCTTCTGAATATCATCTATGTCAGCCTTGGTGATTTTTAAATCTTCTTGTTTATAAACTCTCATTGTTGTATAATGCTCCTGATGAACCTTAATTGTGTTTGTCATTTGTTTTTTGTACCAAGGGCATTCTCGCAAGGGAATGCCCCCTTTGGTTAAACACCTTCATTTTCCTTCACTTTCTTTTAGCTCGTTAAGTTCAAGATATATGCTTGCTAAATTCCATAGTTTGTAGATGTTTTTCTCTCCACCTGAATTTGTACTTGCAACATTCTCTATTGCATTCTTCAAGTCCGTTATGATGGAATCTAAAAATTCTTGGTCTATAGTTAACCTGTACATCCCTTCTTTTGTTTTGTAACTATAATCTAACTTCATTCGTGACTCCTTTCTATGCATTGCATAAGTCCTCTAATTGCATTATCTAAACCCTGTTTTCTTCTTGTAAGGTTCAGAAGTGTTTTCATTACTTCGCTTTCGTTTTCAGCTATCCAATAACCTTGGTTTCCACTACAGATTGGTATCCCCTGCATCCGCAGATAATTGACCATCTCTCTCACTTCAGTTCCATGCATCCCAAAGTGATTTTCTATCTCCCTTGAGTAAACTGCATTTTCCTTGCCCTTGTGGTTTTTGAAGTACCCCACAAAGTCACCCAACTTTACTTGTGCCATTTGTTTTTCATCCTTTCAAAGCTATTACCATAGTCCATCCGTAAATGGCTATCAGCATTACTCCCCAAAATACCGCATAAGCGATATACTCCTTCATTGTGTTTCTCATCTGTTTTTTGTGTTTCACTTTTTTGCTCCTTTCGTTATGTCCTTCAAAGAACAATTGAAGTTCCCAAGGATCATGTTCAAAAACTCATCATTGATGGCTTTAGGATTTCTCCTGACATAGTAGTTGTACTTGTCATATGACCAATCATCTATATCGTAGAAAAGGTCATACATAGGTCTGTTTTCCTTTTCTGCTTTGCCCTTTACGATCTCGCTGATGTTGGCAGCCACCGTCTTCATATCGTATGTGTTCTTGTCTATCATTCAGTTCTCCTTTCCTGTTTGATGTATGGTGATTCAAGTTTCAATGCCTGTACCTTGAGATAGTAATCAATCAAGAAGGTATAAAGTATATGAAATGAGTTATTCGTATGTCCCGAACTTTGTTGGTCTATGCCAGAGTTTTTGTTCAGGTACAGACATCAAAGCCTTGAATCAATTCTTATGATAACAGATGTTTTTTTTTTGTCAAGATATATTAGAAAAAAACCTAAAAAATTTTTTCGGTTGCATAAAACCAAATAGGTAAAAAGGTTCGGCTTTATCACAAAACTCTTCCCTAATAAAGTGTTATGTGATAGTATGTGACATAGGTACAAAGTAATGAAAGGCGAATACGAATATGGCAAAAATCACTAAAACAAAAGGTGGTTTGTATACCACCAAAGTCTATGTTGGTAATGATCTACAGGGAAAGCCTGTACAGAAAAGAGTAACTGCATCCACAAAAACAGAATTGAATAAACTGATAGTAAAAGCGAAGGCTGATTACACTTCCTATGCAGAAACTCGCACATCCCTTACCTTACGGATGGCATATCAGAAGTATATGGATGCGAAAAAGAATGTTCTCGGTAAGAGAACCCTTGATACCTATGATTCTTACTTCAGGTATTCATTCCAAAAACTAATGCCCTTGCCTATCGATTCAATCACAAGAGAAGACATACAAAAGGAAGTAAATGAGATGGCACTTACCCAAAAGGAAAAGACTATCCGTAACAAGGTAGCTCTTCTTACATCCGTAATGAATGAGTATGCTCAAAAAGGAAGCATCAAGGTAACACTCCCAAAGAGAACCAAGCCAAAACTCCACATTCCTACCAAGGCAGAAGTAGAATTGCTCTTGGATGCAGTAAAGGATACTCCAATGGAAATCCCTATCCTTTTGGCTGCATACTGCGGTATGAGAAGAGGTGAAGTCTTTGCTCTTACCTACGAAGACATCAACTATGAGGAATCCACCCTATCTGTATACAAGGCACTCGGCAAGAAGATGAAAAGAGGATACGAAGTCAAAGCTCCAAAGACATATGCAGGATACAGAAAGATAGACATACCCCAAAGGGTGATGGATAGGATCATCGCAAAAAGGGAAGAAAACCTTCCCCTTATAGAGATTACACCATCTGTCTTTGATGACAGATATCGGTACCTTTTTACGAAACTCGGCATCCCTTCCTTCAGGTATCACGATTTAAGGCATTTCTATGCATCTATTCTTGTCAGTTTAAACATTCCTGACATCTACATAATGAAGATGATAGGACATAGCACTACATCGTTCCTGAAGGCAAACTATGAGCATACTCTTGATGATGTTTATAGCAAATATAGGGAAATAATCAAACAAACTCTATGATATAATAACAGGGTATTAGTAGACACCGTTTAATGTTGAAAGAAAAGAACCATCCTTGCTCCCGTACTTGGATGGTTCTTTCTTTTCTCTTATCAGAAAGGATGATAAAAGTGAGAATTAATAATGAAAACACAAAAAGCCATTTCGTAGCTCATAGACATCGTATCATAACTAACTGATAAAAAAACCAAAAAATAGACAAGTCTAATAAAAATATGATAAAAATCGGTAAAATTTGGGTATCCGTGCAGGTTCAAGTCCTGTCATCCGCACCATAATCAATAGAGCCTAACCTTTTAACTTGGCATTTAGGCTCTTTTTTAATCCATAATTTTGGCACTTTTTAGACACAAACCACTACAGGATGTATAAATTATCGTGGAACTAAAAAAAGCCTTGAAAACCCCAAAAACAGGGTATCCAAGGCTATAAGAAAGGAAGCCACTTGCTCATTATGGAAAACTCAAACGAAGTATGTGTAGCGATGTTGTCAATATATATGGTTTAGGAAAGGAAAATTAGCATGGTACTCGTAGGCTTCCTGACTTACCGATTATATCCATCCCTTTTTCTGTATGGTTTCAACCTTTGACTTTATGTAGCTATTCCCACCTAAATGAAGATAGTGTTGGTATTGCTCGTAAAATCGTTCCTTTTCTATCTCATCAAGAGTCTTACCTCTCTCTATGTCGCTTAAGTAGGTTACAAGGTAGTTCTTCGTGGATTCCAAGTCCACTTGATCTAATCTGTCTGTGATATCACCCATCTGTGCCTTGATATCACTCATCTGCTCTTTCATGGCATTATTAATCCACTTTTTGGTGTTCTGCATCAGGAATCCAATGCCACTAATCAATCCAACGATAAAAGTAATGGCAAGGGATACTTGCCCAAGTGTTATGTTCTCCATTACTCATAATCTCCTGTATCAAACGGATTCTGTATCTTCTGTAAAATCTCGTTTATACAGGAGCTACCACCCATTATTGCAAAGCCTGTAAAGACATAACCAATGAACGAAGGTTCGGTTGCTATCTCCAAGGCTACAACAAGGTCAAGTTTATAGAAAAAGGCTATGAGTAATCCAGAAGCCAAAGCCACTAAACTTGTGATTGTACTTGAGAACTTGCTCTGTTCCCATAGCCTTTTTACACGATCTATAAATATCCAAACGATGATTGAAAAACTGATTATCTGTGTCATAGTATATCTCCTTTTACTTTAAAAGACTTTCCCAAGTCTTCTGTCCACAAATTCCGTCCTGTGTAAGTCCTTCTTTTTTCTGATACTTCACAAGAGCTTTTTCTGTGTTCTTGCCGAAATCTCCATCAGCACCACTCAAGCCTACGGAATAACCTAAAGCCTTAAGTAATCTCTGCAAGGTCTTAACCTGTTCACCCTTATCTCCCTTTTTCAAGGTGTCTAACTCAATCATACATTTGCCCTCACTTTCATCTAAATCACTATAGTCCACAAATTCAGGGATGCCATAGTAAGTCCACTTCCTTGCTGACAACAAATCGTGTCTACAATTCTGCTTACTATTCTTCATTTCGTATACCCTGCCCTTGCCATCATACCAACCGATATGCACAATCTTCAGGTTCTCACGAATGAAGACCATACAAGGTTTATCACTCGGTATGTCCTCTACCTTGCCTTTAGATACACACTTGTTGTAATACCCTTGTGCAGTTGTATCATAGCCACTTATTGGATAAAACGAACCACTACAATCTGCTCCAAAATGCCCCTCGCCCTCCTTGAGTTTTGCAAGGTAATAGGCTTCGTTGTATCTCTTGTCTCCCTTATGGATTGCTATTGCTTTTTTAATTGTTTCGCCGTTAATAATTTGGCAGTTAAAACCCCAAACATATATGGCTCTACTCGTGAAAAGGTCACTAAAATGTTGTGTTACTTTTTTACTCTTAATCATATGAACCCCCTTAATCTGCACATTCGTAACTTTTGGTAAGATAAATCGGGCCACTCAACGATTTATTGTTTCCACTAAAATCCCTCGTATATCCAAGCCTTATAACTCCCCCACTTGTGATATTGAATTGCCCACAAGTTGTCGCATTGAATATCGCAAAATCAACAGGAGAGAGAGATGGTCTATACAGTTCTGGCAAAGTTGCCAAGTTATAATATGCTCCACTTGTTGCAACTGTAGAAGTTGGAGTGCCACTAACAGATACCCTACAGAAAGTGCCTCTTCTTCTTACATTAATGGTTAAACCTTCAGCAGTTGTGCTATAGTCACCATAAGCATACAGGCAATACCATGGTCTCCATTCCCCATTTGCATATGTTCTCTGATATATTCCTTGACCATATAGCCTTGTAAATGTCTGTACTGTCCTCTCTATTGTTGTCCCTACATTGAAGTGTCTTACTATCAGATACCCATAGTCACCATATGGAGCATTGGTCATCCCACTATTGGTATTAATGAAATATGTTCCTCTTGCAGTCAAATCATTGAAATCATCACTTGTTAGATTGCCCATAAAGGCATCCCCTACAGCCATCCAATCCCCCCAAACACCACTCACTTGGCTTCTTACATACACTTGGGGTTGAGCAGTATGGACTACTGCAAGTTGCGAATCAAGTCCGTTTAGGTTATCCCATCCTAAATGAATAATGTGACCATCGTTTATGGGTGGCTTACCTTCTGTCATTGATTGAGTAGCAAGGAAGTAAGACATCCCACCCTTTCCGTTCTCTGTTATATCTGCACTTGTCGGTCTGTCATTATCAAACTTCTTAATTTCGGCTCTTACGATTTCGGCAAACTTCGCAGGGTAATACTCTTGGAAAGTACCTGCATCGGTGCTGAAACCACCAATAGCCAAGCCACTACCACTTCCGTTGACATTCAACACTCTTTCTGATGATGGAATGGTAACTATGGCTGATGCAATGTCACTATTAAGGCTATCGCTTGCTAAAAGTTGTGCTTGGTAGTTTTTACTTACATCAAGGTTAAGGTTAAGGTTTGCACCATTAGTTACTGCACCATAGGTAGTCCAAGAAGATGCACTTGCTTCCTTATATCTCAACACAACAGAAGCACTATTGTGACCATCGGCAGAAGAGTAATTAAGTGTAAATCCAACCTTAAGGTATGTACCACTTGTGTCTATGTTCCCTTGTGCATTACTCCTTGCAAGAGAAACACCACTAACACTTGGCTGACTATAAGGCACAACAGATATGGTCTGTGCCTTTTCCGTAGCGTTCCTGTTTCTGCTATCACTTACATTGCCTTTATAGGTCAAAGTACCACTTGTTTGAAGCACACTTGATGTGCCTGTTAAGGTAGCACTCGCAGTTGAAGGTGAGCTTGAAGAAGAAAGTCCTGTACCACTAATAGACATACTCTTAATGGTAGAACCACTAACGCCGGTACCTTGAAGTGTTACTTCCACCTGTGAATACCCTTGCAGGTAAATATGCCATCCATTGACTATACTATTAGTATTTATCCTTGCAAGAGATAGTGTAGATGTAGGCACAACAGACGAAGCAGCAGACAAGGTAAGGTGATAAGTAATTGAGCCACAAGTTGCAGTTCCGTTATATGTAGTAATAGTTATGCTACCTGTACCACTTGCAGAATTAGGTATCTGTGTCAGTAAACTTGTAGGTGGTGTCCAACTAACCGATGTAGATGTAGTTTTTGTTGCTATCGTTCCACTTGTTGAACCAAATTGATAAGTAATTGTTGATGTTAGCTTACTATGAGCTTTTGAAATTGCTATAGTTAAGGCACTACCTATATCTCCACTAACGGCTGAAGATGTATTCTGTGGAATTGTCATCCAAGCCATTGATGTAGCTTCATTAACAAGTGTTGTTCCTCTGTATGTTCTAACTCTAATAGGAATATCTCCTGTAGATGCATTGTCAATAGCACCTATTCGGTCTGTATCCAATGTCCAACTAATAGTTTTTGTAGTTGATGTGCCTATTGTGTGCCAAACATCATAATATTGATAAGCAAATGTATACGATAATCCACTTGTACATTTATTAAGAGCAGTAAGTGTGATAGCCTGTCCATATCTTCCACCAACATTATCCATATAAGAATTAGGTATATTAAGTGTTAGTGTGCTTGTGGATGTTCCTACAGAAGTATTACCACTAAATGTTTCACAAGTGATAGTTCCTGTTGCAGTTTTACTATTAGCACCAAACTGCGAAATCAAGTCCACATTGGGTGTAAAATTAACACTTGTTGCAGTAGTCTTCGTGGCTATTGTTACTGCACTTGCACTTCCCACTTTATAAGAAATCGTATGTGTGAAATCACTACTCTGTCTTGTAATGCTTATGGTAGCCTGTGATCCTAAATTCGCAGTTACATTGCTTATGGTGGATGCTCTTGCGATTCTTGGTAAGGTAACCTGTCCACTAACAGAACCATCTTTAATGTATGAGGAATGTCCGTTTGTACTCCAACCACCTTGAATGGTAAGTGTTTTTGTACCATCACTATTGTGGGATATGGTAAAAGTATGGTCACCAAAGGTGATTAAGGCTTTATTCCTAAAGTCATAACCACTCTTTGACATCCAATTCTTATTGCCATTGTCATATCCTACCCAACCATAGTTTTCGGTAGAATCATAGTTAGTTGATACACTCGTTGTTGCCTGTGCATAGAGTATTATTCTAACATTGCTTGTGTTATTCGCAACACTTGTGCTTGTAACTTTCCACTCTACCCAAGTATCTATCTTGCTTCCGTTACTACCTGTAACTGAACCATTAATTATCGAATATCCACTATTTACAGGAGTTGTTCTTGCCATCTAATTTTCCTCTCTTAATTCTTGTATACCAATGACAAACTTCCATTGTCTTCAGGTTGCCAATAGAAATCGCCAATAGTTAATGTTTCTGTTGCTACAACATTCTTAACGGAAAGTCCGTTACTATCGAAGTAAGCCAATGCAGTAGAAACATCAGAAGTATCATCAGAACCACTAAAGAAATACAACTTATCGTTTGCAAGTCTTAACTTAATCGGTAAAGCCGATGGATCAGAACTATCGTTCTTTCCAAGGGTAAGTCCGTTTTCATCAAAACGAATGTAGGTTTCAATAGTGTTAAACCTTGAATTGGTATCTCCCTGTACTTCTGTAACCAAGGTGTTTGTTGCAGTAATGTTGCCTTGAGCAACAGTTAATGCAGTTGACAGTTGTGCCATCTGTGTTTCGTAGTCCGTTGTACGAACATAGTTCTGCAAGGCTTCAAGGATGATACCTTCAGCCTGTTGAATTATGCTTGTATTATTCTCTATGGTTACATTGGCTATCCTCTGTGCTTCGGTAAGGTAAGTAGTTTCTATGTGGTAAATACGATCTCCAAGGTCTTGGTTCGTTCTCTGTTGCTTTGCTAAAAAAGATTCCTTTTCATCGCCAAGTGTGATGGTAGCCATAGCAGGATTGGAAAGGTCAACTTCCATCCTTCTCAAAAGGTAGGATACTGTACCACCATGCGGTGCTGAATCTATGATGATGTTCGTTCCCACATCAGGTGAATCCACATCTTCAAGCATCCCAAGGTCTGCCATGGTTACTTCTACGATGTTCTTATAGACCGTAGCCTTTGCCAAGTCTTCATAGCCTTTTTGCATCAAGGTAGAAGCATTATGAACCATGTCATGTGTGGTCTTGGATGGCTTTGCATAGATCATTCCATAGACATTAGCCATATCCTCGTTAACAAGATAGTCTATGCCACCATTTACCTCTTTGATGGTCAAACGTGTAACATCCGTTGATTCAGGGTCAATTTCGTTCATCTGTCCACCAAGAGGAACTACAACAGTTGCAAAGTCTTCGGCATTCTTGTCTATGATGTGGTCTTGAAGGTTTACACCATAAGTAACATGTTGTGTTGAAAGTCCGCTAAAGGTTGAAAGATAGTCGATAACAGGATTCTCATTGGCATCGTACCTTAATCTCATATAGCCTTGATGATAGTTGACTACATGCTGCATAATGGTATCGTATGCATTCTGATAGTTCTGTTGCCATCTGTCTACCTCTGTTGTAGCATCTGTATCGCCCATTATTATCTGTTGCTCGGCACTTGCTCTTTCATTATGCCAAGCAATTATGTGCTGAAACATCTCTCCTGCAGTACCTTCAAAGTTGAAAGGTGCAATGAGGATGTCATAAAGGAAAGCCATACAATCTTCACAAGTACAAGTCTTGTTTCCGTAGAAATCTTCTTCTATCTTGTATATCCTTCCCTTGAACTTTAAAACTCCATCCCTGTAAATCTTAACCAATGGTTTCATAAGCTCTATGAATTGAAAGTTAGGATGTGTTACAGGGATAGTAAAAGTAAACTTACCAACCTTACTTAATTCGGTTTCCCAAGTAGGATTGATAAGTTTATAGTCTGTCATAATAGGATCATATAATAAATAGTCATCGTAATATACTCTATAACTCATTTAGAATGCTCCCTTTGTATAAGTAAAGCCTATTGTTCCTGTGCCTTCTATCGTTAACCCTATGCCCCCTGCAGGTATCACAAGGTTCGGTATCACGATGTTGTCACCTGCCGAAATCGAGAAGGTAGTACCACTACCATCATTCATAGTAATGGTCATACTTGCTGATGCACTTATGGTAGGAACTACAGGCATATCATCGTTCAGTAGTCTAATAGTCCTTGAACCACTTATCGTATAGCTCTCGCCTGTAGGATTGCTCTGTAGCCTATATGGATAGGCATTCACTTGTATCTCCAAGCCAAGCACCAAACCATCCCTATAGAAGTTACCTACGGACACCCTTGCATCGTAGTAGTAATCATCTTCATTCAGGTACACTCTTAAAGATTTACCATTGAATAGATTCATCATCTGCCTTGAATACTGAAGAATCTGCTCTGATCTCGAGCAAATCCTTCTGCAAACAAGGGTAAATACTATAGGTTCGTAATATACTGTGCCATCCACTTCGGTAAGGTCTAAAAATCCACTTCTCGCAGGGATATCGACAAAGTTTGTCTTTGGTTGTGGTGCGGTCATCTCTTCAAAGTCCACCATCCAACCAAGATTCTTTAAGTCATAAGCGGTATTGTCATCCGTAACAAGTCTTACTCTCATTGTCCTCTCCCCTCTGCTATAAGCTGATTAGTAAAGTATGTATCCATCTTCGGTGCTAAAGTACCTACAAGTTTGTTGCTATCCAAAACCACTTGCTGATTACTCATCTTCGGTAAGTACCTGTTGAGCAGAGATACTATGGTATCCACATCCCTCTGTTGTGATGATGATCTCGCACCATAGAAATTGTTCATGCTCTGTTGGTTCTGCATATACTTGGTCATGATGTCAGGTAACTTTTTAAGAGGAATGATAGCTTCTGTTCCTGCTTCACCTACGATGGCAGGTGTTGCTCTGTTTACCACACCACCTTCAGCAAACATAGCTACATAGTTTGCAGTTCCGTTCTGCATCTGCATCTTCCACTTGTAGTTTTTACGGATGGTGTTGGCAAGAGCTTCGTTGATTTTTCTTCCTGCTTCCTTGATAGAACCTACGGAAGAGGAAACCCCTGCACCAATTGCCTTGGCAATCTCCTGTCCTTTCTTATGAGCGGTATAAGCATCCCCAAAGGAAGCATAGATGCCATTGCGGATAGAGTTTTTAATAGCATTGTATTCGCCTGAAGACAAGTAAACCTGTTCTCCATTGACATAGGCTGCTATAGTCTTTTTACCATACTCTTCAGCCTTTTCACTTTGGTCATAAGATTCTACCGCTTCTTCGTGAGCATCTGCATTCTCTTTTGTTGCCCTTGTATTCTCATCTACCGCTTCGGTAGTTCTCTTTTCAGCATCTTCCCAATTCTTGATAGCGGTCTGTGTTTCTACCATTGCATCCTTATCGGCAATGATAGCTACTTCATGGTCTGCTATCTTTTGGTTCAGTTCATCCTGTTCTTTCTTTAACCTTTTGCTCTCTTCCTCAAGTTCTTTTCTTCTCTGTCTTTGCTCATCGGTAAGAGGGATGTTTCTTCCCATTAATTGGGCATACTCATCTTCAACCGCATTAAGTTCCTTGTTTACCCTTTCAAGAGCCCTTTGGTCATTCTTAAGTTCCTTGGTGTTCTTGCTTAATTCTTCCTGTGCATCATAAAGGTTCTTGTATAATTGGGTGAGCCTGTATGCTCTTGCTTCTGCTATAGCATTCTCCTGCCAAGCCTTTATCTGCTCCCTAACCGCTTCAGTACCACCCTTAATCATCCCTGTATGCTTATCTATCTCTATGTTAAGGTCAGGGAATAATTTCTTAAGTTCCTCTATGGCTTCGTTGTACTTTTCCTGTTCTTCTCTTGTGATTTTTCCATCAGATTCGCAGTTTTGTAAAACCTTGATATACTCATCCGCTTCTTTTACAGTATCTTCAATTGCCTTGGTTTGATCTGCATAAGCTCTGGTGCTTCCATCAATTACTGATTCTGTATTAACTGCAACCTGACCGAATCTCTCAACATCACCTATGTATTCCTTGTTCTTGTTAAGGATATCGGCAATACCATAAGCAACATCTCCAAAGAATCCTATGATTGCCGAAAGAGCTTCAATAAGGAATGGGTTTCTTTCGAGGAATGAGGATATAGCCTCTATAAGTCCTGATGCACCTTCTACAAGTCCATCAAAGGCAGGTGACATCTGCTCACCTACTTGTATCTTCAGTAATTCAAAGTTGTTCTTGAGAATCTGTACGGAACTCTGTGTAGTATCCAAGAACCTACCAACCTCTGTGTCATAGGCACTTGTATCTTGGAAAGCATCGTTTGCCATACCCACATAATATGCAAGGTCTTTTTCTGATGCCGCCAAAGCTGATACAGAGTTTCTTAATCTAACTTCGTTAAGTCCTAAATCATCGAGAAGCTGAAGTACGGAATCGCCTTCTTCAAATGTTCCATGTAATCCTGATAGGAACATATTGATGGCTTCAACAGGTGATTCTTTCCAAGCCTTTGCAAACTTATCAGAAGATACTCCTGCTACCCTTGCGAAGTCTTCAAGTCCATCTCCGCCTTTTTCTACCGCACTTTGAATCATCTGTGTCATCTTGGAAAGTGTTGTACCACCTGCTTCTGCTCTTATACCTACAGAAGAAAGGGCAGCAGACATTCCAAGGATTTCAGGTGCAGATAGTCCTGCAAGAGTACCTGCGGATGCAAACCTCTGTGCCATCTCCATGATGTCTTTTTCTGTTGTAGCTGAATTGTTACCTAAATCAACTATAACTGATGCAATGTTCTTTATCTTGTCAGATTCAAAGCCTGTAATGTTTTGGAACTGTGCCAACATCGTGGATGCTTCTTCGCCTGTAAGGTTAGTTGCAGTACCAAGTCCAAGCATTACTTCGGTAAATCCTTCAATGTCATTGATTCCTACACCTAACTGCCCTGCAAGAGAAGCAATGTTAGCTATGTCTTTGGCAGCATATGGCATCGTGGAAGACATATCCTTCAAGCTCTTATTAAGAGCTTCCATCTGTTTCTCTGTGCCATCTACGGTCTTCTCAACATTGGTAAATGCTGCTTCGTAATCTATGTATGCTTTAAGGGAATCTGCAACCGCATCTGCTACCTTCTTGGCAACATCAACAACACCGCCCATGATGTCTTTGAATCTACCCCATACATCTACCACCTTAATTGTCTGTGTCTCGTTATCTTTTTCGGCTTTGGTTGTTCCATCAACACCATTCTTCAGGTCTTCCTGTGCCTTGGTAACAGCTTTGATGGTTTCTTCTTCTTTTGCTTTTTCTTTATATAAACGAGCTACCTCGTTGGTTGCGGTAGTATAGTTTTTGGTGGCGGTTGCAAGTTCTGTATTAGCTTGTCTCTGTGCTTCTTCAAGTCTTGCAATGGTGTCTTCGTTGTTTCCACCTGCTTCGGTATAATCCTTAAGAGCATCTGTTGCCAAATTAACCTTGACTTGTGCTGCGGTCATTTGCCCTGCATAGTCTTTTTGCTTGTCTATGGCTTCCTGTAGCATCTTATTGGTTGTGGCAAGTCTTTCCCTCTCATTCTTCTCCATAGTTTGAAGGGTAGACATCTTTTGGGTAACCGCTTCTATTGATTTTGAGTTTTTGCCATACTGTGCATCAATGTCCTTAAGAACACCTTCAAGCATTCTGTTCTGCGAATTGAGTTTCGCCATGGTGTTCCTATACTCTTGATACCCATCAAGCATTACCTTAATTGATACTGTCCTTGTTGCCATCCTTATGCACCTTTCATTAAATCCATATGGTCTTGTTCATCTTCTCTTCTTTGCAGTTCTGCATTCTCCATCTCTACGAGATCGTAAAAGAGAGAAGGCGACATATCATTAACTTCCTTTACTGATAGTTTCAGGATTCTTCCTGTTTTGATTGCTTTTGCTCTCGTGAGCCTTTGCTTTTGCTCTTTTTTTTTAACTCCATAAGACCTTCGTCTACCTCTTCAGGTTCAAAGTCCCTTTGGAATCCTCTTGTTGTAGCTTCCCCAAGAGCGGTGTTTATATCTATCATTTCAAATGGCATAACATCTGATAACTCTGTCATGCTTATGCCATCAAATTCCTGTTCTGCAAATACCCTTTTGCCTTCGTAGCTCAAAAGGGATAAAAGATAAATCTTCCTCTCAAAAACTTCACGGTCTGTGCCTGTATAAAAATCACCGAAGTCTGTGTCATATGCTTCTTGTGCTTCAAGCATTGCATTCATAGTGAAATACAATCTTAATTTCTTGCCCCTGAAGTTAAAATCGTAGTATCTTTCCATTTTCCTTTCCCCTATACAAGTAAAAGGGATAGCCATTACTGACTATCCCTAATAAATCTGTTACGGATTATAATCCGCACTCTGTATCAACATAAGAAAGTGCTGCTTCTTCTGTATCAAACTCTTTAACTTTTACCCACTGTCCATCGTCCTGTGCATCAATGTTGAATGAAACAGGATTGGTCTGATACTCGATTGAGCTTCCCTTTGTTGAAACTGAATCGTTCTGTTCTACAGGCTTACTTCTTAAGAAAATTACTGCCTGATGAACCTTACCAACACCTCTTCTTGAAAGTGTTCTTACATACCCAAGTTTGCCATAAGGTGAGGAATCACTTGCATTCTTTGTAAGTCCGTCCTGTGCAGAATAGGTATGTCCAAAAAGTGTAGCCTGTTTATCAAGTGTAAGGTCAGCTATCTCTGCTGCGAGAGAACCACTTGCAAACTGATCTTCGTTCTCCCACCTAATGTTGTCGGCATAAAGTTCACCTGAAGCATTGGTAAGGGTAAGATTTGCTTCTACAAGTCCTGCAAGCCATACCCCTGCATTAGGGGTCTGTGAGTCTGATGATGCAGGCTGAAATACCATGTGCTTACAACCAATTTTTGACATTGTTTATATCTCCTATAATTTATATTGCGTTTGCAAGGGAATCTGCAATGAAGTCTTCAAGCATATCAGCAAGTCCTTTAAAGGCTTTCCTCATGCCATCATCCATCGCTTTTGAAAGGTATCCCCTTGCTCCTTGATTTTTGTTTCTTGGTACACCATACTCGTTAACGAAAGCTACTTCTGCTATCCTTCTCTTGCCATTACGAATAACACCCTTTTTGGTAGAAAAATACCATTTACCATTCTTTTGGACAGGATGTATATCTCTTGGCTCGTTGTACCTATTGACATTACCTTTGAAATTGATTTCTACATACGGATCGTCATCGTTCCTATGCTTTGTATCTATATAGGCAGCATTGGCGATATTAGTACCATCCGTTTCAGGAAGGGCATACTTTCCATGTATCATCTTCCTTGCATTCTGCTTAACTTCCTTAAGAACACATTCGGCGGCATGGTCTATCATGTTCCTTCTTGTTTCTATAGGAATCTTGTAGAGTTTTATATCAAAGGTCTTCATCAAGGCTTCGATAGCAGAAAAGTCTATTCTCAATAAACTCATGAGAATGCCTCTCCCATCATCTCAAAGTCATATACATAGTGTTGCCCTTCCTCATCGGTAGCATTGGTTTCGGTTGGGTAGGTCACAAACTCATCATCCATATTGAATATGGCTTCCATGATGCTTATTCTTTTGTTTATGGCATTCATTTTCAAAGGGCAAAGATAATGTACCCTGACATCATAAGTGATGTTAAAAGGTCTATTATCGCCATGATTTGAAGGTCTTAAGTCATAAGTGAATACTATGTATTCTGTGTCTTTGCCTGTATAAACATCAGGATAAACATTAGGACAGATAGGTCTTAAGGCATTAATCAATGCGGTATTAATCATTGCCATTATTCATCCACCCCTTCCTCGTTCCTTACATCCTGCACAAGGGTAAGCTCGGTACGATCCATGTCGGTTTGGTACTCTCTTTCTATCCTGTAAAGCACATCCCCTATCTTAAGATGTGAAGGTGCTTTACCATTGATGAAGGATTCCTCATACTCTTGGGCATACAATACTGCGATTTTGGTAGGTCTTATCCCTGCTTCCAATGCAGTATAGTATTCCCTGTATGCGACACTCTTAAGGATTACGAAAACTTCCGTTTTCTTCAGTTCTATAACCCTATCGTACCCATATTCATCTTGCTCCAAGCCATAACAAATCAATGTCGCTTCTATAGGTGAATACATCTATATCACCGCCATTCCGTATAGCCTGTTGCCATACCCATCTGTGCTTTTAACTCATCGTATGTTGATTTGAGATTCGCATAATACGATTTCCTCATATTGCTATCTTCGTATGGTGTACCAAAGTTAAGTTTGCAATATGTGACAATCGCTTGTCTAACAAGAGCATCATCTTCAGATACATTGAAAATCCCTGCCTGAACCAAATCTATCCTACAAGCTAAAATCAAATCTTCAATTTCTGAATTAAATGCATCTGTCTTCAGCCTTAAGGCTAATTTAACTCTTTCGGTCATTGATGTATCTGCCATCTTGTTACTCCGTTACTTTCTTCTTTGTGGTCTTCTTCTTTGGCTCTTCCTTTACAACTTCTGCAACAGGCTTTGCCAAACCAATCCTAATGAGTAAATCAGCACAAGCAGGGGTGGTATCAACTACTTCCCCTGCCTTATGCTCTACTCTTGCATCGTGCAAAAGTTCTACTTTCATTCTGTTCTCCTATTACTTCTTGAGAAGTACGAATCTGTTGTCAGCTACAACACCGATACCAACAGGCATTCTTCCTACGATCTTAACGAGGTCTTTCTCTGAAAGTGAAAGGTCATCATACTTGAACTCAACACCCTGTCCGTTAGGCATATTCATCCTTACTGCGGAAAGGTCACCAACTATAGCGAATACATCACCTGTGGATGCTGCACTATATGCAGGAAGAGCAGAAGATGCTACAACAGGAAGTCCGTCAAACGGATTTGCAAACAGATATCCATCTGTGGTTGTAAGAGCCTTGAAGGCAGCAATTGTCTGCTTGTTAGCTATAACAACAGGATTCCTTGCCTCGTCAGAAAGAAGAGCTTCAGCCATGATTATTGTTGATGGTGCAACGGTAGCACTTGTCATAGCCTGTGCTATAGCGGTATTGTTTCCACCTGAACCTGAATGGTTAGCAGGAAGAGCCTTTATAGCATCAACAACCTTCTGTGAAGCAAGCTGAACGAGTTTGTATTCGATTTCATCGAAGATGTAGTCAAGGAATGCTCTTCCCTGCATATCGAGAACTTCATCACTTATAGAAATCCATTTCTTAAGTGTTATAGGACTAATTTCTACAACACCAATTACTAACTGTTCCTCTGCAGGAGCAGCAGCACCTTCAGCATGAACGGTAGCATCGGTAGCTGAAATCTCTAATCCCTGTTTAATGATTCCCTTAATGTAGCTCTTTGATACTCTTGAAACGATACCTTCGTTTTCCCAAGCGGTATTGATTCTTGGTTCAAGGTATGTAGGTACAGGAACTACTGCGGTACTTCCTGAAGCAGGTTCATCAACAAGTTCTGTGAGAAGTGATCTAATCTCTGATTTATCGTTTGTCTTGATATACCTTGCATAAGCATTTATATACTCTTCACTTGCAAGTACACTCTGTAATGTTCTTTCTTCCATCTTATTGGATTCTCCTTTTTCTATTACTTTTGGTTCTTCTGATTTCTTTTCAGTTATCTCTTCGATAATCTGTTTTCTTTCTTCAAGTAGTTCGTCTTTACGAGCTTTTAATGCTTCAGCTTCACTACGGAGTTCCTCAAGGTTTAACTCTGATGTGTCTTCTGCATTAAAAAGAGCATCTATCTCTGATGCCCTGTCTTCTACCTGTTCAAGAGTCATTTCGTTGATTTCCATCAATTCAATATCTCCTTTATGATTTCTCTTATATTATTTATCTCAACACTTCTCTGTTCAGACCTTGCACTCTCCAGTACAAGTCGAGCATTATCCAATGCTTCTTTGTCTTTGCTTCTCTGTGAAGTGTAAAGCTCTGTCTGTGGGTATGCAGGGAAGTTAACTGCACTCACCTCAAAAACCTTTGATATGGATTTTATTAATCTTTTTGGATGGTCACTTTCCAAGTCTGTCCATTCATCGTCATCGATGGAGAACATAAAACTCATACTTGACATGTCGCCTCTTGATACTGCACTATACAATGCTCTTGCATCCATATTGTTCTCTGTATCAAGGTTTGCTCTTATCCTTAATCCCTCTTCGGTAACAGATAACTGCATTGTAGAATTAGCGTTGTTGTTTCTGCTTCTTGCCAAAGGGATCATATCGGTGTTGTGATTCACAAGGAATCTAACATCCTTCAGGTCTGTGTTATCTAATGCATGACTATCTATGGTTTCTTCGTACCATCCCAAATCAGTAGAAGCATTAAATACAATAGGCAAACCTGAAATATAATTTCCATACTGTTCATTATTCTCTGCTCTTAACTCTATGTTGTCATAGAGCCTTAAAACTCTTTCTTCTTTCATTGTTCTTGCTCCTGTATATTGTTATCTACTTCATCATCAACAAACTTATACTCACCTCTTAATGGTGCGTGCTGACCATCTCCATTCGGTAATGGTGGATAGTTGAAAAGCTCTCTGATTTCATCAATGTAGATTGCACCTCTATCACCAAGTTCCTTTGCCATTGATACTTTCTGCGATACGGACATATACTGCAATCTGTTCGCAGTTGCGAATACGGCATTACCCTGTCTTCTCTCTCTCTTACTGAATATCATTCTTGTAAGAACTTCAGAAAGCTGAATGCTGAAAGGTTCTATAGCACCATTAAAAAAGGCATCAAGCATCTCGCTATCAGCCTTGTTCTGTAGTATGGCTTCATTCACCCCAAAGTAGTTATAGACATTGTCCTGAATCTGCTTCTTCCTATTGGAATCAATCGTATAAGGCTTATAGTCTATCTGCTGAAGGTTAGTGTATGTGTTAGGGAACAGAAGGATACCATTCTTGTCTACCGCTTCTGCTCCAAGGTTCTCATTGGTAAATCTTCTTCTCTCGTTTGCGAGATCATCAGCAAAGGTGAAGTTACCAACTTGTGCCATAAACTTGTAGCTTCCTGATTCCTTGATGGCATTCTTTATTGCCTGTGTTTCAAGGTAGGTCAGTTTCATTGTATTATCCAAGGCATCATTGTCTTCTCCGTAGAACTCTTTACGGAACTGATACTTTGTCAGGATGCCACACTTTGATACCTCTATAGCACCTTTTTCCCTATGCCCAAGGTCATACCTTACCCAAAGGTCACCTTTGTACTCAACTATCTCCGTCTTGGAAGGAATAAGAGTAAAGATGCCCTGTTCGTTGAAATCCTTGTCATAAACAGGCACTATGAATACGGTATTGGCAACATCCAGAATCGTAGATGTCCTATATAAGAACTGACTCCAAGTCTGCCATTCGTTTGGTGCATCCAATAGTTTGCTTGTCAGTTCCTTCTTAGCACTACCCTGTATGCTTACCTTAAGTTTGCTTATGTGCCTTGCTTTCGCATCAATAGAAGCTCTTATCAGTTCATCCCTATAAAGGTCACCATCCCACCTTCCAAACTGTGTGTTGCCATAGGTGGTTTCAACAAACCTTGTACCCTTATCAAGGACTTTTTCCTGCTTCTTTCTATTCGGTTTAAAAATCCTGTCAAATAAAGACATTACCTTTATCTCCCTTTGTTCTTCAATTGCTCACCGATCTCGTAAGCATACTTTTCTCTCATTACCATTGCATCCAAAATCGATGCGGTTCCGTCTATATGAGCATTAGGGTAAATCTTGACCAATCTCCCTCTTCCTCGTTCTTCATTGTGCTTTACTGCACTATCAAGTAAATGCATCTGCAACAATTGGTTATGCCCTATGTTTACCTTCTCATCTCTTAAGGCTACTTCAAACATCTGCATAGTGTTCCAAAGGTTATCCCCTTGGTAGACATCATCCATATGGATGCCATATTGTTTGCATTGTTGTACGAAATAAGTGGCACTCCTTCGGTCATAACCACACTTTAAAGGATAGATTTGATACTTCTCCACTAACTCAACTATCCACATAAAGACATCGTTATAATCCACGAAGGATTCACCACTTAATCGCAGTATGTCCAAATCAATGTACTTCTGATACATGATTTGATCTCTTTGTGTTGCTTCCTCTATTCGGTTGGTTGGAAGCCAAAACTTTGTGAAGATGTTCAGCTTGTCATCTCTCTCTATGATGCATGAAACTGCATTAAGGTCTACGGATTCAGCAAGGTCTACACCTAATACACAATAGGTCTTCCTGAAGTCCTCTAACTTAATGTCATCTACACTTGCTTTAACTATGAATTTGCTTGGTAACCAAGCCGTACTACTATTCTGCTTGATGCAACAATACTTCGTCATAAACTCAACTTTCTTTGAGTATGAGCCTTCTGCTATTGCAATCTCTTCAAGCATATAGTCCACCGAAACAGAGATACCAAGGTTTGGCATACTCTTCTTCAGTTCATTGATATCATTCCATTTCCCTTCATCATCAATTTGATAAATGATAGGAAGTAGTCTTTTCTCTCTTGAATCGCCATTAAGAACCGCAGTACACCTTTTCATCAGTTCATCGTATACACCATCATTGATGTATCCTGCGGTGGTTATGCTTAATAGCAATGGTTGTTTTCTTGCTCCAAAGGAGCTTTTAATAACTTCGTAGAACTTTAAACCTGCATCACCTTGCCATGATGCCACCTCATCTGAAATGCAACACGAAATGTTAAATCCATCTGATCTCTTGGATGAGAATGCCAAAGGGGCAGCACTACTATTGCTTTCGCTTATGTAGATATCACTCTTCCTCTTCTTGGTCTTTTCCTCAAGTTCAGGTTCGTGAATGATGCTCTGCCACATAGCAGAAAAGCAAAGGTCAGCCTGTTGTAATCTCGGTGCAGCAAAGTATACCCTTGCTCCATACTCTCCATCAGCATACAAACAATAAGATGCAATTGCTGATGCAAGTAAGGTCTTACCATTTTTTCTGCCTACGATCCACACAACCTCTCTGAATTGTCTGTTTCCCTTATCGTCTACGATTCCAAAGATAAGTGAAATGTTGGCTTTCTGCCAAAGCTCTAACTTCAGTAGTTGTGGTGCAAGTTCACCTTCGTGATGGTGGCAAAAGTTCTCAATGTACTTTATGGCTCTGTCAGCTTTCTTTTTGTCATAAAAAAAGGACTTGTTTTCAAGTCCTTCCATAATCATATTGTACAGAGCCTTTATCTTCTCCCCTACTATCTCACTACCATCCTTGATAGCTTGATAGTATTGGTAGATGTAGTTGTTCTCTACTTTTTTCACGATACTATTATACCTCTATTGAATGTCCACTTTATACCCCACACTTATAGCATACTTAACTTGCTTACTTTCTTTACTGCAGGAAGATAACTTTCCACAAACTTGGTTTCAGCACTAAAAGAACGAATAATGTCATTGTAAGCCTTGACCGCAGCACTTGGCTTCATACCGAATTGGTTCTCACCATTCTGATACCTCTCTACCAAGCCTGTTTCGTCAATCATGATCTGCAATTCCTCAAGCTGAACCTTCATATAGGCTATCTGTTCCAAGTGTGGTTTAACAAGTGTGAACTTGTTCTCGTCAAGTACACTATAAATCTCCAATAGTTCGGTTAAATAGTCCTGAATCCTCTCTTCTTTGGTCTTAACTTTCTCTAACTTTTTTGCCATTTGTTTTTCACTCCCTAATAAACAAGTCACCATTGTCATCTACGATGTATCTTCCCCTTCCACCTTTGGTATGCTCAAGGGCATGGCACTTCCTACAAAGCAATTCAAGGTTTGCTTCGTTTAGTGCGACATTGACATCCTTGTAGTTTTCAGGTGATAAGTGAATCTTATGATGTACGATTTCCCCTGCGACAAGCTCCCCGTTCCTCATACATCTCTCGCAGAACTTAACTTTCTTCTTGTACAGAGAAGCTAACCTTCTCCATGCAATCTTTCCGTAAAACCCTTCTGTAAATTCCCTTGCCATCGTTTTATCCTCATCCTAAAGAATACCACACCACTATGTCCACTTTATACCCCACAAAATTGAACACCGATTCTTGCGACAACA
>ODAJ012003429.1_pt1 | contig 32360 bp, 31 predicted proteins | sample 1539241 | NCBI WGS metagenome assembly ODAJ01 (sample SAMN02144231, study PRJEB22623) | gut metagenome | biome: sheep rumen | host: Ovis aries | place: New Zealand
GCCTAAAACATTTGCCCAAAATCATTTTCCTAAAAATATTTGCCTAAAACATTTGCCCAAAATCATTTTCCTAAAAATATTTGCCTAAAATTATTTTAGGAAGAAAGCTCTGGCAAAAAACTACAATAGACCTTTTCATTTCCAGATAAACAGTCAGGGAGTCATCTACTCACAGATGGCTCCCTGATTGTTCTTTATATATTTTTAAATGTACGATTCCTCAACAGCTCTTATTCCACTACCATGGTGAACTTTTCCCAGGGAATATTCACCGGAGCACCCTGGTTGATGATCTCATCCACATGCATGAGCAGGGGGTAATCCTCCAGTTTTACGACCCCTCTTGCGGCCAGCTTCTTCACAGCCCTTGCGGTCCTTGTGGCAATGACGATGGACTCTAAGGTGACACCGGCCAACTCTTCCATGGCCTGGTCAAAGGTCAGACCTCTTCCCAGCAGGGTTCCGATCTTACGGGTTCTTCCGCCAAACACTGTCACATAGAGGTCTCCGGCACCGTGGATGATATTCTCAGGGCCGCCGCCGATCAGATCTAAAAGCTGCATCATCTCTTTGACACCCTGGCCAAAGAGGGCTGCCTGGGAATTATAGTGAACTGACCCGATCTTACCATCTCTCTTCTCGGCAAGACCTATGGCCAGGGATACGCCTAAGGCATAGGCATTCTTCATGGCTACGGCACACTCTACGCCCACCACATCTTTGGAAAGGCTGATATGATAATAATCTGTAGCCAGAAGGGACTTGATGTAGCGAAGGGTCTCCATGTCATTACCGCAGAAGGCCACATGGCTGTCATCATGGTCCGCCAGTTCATAGCTGGTGCAGGGGCCTCCGATGGCATTGAAATTAATGTGCTTGCCCTCCGGCTGTCTCTTCTCGAAAATATGGGGATAAGGTACCAGGCTTCCATCCTCCAGGTCAACCATACCCTTGGTAACCGTCAGCAGGGGAACTTCCTCGGGAAGAACCGGAAGGATCTCGTCACAGAACCAGTCCAGTCCGAAGCTGCTGACTCCGCCCAGGATCAGGTCCGCTCCCTCCAGGGCCTCCTCTAACTCTTCGATCTGATAGTACTTAATCCCGTCATGGAGAGTCCTCTTTAAAGTAATATGATAGTTATCCTTCCTCAGCCCGTCAATGATGTCCCTGTCCAGGGGAGATCCGACCAGTCTCACCTCATGGCCGTTCTCAAATGCCGGAAATGTAATTGCTGAATTCATCTGACCTGCACAAACAAATGTAATAATGCTCATATTGTCCTCCTTCTAATCAACTTATAAAATAATTATGACTCCTGCGGATTACCGGTCCCCAGTTCTTTGCCGTTTTTGCTTTATCATGCTTCCACTATAGCACCCTCATTTGCAAAAATCAATAGTATAATGAAATAAATTTTATTATATTTTCTTTTTAAATGATTTATATGAAATTATTTTCATAATTTAGGGCTTTGTATATTTTTATATATGAAATATACAACTGCACTCAAATTCAGTTCACTCAAAACAAGCTTTTGGATATTTATTTCATTAAAAAACAAAAAATCCCGGAAGACCTTCCTCCTAGTCCTCCAGGAATCCCATATATTCGTCAAAAAGGTTAAAGAGCATATCCCCGGAACAGACCGGCAATTCCGCCGTAGTCCCCGGAAGCTGCTCCCAGCTGTAGAGGTCTTCTGCCCTGGTCAAAACCAAAGCCGGAATCACCTCATAGTCCTCCCCGAAAATAATTTCTATATAGCCGGCATACTTTACTGCCTGTTTTTTCTCTTCAGGGTCGATGTCATCCTTCATCTTAAATTCCAGGGAAAAGACCTTATCCTCTGTGATAACCAGGACGTCCGCATAGATCCGGACATATCGGGACCTTTTAATCCTCAGTTCAAAACAGATCTCCCAGTCCGACGTATCCAGGGCCTCCAGGTCCCGAAACAGATTCACCATCACCTGCCGGCTGTCCCGGAAGGAATGGAGCAGCCCTCTTGTATCATTCAGATTCCTGCCTATGGATTCACAGTCTTCCATCAGCTCCGCCATCCACTCTTCCTCAGACTGACCCATAAAACGGTCCACCCTGCCGTAGTAACCGCAGAAATCCGCCAGTCCCCTGTGGGGCCGGGTCTGTCTGATCATCCCATGCCAGCGGAAGGCCCGGTCCTGGTAACACAGTTCCCTTATAAAGGGAATCCCATAGAGTATTTTGTTGATATCCTTTCGTCCCTGGCCGATCTCCCTGGCAATATCCTTTGCCTTGATGCCTTCATGACGGCAGATGACCGAGTACATTTTCCTCTCTGTTTCATTCATAGTGCCTGGCCCTCTTCCTGCCGGTCAAATATCATTCCGTCCATATTGATAATGTCTCTGATGGGAATTCTGGACCCATCTTCCAGGACCAGTTCCCGCTTTAATCCGTCAATCTTTTTCAGTCTTCCGGTAACCTCCAGAAAAGCTCCGCCCTCCTTCTTCCCATCTGCTTTAAAATACAGGATACGGACCTCAGCCTCTTCTTCCGGTGTGGACATGAGAATCTGCAGTTTCCTATCCATCTGGTCTGCCTCGTCCTCCGATAAATCTATGCCATGGTCAGTGTAACGGGCGGCCTCCTTCACCGCGTCCCCATACCCGGTCAAGGCCGCAAAGGGAGCAAACTGGGCTGCCCGTTTATGGAGATCCATCCTTATGTGATTCTTCGGCTCATAATGGGGCAGGTTCAGAAGATCACCATACAAGTCCTCCACTGTCCCCGGATTATCTCTTTTCATGGTTTATAACCTCCTGCCTCATGCTTATTTATGCTTTCTTTTTCAGGCTTTATGGCCTCCTACCTGTTCATTCCTCTCCCTGCCGGTGGCTCCTTCCCTGAAATTACTTCCCTTGAGAATGGCATTCTTCCCGTATTTTCCCTTGATGGAAAGCATGGCTTCCTGAAGTCTCCGCTCCTTTTCCTCATCGGCCCGGTCCTTTCTCCTCTTTCTCTCAAGAGCCTCATAATCAGTGAAGAGATCCAGCTGTTCATAGACCGGCTCCTGTTTTTTTCCTGTCTCCTCGGGCAGGATGTGATTGAGGGTCAGGGTCAGCCTGCGGATCAGAAGATCCGGATCCACAATCCTGTCATAGAGGGCCAGGGCCTCGTCTGAAATCCTGGCACCGGAAGAACCGGGCCTGTCCAGATTCGCCGTACCATGGGCATGCTGGGGAATGCTTCTCCCATACCAATCTTTTTTAATCCGGTTCCTGTACTTTTTCCGTATGGCCGGATCATTGAGGCTTTCCCTGTCATAGCCCACCGTAAGAACCACCTGGTCTGTAACCATAGCCTTAGAAACCAGGTCCAGGGCTGCCGCCTCCGCCATCTCATGGACCACATTCCTGGCCTTTATATAGTCATAAGGACTCTGGAGCACCTGGCCGGAACAGATGGAACTGTTCTCAGGCTGATAGGACTTAATCAGGTCCATAGTACAGGGTTCCCAGCCCCAGGCATGGTCGATCAACAACTCTGCATTTACCCCAAACAAATCAAAAAGAAGATCCTCATTTTCTACAGAACAGCGGGCCACATCCCCCATGGTAAACATCCCATGATCAGCCAGCTTTCCTGCATACCCTTTTCCCACTCTCCAAAAATCCGTGATGGGCCTGTGATTCCACAGCTGTCTCCGGTAAGTCATCTCATCCAGAAAAGCAATCCGGACCCCATCTTCATCGGGCTCCACATGCTTGGCCCCGATATCCATGGCAATCTTAGCCAGGTAAAGGTTAGGCCCAATACCGGCAGTGGCAGTGATTCCCGTCTCAGCCAGCACATCCCGGATCATCTTCATAGCCAGCTGGTGGGCTGACATCCGGTAAGTATTCAGATAGGCAGTTACATCAATCAGGACCTCATCGATCGAGTAGACATGGATATCCTCCGGGGCAATGTACTTCAGGTAAATGTTGTAAATCCTTGTACTATATTCCATGTAAAGGGCCATCCGGGGCACCGCCACAATATAATCAAGCTTTAAGGAAGGATCCACCGCCAGGTCCGGAGCAGAATCCGATGTCCCGGTAAAACTCCGTCCTGGAGCCAGCCTCAATCTCTGCCCATTGATCTTCTTAACAGCCTGAACCACTTCAAAAAGCCTGGCCCTCCCGGAAATCCCATAAGCTTTAAGGCTGGGAGAAACAGCCAGGCAAATGGTCTTCTCCGTCCTGGACTGGTCCGCCACCACCAGATGCGTCGTCAGAGGATCCCTGCCCAGCTCCCGGCACTCCACCGAAGCATAAAAGCTTTTCAAATCTATGGCAATATATGTTTTTTCATCTGTCACCATCATACGGAATCCTCCATAACAATATAAATCTTTACCTTTCCCGTCTCACGGTCAAAAGCTACAGCGCCCTCCCCTTTTCTTTGTTCGCGAGATAAGCGGTATATTTGTCCGCTTTCCCATATGCCTGGTCCACGGGATATTTCTTCTTGTTTTTCTCCAGCTTAGCCTCTATAATTTCCGGGATGTCCAGGTCCAGCCTGTCTCCCAGCAGCAGACAATACATGAGCACGTCCGCCAGCTCCTCCTTGATTTTGGCCAGCTTTTCTTCGGTATCTGCCTCCGTGTCGGGTCCGGACCACTGAAAGATTTCCAACAGCTCAGCGGCTTCTAAGGAAATGGATATGGCCAGATCTTTAGGATTATGAAACTGACTCCAGTCTCTTTCATCCCTGAAGGCCGCAGCCTTCTTTGTAAGCTCCCTGATCGAATCTCCCATCTCTTATCCTCTCTCTTTCTGTACAATCAAGTGGTCTTATATATCAATAATCTATAAACATTTTACCATGGAATTATCTTTTTTCAGCTGGAAATTCCCTATGAGAAATCCGCATTTTAAGCTAATGAATTATCTATGAAACAGTCATAGCCTGAATTATATCATATCAGTCTTTTAATCATCCTTTGGGTCATCCCGAAAGATCTCCACCAGCATTTTACCCTGGTATTCTTTCCTCCGGTAATCGATCCTTTTCTGGTCCACGATCACATGCCGGGAATTGTAAACCTCCTCAAGGCTGTAGGGGACAGCTGCTTAAAAAACATACTCCAGACATCTTCTCCGCTGGTTCCCGCAAACTGGTTGGGATCATGGTCCGAGGACAGGTCCACCACAGGAATAAAGTCAGGCCGGATACGGCGGATCATCTGGGTGACACCGATGACATTGGATATAATGGCTGTAATTCCATTTTCTTTGACCATCTGCTTGATCAGATAGAAGGTCTTATCCGGATTAAGGGGACCGTAAGAGCCAGCTTAAGGGCAGGATTATGGGCCAGGGCCATCCTGGCAGTATGATAACTGTACTCCTCCAACTCCTCATAAATGATCAGTTCATACCTGTCCACATAAGTGTAATCCAGTCCCTCCTCAGGCAGGGCATAATCCCAGAAATTCGACAGATGCGTCTGGGAGGTATCCTTGTTTCTAAATACATTTACCAGCTTATTTTTCTTCCAGCCCATACTATAGATTGGCTGCCTGTTCTCATCATAAACCAGGATTTTATGGTGTCGCATTTCCATGTTTCTCTGATAGAAATCCCTTGCCTTAATAAATACCTGGTCATCATGAACCAGGGTTTTGCGGATGGTTTTGGGTCCCTGGTCCAATGGAAATAAAGATATTATATTATTCCTTTCACAAATAAAGGCGATGGCTGAAAAGCCGGCGCCTGTCTCTTCTCTCCCTCCTCCCGTAAAATGCACAGGAGAAGCAGCTAATGCTATTTTAATTGTATTTAGCAGCAAAGACAATAAGGAAATATTGAAAATCCAAATCTGCCTGTAGAATAAGCCAGGCTGATAAGCCACCCTGGCTGATAAATTACCCAGGCTAAAATTTGAACACAGGCTGATAAATTACCCAGGCTGAAATGTGGACACTGGCTGATAAATCACCCAGGCTGAAATGTGAACACAGGCTGATAAGCCACTCAAGCTGATAAATTACCCAAGCTGATAAGCCACCCAGGCTGATAGATAAAGAAAAGCCGCCCGAAGGCAGCTTTCCTTTATCAGGATTATGGACTTTCAGACCAGACCATACTGATGGCCGACCTTTCATATCCCACAATCTATATTCCTGGCTCTTGATTATACTTCATTCAAGAGCTTATCTCTTCATCCAGCCTGCAGCTCTCTCTGTGGCACATTTCCAGTCATAGAGCAGTTTCTCTCTCTCAGCATCGGAAATCTTGGGCTCAAAGAGGCGGTCAAGCTTCCAGAATTTCTCGATCTCTTCCATGGAATCCCAGTAGCCTACAGCAAGGCCGGCGGCATAAACTGCACCCAGACAGGTTGTCTCTGTGATTACAGGCCGCTCTACGGGCACGCCCAGAACGTCAGCCTGGAACTGGAGCAGGTAATTGTTGTTGGCGGCACCGCCGTCTGCCCTCAGTCTCTTAATCTGGATGCCGGACACGTCTCCCAGGTCTCTGAAGGCATCGGCTACCTGGAAAGCCATAGCCTCTAAGGTTGCCCTGGCGATATGGGCCTTGGTGGTTCCTCTGGTGATACCCAGGATGGTTCCTCTTGCGTAGGAATCAAAGTGGGGAGCTCCCAGTCCTACAAAGGCAGGAACAAAGTAGATACCGCCATTGTCCGGTACGGACAGGGCCAGCTTCTCGATTTCACTACTCTTCTCAATGATGCCCAGGCCGTCTCTCAGCCACTGGACAGCAGAGCCGGAAACATCTACCAGACCCTCCATACCATAGCTGGTCTTGCCCTTGATATCCCACATGGCACAGGAGATAACACCGTGCTGGGGAGAAATGTACTTGTCACCGGTATTCATGTTCATGAAGGATCCTGTTCCATAAGTATTCTTAGCCATGCCGGGCTCGAAGCAGGCCTGGCCGAAGGCTGCTGCCTGCTGGTCGCCGATCAGGCTGGCAATGGGAATCTCCACACCGTCAAAGATAGAAGGATCCGTGGTTGCATATACCTCAGAAGTACTGCGGATCTCCGGCAGGATGGACCTGGGGATCTGCAGATAGTCCAGAACCTCCTGGTCATAATCCAGGGTCCTTGCATTCAGCAGCAGGGTCTCTGTCAGATTCGAAACCTCGGAAACATGAACCTTGCCGCCGGACAGCTTCCAGGCCAGCCAGCAGTCGATGGTTCCAAAAATCAGTCTTCCTTCATCCACACCCTTCTTGATCTCCGGATTATTCCTCAGCTGCCAGGCAATCTTGGTTGCGGAAGCATTGGGGATAATGGACATACCGGTCCTCTCCTCGATACCTTCCTTGTCATAGGCGATCAGCTCTTCACAGACATCCAGACTTCTTCTGTCCTGCCATACGATGGCATGGTCTGCCGGCACGCCTGTATTTTTATCCCAGAATACGGTGGTAACACGCTGGTTGGTGATACCGATGGCCGCGATGTCAGAGGGACTGATGCCTGCTTCCTTGATGGCCTGCTTCATCATGCGGACTGTCTCGTCATAGATTTCCTGAGCGTCATGCTCTACCCAGCCTGGCTGGGGGAAATACTGGGTGAACTCTGTGTAGGCCTGGCCCAGACAGTTGACTTCGTGATCAAAGATCATTGCTCTTGTTCCAGTAGTACCCTGGTCAATACCCATAATATATTTTGCCATTTATATACCCTCCCTGATATTACATTTCATAAAAGTCTATCAACTATCTTTTTTGTAAACTATGTTTCCGTGGGTCACGGTCATCTCAACGGAAAGATCAATGAGCCGGTCAGGATCAATCTCGTAGGGATCCTTGTCAAGAACCGTAAAGTCTCCCTGTTTTCCAATCTCGATGGACCCCTTGATCTTCTCTTCAAAGGCACAGTAGGCCGCATCGATGGTAAACATCCTTATGGCCTCGTCTATGGTGATATTGTTCTCCGGATAAGACTGGTGAAGGGCCGAATGGATCCCCAGAATGGAATCCATGGGCGTGGCACCGGAGTCCGATCCGCCGGCCAGCTTGATTCCCGCGTCCAGGAACTTCCGCAGGGGATAGGCTCTCCTCTCCCTCTCATCTCCGACCCGGAGATTATAGACGGAGCCGGGGCCTCCCCGGAGGAAGGAATAGGACGGCTGGGTGGAAATGACACAGCCCATCCTGGCTGCCCGCTCGATATCCCGGTCGTCGCAGAAGCCGAAATGCTCGATTCGGAAGCGGTGTCCCTCACAAGGGTAAATCTTCAGCGACTCTTCCAGACAATCCAGGAGAAAACGGATTCCCCGCTGACCTATGGCATGGAAACCGGCCTGCATGCCATAGCGGTGGGCCTGGGTGATGTGGTCAACCACAAAATCTTTTGTGAAATAGATGACGCCGTTGGAGGATGGGTCATCACAGTAGGGTTCGTCAAAGGCTGCCGTTCTTGAGCCTATAGACCCATCCAGCAGCATGTCGGTACCTGTCCTGGGCAGGCCCAGGTCATGCATGGCCTCCACATCTTCCGAATCCCAGTAGAGCACTGCATCCAGAGGAAATGATGACTGCATCTTGCAGAATACCGGAATATCCTTATCAGAGAACATATCCCCGCCCTCCATGGCATGGATGGTGGTGATTCCCTTCTTCACAGCCTCCTTCATGGTATAGTCATACATGGTCTCCCTCTGCCGGTCCGTCATACGATGGTCGTAGAAGAAGGACCGTGCCTTGCCGTTGGCCTTGTCATGGAGCCTGCCGTTAGGCTTGCCATCCGGGCCAAGAATAAGACCGCTTTCCTCCATAGTAAATCCGATCTCATGAAAGGCCTTGGAATTGACCAGGGTATAGTGGAGTCCTCTGTCCACCATGAAGACACCCTGGTCTTTCACGACCTTGTCAATCTCCTCCATGGTAGGCGGCCTCTTTTCCGCCAGCCGGGACTCGTCCAGTCTGGAACAGTAGATCCATCCTTCCTGGTCCTCTTTGGCCGCCTCGGCCACCTTCTCCAGCAGGTCCGCAATGTTTACACAGTCGTAAACATCGATGCCGGAGGAATTGAGTCCCGTTCCCATGGCATGAACATGGGCGTCATGGAGACCCGGAAGAACGGTTTCCCCCCCCAGATCAATGCACTCGATTCCCCTTTCCCGGGCCGCGGCTGCGATCTCTTCCGCGCTGCCTGTCCCGGTGATCAGGCCATCCTCCACCAGGACGCCGCTGACCCTCGGATTCCTGTCATCTAAGGTAATAATGTTGCCTTTTATCAAAGCTAAACTTCCCATAACTGCCTCCTTATTTGTCTGGATAGGATGACTGTCAAAACCTCCTTTCTTCCTATCCTTCTGATCTTTTACACAGTTTTCACATGATACATAATCTTTTTGCCCTTTTTAATCCCCCTCCTTTTTATAATTTCTTTTTATGCCATAAAGTTTTTTCACTCGTCACTGCCCCCTGCAGGCCATTGGCCAGTACATTTTCCAGGTCCTTTTTTTCGCTGCACATGCCCCCGCCTAATAATCTGCAGGATACCTTGTCCTTAATATGGGCCACCACCTTGCCCGGAATGTAGGAAGGCATCAGGATGGAATAATCCGGTGTTCCATCCCTGATTACCTGAATGGCTGTGTTCACAGAGATAGAATCAATCACAAAGAGCTGGACTACCGCCAGAACCCCGGCCTCACGGATCATACTGATACATCTCTGCTTGGTCGTATCAATCCCGTCCGCCCCAACATTGACCAGGTACTGGACCCCGGTCCGGTCCGTGCTGATCCCCCGGATGGAATCCTGGTGCACAATCACCCTGGTTCCAATTCCGTGAAGCTTGCGAATGATGGAAGGCAAGGTATTGATATCGCCTATTTTTAAAAGAATCCAGGGGTCATCATAGTTTTCCAGAAAATCATATAAATCCTTATTGCTTTGGATTGATGGGAGAACTGCCGGCAATATAATGTCTTTTCTCATGAAATATCACCTCGTTAATGGATATCACTCCAACAATGAAAAAAGCCCGCAATTAATAAAGAGATATTTCTCTTCATTAATACGGACTAACTCTGCTTCACAATCCTTCTATTCTATTAGAAATATTTTATCAAAAAGGATTTGTGGTGTCAATGAATTATAGACCTCTTACCCTTTCAATATGGAAATATTACCGCATTATCAAGATTCAGCCGGGCGGAGGCGAATATTGCCAGACTGCAGCCCAGACCTATTTTTAAAGCAAGAAGAAGATGTTTTTTCAAATCTTTGGATCTGTTCATATATTTTTCACTCCCCTGTCTCTGGATCATCTGACAACGACTGATCCACCGGCACTGCTTCATTCACTGGAACTGCTTGATCCCCCGGCACTTCCTCATCCACTGGAACTGCTTGATCCATTGGCATTGCTTAATCCACTGGAACTGCTTTACCTACCGGCACTGCTTGATCCACAGGCACTACTTGATCGATTGGTACTGTTTGATCCACTTACTCCAGACTGTAATCTTTGCTGAGCATTTTCCTGAGGGCCTCAAGCTCATTTTCCGTCATGCCTATACTCTTCAGATAGTTCCGGGCACACTGGGCCAGATCGACATTCTCATCATGAATGCTCTCAATAGCGAAGCTCTTTGCCAGACTTGTCTCTATATTATTTCCGGCGATAATTTCATAGGCCCTTGTCCCCTCTTCAACACCGTAAAAATTATAATAGGTCAGCATATAGTCTTTCACCACTTCATCAGGACCTGCCCCCATGAGGCATTCCAGGATGGCAATGGTATAACCTGTCCGGTCCTTGCCCTCCTTACAGTGGATAAGCACAGGACCCTCATGGTCTATCATATAGCGGAGACCCTTGGCAAATTTTGCTTTAAAGCTTTCTGCTCCGAAAGTCATACCCATATTCAGGGCAAGAATATTACATTCCGAATAACTGGTATAATTATAATCAGGGTAAGCCACCATGATCTTCTCTGTATCTTCCAGATTGAGGACCGTCCTGATCCTGGCATCCAGAAGGGCTTTATCCGCTTCCTTATTCCTGTTCAGGGCCGGGTTGACCGGGGAGGAGGACCTGAAGAGGACATTCCTGCCCATACCGTTGGTGGATATGACCCGGAAGTTGGCATACTCTTCATCACTCAGCTGGGGGTAATCCTCTCTTTTATAAGATCTTGTACTGGCCAGCCGGTGCATTTCATATTCCTGTACATAACCTTGTTTTTCTGCCATGGATATCTCCACAGCCATCGACTGGTCAAAGCCATCATTCCAGACACATATGAAATCTTCTTCATCTTCAGCTGCTTCAATCTTACCCATACCCATGGTTTCCAGGAAGCTATTGTAATTCACCGACAGAATCACCCAGCCATCTTCCTTATCCGAAGTATACTTATAGCAGCAGATCGGCTGGCCATGATCCACATCCGAATAGGCGGTTCCCACGGGCATATTTATCTCTGCCCGGCCGATCCGGACATGGATGATATCCGCAGGCTCATAACCCATGGACTTCATGGTATCCGCAGAAATGTTAAGAATGACATTTCCCTGCTTGTTGACCATTTGGATGCCAATCTCAAGGGGCTCGGCTTCCTTTATTTCATTTAGCTGGCTGCTGCTCTCCTCCCAGGAATCTGTCCCATCATTTTCAGTCTGGCTGACCGAAGCGGTCTTATCGTCTGCAGTCTGACCGGCAGTAGCGGTCTCATCGTCTGCAGTCTGGCCAGCAGTAGCGGTCTCATCGTCTGCAGTCTGGCCAGCCGCAGCCGGGCCGCCTTCCCTGGCAATACTTGCGGCCGTCGGGTCACCCTTGCCGGAACCGGACCTCTCCTGGCTGACACATCCCCCTAAACTGAAAACGCCCAATATAATTAGCATAGCTGCCAGTAGATAATATTTCTTCATAGTCTACTCTCTTTACTCTGATTCTCCTGGTCTTTCCACAAGATGTAAGTCTAGTGTTATTTTAATTGGATTCAACTATAAAAACAACCTCAAATTTATCACCTGGCCGACTTTATATATCCAATATTATCAATATTATAATCTTGCTTTAAGCCGGGTCTCCCGGACTGGCATCCGGCTGACAGGCGGCAGGCCGGACCCAATCCAGAGAGTCCCTTTTAATCTTTTAAGCCTTTCCTAGGCACTGCATCCTCTGCCGGCCTCTTCATTGACCAGCTCCAGGGTGAACCTCCCATCCTCCCTGACGGTGACCAGGACATTTTCCAGCCAGGTTCTGAAGAAGATTCTGTAGTCCCGGCCGGACCGGGCAATCACTGCCTGGCAGTTAAGGTCGGACAGATCCAGCCCTTCATCCTCCAGGAAGCGGTCTATAGCCCGGATGACTCTCTCCTCAGCCAGGATCTGCTGCTTCTGGTTCATCTCCCTGTAGCAGACCAGCAAGTGGTCTTCCAGCAGAGAGGACCTGCATTCACACTTCTTAAAGCAAGAACCCAGGAACATATAAAGAATATATGTCATCTCCTCCTGACGGTCTGATTTCCGGTTTCTCAAACTTGTACCAAACATACTTCTGACCTCCATAAATCCTGCCCTTTCCTGAAAAAAAAGGCGCACTGAACCCAAGGGTATACAGACTGACAGTCCAGTCAGTTGAGACTTCTTTATTCAATTGTTATCTGTACTGGGAATTAATCCGATTCCAATAACCGTATCATTACTGCAGCCCTCTGCACGTCTTGCATAAATTCAGGATCAACTTGTAGTGGCAGCCGCTCTGAAATCTGAGCCCTGCCTGTCATATGACTGCTGAAATCAACTTACTTGTAATAAGAAATGGAAACCGCCTAAGCCGCGGTCTTTTTGACATGTCCCTTTATACTCCCGGACATGGACTTTGAATTCTTCAGACTGGTTAAAAAACAGAAATGTCCTAAGGGCAGTAATTGCCTCCTAAATTAAATGAATGCCCCGGCCCTCCTTTCTTTATAGATTTGATAGGCGGTCGCCGGATATCCTGCCTTTCCTGCAAGTAAAAAAGCAGGCGGACCGGCTGGGCGCCTTCACAGAAAAAGGATCTACAAATAAGCAGACTTCTTGTGCAGTCTATAACCTGTAGATCCTTGTCATCATGATACAAAGAAAACATAATCAAGGCCTCCGCCGCCCTTCCCACCATCCTTCAGAAGCCTGGTAAAATAGCGGGCGAAAGCAACTTTCATTGTATTCTTCTCATACCTTTTTGTCAATTCTTTCTTTCAGTTTTCAGCAAATGTGGCTGGATATGATTTGTCCTTTACCGCTCCCGGCCTGGACACCTATGCTCTCTCAGCGTAGAAAGCGTCGATGGCATCCTTCATGGGCAGGGACGGCTGGGCGCCGAGGCTCTGTACGGAGATGGCAGCTGCCGCGCTGGCATATCTTGCTGCCTCCTTGATATCGCCGGTCCCAACATATCTCATAACCAGAACACCTGTGTAACAGTCTCCTGCAGCCGTCGGGTCAACGGCATCCACCTTGAAGGTAGGAACCATCTCAGCGATTCCCTCGCCGTAGATGTAGGAGCCCTTGTCACCCATCTTCAGTACAACATACTTACAGTCGCAGCGTTCTTTTAAAATCTTGCTGGCTGCCAGACAGGTCTCATCATCCACGGGCAGAATGCCTACCAGGGCGTCAGTCTCTGTCTCATTGGGGGAGAGAATGGTGATTCCCTGGAATTTCTCAATGGGATAGGACTGGGCCGGACCACAGTCAAGACAGGTGATCATGCCTTTGGCTTTAGCCAGTTCAAAGGCCTTGATATTGGACTCCAGCGGGATCTCCAGCTGCATCATAACGGCGTCGTAATCCTTGCCCTCGAAAGCTGCCTCGATATCCTCCGGTGTGGTGTCCATGTTCGCTGCCGTGTAGATGGCGATACGGTTCATACCATCCTCTTCCAGCATGATGACAGCCATACCTGTACTGGAACCCTCTTTCAGGTTCATATGGGTGATATCAATACCGGCGTCCTGTAGCATGCCCTTTAAGGCCTCTCCATTGGCATCCTTTCCCAGGGTACAGCATACGGAAACGTCTCCGCCTGCCCGGGCTGCGGCAACTGCCGAGTTACTGCCCTTGCCGCCTCCGGCTGTTGAATAACTGGTTCCTAAAATACTCTCACTTGGGTGTGGTACTCTGGGCATCTGTAAGATCAGATCCATCATAATACTACCTGCCATCAAAATTTTAGCTGCCATAGCTATACCTCCTCTGCTATTAATCTTAAAACCCCCATGTTTTGTAAAAATTATACAAAACATTTTTATATTGCAATAAAATTATATGTAATATTTTATAGTAAGTCAAGGGCATCATTAACATATTTCAATAAAAACTCTAGTAATAATAAATAAAATTAAGGGCAGGGAATTATATAGCTTTTCCCTGCCTCTGTGGTTTTATTTCTCATGGACCAGTTTGCCGGTCATATGTTCCATACGAAGTTCAAACACCTGCATATGGCGGGCATAGCGCTCCATGGTCTCATCGATCTCTTTCCGGTCCGGAAAATATTTCTCTGCCAGCTTTATGGCCTTTTGATTGGCCAGTTCCCTATCATCAACCAGACATAACCGGCCGTATACCATGACGCTGGCCACATAGTAGGCCCAGTCGTCTTTATTAAGCTTCACCCCTGAATTGTAAATGGTAAAGCATACCTTATTATCTTTTTTGACGGAATCCATACGGTGGCCGGACTTAGCCCCGTGGAGAAAAATGGATCCCCGCCCTTCGTCATAGTAAAAATTCATGGGAACCCCGCTGGGATAGCCATCATCGCCGTTGAAGGACAGGACACACCGCTTCTCCTTCTTAAGCAGATCAATACATTGGTCTTCCGTCAGCTGCTGCCTGATTCTTCTCATTTTCCTGAACATGTTGATTCACCGCTGCCTTTCTCTGTCTTTCTCTGTCTTTCTCATAGCAGGTCCTGTTTTCGAAATTTATAAATGTATCATATCATAAACAGGAAAGTAAGTCATTAAGACGATACAGACCATATTTCTGTCCCGGTCTCCTTCGGCCGGAAACATGCATCAGAATCATCCTCCCTGGTCAGTCCTGTCCCCATTTAAAAGTAGCCCAGCGGTTGTTCATCTTTGGAAGCAGCAGGGCAAAAAGCTTACCCCGGATACTGTAGCGTTTCATCACTTCATTGAAACTGTGCTCCTCCACCAGCCGGATTCCGTCAGTCAGGTCCGCGATCTCCTGGCCGCTATGGCATCGGGCAGGTCCAGGTCGAACCAGTAGATCCTCCCGTTGTCCACCCGGGGAAAGCGGTTGTCAAAGCCGGCCCCCACATTGACCACAACCGTATCTGGAGCTTTCTTTATGATTCCCTTTAACTGCCGGTCCAGCATGATGGTCCTGGCTACCACACCCTCATGGGACATGAACTTATCATACTGGTCCGTGTCGATATTCAGGGCTTTGATAATCTCCACGGCCTTGGGATCTTTAATCCTGGGCTTCCTGCTCATAGTCTCATTTGCCTTGATGGCCAGAGGGATCAGAGCCGTTGTCTGAACGTCGCCTAATTATAATTCCATCCTCTCTATTCTCCTTTCAACATCAGTCGGGGAATCCCCTGCCGGAATATGCCGTCAGCCATATAAACAGCCATCTGAATCCGACAAAATAATACGGGTTTGTAAACTGCCGGACTTTTATCTTTTCTGGCTAATAGTTAGTAATTTCTAACTATTATTAGTATATACCAATTTTATGGATATTTCAATGATTTTGGAAGGGATTTCTCTGCTGGAAAATGCTGTGGCTCCTGCCCCGTTTTTCTTTCTTTTATCTCTTGACATATTCCTTTTTTCCCTGTATTATAACGGCATAAGTTGCGTATAATACGCATCTTGATGCAGGTTTTTACCCGGGCTTTGACCGGGCAGCCGGCTTTGCCTGAAGCTGCCTGCATCAGCGGTTTCCTTGTTTTTAAGAAAGTTGAGACGACGTGTATGAAGTTCGGTGAGAAGATCAGAAAGGCCAGACAGGCCAGGAATATGTCCCAGAAAGACCTGGCCCGGGCCTCCGGTATGGCCCTGAGGACGATCCAGAATTATGAATCAGGGGCGGTCCTGCCCAGGAAGCGGGACACCTACCTGGCCCTGGCCCGGGCCCTGGACCTCCATGAGGAAGTACTCCTGGATGACAGTGCCTCCTTTGTAGTCAGGGCCAATGAACAGTACGGCAGCCGGGGTGCCAGACAGGCCTGGGATATGGTCGCGGATATCGCTGCCATGTGGGCCGGCGGAGAGATGGATGAAGAGGATATGGATGCCATCATGCAGGCCATGCAGGATGCCTACTGGGAGGCCAAAAAGATGAATCGTAAGTACGTACCTAAAGCCTACCGGAAGGACGATGAGAGCTGACCGGAGCCAGGAGGATTGACCATGGATAAGAGATCTTTTTCCCTTCCCGGAGACCTGGCCGCCAGACACGGGACCCGGGACCCTTTCAGACTGGCAGAAGCGCTGAACGTCCATGTCCGCTTTCTGCCCATGAAGAAGCAGAAGGGCTTCTGCACCAATGTACTGCACAATTATTTTATCTATATAAACGAGAATCTGAGCCGGCAGATGCAGCGTATGACCTGCGCCCATGAGCTGGGCCACATTCTCCTCCACAAAGACCAGCTGCGCCGGGATGACCAGGGCCGCTTCAGGCGTATCGTTGAGATGGAGCTCTTTGATATCAGCAGCCGGACGGAGTACGAAGCCAACCTCTTCGCGGCCAACCTGCTGATCGAGGAAGACCGGCTGATGGACCTGGTCCGGGAGGGCTATGATATCGTCGCCATCGCCTCCATTCTCGATGTCAACGTCAACCTGCTTGCCATCCGGCTGGCGGAGCTCAGGAAGGAAGGGCTGGAGGACATCTCCTCCCGGCTGCCCTTCACCCCGGACAGGAAGTTCCTGGGTAATATTGAAGACCGGGCCGATTCCCTGTAAAGATAATTCAGGAATCCGGCACGGCATACTGTAACTATTCATGGGCCCTGTAGCCAGGCCCGCCTGCCCCGGAAAGGCTTTTCCGACTTTCCGGGCCCGGCTCATGGTAGTTACCTTTCTTTTCCCCTTTTAACCGAACATACATTCGATTTCTGTTTTTTGACCCTTTCCTTATATTTTGACCGGGAAGCCTCCCGGACAGGAAGTAAGCTATGAACCACACCGGATACATCTACATTGCCATTGATATGAAGAGTTTTTACGCCTCCGTGGAATGTGTGGCCAGGGGCCTGGACCCTCTCAGGGCCAACCTGCTGGTAGCAGACCCGGACCGGTCTGACCAGACCATCTGTCTGGCCGTCTCCCCGGCCCTTAAGGCCCTGGGTGTCCCGGGCCGGCCCCGTCTTTTTGAAGCCAAACAGGCCATAAGGAAGTACGAACGACAGCACCGGACCCGGGTCTATTACTATACGGCCGTCCCCCGCATGGCCCTTTATGAGCAGGTCTCCGCCCAGATCTACTCCATCCTCCTGCGCTATGCCGCCGCCGAGGATATCCATGTCTATTCCATCGATGAATCCTTCATCGACGCCACCCCCTACCTCCATGCCTACCGGGCAGAGGCAGCCAGACAGGGAGTCCACCCGGCCCATGTCATGGCCATGACCATCATCCGGGATGTCCTGGCCGGCACCGGGATCACTGCCACCGTAGGTATAGGGACCAACCTCTACCTGTCCAAGGTGGCCATGGATATCGTGGCAAAGAAATCCCCGCCGGACAAGGACGGGGTGAGGATCGCGGAACTTAACGAAGACTCCTATAAGTACCTGCTCTGGGACCACCGGCCCCTCACAGACTTCTGGCATATCGGCCCCGGCAAGGCCCGGAGGCTGCAGAATGCCTATATGTTTACCATGGGGGAGGTGGCGGAGAGAAGCATTTATAACGAAGAATGGTTCTACAAGACCTTCGGTATCGACGGGGAGATTCTCATCGACCATGCCTGGGGCATAGAGCCGGTAACCATGTACGACATCAAGCACTACCACACCCAGTCCCACTCCCTTTCCAAGGGCCAGGTCCTGCCCAGACCCTACCCTTACCAGGAGGCAAGAGTCGTCTTCTCAGAGATGGTCGATGACCTCTGCTCCGATATGTACAGAAAGAATATCACTGCCAGAGCCTTCGGCTGGTGGGTCTCCTATGACTGGAAGTCCCTGGAGGTCTGTCCCACTTATGAGGGGCCGGTCACCATTGATTTCTATGGCCGGCTCCATCCCAGGCACAGCGGAGGAACGGTCAGGCTGGACGAGGCCGGTAATTCCTTCTCCCTCATCTCTTCCGCCCTTCTCGGGCAGTTCGACCACAGGTCTGACCACCGGCTCCTCTTCCGCAAGCTGGGGGTCAGTGCCATGGATATCCGGGAGAATGACGGTTATTTCCAGCTTGACCTTTTCACGGACTACCAGGCCCTGGACCGGGAAAAAAGGATCCAGGGAGCCATGCTGGCCATCCGCAGTCGCTATGGCAAGAATGCCTTGATCAAGGGGACCAACCTGTTAGAAGGGGCCACCATGATGGAGAGAAATACCCAGATTGGAGGCCACAAGGCCTGACCTGCCGGCTTCCGGCCTGCAGGCCGCCAGTCCAGGCAGCAAATAACAGAAAATGTCCAGCCAAAACTGAAAAAAAAGGAGGGACCAGTCATGACAACTATCCACACCCACTCATCCACCCTTACCGGGTCCGGTCCGGAGGCCATTTCCGTCCCCGGTTACATGGCCATGCCGGCAGACTTTCCCTACAGGGAAGTTTTCCGCAAGGGCCGGCCCCGCCATAGGAAGACTTCCTCCTTCCGCCTCCGTCACCCTTCCATGTCCTGCGCCAAAAGGGCTAAGATTTTCGCTCCCTTCGACGCCCTGGCCGGTTTCGACCAGCGCATAGCCAACAAGGAGGTTCTCTATGAAGACCGCAGAGAACTGGATGAAGGGAAAAAGGCAGACCTGGACCGGAAGATCTCCCTGCTCTGCCGGCTGGCCAGAAGCCGGAAGGCCATGAGGCAGTCCTTTCCCCAGGCCGTCATCACATACTATTGTCCCTGTACGGACCCGGAGAACGAAGCCTGGGGCCACCAGGGAAGTTACCGGACGGTCCGGGGACCGGTCAGCCAGGTGGACCCGGTCCTCAGCAAAACTCTCACCATAGACGGGACCCGGCTGGCCATGGACGATATTGTAGATATAGACGATCTGGCATAAGATTCCTTATAAGCTGTTCCGGCTTCTGTCCTCCTCCAGCCTGGTCCGCAGCCGGTCCAGGAATTCCTCTGCCTCCCTGCTCAGGCTTTTACCGGCAGGACTGAGATAGCCAAAGGATACCATGCCCTGAAAGCCATTTACCACAGAGATGGAGAAGCGTCTGTCCCCATAGCCGCCTCTCATCCAGTAGCTGCCGATATTACAAAGATCTGTCTGCTGCAGCATCCTTATCATCAGATGATTACTGTTGGTCCTCACCACCTTGCGCAGACGCCGGCGGCCGGAATAAAAATCCTTGTGGGTCATCAGCAGGTCTTCCACGGAAAAGAAGTCATCCTCCATCTGGATACAGCTGCACCGGTCCAGGTCTTCTGGCTCCAAAAGGGATTTTCCGTAATAGGGACTTTCCGGACCGGAATGGACCACCAGATCACTGGACAGAAGCTGCCTGTATTCTATGTGCCTTCTCCGGATCATATGTTCCAGGGCCGTCATTTTATTGACCGGGACAAAGAGAAAGCCCAGATCATAATTCTGGTTCTGGAGCAGCCCCAGCATCTCTTCCGTCCTGCATTCTGTATACCTGAAATTGATCCCATCCTCCATGTGATCCAGGAAGTATTCCCCTCCCAGATAGGCCAGCCAGCTGCTGGAATTGACCGCCAGTTTTAAGCTCTGCTCCCGGCTCTCCTGACAGACTTCCTGGATGATAGAAGCATTCTTCAGAGTGTTTTCCGCATAATACCTGATGTCCTGGCCCTGTCTGGTCAGGCTGATGCCGGTACCGGTCCGGTGAAAAAGGGGCACTCCCAGCTCCTGCTCCAGAGACCGGATCACCTGACTGACATGGGGCTGGCTGGTATAAAGTTCTTCCGCCGCCTTAGTCAGGGAACCCTTCCTGGCACTGGTTAAAAAATACTGAAGCTGCTGCAGATTCATAAAGGCCTCCTTACCATAAGCTTTCCTTAACGTAAACTTTCCTCAATATAAGATATAATGAATCATTATACCATGGTCATAAAAATCAGGAAATACCGCAAAAAATGGACCTGTAATATAATGATATTGAATAGGATAAGTTTTGAGTGGGGAGGGCTGTAACATGAGGACTTCATCCGTTGTACATGTGGAAAAGGGACCGATTGGAAGGACTCTGCTTCATTTTGCCATTCCTGTACTTATATCCCAGCTGCTGCAGGAACTCTATAATGTGGCAGACTGCATGGTAGTCGGCCACTTCGGAGGCCAGTATGCCCTTGCGGCCACCGGCATCTCCGGTATGCTCCTTTCTGTTCTGATTAATTTCTTCATTGGCTTTTCTTCCGGCATCAGCGTCATCACCTCCAGACTCTTTGGTTCCTATAATTTCTCCAAGTTAAAAAGTACCCTGACGGCAGTCTTCCGCCTGGTAATTATTGTAGGAATTCTGATGAACCTTATGGGTTATATCCTCAGCGGCCTTATCCTGGACCTGCTCCACAGCCCGGCAGAGGTCCGGCCCTATGCCCTGTCTTATCTGCACATCTGTATCTTCGGTCTTACAGCCCAGATTATCTATAACGTAGGCACCGCAGTTCTCAGGTCCCTGGGTAATACCAGGACCCCCATGCTTTTCTTCCTCCTGTCAGGAATCTGTAATATCATCCTGGATATCATTTTGGTAATCGGTCTTGGCATGGGAATTGCCGGGGCCGCTTTAGGGACTCTTTTTTCCCAGTGGCTTTTAGCAGCCATGATCCTGCGCTATCTCATGGCCCTGGACCCGGCCTACAGTCTCACCCTGCGGGGCGACCGACTTCCACTGAAGGAATTATTATTGATTCTGAAGGACGGCATCCCTGCCGGTCTTCAGGCCGTCTTCATGAGCATCTCCAGTATGCTGGTCCAGATTACCATCAACCGTTTCGGGCCCGATGCCATGGCCGGTATGACGGTTTATGCCAAAATAGAGGGCTGTCTCTACCTGCCCTCCTTTGCCTACGGCATCGCCCTGACCGGCTTTGTAGGCCAGAACCTGGGAGCCGGCCGCTACGACCGTATCAGACAGTCTGTCAGACTCAGTCTGGTCACCATGACCCTTCTGATCATTCCCCTCAGCCTGGTCCTCCTAGCCGCTTCCCCGGTCATATTAAGAATATTCACCAATGATCCGGGCATCCTCTACAATGCCCATGAGGCCGTCCTCTTTACCTTCCCGGTCTATGTAATCTATTCCCTCAACCAGATCTGGCTGGGGGCCATCAAGGGCATGGGAAACAACTTCTATCCCATGGTCTGCACCCTCCTATGCTACAGTCTCTTCAGGGTCGTCTGGTGCCAGACCATGACAGCCTTCTATTCCAGTATGCGGATTGTTTATCTTAGTTATGATATCAGTTTCTTCCTCATGCTCTTCATGCTGCTTCCCATGTATTTCCACATGGTCCGCCATCTGCAGCAAAGTCTGCAGACTCAAGGTGAATAAATCCTCTGTCATAGCCCGGGATTTATTCCATCGACCTGCCATAGCTTAAAAATATCAAAAAGAAACTATCAAAAAAGAAAATATACAAAAACGGCCGCCGGCAATCAGTTTTTCAATCTGACTGTCAGCGGCCGCTGCCAAGCTTTTGTTATTTACTTTATTGGTAAATATACAATTTTTCAGTGCTTATTCTTTCTATCAAGTCCAGGCATATTCCCACAAGGTCTAGTCTATATCACCAGGCAAAACCATTTTCCCCATTGATCAGCTCTTATGACAGATTCTGCCTTCTCCCCCCTGGTCCGGCAAAGGGATGTAATATATTCCGGGAAGGTAGGAAAATGCTGTCCTTCCCCCGCTGTTTCAAAATATCCATCAACTGTGGGAGCCTTAAAAAGTTTTCCCCAAAGCTCCCTGGTTGATAGTTTCTGCTCTTTATTTTCCATATAGATTCAACCTCTTCAAACCCTGTAAAATCTATTCCTGTACTGCCGGCAGGTACTTTTCATCTCCTCTTCTGTAACTCCTCCCTGAAAAGGGTTGACATTGCTTTCTTGCCCTTCCTGGTGCTCAGGTCTTCCAGATTCATCTCTCCACTGAAAACCAGGGACATGATGCCCACATAGGCTTCCCCAAGTGCTGCTGTAATCACTCCGGCCGTTCCGGCGGATATGGCCCCGCCGGCCACAGTTCCGACACCGGGAATCAGCTTAACCATATTGGCCACAATGGTTTTGCCCAGAATAGTGGCTCCTCCGGTTCCCAGAGTTGAGGAAATGAAGGCTGTCAGTATACTTTTATTAACATCAAATCCAAAAATAGCAGTGATAGACGCGATCATGGAGAGCTGGGTAGGAATAAGCATGGCACAGTCAGAAAGCGGAATCGGTGCAGCTCCCTCACCGATTGCTGCAACAGTCGCTGTTGCTATGATCTTCTGTGCCCGTCGTTTTTTTTCTGCCAGACTCGCGATCTGTACATTCTGCAGGGTATCCATCAGTTCTTCGGGAAGGGTCTCTCCCATGACATGAATCAGTAAGTCCAGACCATAGGCTTTGGCAACATATTCTTCATCGATCTCATAATCCTCAGCCAGAACGGGAACAATCTGGACCACATTGAGATTCTCCTCCAGCAGCAGCCGCTTCAAGGCCCCTGCTCTTTTTTTGGAGAAGGACTGGGTCAGGACTATGATGATAGGCACCTGGGTCGCTTTCTGGTCACTGGATAATTCTCTCAGCCATGCGATCTCCTCTGGCTCTACCCGGTTGGAGGCCGTATTGATACAATACCAGATACAGTGGATGGCCTTGTTGATATCCTGACTGGCCAGACCCTTGCTGATAGTAGTAAGGATCTCTTCTTTGACCTGCTTCTGAACCTCCTTACCCAGTTCAAAGCCTCTGGTATCATAGATGGACAGGGGGACTCCTTTCTTGCTGATCATTCTCATATGGTCAGTAACCGGCTTACCCATGCCGGTCTCTGCCAGCTTATCCCTGAATACGGCATTGATCAGAGTACTCTTACCGACCCCGGTCTTTCCTGCCACAATAATGTTAAGTCTGTTCAGGTTTTTAATCTTCTGGGCAATGGCCTTGATCGCTTCCTGGGCGACCTTTTCTGTATCAAGAACTGCCATCTTCATTCCTCCTCGTCCCTGCCGGGCAATTTCTTATTACTATTTTACCATAATATTCAAGGAGGGGAACAGCCATATTCATTCCTGCTTTCCTGATTATTTCCTGATTCTTTCCAAGTTAATTTCCTCTCATTGTTTTTAATAAGATAATCCAATCCCAAATGAATTTTTCAAGAAAGAGCCCACCTGTAAATTCTCACGTCGGGCCCGGTCACACCAGTGAGAAAATTCCTATCCCACAAGTGGACCTCCCCTAAAAGGTTTTAAAAACATAGGTAACAGACATATTTCTACTGATTAAAAAAGCCCTGGAACTGATGATCATATCCATGTCATAGCTCCAGGGCTTTCTTTTGTATTCAGTTCATTTTTTACAGCATATCGTTATTTCTATGGCATGTCATTATAGAAGACTTCCAGGAATTCTGCCGCGGATGCAGCACCCGGATCCAGATGGCCGATGGCCCGCTCGCCAAGTCTCATGGCCCGGCCCTTGGTGGCAACGATGTTCCTGGTGGATTCCAGGCCATCCTTGCCGGCCTCAACGGCCTTCTCCATGGCTTCCTTGCCCGGTGTACCTGCCTCGTATTCACTGCGAAGCTTCTCCAGGGCAGGAATAAAAGTATCCAGCATGGTCTTCTCACCTGTGGTAGACTTACCACGCTTCTGGATGATGGCGATACCCTTGTCCATCATCTGTATAAATTCTTCAAAGGTAGCTCCCTCATCGGGTCCCTTGCTCTTGATTGGCAGACCAAACTTCATGAAGAAGCTGCCATAGAGGGGTCCTGAAGATCCTCCTACCTTATCCAGAAGAGCCTTGCCTACATGGTTATAAAGATCGCGCACATTCAGTTCTTTCCACTCGTCAAGGTGCTTGTTGACCTCTCTGAAACCAATCTCAAGATTGATGCCATGATCTCCATCACCAATGGCGGAATCCAGTTCTGTGTAGTACTCTTTCCTCTTGTCCACCAGGGCAATCAGGTCTTCAATAACTTTGACAAAATAATCTTTACTTAAAATATAATCGCTCATGTCAACCTCTATATCCTATTATTTCTGTGTAAAGTACGGTGTATCACAAGGAGCATCCATCAACTCTTTCAACTCATCATCCAGCTTCATAAGAGTTACGGACATACCTGCCATATCCATGGAGCATGCGAAGGGGCCAACCAGGGCCTTGTAAACCTTGATGCCCTTCTCCTCAAGAATCTGGGCAACTCTTCTGTAACATACATGAAGGTCCATAAGAGGTGTAGCACCAAGGGAGTTCACCAGAACATAAACCTCATCTCCCTCAACGAAAGGAAGGTCTGCAAGGATTGGCTCCATGATCTCATTGATTACGTTATCCGCTGTGTCAATCTTGCCTCTTCTTACACCGGGCTCACCATGGATACCCATACCAATCTCCATGTCTCCATCAGGAAGTTCGAAGATCACATCGCCCTTAGCCGGCAGTGTAGCGGAGGACATGGCAACACCCATAGTTCTGGTATTGTCATTGGCCTTCTTGGCAGCTGCAACAACTTCATCCAGGTCAGCGCCGGTGTCAGCCTTAGCACCTGCTACCTTGAATACGAAGAAGTCTCCGGCGATTCCTCTTCTGTCCGGAATATTCTCAGAAGAAACAACATCGTCTGTTACAAGTACTGTCTCAACACGGATATCATCTTCCTCATCCGCCTGCTCAGCACCCATATCAAAGTTCATAACGTCTCCTGCATAGTTACCGTAGAGGTAGATACAGCCCTTGCCATTGTCACAGGCCTTGGCGGAAGCATAGCAGGGATCCGGTGACGGGGATGTATTGATATTACCAATAACAACGCCATCAGCGAAGCCTTCTCCAACATAGCCGATGAAGAGCGGCTCATGTCCGGAACCACCACCGATGATTACACCAACCTTATCCTTGGTGCCGGCGTCATTAGCGATAACAACTCTGCCCTGGGCCTCTTCAAGGTCACACATTTTTACATATTCTTTATGGGCTTTAACATATCCTTCCAGATACTCTTCTACGATATCATAGGGATCATTAAATAATCTTTTAATCTTTGCCATGTACATATCCTCCTTATTCTTACATGTCAAACAACTTGTTAGTTTAATTATATATGGAATATCTGAATTTTTCCATAGTTTTCACAAATAATTTATGGAAATAATAGAGATAATATGTGAATTATTAACAGATTTTTACTTATGTTCACATAAACTTCGATTAATTTGATTTTTTAGTTCCATTTTAAAACAGCCGATTTTTCCCTTTTGTAACTGGTCTGGCAAAATAACCCTCAACTCAATGAAAAGAGCTTCATCCTAAAAACATAAATTTAAAAAAGGCTTCCATCATAAAAATCTTTATAGAAAATAGAAACCGAAAATAGAAACCCAATCCAAAAAAAGGCCCCCATCATGAAAACTTTCATTGAAAATAGAAACCCAATTCAAAAAAGTCTCCCATCATGAAAAACATCAACTGGAAAATAACCTCCATCAAAAAGGCCCTCAAGTCAATGAAGGCCCTGGCTACGTCACTTATTCAAAATATAATAGGTTCCGCTGTCCTGGTCATAATAAAGTGTCCCCAGCTCTTCCAGAGTTACCTGATCATCCTGCAGCTGGTTTTTATCAACAATCTCTATCTGATCCTGATTGATTGGCCTGGCCTGAAGATCGCTGCCTACAGACTTAAGATCCAGTTTCCAGCCCATGACCACTGCAATCATAATCCCCACTGCCAGTACCAGCATGGCATCTGCCAGGTTGGCCATACTGCTCATGGGATTAATAATCTATGCAGAATTTTCTGCAGGATTTATTACAATACTTTCTCCATATCTAAAGGTGACCTTAAAGTAAAGGTGACCTTAAAGCAACTCAAGATAACTGACTACTTTTTTATCTTTCAGCTCCTCCTTCAAAACAGCCATGGCTGCCGGCTCATAGGATACTACACAGTCCGCACCGCTTTTGCGGATATCCCTGACAGCCATATCCTTTATGGCCGCCAGAGCCTCACTGTCTGTTCCGAAACAGCTGTATTCCGGTCCTACAGGCCGCTGCCATATGGTCAGTTTATTGACCCGCCGATCCCCCTCCAGGAGGGGAATATATTCCGCGGACCTCTTTACCGGGACTTCCCTCTGGTTTTTAAACTGTTCGTTGAGCTTATCCCCGTTACAAAGATAACGAAGATTAAAACTTCCTCCATAGACATAGGCCGGCTGGTCTGCCTGCAGTTCTCCCAGAATATCCGGCAGATACATGACTTCAAAATCTCTTTCCAGTTCCAGCTTTCCGGCAAATATTGTCAGCATATAGCAGGCCTGGGCGGAAAGAACCAGAACCTTGCTGGCACCGGTATCCCTGATCATGGCAATCACCTGCTTCAGCTGCCTGTATCCTTCCCGGATCAGGCCGCAGGCAAAGTATTCAAACCCCAGAAATACAGGATCAGCCCGGTTGACAAAGCCCAGATCATGGTTCCTGCAGTAAGCGGCAAAGGCCTTTTCCCCGTCGGCAAAGCCTTGGGCAGTGGCATCATCCAGAAGGATTGCCATATCACCGGCAGAATCCAGGGGCAGGTCCCAGGCGGCAGCCTTATTGATATGGCCTCCGTTTTCCTCAAGCAGCTTTCGCAGCTGGCCGGGGCCTTCCGGCCGGTAACCCTTTTCCAAAAGCATGGCCCTGCTTAAAATCATGACATCCGTACAGTCCTCCGGATTCTCCCTGAAGTTCTGCCAGCGCTCTCCCTGCCTGGACAGGATACCGGAAAATACAATGTCCCCAATGTAGTCATTGGCAGGAAGGTCCCCTTTAAAGACTGCCCTGGCAAGCTGGAGCTTTCTGGAAGGATAATCATGCATTTTCCTGGATGCGAGGAACTCCGGACAAAAGCAGACTCCCTGATCCATATGGAGGACCTGATAATACGGCGGCTACATTTCCGGCCGCAAAGATACCTGGAACGGATGTCATCATCTCGTCGTTGACTATGGGACCCTTAGTGACAGGACTGATCTCAATCCCTGCCAGGTCTGAACCAGCCGCCATGGCTGGCTAAACTGTCCGGCCAGGGAGCCTGCAAAAAATGCTTTGTAACCACCCGGATGCAGTTCATAAAAGGAAACAAAGCATCCCTAAATGACAAAAAAAGACATCCCTGCTTTTGGTGGCAGAGATGCCTTTATGAAGTCATATTCCATATTTCAACGATTCTTATAATATCTCGATATCATTATTCTTCGCATATTCAAGATACTTTTTTGGTATTTTGTCATCAACGATAAAGGCCTCAAAAATCTCCAGGTCAAACATGTTGGCCATGGAAACCTTGTCAAACTTGGAATAGTCAGCCACCATATAACAGTGATTGCTGACAGAGGCCAGGGTCTTATTTGTTATTATTTCATCAAGAGAACTGTGGGTGACTCCTTTTTTCATGGACACTGCCAGAACACCCATAAAGGCCTTATCTATGTTGAACTGGCTGATAAACTCATTGGCACTGCTTCCGATGAAGGCACTGGAAATTGACCTGAGCTTGCCGCCCGGCATATAGACCGTCACATTAGGGAGGGTCCTGGCCTTGACAGCCACATTGATGGACAGGGTCAGCACATTAATATTAGTGATGCTCTCATCAATGTAATCCAGGATAAACTCCACTGTACTTCCGGAATTCAGGGCAATGGTCTCCCCGTCCCGGATCAGGGCGGCAGCCTTTTTTGCGATCATCCGCTTTTCTTCCACATGCTCGTGCTGTTTAGATACGATATTGAGCTCTTTAAAAGTCTCCTGACTGTTCTCTGCAATGTAAGCCCCGCCGTACATGAGGGAAACCCCCTGGTTTTGCGCCAGATACTTGAGATCCCTGCGGATGGTGGGCACTCCCACCTCATAATGCCTGGCCAGCTCTTCTGCCTTTACAGAACCTTCCCTGCGAAGGATAGCCATGATTTCTTTTCTTCGTTCAATAGGTAACATATCTAAACTTCTCCTGATCTAAATATCTCCTGATTATATGGTATTCTGATTCATACCTTTCCTGTTTCCTCTTAATTTCTAATTTAAATATCTATATGTCGTTATATATTGTATCTCAAATATCTATTTTCGTCAAACAGTAACAGGTATTTAAAGGTCCACATCCTGACTGGCACGCAGAAATCTCTCCTCTTGCGGACAGATCAGTCATTGAATGCTGCTGTCTAAAGGTCTACATCCTCACTGACACAGCAGCTGGCACCATACTTTTCACACCAGACCTCTATCTTTTCCCTCAGCTTCCTGTCTCTGCTATATTCCAGGAGAAAGCAGTCCACCTTCCTCTTCAGGACCTTGAGGATGAGACCGGTATAAAAGAGAGTATCCTCCGCCTCCTGCCTGCCAAACTTACCCCGGCCGTCATAGTCATCAATAAGGGAGAAAACCTCCTCCTGGGTATAGCCATCGATATAATCCATGAGCTTTTCTCCCCGGTCTATGGCATCATCCAGCCACTCAGACCCGCCGTTTATCATGACATAACCACCCAGGGCCCGGAATTTCAGAAAAAGCTCTGCTATGGCTGTGAACATCTTTTTGCTCTTGTACTCAGAGTAGACATCGATGTTGTCAAGCCACCAGCCATCAAAACCCATCTCCTGGATCTCCCTGGCCCGCCTGATAAGGAAATCCTGCCAGGGAGCCTGTCTAACATCTATATAGTACTCTTTGGGCCAGTCAGGAAGCCTTTTCAATTTATAACTGCTGTAATCCTTCCACCAGGGCCGCTCCTTTTCGATGGTCCCGACCGAGACATAACCCAGCACCTTATAACCCTTGGCCCGGACGGCCTGGATCTGGGCCGGACTGTAGTCCTCCGGCTCTAGAACCATGATGCCGCTGCCCTTGTCCAGTCTGGCCGGATTAATCCTTGTACTAAGATATACTTTATAATTCATAGACGCTGACTCCTTCTAATTATGGCCCGCTTAGAGAAAAACATTCTCCCTTTCCCTGGCCTGTAACCTTATCATGGTTGGTCTTCTTTTCCCCTTTCCATGTTCTTAGTATAGGCAATGCCGGGTCCCTGGTCAACTGCCGCCTGACCTCACTTTTTCCTCTTTTTTCAGGAAGACCAGGCCAGATATGGCAAAGCCCTGCCTGAAACCGAAGCACAAAAAAGGATAAGATCTCTCCTATCCTTCTAACGCACATATGGCCAGAACCTTGTCCAGCATTTCCATAATCCGGAAGCCTTCCCTGGCTGTTACCAGCTTTACCCCATGTTCCTTCAGGTACCGGTAAAAAGCGATGATGAACTCTTCCTCAATACTGAGCTCTCCCATGTAGGTCATCATCACTACATCAATCTCCCCCTTCTTAACATCATCAAGCAGGGAAAGAAATCTGGGCCGGTTCTTCACATTGTGGATATCGCTGCCGGTCAGCCGGGATTCGCTCCTGTCAAGATAAAAAACGAATTCGCATTGGTCCCCGAACAATTCCTGAGCCTTGATCTGGCAGGATTCCCTTCCTATGGATACCATCTGGTTTCCTGCCTGATTACAGCTGGGACATCCCCCGGGGGCATTCTGGAATTGATAAATCGCTATACGCATAATCTACCCCTCTCTTTAACATCATTTGATTCCTTAATCTAATTATATCAGTAAAAGAGAAAATGATTGGAACTATCAGACGAAAAAGGGGGGATAATCACACACTGGGATCTAATCCGGAATCTCCTCCACATTTACACTTCTTACCTCAAAAATATCATCGTCCCCCTGCAGATTCCCACCGGTCCATTTCCTGACCTCGAGGACAAAGGGAAAGCGGTCATACTCCAGGCAGAGGATCAGGTCTTTCACCGGAAATACATCCTGCCATCTGATATCAAAGAACCTGGCCACGGAAGGGTCATTGACCAGGGCAAGGATCTCCGGGCCCATATCCAGAGTCTGTCCGGTAAGCAGGCTCTTTATATAACGGCCGCAAAGTTCATCCTCAGGGGCCGGAGAAATCCCGGAATTACCCATACAGACCAGGGAAACCTGGTCCGGATCCCGGCTCCTGATGTAGGCCGCGATGGCGGAGGCGTTGACCAGACTGCCGGTCACCAGCTCCTCTGCTCCCGCCGCCCAGGCATGGACCAGGCCCTGGGTTCCGGCACTGGTGGTATGGATCACTGTCTTCCCACTAAGGTCAGCATTCTCCGTCTGGGAGGGAGAATTACCATAATCAAAGCCGGGCAGAATAACTCCGCCCCGCTCACCGGCCATAAGATAGTCCGGGTGGTCTCTTTTCAGATTCCAGGCTGTCTCTTCCCTGCCCACGGCATAAATCTTATCCACACCCCTGGAAAAAAGATAAGGTTCCAGGGAAAAGGCCCGGAAAACATCTATGACTACCGCAAGACCCCTTGCCTGACCGGCGCCTTCCAGCAGATGAAACATTTCAATATTCATAATATAGTCTCCTCGTAAAATAGTCAGAAAGCCCTGAATCTACAGCGGAACAGAGCTTTCTTTTTATGGAATCTATTATAATCTTTCAGTTAAGACTGTAAAGGAAATTTTCTAAAGAAGACCAGCCTGTCTGATTATTTTCCTACCAGTACCATAAGACTGCGGGACATCAGTTTTATGGATCCCCTGACCTCCCTCTCCTTGCCGGAAGTCTTATCCAAGTCCTGGTGGCTGCTGTCACCCGTATAGACCAGCTTATGCCAGGTCATGCCCTCCGGCAGCTTGGGAAGTTCCAGTTCATGGTCTTCCCAGTGACCGTTGACACCGCAGTAGATAAAATAATCCTGGTCAGTTCCAAAATCAGCTTCCGGCTCCGCATACATAAAACCGAAAACCAGGAAGGGCTCCCACATATTAAGCTCCCAGGCTTTCATACTATGGAAGGACAACTCCGGATAGCCGCTGCTGTTGGTATCGGTGTAGTAACCCTTTTTTCTGAGAACAGGATGGTTCCTTCGGAGCTTGATCATAATCCGGTAAAACTCATATACATCCCTATAGTGGGCCTTATTATCCCAGTTAAGCCATGAGATGGGGTTGTCCTGGCAATAAGCGTTATTGTTTCCATCCTGGGAATTCCTGAATTCATCCCCGGCCAGTAACATGGGAACACCACGGCTTAGCAGGAGAAGGGCCAGGGCATTTTTCACCCTTCTGTTCCGGAGACTCTCAACGGCAGGGTCCTTTGTGGGCCCTTCCACACCACTGTTCCAGCTGACATTATCATTAATCCCATCCCTGTTATCCTCACCGTTGGCATAATTATGCTTCTCATTATAGGATACCAGATCATTTAAAGTGAAACCGTCATGACAGGTCACAAAATTAATAGTGGTATGATTGCTATTGTTTTCATAGATATCCGGAGACCCCTGGATCCGTTTAAGGAGCTCAGGACCGGCGTCAGCATCACTGCGGATAAAATGTCTCAGACAGTCCCGGAAATGGCCATTCCACTCCGACCATTTGTCCGGAGCCGGAAAAGACCCCACCTGGTAGAGGCCGGCGGCATCCCAGGCTTCGGCAATCAACTTAGACAATATGTAATGACCTCCGATTTGTAGGTTCGTGGATTTACCTGTATACTATAAGTCGGAAAAAACAATGGTAACAGGGATTACCGCATACAAATGGAGGTCATCAAATGAATTATAGCACAGTCTACGTAGGAATGGATGTACACAAGGAAACTTTTTCTCTCTGCTGTTACACAAATGAGAAAGAACAAGCGGAATATCCTCAAAAAGTTGACGGGCATTACAGTAAAGTCATCAATTATATTGAGGCCATGCGTTTCCATTATGGAGACGATGCTCTGTTCATATGCGGTTATGAGGCTGGATGCCTCGGTTTTACTTTATACCATCAGCTGACGGCTCATAACGTGAAGTGCGTCATCCTTGCTCCGACCACCATGCTTCAGCACAAGGGCAGGAAAAAAGTGAAAACAGATAATCGTGATGCTGCGCTGATTGCCAGATGCCTGGCTCATCATGATTACTCACCGGTCCATATC
>ODAJ014734861.1_pt1 | contig 32329 bp, 31 predicted proteins | sample 1539241 | NCBI WGS metagenome assembly ODAJ01 (sample SAMN02144231, study PRJEB22623) | gut metagenome | biome: sheep rumen | host: Ovis aries | place: New Zealand
ATAGTTAGGCTTGTCCTCTATATCTTTCAGGTTGGCAAGATTTCCTGCGTATGTCAACTTGTCCAGGTTTATTATCTTATACTCTGGATATTTATTCACAAAAAGACGAACTACATGAGAGCCGATAAAGCCGGCACCTCCAGTGATAACAATATTTTTCATGTTTATTCTAAATTATCTTTACCATAACGTTTTACTTCATCAATAACCTTCAGAAGATATTGACCATACTGGTTTTTCAGCATCGGCTTTGCGAGCTCACGCATCTTCTCTTCATTAATCCAGCCTTTGCGATATGCTATACCTTCAAGACATGCAACCTTCAATCCCTGACGCTTCTCCAACACCTCAATGTATGTAGATGCCTCAGAAAGAGAATCATGAGTGCCTGTATCAAGCCAAGCAAAGCCCCTACCCAATGTCTGTACCTTCAACTCCTTATCTTTAAGGAACCACTGATTCACAGTTGTTATCTCATACTCTCCACGAGCAGATGGCTTTATCTTACTTGCAACATCAACGACCTTGTTTGGATAGAAATACAGACCTACAACGGCATAGTTGCTCTTTGGATGTTCTGGCTTTTCCTCTATAGAAAGGCAGTTTCCATCTTTGTCAAACTCTGCAACGCCATATCTCTCAGGGTCATTAACCCAATATCCGAAGACTGTAGCTTTCTTCTCCTCTTCTGCAGTACGAACAGCCTCCCTCAACATTGAAGAGAAACCATTGCCTTGGAAGATATTATCACCCAATACCAGACAAACAGAATCGTTACCTATAAAGTCTTTCCCTATAGTAAATGCTTGTGCAAGTCCGTCTGGAGACGGTTGTTCTGCATACTCAAAATGCACACCATAATCAGAGCCGTCCCCCAAAAGGCGTTTAAAGCCAGGCAAGTCAAATGGTGTAGAAATAATAAGAATTTCTCTAATACCAGCCAACATCAATACAGATATTGGATAATAAATCATAGGTTTGTCATAGATTGGCATTAACTGTTTCGAAATGCCCTTGGTGATGGGATAAAGGCGGGTACCAGATCCTCCCGCTAAAACGATTCCTTTCATAACTCTGTCAGTTTTTATAATTGTTGCATATCATATAATTTCTTATAGTAGCCATCCTTGGCAATCAACTCATCATGCTGACCACTTTCCACTATTTCTCCCTCGTAAAGCACATGAATGATGTCAGCATTCTTAATAGTGGAAAGCCGGTGGGCAATAGCAACCGTAGTACGCGTCTTCATAAGTCTGTCGAGAGCCTCCTGGACCAGATGTTCCGATTCTGTATCCAATGCAGATGTAGCTTCATCCAAAATCAGGATAGGAGGATTCTTCAATACGGCACGAGCAATAGACACACGCTGACGTTGCCCTCCTGACAAACGACCGCCACGGTCGCCTATCATTGTATTATAGCCATTCTCACTCTCCATAATAAAATCATGAGCATTGGCTATCTTTGCTGCTTCTATAACCTGCTCCATTGTGGCATTCTCAACACCGAATGTGATATTATTATAGAATGTGTCATTAAAGAGAATGGCTTCCTGATTTACATTGCCTATCAGCTGGCGCAAATCATGGATGCCGACTTCCTTGATATTCTTTCCATCTATATAAACGCCGCCATCTGAAACATCGTGATAGCGTGGGATGAGGTCAACCAACGTTGACTTACCTGAACCTGACTGTCCCACCAAAGCTACTGTCTTTCCCTTTGGAACCGTTAGATTGACATGCTTCAACACCTCACGACCTTCAATATAGTGGAACGAAACATCACGCAACTCAATCTTATCTTCAAAACTATTCAGTGGTTTTGGATTAGGTAATTCCTTGATTGGATTCTCTGCCTGAAGAATATAGTCAATACGGTCCATAGAAGCAAGACCCATTGGAATATAATATGTTGTACGTGTCAAGTCCTTAATAGGGTTGATGACACTATAAAGTATTACCATGTAGAAAATAAAAGTAGAGGCATCAATAAATCCTTTACCTTCCAGAATCAGCCATCCACCAAACAGCAATACAACAACGATTATTATAGTTCCCATTGTCTCAGAAACAGGGTGTGCTGCATTAAGGCGGCGCATCATGCTAATCATACCGCGACGGAATTCGTTATTAACGAAGACAAAACGCTTACTCATCTTATCCTCCGCTATGAAAGCCTTTACTATACGCAAACCGCCAAGCGTCTCTTCTATCTGAGCCATTATTTCACTAAGACCCGCCTGAACATCTGAAGACTGGCTCTTCAACTTCTTGCTGACGGCACCCATTACCCATGCTGCCGGTGGTGCGACACACAGTACGAACAACGTCAACTGCCAACTAACGGTAAACAGAGTGGTAAAACATACGATGATAGCTATAGGCTGACGAATCAGATTATCCATACCAGAGGTTATAGAACTCTCTACCACCTGAACATCGGTACTCATTCGAACAATTATATCACCCTTGCGTTCTGAACTGAAGAAGCTGAGCGGCAACTTCAATATCTTATTATACAGCTCTGTACGGATATCCCTTACAATACCAGTACTGAGCGGCACCATAATATTCATGGAAGCCCAATAGCCTGTACACTTTATTGCAGTCATGATTATTAGGATAATTCCCATTATACAAAGTGTAACAAACGCTCCGTGGGATGCTGTCATCTCCTGTACTAACGCATATCCGTTATTGACAATAATATCCTTATTAAGTGTACCCCAGGTCCAATCCTGATAATGATAGACGGTCTGGTCTATCTTGAACAAAATATTTAGAATAGGAATTAACACAACGAACGAGAACACATTCATCCACTGTGCAAATATGTTCAGCAATACCGCCCCTACAATATATAATTTGTAAGGGAGCATATACCTTGCCAGAACCTTAAAGAATTGCTTTAGCATTTTATAATCTTTTTATATTGGTGCCAAAATTACAAAAAAAACCTCGAATAACAAAATTATTCGAGTTTTTTTTATTCTTTCAACCATATCTCCAACTCTTTTAGCATCTGGTCATGGTATTTCCACGTATCCTTAAAGCCAAAGCCGTGACCACCAGAAGGATAAGCAAAGAATGCGGCTTTTTTCCCTGCTTTACGCAACGCCGAGTAGTATTCCAAGCCATTTGTCAAAGGAGGGACAGCCCTATCATCGCTTGCCAATATAATAATAGCCGGAGGTGTCAAGCTATCCACCGCCTCATGACTGCTCCATTCCTTTACCAAATCGCTGTCAGCACGAGAATCTCCGAGGAAGCCGACACAAGAACCCTTATGCGTCACACGTTCGTCCATACTTATTACAGGATAGAACAACACTGAGAACTTAGGACGCAATTCGGCTGGCGCATGTGTGCTTACCGCAGAAGCCAAGTGACCACCGGCAGAGAAGCCTTGTATGCCAATATCATTCGAATTAACATGCCATTTTTCCGCATTTTCCTTAAAGGTCTTTATTGCCTCATAGACATCAGACAGTGGAACATTCCTGTCACCTTTAGGCATTCTATATTTCAAAACAGCATATGCAATACCCAAATCGTTATAAAATGCAGCCCAGTTATGACCTTCATTATCCATAGACAGATGGCTATATCCCCCTCCTGGACAATCAACTACAGCACGTCCTGTTGCCTTATCAGCACTCGGAAGATATACAGTCATTTCTGCTCCAGTTGAAAGCTTTATCAATTGTCCCTCTGCAGACACCATTACCGGGGCTAATATTGCCAATAAAAGGAAAAGTGACTTCTTCATTAGTTATAACGTAGTATCTGACCAGGACGAACCTTTACATTCTTGGAAATATGGTTCATCTTACAAATTTGATCCACAGTAGTATTACGTTTTCTGGCAATGCTGCTGAGAGTCTCACCAGCTACGACCTTATGATAATGAGTAACCGTCTGTGCATTTTCGCTTCCACTTCCTGAAGTACGAGCATTCCGTGACATTGATGCAAGTTCTCTGCGGAAATTAGCTTTTCTGAACATATATGAATCGGCAACTACATCTTGATTTATGAAATCAAAGAAAGTCGTTGGATTTATAGCCATTCCACAAAGACGGGTCTCAAAATGCAGATGTGAACCTGTCGAACGACCTGTATTACCGCCTAATCCAATTGGTTGACCAGCCTTGACATTCTGATTTTCCTCAACCAACCATGCTGACATATGACCATAGATAGTCTCAAGACCGTTATTATGGCGAATTACGACATACTTACCATAACCGGCAGCCTCATATCGTACAATTCTTACCTTTCCTGAGAATGCAGCACGAATAGTGTCACCTATATACACCTTTATGTCTATGCCTTTATGCATTCTTCCCCATCTTGCACCATAATTACTGGTTACAACACGACTTTCGCATGGCATATGAAAACCTCGAAGATTAATTCTGAAAGAATCCGGCAATACTGATTCACGATGCGCATATTTATTGCTCCACTCCGGATATAGCATTGATGACGGAGCCTCAGCCTCCTCACGTTCTATTACAGACCTAAGTGCCAGCGTATCAAGTTTCTTCATATGCTTGTCAAGAGGAGCCTGCATAGCTATCAAGTCCTGAGCAAATGATGATGTCGCGACAAAAGATAATACAATAGAGATTAATACAATATACAAGTTTCTGAACTTCATGATTTTAGTTTCTCTCTCGTTATGTTTTGTGCCAATATCGGCGGGGTAGATACAAATTCGGTTGCAAAAGTACGAAAAAAAAATGGAACGGCATGAGTTTTTAAGATTTCTTAACCTTCAACATTTCATCCACCTTCTTTACTTGTGATGCAAAAACCTTATCTTTTTCTATCATCATACGTACCTTATTAATACTATGCAGTACCGTACTATGGTCTCTCCCGCCTATCAATTTACCAATTCTGGCAGCAGGAATGTTTGTGTATTTATCAGCCAAGTACATTACAATCTGACGTGGAATAACAAGTTCCTTCTTTCGTGATGCACCCTTGACCGCATTCGGAGTAACATCATAAAATCTGCAAACAGTCTCAAGAACATCATCAACTGTAAGAGGCATATTATCTATTTTGACAGCTCGTTGCACGACACGCTCAACAAGCTTCATGTCTATACTGGAGTTATAGACAACGCTATAAGCCATTAAAGAGTTTATAATGCCTTCTAATTCACGGATAGAATTATTTGCTGTCTGCGCAATAAAAACGACGACATCTTCAGGAATTTTCACTCCATCACGTGCCATTTTGTTATGCAATATATCCACGCACAACTGAACATTTGGCTGTTCCATTTCAGCCATCATGCCACTCTTGAAACGGGACAAGAGACGTTTGTTCATACCTTCCAGTTCCACAGGAGCCCTGTCACTAACAAGTATTATGCGTTTGCCATTAAGTGTCAAGTGATTAAATATATGGAAAAAGGCATTCTGCGTTTTAGTAGCTGTCATCCATTCCTGCACATCATCCACAATAAGCATATCAATGGTTTGGTAAAAGGATATAAAATCATTGAATTGCCCATTTAAGTTTGCCTGTGTAAATTGCTGCTGAAACATCTGTGCACTGACATACAACACACGTTTATCCGGATACAGTTCCTTACAACGGTTTCCTATTGCATTTACGAGATGCGTCTTACCACACCCGGAGGGTCCATAGACAAAAAGGGGATTGAACTGCGTTCCAGCCGGATGTTCCGCGATTCTCAAGCCGATTGAACGTGACAGCCTGTTGCTATCTCCTTCCACGAAAGTACGGAAGGTCTGTCCTCTATTAAGATTTGACTCTATATCAGGCTTCGGTGCAGCAGGTTCCACAAATGCCAAACTGCCCTTTTGGTCCTTCATTACAATATGCCAATTGAGGCGTATCATACCAAAGGTATATTGTATGGCTTTTCGGAAGAGCTCATACAATCGGTCATCGTTCTCTATGGTTTCAGATATATATTGACTCGGAATACGTAAAACAAGAGTATTCGAGGCTATTTCGAAAGTCTCGAATTCTACATGAGAAAACAAACGGGCATACTCCTCGTTTTCCAGATTCTCACGAAAGTATTTTTGGCACGAAGTCCAAAGGTCCCTCTTGTTTTTTGTCATTTCTTTTCTTTTCTGCCAAATATAGAGAAATGAACATATCTCATTGGGTGAGCTTTGAGGTCTATCACAAGTGAATCAACATGAGACAATGTTGAAGACAGATGGTTATATGCTGATGGGTCATGCAAGAGGCAGCCTATCGTTCCCTCCGTGCTATTTAATGCCGCAGTCATGCTCTCTACATTATATAATGTCTTGTCTATCTTCGCCATCATGCCGTCAATATCTATCTCACTTAGGTTTTTGCTAAGTTTCTCGGTATTGGCAAGAGTATTGTCTGCATGTTTAATAAGGTTTGGCGCACCTTGATGAAGTTCCTTTAACAGACCGTTTATTTCAAATGTAGCCTCCTTTAAGTTTGCAGACATTCCGTCCATATTGGTCAGCATACTGACAAGGGCAGGATTGGCGAGCAGCACGTTAAGATTTGTCATGATGCTGTCCACCTTTGGTATAATTGCCTGTACGCTTGGCATCATCTCTGCCACCTGTGACATTGCGCTTTTATCATTGACACCTTCTATGACATCACCTGGTTTCAGGCGCTGTGCCCCTTGCTTACCAAGCAACAAACTGACCTTTATGTTTCCCATCAAGTCTGTCTCTATCTTTGCCCTTGTACCATATGGGATGTATAGACGCGGGTCTATATCACATTCCACCTCAATGGGACCTTGTTTTTCAAAGTCGAATAAAATATCTGTCACAGTACCGACCTTGTACCCGTTTGCATAAATAGCAGTATTTCGCGTAAGGCCCTTTAGGTCTACAAACGTCATTTTGTACTCTACACTGCTACTAAACAAGGACATCCCCTTTAGGAAATTAAGTCCGAAGAATAACAACACGATGGCAACAACAGCAGTCAATGCTATCTTCACCTCTTTGGAAAATACCTTTTTCATTTTACTCTTTGTCCATCCCTAAACTTTACTACAAAGCATCCCGGGAAAATTTTATTTAATTCAACACGAAATCTATTAGCTTCACTCATAGTTTCAAAAGAGCCGGCAGTATATTTTACCATTCCGCCCTCTTTATAATACTCAAGGTCCTTGCGTCCTTTCAGGCGATAATCATCTTGTTTAAGGACTCTCTCTGCAACTAACACCTGAACTTTGTACACGATGGGAGATGGCTGTACAGGTTGTGGTGTCGGAATTTTATTATCTGCTACTTTTTCATTAACAGGAGCCTCTACAACCTCTCTTCTGCTCTCCTCCACCTTTCTTTCTTCCTCTTTTTGCAGTTCCTGCGGCTTCTCCATTATGATGGAAGTTCTGGAGTTACTGTTATTGTTTTTATATTGTGCAAATGCATTGTATATGCCTCTTGCCAGTTTGTCAATTCCGATAGTACTGTTGAGAAACCTCTCTTCATCAGGAGTAGAAATAAAACCCAATTCTATCAGGCAACTGGGCATAGAGGTTGCCCTGAGCACCAGGAAGCCTGCTTGTTTGACACCTTTATTTATACGGCCTGCCATTGAGCATGCACTACTTTGTACATATTTTGCCAGTTCCACGCTCTTCTGCATATTATTATCCTGCAAAAACTCGAAGATAATATAGCTTTCTGCAGAATTAGGATTAAAGCCCTGATATGTCTCTCTATAGCCTTTCTCCTGAAGGATAACCTGGTTTTCTCTTTTTGCGACCTCAAGATTTTCTGCTGCCCTATGCATTCCCAATGTATAGGTTTCCATACCTCTCGATATGCGACCGCTGGGCAGAGAGTTTGTATGGATGCTGATGAACAAGTCAGCCTTTGCCCTGTTTGCTATTTCTGCACGACCATTCAGCGTGACGAACACATCGCTTGTTCTTGTATAAATCACCCTTACATCAGGGCAGTTACGCTCTACGTATTTTCCAAATGCCAGTGCCACATTGAGGTTGATATCCTTCTCCTTCGAGAATGCCCCTATGGCTCCGGCATCATGCCCGCCATGTCCCGCATCAATAACAAGAGTGAACGACTTGGCAACCATGTTTGCCGAAACAGCCAACATGAAACAGATTAACAATATAGTATATCTCAATCTAAACATAGACACATGGAAAAACCTTGCAAAGATAAGCTATTTTTTTCACTTATCCACAGGGCAACGAATATTTTAAGGTTTATTAAGAAACAGAAAATAAAACTCTGGAAAGACTAATACTTAATATTGAAAAAAAGACTACCTTTGCGCGAAGATTTTAAATTTGAACAATTATGACAAACCAAAAAGGAAACCAACTCCAACTTGACTTAACACCCGAAACAGCACGCGGTGTATATAGCAACTTTGCAATTATCTCACATTCTCGTACAGAATTTGTCATGGACCTTGCATCCTCTCTTCCAGGAATAGACAAAGCACAGGTTGTAAGCCGTGTAATATTGGCACCAGAGCATGCGAAGCGTCTCTTATTGGCATTGCAAGATAATGTTATGCGCTACGAGAAAGACTTCGGTCCTATATCCCTTGAGACAACGAGCAAGAACAATGCTCCAGTACCACCAAGAACAGCCAATCCTTTTGGAGAAGCATAAAGAAGCATAGAATATGAGATTCGCTTTCAAGATGTTCCTCAAGCCAGGTTGTGAGGAGGAATACCAGAAACGCCATGCTGCCATCTGGCCTGAATTGGTAAAGATGATAAAGGACAGCGGTGTCAGCAATTATTCCATTTACTGGGATAAAGACACCAATATTCTCTTTGGCTACCAAGAGTGTGGGGGCGATGGCAACACCCAGGACACTTCCAACGGTATCGACCCCATTACCCAGAAATGGTGGGACATGATGGCAGACATCATGGAGGTAAATCCAAAAGACAACTCCCCTATCACTATTCCAATCAAAGAAGTTTTTCATTTGGACTAACTACTCCCCTTGGGCACCATTTATCTCGATAACCTAAGGTTTCACGCTTTTCATGGAGTACAGAAGCAGGAACGCAATGTTGGCAATGATTACATTGTCAACGTTTCTGTTCAATATCCTTTTGAGGAAGCTTGCAATTCCGACGACGTTAATGACACGTTAAACTACGCCATCCTGGCTGACATTGTAAAAAGGGAGATGCTGATTCCCAGCAACCTTCTTGAACATGTTGCCCAGCGTATCGGTAACAGCATTTTTGCACACTTTCCTCAGACAGAAAGCGCTACCATAGATATCAAGAAAGTAGCCCCACCTTTTTCAGCCGATTGTGACGGAGCGGGAATAAGAATCACAATGCAATCTCCCCTTTAACTCCCCTTTAACTCCTTTTTTAACACCCCTTTTAACTCCCAAAATAATATGCAGCAACACAAGCTAAACATCGTATTATGCGGCACTGGTACCGTCGGTGGTACCCTGCTACAACAGATAGCTAAGCAACAGCAGACTTTGTTCCGCGAAAGAGACATCCTCCTGAATGTAGTGGGAATAGTAGATATCTTTAATATCATGACCAACCCACGCGGAATAGATTTGGAAAAACTAAGTTTGAAAGAGGACGACCTGAGTGCTTTCCGCAGCATTTTCTCACAGAATCCGAAGTCAAGTCTCCAGATTATTCATGACGAAGTATTGGCTTTACGTGAACAGGTTATCCATCCTCTTGTCTTTGTTGACTGCACGGCAAGCTACGAGATAGCTGCTTTATATCAGGAATTCATCGAGCACAACATCTCCGTTGTCTGTGCCAACAAAGTTGCTGCCAGCGGTGACTTAGAGAGTTTCCGCAAGCTGAAGACGACCGCCGTCAACAATGGCGTGATGTATAAATACGAAACCAACGTCGGTGCAGGTCTTCCCCTGATAAGAACAATAGACCATCTCGTTTCCTCTGGCGATAAAATTACCAAGATTGAGGCTGTTCTTTCCGGCACCCTGAACTATATCTTCACACACCTGAGCGAAACTTGCACATTCTCCCAGGCAGTATTAAAGGCAAAAGAGGCACGTTTCTCCGAGCCCGACCCACGCATAGACCTCTCTGGAATCGATGTGATACGCAAGCTCGTCATCCTGGCTCGCGAAAGCGGATATGATGTCAGTCAGGACGATGTTGAGAAGCATCTCTTTGTCCCTAACGAATATTTTGAAGGAACTCTGGATGACTTCTGGAAGAAGCTTCCACAACTCGATGACCACTTCGAACAGCTCCGCAAAGAGGTTAAGAAAAATAATCAGCATTTGCGCTTTGTAGCAAAACTGGACAACGGCAAATGTTCTGTAAGTCTCGACAAGGTAGATTCCAAGCATCCTGCTTTCCACCTTGAAGGCTCCAACAACATCATCCTTATCCATACAGAGCGCTACAACCCCCACCCTATGATTATTCAGGGCTATGGTGCCGGAGCAGGCGTAACAGCAGCAGGCGTATTCTCTGACATATTGTACGTAGCTGGAGTGTAATCCAACCAAGCGATGACAGTTGACAGTTGACAACACCCCCTATTTATTCTGAGAAATTTAGGTCACTATTTATATATAATAATTATTATATATAAATAGTGGCTCTGCAAATTACCCTACCCTTACAAAAATAAATTACCCCACTGTAATCGGTGTAATCGTCATCGATGCCAGTTATGTGATGAGTGGTAAAAATCTGCTCCGAAGTGAAAAATTATTTTCATCGGGAAGAAAAAAAATTTCCCTCGGGAGGGAACAAAAAAAGCCCCCTTTTCCGAATCAACCCTCAGCCATCACACTTCAGCCATCAAACCCACCGATTACGATTACAGCGATTACACCCACCCTAATTTATCATATTAAAGATTAAAAATTAAATTCGGATTTGCAGTCCTCAGACCTTGAACCTTTGACGAAAATCTTGTCCGCTAAAGAAAAGCCCACTCCGAAGAGTGAGCTGGATGGGAATGATGCAATTTCAAGCAAATCTATTGATTGTTTGATTTAAGATGAGCAATAAAGAATGATGTTGCCAAGCACAATTTCATGTTTCTCCAAACATCATACATCTAATGTACCCGTCCCTATGTCTCTTGGCTATCATTATTTAGTATTTTTCCCGTCACTTCTAAAAGTCTCAACTCATAGCTATAAAGTATATCCATTGTTTTATTTCCCAGTTCCTTTTGGCATTTCGCTAACCTCTTTAAAGCATTGTATCGTTGATATGTAAAGTCAGAGTCGGTTATTTCCAGCATTCTATATAATAGCAAAGCTTTTTCCAAAAGAGGCAACGCCTTGGCGTACTCTTTTTGCTTCATGTAGCATAATGCCAGATTATCCATCGGACAAGCATAATAATCAAGTTCTATAGGAATAAAACAATCTGTTTCTCCTGTTTGGAGTTCTATAAAAGTCTTCTCGCCAAGTTCCACTAGTTTCTTATAGATATCCATCTCTTCATCGAGATTCTTGCAATTATGCAATAATTCTACGATTTCCCAGTAGCCAAGGCCCTTGAATTTATCTTCCATAATAATGAAGAAACACAAATCTCATCGTTTATTTATCGTATTGAGCTAACTATTTCAAATTTGAAAGACGCTTTTCTAACTCTTTGATTTTAAATTTTCGTTGTATCATATTTTACCAAGTTTTGTTAGATGGTCTCTAGTTTCATTTGCCATATCCTCAATCATATCATTTTGAATTTGGCTTAATTGAACGGTATGTATGACGAGTTTCTGTTTATCTTTACTATGATGAGTATAAAACCAAAAACCTGTGGGATACTTTTTCTTGTGCTCGCCTATTGGGCTCCCATCACTATTTGGCTCATTATCAAATTCAACACCAAAAGTTTGGTTAATCTGGTACCCGTTCTTTTTGTCGTTATTAATATAATTAGAACAGGCTAGAATTACCACAGGAAATGACTTAATAAAACGTGAATCTTTGAAAAATTGCAAGCGTTTATTTATACCATCCTTTATTTCTTTTGTAAGATAAGAATGCTTGCTTGGGATATTGTTCATTTCAGTTGTAAAAGCAAGCTTTTCAAAATCCCATTTGTTAGGTTCTTCTGACTTACGTTGGTATATTTCATCAATTAACTTTTGATAATAACACCAAGTCTTGTTTTGGGAATTAATGTCTCTTGGTGCATCTCGATTTACTTTATCCCTGCATAGCCTAATTTTATCACGAATAAGAGCCTCACTTGTATCCGTTGACTCTTTACCGATAATCAAAATATCAGCATTGGGATTTCCTTGACCGCAAAAGGTTAGTGGTTCTTTCTCGCATTCATTAATAAACTCTTCAAATAATTCTTCTCTATCCATAATCATTAGTATTTAGCACATTCGCTTGCAAATATAGTTAATATTTTGGATATAACAAATCATTTTTCAAAACATAAGTACCGCATCAGTAATGTAGCAGTTATCTGTATCTACAGAATTAAGCTTTTCCTCTATTGCCCGATTTCCTCTGAGAAGAAAAATACAGATGCTGGTATCAAGCAAATAGCCTTTCATAACTTGATATCTATTGTGTTGGTTGTGCGTGCATCACGTATCTCTTTGATTATCTCTTCTGCAGAACGATTGTCCTTCCATGTACCACAAAAACGGCTAGCCCATCCTTTGCGCGACTTGTGTTTTTCAGTACTCGGAGAAACCATAGAACTGCTGAGCAATGAGATGAGTTCTAATTTGACATCATTGCTCAAGCCCTTAAGTTCAGACCAATATCTTGCACTGATAGGTGAATTAGGAGTAATAATATTAGTATCCATTCCTATATTTATTTAGATTTCATGCTGCAAAGGTACGATTAAGTTATGAGAAATGAAAATAAAAAGACATTTTTTTATTTTATTTCCATAACGGAGTACCTTAGACCGACAGGTCAAAATTACAACTATTTTTCAAACCTGCAAAGAAAACTGAAATATTTTTCAAGAAAGATAACAAAATCAATCGGCTTTAATAGGTTAACAGCGAATCCAAGTATCCCAAGGGAGGAAGAAAAGTGGGGGGATTAAAATAGCATTTTTTTGTAAGGAATTTTTCATTTTTACCTACATGCCTACACCCTTATGGCGTAAGATATTGATAATAAATAAGTAATGAGATTTTTAACCTACACCAAGCATACACCCTGCCTACACCCTGCCTACACCAAGCACAGTCAAAATTTTTGATAGGAATGTAGCAAATCTTCGATTGTAGCATATCAAAACCTACATCCCAGTGGAGTTCAATAATTCTCGAGAGAATTTGTCAACTCCATAGTAGGGTAATTTTTGCTGCATAGTTATGTAGGCACAAAATTCTCGAGAGAATTTAAATGCTGCTATTCGGAAGAAATCTTGTTACTTCACTATTGCTTTTTTGTTCCCTCCCTATATAGCATAAAATAGATGCTTCTGTGTATATGTTTTCGTGCTATTTTAGTACAATTCCCACAAAAAGGTGTAGGCTTGGTGTAGGTTTGGTGTATGCTTAGTGTAGGCTCGGTGCAGGCAAATTATAGTGTAAAACACTGAAAACAAGACATTTGTACTGATTGGTGTAGGCATGTATGTAAAATTGTTATTCTATCAGAACTACTTGTTTCATAAACATTGGGAAGGAGATTTCTTTTTCTACAGCGTAATTGTACAAAAAATGCAAAATCCTGCATATTTTTGCATTTTTATTTGGTTGTTTGCATAAAAATGCCTACCTTTGCAAACCGAAACGATAAAATATCGTAAGCATCTAAAAGCAACTTTAAGATGCAAATCTCCTTGCCGGAGATTTATTCCGTTTGCGAAGTTGCTATCGCTCGACAAAGTTCAAATACATTTGACTTCTGTTCTCGCTTAACCGCAACATTGCACATTGAAACTTGCAAATTTCGATATATATGCAAAGGACATATAATAAAAACGACAGGCTGGCGGCATTAAGGCTGTTGCTGACTCAGAACGAGATGAGCTCTCAGGACGAGGTGATACAGGCTCTTGCCCGCCAAGGCATAAATGTCACCCAAAGCACGTTGTCACGCGACTTCAAGCGACTGAAAGTTGCAAAGGCGGCAAACGGCGAGGGCAACTACTATTATGCCATACCTCACGAGACTGCATACAAAAGGCAACATAATCCCCTTCGAAGCACTCAAGGTATAGTTTCTGAGGTTACGCAGAATATCCAGAACGCATATCAGGGCATCTCTTTCTCAGGCAACATGGCAGTGATACACACTCGCCCGGGATTTGCAAACGGCATAGCGAGCAACATAGATTCCGCCAACCTGAAAGACATCCTCGGGACTATAGCCGGCGACGATACTATCTTCCTTGTCATAAGAGACGGGGCAAGCCATATAGACGTAATAGACCAACTGAGCGCGGTAATTCCGGACTTATGATTTAAAAACGGAGTGAGAAGGGAGTAAGAAGGGAGTGAAAAGGGAGTGAAAATTATGCATTATGAACTAAAAATAGATATGGATAAAGAAAACAAACATAACATTCGCATATTGGTTGCTGACGCATCCCATGAGAAATATGTAGATGAGATTCTCGACACAATCCGCGAGGCTGCCAAGAAGCGTGGCACCGGCATTGCAGAACGCACCCATGAATATGTAGCCACAAAGATGAAGGAAGGGAAAGCCGTTATCGCCCTCGACGAGAACGACCGCTTCGTAGGCTTCTCATACATAGAGACATGGGGCAACAAGCAGTATGTCACGACATCAGGGCTTATAGTACATCCCGACTATCAGGGACTGGGAGTTGCGAAACACATCAAGGACTACACCTTCACACTTGCAAGAGTGCGATGGCCGGAGGCAAAGATATTCTCATTGACATCTGGCGATGCCGTCATGAAGATGAATACTGCGCTTGGATATGTTCCAGTAAGTTTTAACCAGCTAACGGACGACGACGCTTTCTGGAGAGGATGCAGAGGATGCATAAATCATGACATCCTTGTTGCAAAGAACAGGAAATTCTGCATCTGCACAGGTATGCTATATGACCCCAAGCAGCATACAGGCGAGCCAACGCCTGCCTGCGTCTTTCAGGATGTTATGAAGACACTGGCGAAGAGAGGAATTGAGTTTTAAACATTGAATAACTATTGAATAATAATATAAAAAGACATAGAAAATGAAAAAAGTAGTAGTAGCTTTCAGCGGAGGTCTTGATACCTCTTACACAGTAATGAAATTGGCACAGGACGGTTATGAGGTATATGCAGCTTGCGCCAACACTGGTGGTTTCTCAGCAGAACAACTGAAGACAAACGAAGAAAATGCCTACAAGTTAGGTGCAAAGAAATATGTTACCCTTGACGTGACACAGGAATATTATGAGAAGTCTCTGAAATATATGGTATATGGCAATGTGTTGCGTAACAACTGCTACCCTATCTCCGTCAGCTCAGAGCGTATATTCCAGGCTATCGCCATAGCTCGCTATGCCAACGAGATTGGTGCTGATGCTATCGCTCACGGTTCTACAGGAGCAGGCAACGACCAGATACGTTTCGACATGACATTCCTCGTTATGGCTCCAGGCGTAGAGATTATCACACTCACACGTGACGGCAACCTCTCACGCCAGGAAGAAATCGACTACCTTAACGCACACGGTTTCCATGCTGACTTCACAAAGCTGAAGTATTCATATAATGTAGGTATCTGGGGAACCTCTATCTGTGGCGGCGAGATTCTCGACTCTAAGCTGGGACTCCCTGAAAGTGCATACCTGAAGCACCCTACGAAAGAAGGTCCAGAAACTCTGAAGCTCGGCTTTGAAAAAGGAGAATTATGCAGCGTTAACGGCGTAAAGTATGACGACAAGATTAAAGCCATCCAGGCAGTTGAGGAAATAGGTGCAGCATACGGCATCGGTCGTGACTGCCACGTTGGCGACACCATCATCGGCATCAAGGGTCGTGTAGGTTTTGAGGCTGCTGCCCCAATGCTTATCATCGGCGCCCACAGATTCCTTGAGAAATATACCTTGAGCAAGTGGCAGCAATACTGGAAAGACCAGGTAAGCAACTGGTATGGCATGTTCCTGCATGAGAGCCAGTACTTGGAGCCTGTAATGCCAGACATCGAGGCAATGCTGACATCATCACAGCGCAACGTAACCGGCGAGGTGACACTGGAGCTGCATCCTCTGTGCTTCCAGACAGTTGGTGTAGATTCTCCTAACGACCTCGTCAAGAACAAGCTGGGAGAATACGGTGAAACAGCAAAGGCATGGTCTTCTGAAGATGCCAAAGGCTTCATAAAGGTTTCTTCTACAGCGCTGAGAGCATATTATCTGGCACACCCAAACGAGAGAAGATAAAAAGAATATGGACAAAAAGCCTCTAACGCTATCAGACAATCGCCTGTTGGGCGGTGTCTGTGCAGGAATAGCAGAGTATTTTAACCTCGACCCTACAATGGTCAGAATAGCTTATGCTATACTGACAATAATTTGTGCGGGATTTCCTGGTATTATACTCTACCCTATTCTCTATTGGATTATACCTTCTAAAAACAAACAACAATGGTAAAAGTAGGCATACTTGGTGCTGCCGGATATACCGGCAGCGAGTTGATAAGGCTATTAATTAACCATCCTGACGTACAAATTGTCTTTGCTAACAGCGAATCAAATGCTGGAAACAAAGTCTGTGATATCCACGAAGGACTAATTGGCGAAACAGAACTGGAGTTTACATCAGAGATGCCTTTCGAGGATGTTGATGTCGTATTCTTCTGCTTTGGTCACGGAAAGTCTGAAGCCTTCCTAAAGGAACACACTATCCCCGCCAATGTGAAGATTATAGACCTTGCACAGGACTTCCGCATCGTGGCACCGACACACGACTATGTCTATGGATTGCCAGAGACACATCGTGACGCTATAAGCCGTTGCCAACATCTTGCCAACCCAGGCTGCTTCGCTACATGCATACAGTTGGGATTGCTGCCTTTGGCAAAAGCAGGCTTGCTGACTCACGACATAGCAGTAAATGCCGTAACGGGTTCTACAGGAGCAGGACAAAAGCCTGCGGCAACGACCCACTTCTCTTGGCGCGACAACAACTTCTCCGTGTATAAACTGTTTACACACCAGCATCTGCACGAGATATGCCAAACCCTGAACGAGTTGAAGCCTGCCGATGCTCCACATGTCATAGACACATTGGAGGAGGGCTATGACGCAACAGGCATAACCGTTGACTTCATACCTTATCGCGGTGATTTCCCACGAGGCATTTTCTGTACCGAAATGGTAACACTGGACAAGCCTCATGATGCAGCAGAGTTGGTGGCACTATATAAAGACTTCTATGCCGATGCCACCATGACACACTATAGCGACAAGGCACTGGACATGAAGCAGGTGGTAAACACCAGCAAGGCTCTCGTACACATTGACGTCTTTGGACGCAAGGTCGTCGTAACATCCATTATCGACAATCTCCTCAAGGGAGCAGTGGGACAAGCCGTGCAGAATATGAACATCATGTTCGGACTCGACGAAACTGCAGGATTGAAGCTCAAGGCAAGCGCCTTCTAAATTGAAAATTGATAATTGATAATTGAAAATAAAAAATGAAACTATTCGATGTATATCCCCTTTTCGACGTAAATATTGTCAAGGGACAAGGCTGTAAGGTTTGGGACGATAAAGGTCAGGAATATTTAGACCTCTATGGCGGACATGCCGTTATCAGCATAGGTCATTGCCACCCTCATTATGTGGAGATGATGACCAAGCAACTCAATACTTTGGGATTTTATTCCAACTCTGTACAGAACAAGCTACAGGTACAGCTGGCAGAACGCCTCGGCAAGATTAGCGGTTATGACGACTACCAGCTTTTCCTTATCAATTCCGGTGCCGAAGCTAACGAGAATGCCCTGAAGCTGGCATCCTTCACAAATGGTCGCAAGCGTGTCCTGTCTGTCCAGAAAGCATTCCACGGACGTACTTCCCTCGCTGTCGAGGTAACTAACAATCCGAAGATTGTAGCTCCTATCAACGACAACGGACATGTTACGTTCCTGCCCATGAACGACCTTCCTGCTTGGGAGGCAGAATTGGCAAAGGGCGATGTTTGCGCCGTTATCTTGGAATGTATTCAAGGTGTCGGCGGCATACAGATGGCTACCGCTGAATTTGCCCAGGGGCTGGAAAAGGCTTGTAAGGCAAACGGCACCGTTCTCATTTGCGACGAGATACAATGCGGCTACGGAAGAAGCGGAAAATTCTTCGCACACCAGTGGCTTGGCATCCGTCCTGACATGATTACCGTTGCAAAAGGCATCGGTAACGGTTTCCCTATGAGCGGTGTGCTTATTTCTCCAGAGTTCAAGCCTGTCTATGGTATGCTCGGAACAACCTTTGGCGGTAACCATCTTGCATGTACGGCTGCTTTGGCTGTGCTGGATGTCATGGAAGAAGAAAATCTCATTGAGAACACTCACGAAGTAGGTGAATATCTCATGGCAGAACTGAAGAAGCTGCAGGCATCTCCGGAAGGTTCACATATCACAGATGTAAGAGGTCGCGGTCTCATGATTGGCGTAGAATTCGACAAGCCCCATGCAGAGGTTCGGAAGCCTTTGGTATATGACCAGCATTGCTTCACAGGTTGTGCAGGAACCAATCTGCTGCGTCTGCTGCCACCTCTCTGCCTCACAAAGGCTGATGTAGATACATTCATCTCACGCCTGAAGAAAGTAATTTAAGTATCTATTTAACAGAATTGTCAACAAATGAAAGCAAACATACATAACATTCGTGTTGCCGTAATAGGTTGTGGAAACATGGGAGGGGCCCTCATTCATGGATGGGCAAAGTCCAAGGAGGTAGCCCTCACCATTGCTGACAAGAACGAGGCACTTTTGGAGTCTTTCAAAAGCAAGTATCCATCCATCACCACTACCACTGACAATGTGGCTGCCGTAAATGATGCCAACATCGTTGTGGTTGTTGTAAAACCCTGGTTGATGCCAACAGTGCTTGATGAGATAAAGCCAGTCCTCAATATGCAGGAACAGATTATCGTTTCCGATGCCGCCAACTTTACTACCGACAAGGTAGAGGAGAAACTGGGTGCCGGTAACATCTGCTATGTCATCCCTAATATCGCTGCCGAATTCGGTGCCAGTATGTCATTTATTGCCAAAGGCAAGGACACCTCGGAGGAGGCTTTTGCAAAGGTAGAGGCTCTGTATTCTCTCTGTGGCGACACTCTCGTCGTAGCAGAAAATCTTGTCGGCCCCGGTATGATGATGGCTTCTTGCGGCATCGCTTATGTCATGCGCTATATCCGCGCCCAGATGGAGGGCGGTTGCGAAATGGGATTCTATCCTAATCAGGCTAAACAGATAGCATTGCAGACGATGCAGGGCGCAGTGTCTCTATTGAAGGAAACAGGCTGGCATCCGGAAGAGGCTATTGACAAGGTTACAACCCCTGGAGGAGTAACTATCAAGGGACTCAACGAATTAGATCATAGCGGCTTCAATTCTGCTGTCATACGCAGCCTGAAAGCCGGACTAAAATAAAAAATACTGAATTCATACAAGATGTCTCGTATAGTAGTAAAAGTGGGCTCTAATGTGCTCACTACCACAAAAGGCAAACTAAATATCACAAGGCTCTCGGCTCTCGTTGACCAGATAGCATGGCTCAAGCAAAACCATTATGAGGTGATACTTGTCAGCTCTGGTGCAGTGGCATGCGGACGGCAGGAACTGAAGGTGGACCATGAACTGGATTCTGCAGAACAGCGCCAACTGTTCTCTGCTATGGGTCAGGTGAAGCTCATAAACCTTTACTATGACCTTTTCCGTGAATACAACATCCATATCGGACAGGTGCTGACGATGAAGGAGAATTTCGAGGCAGGAGAACAGTATAAGAACCAGCGTAACTGCATGGCTCTGATGCTTGACAATGGCGTCATACCTATCGTCAACGAAAATGATACCGTCTGTCTTACAGAGCTGATGTTCACCGATAACGACGAGCTTTCCGGGCTGATAGCACAGATGATGGGAGCCGAGACGCTCATCCTTCTCAGCAATATAGATGGCATATATACCGGCAATCCTGACAATCCCGATAGTAAGATTATCAGGCAGGTAAAGCCTGAGGACAATCTTGACCAGTATATTCTCCCCAGCAAGAGCAGTGCCGGCAGAGGCGGTATGGAGTCAAAGTACCACACTGCCCGCACAGTAGCTGCCAACGGCATTAAGGTGATGATTGCCAACGGCAACAGAGACAATATACTTCCTGCCCTGCTGACAAATCCCGAGAACACCATACATACAGAATTCATTCCAAAAACAAAATAGAAACAACGCTCAAAACCACATAACAACATGTTACCACAGTTTCAATTAGCAAAAGAGGCATCACGCAGTCTTGCTCTCTTATCAGATGAAAAACGCAACGAGATACTCCTCGCTGTGGCTGATGCAATAAAAGTCAACGAAAAGACTATTCTTGAGGCAAATGCAAAAGACTTGAGCCTCATGGATAAGGAAAATCCTCTCTATGACCGTCTGCAACTAACACCGAAGCGTCTTGAAGACATTGCTGGCGATATGCGAAATGTGGCTTCCCTACCCTCTCCATTGAACAGGGTGCTTAGCGAAAAGACTCTTCCTAACGGACTGCAGCTGAAGAAGGTTTCTGTTCCTTTCGGAGTCATCGGCATGGTATTCGAGGCTCGTCCTAATGTGGCTTTCGATGTCTTCTCTCTCTGCTTCAAGAGTGGCAATGCCTGTGTCTTGAAAGGTGGTCATGATGCTGACGAATCCAACAAGGCAATCGTTGCCCTCATCAAGGAGGTCATCACAAAATGTGGTGCCGATGCTGACTGTGTACAGCTGCTGCCTGCTACCCACGAGGCAACTGCCGAGATGTTGTCTGCCGTAGGATATATCGATGTCTGCATACCACGTGGTGGCAGAAAACTCATCGATTTCGTACGCAATAATGCCAAGGTGCCTGTCATCGAGACTGGAGCTGGCGTGGTACACGCTTACTGGGATAAGGATTCTGACTTTGACATGGCTTCCCGCATCATCATCAATGCCAAGACTCGCAGGGTCAGCGTCTGCAATGCCCTCGACTGCCTCATTGTCCATAAGGACCGTCTCAAGGACTTGCCTACTCTCGGTATGTTGCTGGTGCCTTTCAACGTAAAGATATATGCAGACCCGGGTGCTTACGGATTCCTCAACAAGAGTTATCCTGACAACCTTCTGGAACAGGCTACAGAAGTTTCTTTCGGAACAGAATTCATGGATTATGCTATGGCTGTCAAGACCGTCAACAATATTGATGAGGCAATAGAGCATATCAGTCGCTATGGTTCTGGTCACTCTGAATGTATCATAACCAACGACAGCGCTGCAGCAGAACAGTTCCAAAAGCAGATTGATGCCGCTTGCGTCTATTGGAATGCTCCTACCAGCTTTACCGACGGTGCACAGTTCGGACTGGGTGCCGAGATAGGTATCTCTACCCAAAAGCTGGGACCTCGCGGACCAATGGCTCTCGAAGAGATTACCACCTTCAAATGGCTCATCAAGGGCAACGGACAAATCAGACCATAACCCCCTCTAAATCTCCCCAAAGGGGAGACTAAACTATCACAACTACATATTACTTATGAATCAAGAATCTCTATATGACTTATTCTTACACTCCTCCTTGGGGGAGGCAGAGGGGGGGCGTATCACTACCGACAGTCGTGACTGCCCTGCCGGAAGCATCTTCTTTGCCCTCAAGGGTGAGACATTCAATGGCAATGCCTATGCAGCCTCTGCTCTCGAGAAAGGGTGTTCCTATGCTGTCATCGACGAACCGCAATATGCTGTTGATGACAGATATATCGTTGTACCAGATGTTCTCACAGCCTTGCAGCAGCTTGCCAACGAACACCGCAAGGCGCTGAAGACTCCTATCATCGGCATTACCGGTACCAACGGCAAGACTACGACGAAGGAATTGGTGGCTACAGTATTGGGCAAGAAGTATAATGTGCTTTATACCCAAGGCAACTTCAACAATCATATCGGAGTGCCAAAGACTCTTCTGCAACTTACCAAGGAGCATGACCTTGCTGTCATCGAAATGGGTGCCAACCATCCTGGTGAGATAAAGACACTGGTGAACATCGTAGAGCCCAACTGCGGTTTGATAACAAACGTCGGCAAGGCACATCTCGAAGGCTTCGGCTCTTTCGAGGGTGTTATAAAGACAAAGGGAGAACTCTATGACTACCTACGCGCCAATAATGGCAAGGTATTCATTGACAGCGAGAACGAATATCTTATGAATATCTCTTCAGGCTTAGACCTTATTCCCTATGTCAAGGGAGAGGTCATCGATTGTGCTCCCTACCTGCATTTCAAATGGCAGGGTGGCGAGATTATGACCCACCTCATCGGAGCCTACAATATCAAGAACATGATGGCAGCGGCTACCGTCGGCATGCACTTTGGCGTTTCCGAGAACGACATCAATGATGCCCTCTCTGGCTACATACCAAGCAACAACCGTTCCCAGCTTACCATCACCAGCCACAACAAGCTCATCGTTGACACCTATAATGCCAATCCTACTTCCATGATGGCGGCATTACAGAATTTCTCTATCATGCAGGTAAGCCCCAAGATGGCTATCCTCGGTGACATGCGTGAATTAGGCGAGGTCAGCGCAGCAGAGCATCAGAAGGTTGTTGATTTCTTGCTTCGCGAAGAGGCTGCTGCGAAAGATGGCGAACTGCTTATATGGCTCGTGGGCAAGGAGTTTGGCAATACCCAATGCCACTTCCGTAAATTCCCCGATGTTGCCGCTGTCAAGCAAGCCCTTCAGGATGAGGGCATTCCTTCCGGATACCATATCCTTATCAAAGGCTCTAACGGCATCCGTCTCTTCGAATTGCCGGAACTTCTGTAGTATATGCACCGACTGCTCCTGATAACCCTTTTCTCTTTCCTTTCCTGCCTGCAGATAATAGCGCAGGTCAGTTTCTCGCATTATGTAAAGCAGACAGCCGATGACGAGATAACTATCTTCTTCAGCGGCAAGATGTCTGACGGATGGCATGTCTATTCTCAAGACGAGAAGAACGGTCCGACTCCCACGACCCTTACCATCAGCAATATCAAGGGTGCAAAACTTGTGGGAAACCTCATTGCCGACAAGAAACCCACAAAGCAATATGAGGAGGTTTTTGGAGCAGAGGTAATGTACTTTGAAAAAAGTGTTCTCTTCTCCCAGAAACTGAAGCTGACAGGAGGGGAATATTCCGTTGAGGGATATCTGGAATATGGAGCTTGCAACGAGCAGAACTGCCTTCCCCCGACCAGTGTGGATTTTTCCTATCAGGGTGAGAAGTCTGCCCCTGCAAAAGCAGAAGACGAAAAGGAGGAAGAGACAGCAACTGCTCAAACCAGTGTTACCGGTGATACTATTCAAACTAATATAATTAGTAAAGATAGTCAAATTAGTGACACAAGTATTATCAGCCCTACCCTTCCCTCCGTTCCTTCCGACTCTGCAATCCCATCTCTTTGGACAATTTTCCTGTTAGGTTTGATGGGTGGTTTCATAGCCGTTCTCACCCCTTGCGTGTGGCCTATCATACCTATGACTGTAAGTTTCTTTCTGAAACGTGGCAACCGCGAACAGGGCAAGAGTGGCACAGGACGTAATATCAAGGGCATCCGCGATGCTGTCACCTATGGCATCTCCATCATCGTAATATACATGTTGTTAGGTCTATTGGTAACGTCGTTGTTTGGTGCTTCTGCGCTCAATGCCCTTTCTACCAATGCCTTCTTCAACATTTTCTTTTTCCTGTTGCTGTTGGTGTTCGGTATCTCGCTGTTGGGAGCCTTCGAAATAGTGCTTCCAGCAAGTTGGACGAACTATGTCAACAGAAAAAGTGAGGAAATTGCTGCAAAGTCCGATTCTTCACTCTTCACTTTTCACTCTTCACTCTCCATTTTCCTTATGGCATTCACCTTGGTGCTGGTAAGTTTCTCGTGCACAGCCCCTATCATCGGTTTCCTCCTTGTCGAGTTGGGAACCTCCGGCAATGTCATGGGTGCCGCTATCGGAATGTTGGGGTTTGCCGTTGCCCTGGCTTTGCCATTCATGCTCTTTGCCCTCTTTCCGGCATGGCTGAAGGCAGCGCCGAAATCCGGCAACTGGATGACAGCCGTAAAGGTGACACTGGGAGCTGTCGAGATAGCCTTCTCGCTGAAATTCCTTTCTGTTGCCGACCTTGCCTACGGCTGGAATATTCTCAATCGTGAAGTATTCCTGACACTCTGGATTATCATTTTCTTCCTACTTGGCTGCTACTACCTCCGCATAGCATTTAAATCCAAATCTGCACCTCTTACCTCCTCACTTCTCACCTCTTACCTCTTACCTCTTACCTCTTCATTATTGTCCTTCGCTTTCGTAGGATATATGGTACCAGGCTTATGGGGTGCTCCCTGCAAGGCTATATCAGCTTTCACGCCCCCTATGAGGACCACCCACACCGCCTATCGTGATTTCTACGAGGGCATCAAGGCTGCCCAGGCTGCCAAGAAGCCTGTCATGATAGACTTTACCGGCTACGGCTGTGTCAACTGCCGTAAGATGGAGGCAGCAGTATGGACAGACCCCGAGGTGCAAGACATCATCAATAACGACTATATCCTCATACAGTTGTATGTTGACGACAAGACAGCCCTGCCGCAACCTGTCAAGGTAACCGAGAACGGACAGCAGCGCACTCTTCGCACCATTGGCGACAAGTGGAGCTACTTCCAGCGTTCACGCTTCGGGCATAACACCCAGCCCTTCTATGTGCTGCTCGATTCGCGGGAGTCGTTTACCGAAGGCGAAGGCAGTTACAGACATGCCCTTCTCCAAGAGCCCCGTTCCTACGACGAAGACATTCCGGCATACATACAGTTCCTGCGTTCAGGACTTGCAGCTTTTCATAGCAGATAAAAAAATAACGGCACCCAATCAGGATGCCGTTTACTATTTCATGTTTGGCTTCGTCTTTAGAACGTGAAGTCAGCACCGATACCAATCACATGGTTGGTACGTGTAAATTTGTCTGAGCCTGCGGTTTGCACCTGTCCCAACTGCTGTGACAGGGAACCTACTGCCTGACTAATCTTGCTGCCGTCTATCTCTGCCAGAGAAACGAGTCCCTTTGCGACGTCAGAGCCCATCATGCCGTTGACATTACCAAGTATAGAACCGAGCTGCCCCTTCACGTTGCTATAGTCTGCCTGCGAACGATCGTATGTCTGATAGTTTGTCCAGAAATAAGCGACGTTCAGTTTTACCACATCGCTGACCTTTACGCTGCAACCGAAACCGATAGAGGTAGAGTTGACGCTAAATGAGATATCATCCATAAACTCATCAGACAAGCCATATACTGTACGCTGACCGCCGGCAGATACCGTAACGACCTTTGAGAGGTCCCATTCTGCACCGAGCAGATACTCATTGGTATCTCCGGAAAGTTTTCTGTTCACGTCCTGATGCAGGCGCGAATCCTTATCGAAATAATGGTGCCAGCCAGCACTTACGCGAACCTGCGGAATAACACTCCATTGAGCACCGACGGTAAGCAATGAAGGTACATCCTCAGCCTCCTTCGTACCATCAGCGAATCGCTTCAGGCTTGGGATATACTTTACCAAAGAACTGTTGTTTGACTTATTTTCAAGACGCATACGTGTCTTAAACTCAAACTTTGCAGCAAAGTTGAAGTTACCCGTCTTGTAGTCAACGCCAATGATAGGAGCGATGCCATAGCCGTCCTGGTTACAGTTCAGGGAGATACCTTCGTCCAGTAGTCCGTCAATAAGAGCCGTAGAAGTGTTCAGCAGGGCAGTTGTCTTCTGGTCCTGTATTGCCTCTACCGGGTCATTGAAGAGACCTGCTATAGTCCTCTGTACGTCAGGATTGCTTGTGTTGGCACGAACCCAGTCGCCAAGGTTCTGACCTTCCGGAGTCATAAGCTTTATATTGTTTACATAGCCATAGTACTTTGTCGTACCATACAGCAGGCGTGCACCGCCATATACCGACCAGTGGTCGTTAATCCTGTATGCCGCACCCAGGGTATATCCATAGTAGTATGACTGACCTGACATATAGCTGTTTGCAGTATATAGACAGTTGGTTGGGAAGTTTGGATTCAGACCAGCCTGGGCAGCCATGCCGTTAAGAGTCTTTCCGAAAGCATTGAATACCTGTGGCACTACAGAAACAAGACTCTCAATAGAGCCGAGCCCGCCTTTGTATTCACACTTACCGCCGCCACCCATGATGGCAAAGTTAAACTGAAAAGCCCACTTACCCCTGTTGAGAGCCACCTGTACGGAAGGGATTATCGCAGTAGCAGTTCCCTTATACTCCTTGGTAGGATTGCCCAGGTTGCCTATATTAGCTGCCAAGCCCGGGAATGTAGAAGTGCTGGTACGTGTCTGGTTAGCATTCTGTAGGTTCACAGAAACATGCCATCCCTCTGGCATGAAAGCCACACCGGCAGGATTGCTGTAAACGCCATCAATACCTATTGCAGCATCACGGGCTGGGTTACGCAAGAAGGCAACATTCTGATTAGTGTTTGTGTTAAGACCACCAGCCATTACAGAACTCGAATTAGCAATCGCTAAAAGTGCAATGGCTACCATTTTACATGTTTTTTTCATATTCATAAATTTGATTTTTATTTACCCCTTCACAGGGTTGTTTAAGAATACGGGCGCAAATTTACATATTTATTAACAAATCAACATCATTTTTAATTTAAAAAAATACAATAATATCATTATTTCTTGACATTAAATATGTTATGCACTATTTTTTTTGTACCTTTGCATCCACAAATGAACAGAATATCCGAAATATTTGGCATACAGTATCCTGTCATTGCCGGTGGCATGGCATGGTGTAGCGGCTGGCGTCTGGCTGCCGCAGTGAGTAATGCCGGTGGGCTGGGTCTCATTGGCGCAGGCACCATGACAGTCGATTTGCTGCGCGAGCACATTCAGAAGCTCAAGGCTGCCACGTCAAAGCCCTGGGGCATCAACCTGCCACTGATGTATCCGCAGATTGACTCCCTCATTGACATGATTATCAGCGAGGGCTGTAAGATAATCTTCACCTCTGCCGGCAGTCCGAAGAAATATACCCAGCGTTTCCATGATGCCGGTATGACAGTGGCACATGTTGTCAGTTCCTCAAAGTTTGCACGCAAGTGCGAAGAAGCCGGCGTCGATGTTGTCGTTGCCGAAGGATTTGAGGCTGGCGGACATAACGGCAAGGAAGAAACCACGACAATGTGCCTTATCCCGCAGGTACGCAAGGCTACTACCCTTCCCCTCATTGCCGCTGGCGGCATAGCCTCCGGACAGGCATGTCTCGCAGCCCAGGTATTGGGAGCGGAAGGTGTGCAGATAGGTACCCTCTTCGCCCTCTCCGAGGAGAGCAGCGCCAGCGATGCCTTCAAGCAGGCATGCACCAATCTTGAAGAGGGTGACACCATGCTGTGTCTCAAGAAGCTCTCCCCTTCACGCCTCGTGAAGAACGGACTATACAAGCGTCTTGAAGAAGCAGAAAACCGAGGAGCCGAAGTACCTGAGCTGCTCGAGATACTTGGCGAGAAAGCCACACGCAGGGGCATCTTCGATGGCGACATCGAGAACGGCGAGATGGAGATAGGCCAGATAACATCTGCCATCAAGAGCATCGAGCCTGTCAGCACCATCATGGAGCGTTTAATAAAGGAATATAACGATGCCAGAGCAGCAGTCAACGCTTAGGTCTGAAGGACTCATAAAAATCTACGGCAAGCGAACTGTCGTCAACAATGTCTCCTTCAACGTAAAGCAAGGTGAGATTGTAGGACTTCTGGGTCCTAACGGCGCTGGCAAGACAACCTCCTTCTATATGACCACCGGTTTGGTAGTCCCCAATGCCGGACGTGTCTTCATCGATGACAAGGAGATTACCTCCATGGCGGTTTATGAGCACGCCCGCAATGGTGTAGGCTATCTTCCACAGGAGGCAAGCGTATTCCGCAAGATGTCTGTCGAGGACAATATCCTGAGCGTCCTTGAGATGACAGGGCTGTCACGCAAAAAGCAGCTTGAGAAGCTCGAAAACCTCATCAGCGAGTTCTCGCTCCAGAAGGTGCGCCACAACCTTGGCGACCGTCTCTCAGGCGGAGAACGCCGCCGTACAGAGATAGCACGCTGTCTTGCCATAGAGCCAAAGTTCATCATGCTCGACGAACCCTTTGCCGGCGTTGACCCTATCGCCGTAGAAGAGATACAGCGGGTAGTATGGCAGCTGAAACATCGCAACATCGGCATCCTCATAACCGACCACAACGTGCACGAAACACTGAATATCACCGACAGGGCATACCTGCTCTTCGAAGGCAAGATACTCTTTCACGGCACACCAGAGGAATTGGCAGACAACTATATCGTACGCGAGAAATACCTCGGTACAAACTTCCGCCTGCAAAAGAAAAAGTTTGAGTAAGCGGGGTGTAGCGCAGTTGGTAGCGCACTACGTTCGGGACGTAGGAGTCGCCGGTTCGAGTCCGGTCACCCCGACACAACAAAAGCCCAGAAGTTCTTTCTGGGCTTTATTGTTTTCCGTCACTTGATGGTAATCCATACAGGTTTGCCTTTGTCCTTAGCCTTGGCTATTTTCTGCTTCAGTTCGTAGAGCCACTTGCGGCTGTCGAGCACCTTGCCGACAATTTGGTTCCTGCCTACGAGGATGCACCCTTGCGTGTCCTTTGCAGTATTGCCGGCATGTATGCGGATGCCGCTGAACATGGGGACACCAAGCAGTATGGGTAGCCACTCTTTAAACCTCGGCGAGTAGGAGATGACTACGGCATACCTGCCTTCCGGAATGGCACTCTTGCCCTTCACCTTACAGGCGCCGTGCTCATAGTCGCGCCAAGTGGGCTCCAGGGTGTCGCAGAGATATTTATCACTCGTGTAGGTTCTGAATTCCTCCACCTCTTCTGTTCTGATATACAACTTTCCTATTGTATAATTCATTCTTTTTGCTATTCGTTTCAATATCAGTTCCATAATTATATATATATTCGATTTTCGCAGGTTGTTCTTACTCAGTCTTTAGAGGTAAGTTGAGAGAGCCTTTTTACAAACATTCAATGGTGTGCTGTTCGGGAACGCTTCGCTATACACCTTGTCGAGAGCTTTGAGGTTCACCCTGCGGATGCTGATGCCCAGTTTTATCGACACGATGGTGCGCAGCAGTTCACGATGCTTGCGCGGATAAAGATACGGCGGCTGCAGGGTATCATTTCCGCAGACGGGGTTATCTTCGTCGAGCAGCAGCGTTATCTGCCGACATACGTTCCAGATGAAATCATCCGTTGCCTCGATGCCAAACCACGCTTTCAGCACATTGCGTATGCAGAAACGTTTACACTGACCTCCGAGGAGACACCTTGTGCGCTCCAGCCGAAGCCAGAGCTGCACAAAACTTTCTCTATTGTTTTCTATAATCATATTCTGCAAGTCTTAATGACACTTATGACCAATGACATTCATGACCACAAGTCAATAACCTTTCACTTTAACTATTAACTTTACGATACCGCCCTGCCTCATCTTGAGTGATTAGCCCTTGCTTTTTCCAATTTTTCAGCATCTGGCGCACGCTGTTGTGCGTCACTCCGGCGCCCTTGACGGCAATGCTTCGCTGTGTAGCCTGTTCGAAAGTGAACTGCATGTCCAGGCGTGCATAGATAGAATCGTTCCTACCTATTCGCCTGCGGTCATTCTTTCCTGCATAGTCGCGACTCATGAAGGCGTTCTCTATGCGGTCGCGGAAGAAATAGAGGGCATTCTCTATCAGCGAATCGGCTATAACATCGTATGCCTCCAGCATCGTGGGTGTCTGTGCCCTCAAGAGCATCTCTTTCCATAGGTTTGGGTATTGTTTCAGGCGACTTTCTGCACCGCTGAGACCATGTTTCTGGATTAGCATCTCGCACACCTTGCAGAGCATCAGGCAGCATGTCATCCTCTGTGCTGTCACGCAAACGCGGAAACGCTGGCGGGCACGTACCTTGTCGTCATTCATCATCGTCTCGATACGGATGCGCTCCACCCATTCACGCCCCTTGGCTTCGAGTTTCGGCAGCACCACCTCACCATGCATCAGTGGCAGCAAGTGGGCTATCTGCTGTATGCGCTCCGTCTGCCGGTCGGTCAGCACATAAGGCTTTTCCTCCAGCGGTGCAAACGTGTTGTCAGGCGTGCGGGCAACTGCGATACGGCTCTGGAAGCCATCGGTATAGTTGTTCACCACGCGATACAGCGCATCAGGTGTGCCACACATGCAGACGTTCCACAGCAGTTTCTCGATATGCACATTCACGGCATCTGCACTTTTGGCTTCGCGCTCATACTTGGTGCCGTCGTAGCTTTGGCGCAGCATCACCGAAAAGTCACTCATTGCCGACCTCCATTTCTGTGCCACCGTATCAGCCTCTGGCGTAAACGAAAAGGCGTGCTTGCCCTCTGTGTTAGCCAGCCGCTCTGCAAGATTGGCAACAGTATTGTTCAGCGTCAGGCAGCGCACTGGCAGTTTCGGTTCTTCGGGTTGTTCCTTCTTGTTTTTCGCAGCACGTTTCTTGGCACGCCATTCGCACTCCTGCATCTGGTACATCTTGTCAACGGCTCTCACCTCACTCATCCAGGCATCCACCACAGGGTCGATATTTCCTTTTCCGGAAGCAAAGTCACCCGCGATATAGGCAATGAGGTTAAGCCCCTTCTTATGACCATGCACATCGAGCACAACGCCCGTAGCCAGAGCTCCGATGGCAGGACAGACAGCCGTCACTACAGGCAACGCCAGTTGCGGGCCTACGGCTTCGACCGATTCGCGAATGCCCTGCGGCAACTTCTTTAATTGAGGATTGAAAATTGAAAATTGAAAATTATTTTCTTTTTCTTCTTCGTTTTGGTCTTCGTTTTGGTTGTTTGTCAGTGCACAGACAATCTGGTCCATTGTGCGCGAGCCTTTGGTGGGTTCCTTGCAAGCCGAGCGGATGATGTTCCTCACCTCCTGCTCTGAAAGACCGAAACGCGGCATTATCTCCAGCAGCCATTCCTCGGAATCGTCACAGATGGCACGCAGATTTGCCGCCAGCTTGTGCAGACACTTGTTGCGTTCTCCCTCGCTGGGCTCCCCACCCGTCTGACGCCAATACTCTGCAATAATTGCCGTGTAAGGAATACCCTTGAAAGTGGTAGGAAAAGAAACCCCATCCTCGCCCTTCGGGCACTCCTTCCCAAGGGCAGTAGGAATATTACTGTTAGAAGGTTGTAATACACCCCCTCCCCTTGGGAGGGTCGGGGTGGGGTTAAAGATCTCGTCTTCGAGATATATGAGTTCCGCTGCCGTTGTAGTAAAGAACACCCTCGTGATGTCTTTGGCACCATCGTCGTACTTCACGCCTAACAGGTTGCTTGCCCACTTGAGGTTTTCCTCTTGCGACAGCTCCTGACGACGCTTGAACACCAAGTGGTAACCCTCACCACGGGCACTCACCTCAAGCATCAGCAATCCCAGTTCCTCCTTCTTGCCGAGTATGCGTTCCCTTACCGCCGCCATTTCTTCCCTGGCAATGTGGTCAACGTCCATGCCGACGGTGGTGCTCATGCGAGTAGTGCCCCTTAGCGTGCCGTCCTCGTTGGGCAGGCATGAGTAGCTCATCTGTTCAAGGTGGCGTTTCTCCTCCGTTTTGCCCTCGCGGACCGCCTTCATGACCGCCTGTTGCTTGCGGCTGTCGCGCAGGGTCATGTACTCTTCTCGGTTGAGGACAGGGCGCATCATTTTCGCCCCATCCTTATAATATATTACGTGTACGCTCATTTTATTTTATTGAAGATTGAAGATTCTAAACTCTAAAAGTTCGGATAACCGAGTTTTGCATTAAGGAACCTCAGCCCGTTGAGTGTCCATGTCATGTAGGTGCGGACTTTCTTCTCGCCCTTCAGGGAGTAGCTTACATGAGTGCGGAAGCGTACAAAGTCGCGGTCTCCCAATTCCTCAGATATGTTCCAGCGTCCGCCTCGGCGATACTGTATGCCCATGTCGCGCAGCACGGCGTTGAATTCATACACCGTCATGTTAAAAGTCTTTGCCACCTGCGTTGCCGTCAGAGTGTCCTCGGCATCTTCGTTAATCAT
>ODAJ012166548.1_pt1 | contig 32255 bp, 34 predicted proteins | sample 1539241 | NCBI WGS metagenome assembly ODAJ01 (sample SAMN02144231, study PRJEB22623) | gut metagenome | biome: sheep rumen | host: Ovis aries | place: New Zealand
TCTCTTGTTTCGCCAAAGCCCTCTTATAGCTGGGGTCTGCTTTGGGGTTAATCCAATAGTACACATTTAAAACTCCACTTGCAATAAACAACAAGACAATTGCTGCAATCACAAGAAGTACTATGACAATTATACCATTAAGTGCTCTATCAGCACCTCCTGCAACAGCGCCATCATCGTAATAATCATATTGAGTTTGACTAAATAGAAGTACCTGATGTAATAATGCTATTATAATAGTGCAAAAACGTTTGATAAAAGTCATGTTTTTCATTATTTATTCTCCTTTCTGTTTAATCTTGAATAAGTTTCCGAAAAAAGTTCATGTGGATAGTCATCCAAAATAATATCTTCAACATTAACATCCTGTACGGGTCTATCGGGTGGACATTTTGTAGTACAAACATAGCTGATAATGTCCTCTAAAAAACTATAATCGTTATCATTGAGTGAAAAAATGCCATAGTAATAAAAATCATTAAAGTCTCTGCTCTTATTTTGAATCATCCAAAAGAATAGGATAATTCTTATTGATTCAGGAATAATGCATGACAATTCTGTTAGCCTTAGTTGTTTGTTTGCTTTTGACAAAGACTTATCATGAATGATGAAATTGATACTTAGATGCGTGTATTGTATAAGATATTTTAGGCTATTGAGTTCTTCTGCAATAGTCGAATAATAATATATACAGACTTTTACGATTCTATCATATTGGTAATCACTTAAACTATAAAAAGGTTCCTTAAAATGGTCACATATTTTTGAATAAATAGAATCGAGTTGTGTTCGTTTATCTTCAGATAATGAACGTATTGTATTAATCATTATAGCAATATGCTGCTCTGTTCTAACTATCTCATTTGTATTTCTTTGCTCACGATACGTCACAAAAATGAAAGCAATAGATAGTATGCTCACACAGATGGCAGCATAATTTCCAAACGCTCCCCAGTCTGAAGATTCTTTTGAAACATCTGCTCCCCAAAAACTTGCAAAATAGAATAGTAAAAGAATAATTACTATCCCAACGGCTGTAAATATAATTTTCCTATCAGACATATTGTTACTTACTTTGTACAAAATACTGTTGTTAAACTCTAAGACAATTTCAGCCTTAACACCTCGTTATTGTAGAACTTAAACTGAAACTAAACTCACCCTCTGGTTCATAAACTTTCAGTTCTTGCAATTGAAATGAAGGGCATAATCCGCATCAGCACCTTTTTACCGTTTTTTATCGATGGATTCTCTTTGCTTCATATTGTCATATAAATCAGCGTGGGCTTTCCTTGGTTAAGATTGTCATATTTTGTACACAAAATTACAAACATAGTTTGAAATAACATCAAAGAATGGCAAAAATCAGTGCTTTTTGACATAAATTTTATTGTGGCACATATCGCGAAGCCTTGATGGTCTTTGCAGCATGAAGCCAACAACGGAGTTGGAAATCCTCGTTCTCCTCGTCTTTCTTACGCCCATCCCAGCCAGTTTCGCTACTGACAGAGCCTCCACCTGCACAAGGAATACTGACATAGCGACCTCTCGAACCAGCTTTGCCGTATCAGGTTTCGCAAAGAGAGCGAGAAGGTCAAGCGTTTCATGTATCTGCTGATGTCGGAGATACTTCTCTGTGTGATAATCCTCGTTCAGCTTCTCCATGTCGAGCTGATTCATCAACCGAAACTTACGTTCTCCGAGGATGCTATTCTTGGCTGCATCCATGACAGTCTTCCGTTCGGACAACTGACTCTGGAGTTCGGTTCGTTCAGTGGTGAGTTGAGTCAAAACAAAAAAAGACTGCCGCAGTGATGCGGCAGTCCTCTTTATATAATATAATGTGTACTCTATCAGTTCTTGAAGAAGTCTTTCACAGCCTCGTTGGGCACCATGCGCTCGTCGAAAATGTAAGCGCCTGTCTTTGGACTCTTCACCATCTTGATAACCTTTGTGTATGCGCGACCGTCCGTTTTACCTTCTTGGAGGGTAGCAACCGCTTTCTTTGCCATGTCTCTTGATAGTTATGTTAGTAAATGTTGATAAGAACAGCACTCTGTGGCTGATTACTTTATCTCCTTGTGTACGGTCATTCGCTTGAGGATGGGGTTGTATTTCTTCAACTCCATGCGCTCGGGAGTGTTCTTACGGTTCTTGGTCGTAACGTAGCGGCTTGTACCAGGCAGACCGCTGTTCTTCATTTCGGTACACTCGAGAATAACCTGTACCCTATTGCCTTTTGCTTTCTTTGATGCCATAGTGCTTATCCTCCTATCACTTTAATATCTTTCCAGTCTACATAGCCCTTAGCAACAGCCTGCTTGAGAGCTGCATCAAGACCCAGCTTATTTATAGTGCGCAGACCTGCGGCACTCACCTTAAGACTAATCCAGCAGTCCTCCTCAACATAGTAGAACTTCTTGCTGAACAGGTTTACGTCGAAGCTTCTCTTTGTGCGGTGCTTCGAGTGAGACACATTGTTGCCAATCTGCGCCTTCTTTCCTGTAATCTGACAAACTTTAGACATTTCTATCTACTTTTTAGTATTCGTTAAATGATACCTATTCCAAACAGGGTGCAAAATTATACTTTTTCCGTGAAACAGCAAAATATTGCAAACAAGAAACCTGTTATTTAAGTTTTTTTTTCTTTTCGGCTTGTTTCCGCAGAGCAGCTGGGTGTTTATTCCTTTGCCTGCCGCGCCTTGAGATATGACAGGAAGAGGTTCAGAGCCTTGCTTGTTGCTATTGCGAGGTTGATGTCGCGCCCGAAGTCTTCGGTGAGCTTCATGGTAACGATGTCGTCCTTGGTGCCGCAGGCCAGCCAGATGGTGCCCACGGGGATTGCCGGAGTGCCTCCGCCGGGACCTGCAAAGCCTGTAGATGCTATGGCATAATCAACGTGGAGGGCATCGATGGTGCCGCACACCATCTGGCGAGCCACCTCTTCGCACACCGCCGTCTGGTCGGCGATAAGGTCGCCGCTCACTCCGAGCATATTGACTTTCACCTCGTCGGCATAGGCTATCACGCCTCCATTGAAATAGTTAGATGCTCCGGGAATGGCAATGATTGCTTCGGCGATGCGTCCGCCGGTGCAGCTCTCTGCCGTTCCGACCTTCAGGCCCGAGGCATAGAGTATGTCGCCTATCTCGCGACTGATCACTTTGTTTTCAAAATTCATATCCGTTATTTGTCTTTGTTGCTGTTATAATATATAATAAGGTGTAAGCCGTGACATCTGAGCCACCGTCTTACTGGAACGTAACCTTGGAGAAGGCGGGCTTGTCGATAGAGCAGAACTCGCCGTCGTTGTACTTATGGTATGCCGTGACTCCAATCATGGCAGCATTGTCGGTGGTGTAGCTGAACTTTGGGATGTAGATGGTCCACCCGAAGCGGCGCGCATGGTCGCGGAACGCGTTGCGCAAGCCGTTGTTTGCCGACACGCCCCCAGCCACAGCCACGTGCTTGATGCCCGTCTGCTTCACTGCCAGCCGCAGCTTCTTCATCAGTATGTCAACAATGGTGAACTCCAGGCTTGCCGCAAGGTCTTCCTTGTGGTTCTCCACGAAGTCGGGCTCGTCCTCAACCCACTTGCGCAGGTTGTAGAGGAACGAGGTCTTGAGCCCCGAGAAGCTATAGTCGAGTCCTGGAATATGCGGTTCGGCAAACTTGTAGGCATGAGGATTGCCCTGCCGGGCCAGCCGGTCGATGATAGGTCCGCCGGGATAGCCCAGCCCCATCACCTTCGAGCACTTGTCGATGGCCTCTCCGGCGGCATCGTCGATGGTCTGCCCGAGCACCTCCATGTCGTTGTATGCGTTCACCTTCACTATCTGCGAGTTGCCTCCGCTCACGAGCAGGCACAGGAAGGGGAATGGCGGCGGTGTGTAGTTGTCGCCCTCTTCGCGTATGAAGTGTGCCATGACATGGCCCTGCAGGTGGTTCACGTCGACCATAGGCACCCCAAGCGACAGTGCCAGTCCCTTGGCAAAGCTCACTCCCACCAGCAGCGACCCCATCAGTCCGGGTCCACGGGTGAAGGCTATGGCCGAGAGCTGCTCCTTGACCACTCCGGCACGCTTCAGTGCCTCGCTCACCACGGGCACCACATTCTGCTGATGGGCGCGCGAAGCCAGCTCGGGCACCACGCCGCCGTATGCCTCATGCACAGCCTGCGAAGCCGTGACGTTGCTCAGCAGCACCTCGCCGCGCATCACTGCCGCCGACGTGTCGTCGCAGCTGCTCTCGATGGCGAGTATATATACGTCTGATTGTTTCGTTTCCATACTTTCTATGCCCAAAAAGAAACTTTAGGATAAAGTCCTATAACCTTTTAATCTTTAACCTTTAACCTTTTAATCTTTAACCTTTTAATCTTTAACCTTTTAATCTTTAACCTTTTAATCTTAAACGATTAACCCTTTAACATTTTAATCTTCAACCTTTTAACATTAAACGGATAACCCTTTAACCTTTTAATCTTCGACCTTTTAACCTTAAACGGATAACCCTTTAACCTTTAACATTTTAATATGTCAGTATCTCCACTCCGTGTTCGGTCATCAGGAAGGTGTGTTCCCACTGTGCGCTGGGCTGCTCGTCCTCCGAAATCACTTCCCATCCGTATGGGTCGTTGGCATCAATGAACACTTTCCATGAGCCCATGTTGACCATCGGTTCGATGGTGAACACCATTCCGGGCACGAGCAGCATCCCGGTGCCCTTCTTTCCGAAGTGTGTCACGTCGGGTTCCTCATGGAACTTGAGCCCCACTCCATGTCCGCACAGGTCGCGCACAATGCCGTAGTGGTAGCGCTTGGCGTGCTTCTCGATGGCATTGCCTATGTCGCCCACGAAGCTGTAGGGCTTGGCGGCCTCGGCACCTATCTCTAAGCACTCCTTAGCCACGCGCACCAGCTGCTCCTTCTCGGGCGTGGTCTTGCCAATGATGAACATCCGCGACGCGTCGGCATAGTATCCGTCGAGTATGGTGGTGAAGTCAACGTTGATGATGTCGCCCTCTTCGAGCACATCCTCGGCCTTTGGTATGCCGTGGCACACCACTTCATTGATGCTCGTACATACGCTCTTGGGGAAGCCCTCATAGTTGAGGCAGGCCGGAATGGCCCCGTGGCTCTCGCAGTAATCCATGCATATCTCGTCGATTTCCAACGTCGACATTCCGGCATGGATGTTCTTTGCCACCTCGTCGAGCACTCCTGTGTTCACCACACCAGCGCGACGTATGCCCTCTATCTGCTCGGGAGTCTTTATCAGTTCGCGCTTGGGCACGACCTTTCCCTTGTTCTGCCAGTACAGAACACGCTTGTCCATCTCGGTCATGGGCTGTCCGGGAAGACAGTGCCATCTGTTTTTTCTCTTAAAAGCCATATATCTGTAGAGAAGTAGTTACTTGAAAATCGACTGCAAAATTACCACTATTAAGGATAAAAACAAAATTATTCACCTCATTTACATTCCACGCAATCCAAGTTTCGGTTACTGGCATACTCTGATTGAGAGGTGAGGGGCTGGGAAGCGAGGTGCAAACAAACTGCTCCAAGAGGCTTACCGCATTATCTCTAAGCAGAAAAAGTGGAGCCATTCTCGCCTGTTCTTAACAAAAAAGCGTAATTTAGCCGCCCGAAACCTTATTCTAAAAAACTACCTGAGATTATGAAACACCTATTTCTAACTGGCTTTACAGCCCTATTTCTTACACAACCAATGAACGCACAGACAACATTACGCAACGACAACATCGACGAAGTCATCTCTGCCATGACCCTTGAGGAGAAAGCCCAGCTGCTTGTGGGTGGCGGCAACCATGACTTTGCCGGCAGCGGAGCCATGATGGGTTCGCAGAAGAAGCTCGTGGCCGGAGCAGCCGGCATCACCGTGGGCATACCGAGGCTGGGCATACCGAGCATAGTGGTGGCCGACGGCCCTGCCGGAGTGCATATCGATGCCACCCGCGAAGGCACCGACCAGACATTCTACGCCACGGGCTTTCCCGTAGGCACCGCACTGGCCTGCACATGGAACACCGAGCTGGTGAGACAGGTGGGCCAGGCCATCGGCAACGAGACCCTGGAGTATGGCTGCGACTGCATCCTCGGCCCGGGACTCAACCTCCATCGCAATCCGCTATGCGGCAGAAACTTTGAATACTACTCCGAAGACCCCGTCGTGGCAGGCAAGATAGCCGCCGCTATGGTCAGCGGCATACAGAGTCAGGGCGTGGGCACAAGCCCCAAGCACTTTGCCGTGAACTCGCAGGAGAGCGACCGCACAAAGGTAGACGAGCGCCTGTCGGTCAGAGCGCTGCGCGAGCTCTACCTGAGAGGCTTCGAGATCATGGTGCGCGAGAGCCAGCCCTGGACGATAATGTCGTCGTACAACAAGGTGAACGGCGAGTTCACTCAGGAGAGCCGCCCTCTGCTCACCGACATTCTCAGGAAAGAATGGAACTTCGGGGGCATCGTGATGACCGACTGGACCTACCGGCGCAACACCACAGCGCAGGTTCATGCCGGCAACGACCTGATGATGCCGGGCTATCCGGTGCAGGTGAAGGACATAGTGGAGGCTGTCGGCAACGGCTCGCTGGCCGAAGCTGACGTAGACTCCTGCGTGCGACGGATGCTGGAGCTTATCGTCAAGACCCCGCGCTTCCGCGGATACAAGTTCAGCAACCGCCCCGACCTGAAAGCCCACGCCGCCATCACCCGTCAGAGTGCCACCGAGGGCATGGTGCTGCTGAAGAACGAGGGCGACAGCCTGCCCCTGACGGCGGCAGTGAAGCGCGTTGCGCTGTTCGGAGTCAACAGCTACGACTTCCTCTCATGCGGTCTCGGCTCGGGCAATGTCCATTCTCCCTACGTTGTCGACATGGTTAAGGGACTTGCCGATGCCGGCATCGCCACCACGCCGATGCTCACCGACATCTACCGGAGCTATGTGCCCTACGCCATACGCAAGCTGCGTGCCGACAAAGACCCCATGATGTGGTTCCTGGACCAGGGACAGGTGAAAGTTCCGGAGATAGAAATAAGCCGACAGTGCATCGAGCACGAGGCTGCCGAGGCCGAAGCAGCCATCATAACCATTGGCCGGCAGGCCGGCGAGGGCCTCGACCGCGAGGTTGAAGCCGACTTCAACATCAGCGAAACCGAGCGGCAGCTCATCTACCGCGTGAGCAGCGTGTTCCGCCGCGAGCACAAGCCGGTGATAGTAATCATCAATTCTGGCTCGGTAATCGAAACGGCATCGTGGCAGTCCTATGCCGATGCCATCCTCGTGGCATGGCAGCCGGGCGAAGAGGGAGGCCACAGCGTGGCCGACGTGCTCACGGGAAAGGTGAACCCATCGGGCAAGCTCACCATGACATGGCCCATAGCCTGCGCCGACCATCCGTCAACAAGCAACTTCCCGCAGCCAATGAGCCTCTACGACTACAAGGAGATGCGCAACTGGGGCTATCCCATCAAGTTCGCCGACTACACCGACCACGAGGAAGACATCTACGTGGGCTACCGCTACTTCGATTCGTTCAGCCGTCCCGTGGCCTATCCCTTCGGCTATGGCCTGAGCTACACCAGCTTTGAATATTCGCAACCTACCGTAAAGCGTGCCGGCGACGAGGTGCAGGCAAGCATCACCATAACCAACCGCGGCAAGGCAAGCGGCAAGGAGGCTGTGCAGGTGTATGTCACAGCACCCGACGGACGCATCGAGAAGCCCACTCACGAGCTGAAGGCATTTGCCAAGACGCGCGAGCTGAAGCCCGGCGAGAGCCAGGTGCTCACCATGAGCATCCCCCTGCGCCTGCTGACAGTCTACGACGAGGCCGCCAGCCAGTGGCTTGCCGAAGCCGGAACCTACACCTTTGCCATCGGAGCAAGCAGCCGCGACATCCGCGCCACGCAAACATTGGAGCTCAGCGAGTACAAAGAACATACCTGCGACGTGATGCATCCGCAGGTAAAGCTCAGCTTGCTGAAAAGAAATCAAACGAAGTAGCTGCCTCGCGTAGCCCTACCTGCTACGCCCGCATCAGACAACAAAGCCCCCAGACCGACCATCTGAGGGCTTTTTCTTATATTAGCTGAGGCTTTTCAAAAATAATGAAACACTCCTATCGCAGAGCCTACACACTGCAACATGACTGCTGCAATAGGATTAAGGATGTTCGCTTATCTGTCAGACAAGCTTCGTTCTGTGGCGATTAGCTTTATTCCTATCGGGCTATCGTCCTCACTTTAGAGGGTTTGATAATCTGCGCGCCCAGCATAAGGCGGTAGTCTTTGTAGTTATTTGTGATGATTACCCTGCACTTTTGCTTTCGAGCCAAGACGAACTGAACGTTGTCTTCGATGTCGGCTCCAGTCTGTTCAAGGGCAGAATCGATGTCTTTCACCGTGAAGTTGATAATGGTGAAACGGTGTTGCAGCTCTCGGACTACGTCGCGTATCTCGTCGTTTGTCTTGTGTTTCTGATAAACGGAAATGAGTTGGGCCACACTGAGAGTTGAAATGTAGAGTCTTTTGCCCACTATAGAGTAAAGATAGTGCAGACAGTCGCTGTCGGTCTGATAGCGCGCATCGCCGCTATAGGCCCCTATGAGCACATTCGTATCCACGAATATGTGGTTGGGATTATATGTCTTGACTTGCCTTACCATGATGTCGTTCAGAACACGAGGTGCGGGAACTGTTTCTTTTCGTCAGCAGTGAGAAGGTCAAGGTTGCCTGCCATCCACATACCAACCTGCGCATCAACAAGCTCCTTGTACTTGAGACCCGTTTTCTCGAGGAGCAACTGCAGCACGGCTTTGCGCTCCTTCTCCACTTGTTTCTGTTTCTCGCTCATACTATCTGGCATTTTATGGATTAAGGAAACAAAGGTAGGGAATCTTTTTCAGATTACCTTCACTTAGCCACCTTTTTTATATTATATCGGCAGAAATGGCCAGGCAACTCCGCCGTCACCCGTGATGCAGCGTGAAGACTGTGAGCCGTAAACTTTCTCCAGCAGCCCCGGAACAACGCTACAGAGGCTCTGTAACATTGCTCCAGAGGTGCTGTAACACTACTCCGGGGCTGCTGGAGAAAGCTTCCCAAGTGAGTGTGGAAAAACCGAAAGATGTCAAAACGGACATAAACAACAGACAGTCAGACGATTGCGGCAGCTCAATAAACGTTAATAAAGGTTATCAGAATGGGCGAAATCACACCGATTTTGCCCCGTCATGCAGGCGGGCATCTGCAATATCGGCATCAGCCGATGCCGTTCGGAGCACTGTCAGACCATCAAAAAATAGAGAAAGGCATCTGTATGTGCAATAAAATTCGTTACTTTGTGGAGTCTTAATCACACAAAGCAACATGGAATACCTGCCAAAAGACCCAGCCATACTCGTATCAAGCATCAATATGCTGCTGCGCGACGAGGAGTTCGACACGCTCGAAGCCCTCTGCTATGCCTTCAACCGCGAGCCGGAAGAGGTGAAAGACTACCTGCTGGGCAATGGTTTTGTGTGGAGCGAGGCCCAGAAACAGTTCAGGCCCGCTGGCTACGACGCATGACAGGGCCGCCCCCCACCTGCCTTCGGCAGACCGGCATAACAACTTCAACAAGATGGAAAGAAAACTATTCTGCGAGATTTCGCCCTTTGCCTATCGTCTTTCGATGGAAAAGGAAATACTGAAGCGCCACCTCAGCGACCTCAGAAGCAAGTCGCGCTTCGCCGCCGAGCGAAGCGGTGAGTCGCTGCCCGTGGTGGTCTATCGCCACAACTCGCTCATCCGCCGCCGGCTGGGCAACGTGAACATGCAGCTTCAGGAGAACAAGGCTGTCAACCTTGCCCTTGCCGTCACCCACATCGACGGTATCATCATCCGCCCCGGCGAAACCTTCTCGCTGTGGAGGCTCGTGGGGCGCACCACACGGCGCAAGGGCTACAAGGAAGGGCTCACCATAGCCCGAGGCAAGCCCTCGCAGGGCATCGGGGGCGGTATGTGCCAGCTGTCGAACCTCATACACTGGATGGTGCTCCACAGCGAGCTGACCATCACCGAGCACCATCACCACGACGGAGTGGACCTCTTCCCCGACTTCGGACGCAAGATTCCATTCGGCACGGGCACCAGCATCTCATACAACTACATAGACTACCGCGTGCGAAACGACACTGCCAACACCTATCAGCTGCGCCTGAAGGTTGACGGCGAATACCTCTGCGGCGAGCTGCGGGCCACCGAGCAGCAGGCCCACACGTTCCACATCCATGCCGAGAACGAGTTTTTCTCGCGCGAGGGCGGCATCGTCTACCGCAACGGACAGGTTTTCCGCGACACCATCGACCGCACGACGGGAGAGTGTGTGGGCAGCGAGCTGATCCGCACCAACCATGCAAGGGTGATGTACGACTGTCCTCAGGAGATGATTAGTGTGGAGAAGTGAGACGGTTGGAGGTGAGAGGAAAAAACTACCAGCCCGAACTAAACGTGAAAATCAAGTAAGTTTCATTATGTCGCTCCACCGTGTCGTGGGGTTGGGGCTCTTGAAGTCGTGCCTGATGGCATTGGCAAAGACGTCGGCCTTGCCACGACCGTCCTTGCAGGTGTACTGCTGCGAACCTATCACGATGGTTTCGCTGCCCTGCACGCGGTTTATCCTGTCCACCACACAGTCGAGCTGCCTCATCTTCCGCATCCTGTCGGCATCCGTATCGAACAAGTCTTGCTGTATGGGACTATCGGGAGCGATGCCCATAACAATGACTCCAGCTTTCTTGTAGCTGTAGCCCTGCCGATAGATTCGGCGCAACACCTCGGTTGCCGCCTGCACGATGGTTGTCGTGCTGTTGCTCGGAGTGACGAGGCGCTGCTCCTGGCAGTTCCAGTATTGTGCCAGGTCTTCCCTGAAAGCATTGGTATTGAGAAAGACGCACACCGTGGATGCCACGCTGCTCTGCACGCGCAGCTTCTCAGCACAGCGCGCCGCATAGTTGGCTACCTGCGTCCGCAGACTGTCGAAGTCGCCCAGCATCCCCCTGAAAGAGCGGCTGGTGCAGATGCTCTTCTTCCTTGCCATCTGCTCGCCGGGCACGCAGTCCTCGCCGCCCAGCTCGCGCCACGTGCGCTGAATGACGACGTTGCCCATCTCGCGCCTCACCCATTCGGCAGAATGAGCGGCAAAGTCATAAGCCGTAGCTATGCCCATGGCCTCCAGCCTGCCGGCATAGCGCCGCCCTATGCCCCACACCTCACTGACGGGATAGAGTTTCAGAGCCTTGAGCCGCTTCTCGTCGCTGTCGATAAGGCAGCAGTGGCGATAGCCGCGATACTTCTTTGCAAAGTGAGAAGCCATCTTGGCAAGCGTCTTGTTGGGTGCAACGCCTATGCTCACGGGCATACCGACATACCGCAATATCTTCTTGTGAAGGTTCTCGCCCCATTTCTTCAGGTCAGTATGCTCCATGCCGTCGAGGCAGACGAAGCACTCGTCGATGCTGTAGCGGAAACAGGCCGGCGCCTCTTGCCTGATGATGCTCACCACACGCGCCGTCAGCTCGCCATAGAGTTCATAGTTCGACGAGAACACGGCTATCTCGCCCTGCGGAAACTGCTGCTCGAGCTGATAGTACGGCACTCCCGCCTTGATGCCCAGGTGCTTGGCCTCGTTGCTGCGCGCCACCACGCAGCCGTCGTTGTTCGACAGCACCACCACGGGCTTGCCCTTCAGGTCGGGCCTGAACACTCGCTCGCAGCTGACGTAGCAGTTGTCACAGTCTATGACGGCGTAGTATTTCATATCTTTTCAAACGTTCGTATCAGATGAATCACCACTCCCCATATCTCGAAGTCGTCGTTCTCGGTAATCCGAAACACTGGAAACTCGTCGTTGGCAGGCCGCAACTCGATATATCCCTCGTCCTTATGGCTCAGGTCGAGATACTTCATGGTGAACTCGCCGTTGAGAAATCCCACCACAATAGAGCCGTCGTGGGGCTCCACGGCACGGTCGATGATGACCCTGTCGCCGTCGAATATCCCGGCATCCTTCATCGACATACCCTCCACCTTGCCATAGAATGATGCCTCGGGGTGGCGTATGTAGTCGCGGTTGAAGTCGAGAGTGTCGTGGATATAGTCGTCGGCAGGCGACGGGAAGCCCGCCACCACGCTTGCATCCTCCAGTTCGAGCCTGGTGTCGAACCGTCCGCGTATTATCTTTATGTTGTTCATAGAATCCTTGCAAACGCTCCCCACAGACCGACATCAGCCTTCGGGGGATATTTCAGAACCCAAAATTAGTCATATAATTCCACTGAGCAAAGAAAGCCGCCATCTTTTTTCCGCGACAGGAGCCTGCTGCCTGCAAGCTGGAAACAGCCTGCACCGCGCGGCCAAAGCACCAAACCATGCCGCTTCCGCTGCGGTGGGAGCTGAGGATGCTAAACATCTGAAACTTGGATTGCTAAAATAAACGAGTGTTTTGCGTCTTCTTTCCGCGAAAAAGAATAACTTTGTACCAACATAACATATCGGAACAGAATTGTTACTATGGATAAGAAGGTATTGGAATTCATAACCTACTGCATCGGAAAGCTGTCGTCGCATCTGAAACTTTCCCAACAGGAGATATATAAACGGCTGAAAGACTCTGGTATCCTCTACGGTTACATTGTTCCCTCATACGATGTGCTGCACACTTTCAGCTCTCGCTATCTGATAGAAGATTTGACTGACTACATGAGGGAGAAAGGAGTGCTGCCCGAATGAGACTCTATCATTCTTCAAATGTCCCCGTTGAGAAGCCTGATACTAAACATTCACGGCTATATCTCGACTTTGGCCGCGGGTTCTATCTCACCTCATTACACGAACAAGCAGTAAGATACGCCCAGCGCTTTAAGCGTAGAGGCCAGCAGGCATGGCTCAATACATACGATCTCAACTGCGATGAAAGGATGTGGAAAGTCAAGCGGTTTGAGAGCTATGACAAAGAATGGCTCGACTTTGTGGCTCAATGCCGCGACGGGAAAGATGTGGGCTACTATGATTTGGTCGTCGGTGGCATAGCTAATGACAGAGTAATCATTACACTTGACAGGTATTTCACCGGTGATATTTCGCAGGAAAAGGCTCTTGGACTGCTTCGATTCGAAAAGCCAAACATTCAATACTGCATCCGTTCAGAGCAAATGCTGAAAGACTGTCTTACCTTTATTGAGAGCAAAGAACTATGAGCGAAGAAAGCAAACAGGTATTAAGGAGTGCCCAGTGTGCCAGAATCATTGTCTGCATCAGTGATATGTTTGGCGTATCACTTGCAGATGCCACCGACATCTATTATAATTCTGAAACCGCAAACCTAATAGAAGAAGGTGTGGCAGACCTTCATTGCCGCAGCGACAAGTATCTGGCAGAAGAGGTTTGGAGCGAATATCAGGCCAAAAGTGAACTTGCAAAAAAATAGTCAGATAATTATTTGGAGGTTATAAGACTTTTACTACCTTTGCGGCGCAATTTGACAATTCTATCACACACTGACAATTTGTAGCGAAATGAACAGAACGACCAGAGAGACAAGAGTACTATCGGAACGGGGACAAAGTTGATGCTTTGCCTCTGATACCGAAGTGACCGCTGCGTCTTGACGTTCGTTGTGTTCTTTGACTTACTGCTACAATTGTGTTGACTTTTGTGGTAGGGTGATTTCCCTCTCAACAGAAGTAAAAATGTTCTTCAGGCTGGTGCATCAGCACTCGCCTGAATACTCTCTTGCGCCCCTTTTCCGGGGCTTATCTTCGTTTATTACTCACGTGTGATACGAATAAATGTATTATGAATTACACAAACAGACTGATTGACGACTTTAAGAAACAAAGTAAAAACACCATCTGGAAACATCTGAACGCCATGGCGGCTAACTACGCCGTCTACTCTACCCGACTGAAAGGTATGCCGCCCTTTCTCTGCGACCACGAAATCTACCTCTACTGCAACGATACCAACTTAGTAATAGTGTGCCTCGACAGCTGCGGACACGGCGAAGAGCACACCTATGAAGAGTCTGCCACACTGGCCGAGCTAATAATGGAAGAAGGCCGGGAGCCTCGCGAAAGCATGGTGTGGAAGCTGGCAATGACGGCAAGCGCCATAAGCAAGTACCTCAATGAGAGGAAGATGCCCGTCGAGGTGTGCGGAGTGCTGCTCACCGAGGCTGACATCATCAACGGCTACAGGCTGGAGCCGATGTGGGACAAGCACAAAGTGATGGTGATAGACTGCCTCAGGCAGTTGAAGAACAAGAAGATTGGCATCAACGAGGACAGCGAACTGCCCTGCAAGAGATACGCCAACACCATCATTGAGTACTCTAACGAGATCAGTAAGGCTTACGCCGAGGCTACTGAGCATGACCATGACCCCGAGGACGACAATCCCAACAGGGAGGAACTGGACAAGATACTTGACGAACTCGCCGCTCTGGAAATAAAGAATGTCGTAAAGGAATATGTCACGGGCGAACCGGAAGACGACCCAACGGAAGAGGACGACTCGCAGGAAGAGCCCGACAGTCCGTCGGAAAGCAATAGCGGATGCTCGTTAGAATCGTTTGTCGACTCGTTCGTTCCCGACGGGAAGATTGAGCAGAACCATGACACAAACATAAATGTGGAAATTCTGCGCCCCATAGTCAACCCACGAGAGGAGCTGAACAAGCTGGTTGGCTGCGCCGACATCAAGAAGCGCATGGACGAACTGCTCGACCTGAGCATCTTCAACAACATGATGCGACGTCAATTCCCACAAAACAAGCATCACGAAGTGTCGCTCCACAGCATATTCTTCGGACGACCAGGAACAGGAAAGACCACCGTCTGCAAGATTTTCGGCTCGCTGCTGCGGCAGGCTGGAGTGCTTTCGATCGGCCACGTGGTGATATGCGACCGCAGCACCTTCATCGGCACGCTATGGGGCGACGAGGAACGGGCCATGAATCAGGTGATAGAGAAAGCCAAGGGCGGAGTGCTGATGATCGACGAAGCCTATCTCTTCAACAGCAGCAACGACCGCGACCCGGGCAAGATAGTCATTCAGCTGCTTATGAACCTGCTCGCCGACGAGACGCAGCGCGACATTGCAGTCGTGCTTTGCGGGTACAAGGAACCCATGATGAAGCTGCTCGACTCCAATCCGGGCCTGCAATCGCGCTTTCCAAACAAGTTCGAGTTTGCCGACTTCACCGTCGACGAACTGCTGCAGATTACCAAGCTCCGCATAAAAGGCTACGGCTACCGGTTCACCACACAGGCGTGGGAGAAATACCGCAGCATTATAACGCAGGCATATCTGCAGCGCGACCCGGACACTTGGGGCAACGCACGCTTCATAGCCAACCAGCTGGAGCGCATCTACCTGCGGCACGCGGTCCGTTGCGTGAAGCTGAAGCCCAAGGACAAGCGCGAGCTGCTGAAGCTAACGCCCGATGACGTGGTACCAATAGAGGTTCCGCGCCAGAAAAAGCGGATAGGCTTCTGAGTGTAGGGCCCTTACGAGAGAGGTGAGGTGGGTGGAGACAAGAAAGAAAAAGCTCAGGTTGCTTGCTCAAATGGCAAAGTATTGGTACATTTGCGGTGTATAGCCTTTACCGTAAGAAGCCAGAAGAGATGATTGAAAGCAACGTAAGCCTTGACCTGATGGAGTTTGTAGAGAGGAATATTCTGCCCCGCTACAACAAATTCGACAAAGCCCACAACCTTTCTCATGCCAACAGCGTGATACGCCGCTCCGTAGACATAGCACGAACGGTGGGTGCCGACGTGAACATGGCGTACACCGTGGCGGCCTATCACGACCTCGGACTGGAAGGGCCGCGGGCCATTCACCACATCACATCGGGCAAAATACTGCAAGCCGACTCGCGGCTGAAGCGCTGGTTCTCGCCAGAACAGATCACCATAATGAAGGAAGCTGCCGAAGACCACCGCGCTTCAGCCAGCCATGCGCCGCGTTCCATATATGGGAAAATAGTGGCCGAAGCCGACCGCGACCTCACTCCCGAGGTGGTGTTCAGGCGAACCGTGCAGTTCGGACTGAGCCACTATCCCGAGAAATCAAGGCAGGAGCACTGGCTCCGCTTCCTTGAGCACATGGAAAACAAGTACTCTGTGAACGGCTATGTGAAGCTATGGCTGCCTAAGTCGCCCAACGCCGACAACCTGAACGCCATACGCCGCACCATAGAACATCCCGAAGAACTGCGCCGCCACTTTGAAAGACTCTACGACGAAGAGACCTCGCAGACCACTTAATTACCTTAGCCATTAACCTAAAGCACTCTGTACTATGAACAACGAACAACTAATGAGAAGAGCCATTGCCCTTTCCATCGAAAGCGTAAACAGCGGCGGAGGCCCGTTCGGAGCCGTAATAGCACGCAACGGAGAGATTGTTGCCGAGGGCAGCAACAATGTCACCTCGCACCACGACCCTACGGCTCACGCCGAAGTGTCGGCCATAAGAGAGGCGTGCCGCAAACTGGGAACCTTCGACCTATCGGGATGCGACATCTACACCTCGTGCGAGCCTTGCCCGATGTGTCTCGGAGCCATCTACTGGGCCCACATCGACAAGATTTACTATGCCAACGACCGCCGCGATGCTGCTGACATCGGCTTCGACGACGACTTCATCTACCAGGAAATAGCACTGAAGCCCACCGAACGCACCAAGCCTTCGGAGATATTGCTGCGCGAAGAAGCCATAGAAGCCTTCAAACAGTGGGAAGCTAAAGCCGACAAGACGGAATACTAATCCACATATCAACTCATAATAGTATCGTGTATTGAGGGCGAAGGCACCCTTGACAATGGAATGAAGTGGAGAAAGATGTATGCAATCCCAAGCCAGATGCCAAAGCGAAGACCGTCAATGCCTGCTACCACATATCCAACGACAAGGAGGGATACGAGGTATGGCAGTTCAAGGACGGCGACTTCGTGAAAGTGTCGGAGCGCGTAGAGGAACTCAGGGATTGAGCGCGCCGTCACCAAAGGGCAGATAGCCCAGCAGATGCAGGATGTATCCCAGCACGCCGAGCAACACCAGCGTGACAACAATGCGGAAGATACATCCTGTTATCTTTTTAATCAGCAACACGGCCACAACCAATGCGGCCAACATCAATAGATAGTATTCAAAGTTTTCCATATTTACAACTTGTTAATCACCCCCTCCAATTACTTAAACAGTTTCCTGAACGCCACAGGCACGGGGGTCTCGAACTCCAAGCGACGGTTTGTTATGGGATGGACAAAGCACAGCACGTATGCATGGAGGCACAGACGGCCTATCGGATCGTCGCCGTTGCCATACTTCACGTCGCCACAAACGGGGTGGCCGATGTCTGCCGAATGAACCCTGATCTGGTTTTTGCGCCCTGTTTCCAGCACATACTCCACCAGCGAGTGCTGTGTGGTGCGCGCCAGAGTGTGGTAGTGGGTCACGGCATACTTGCCGCCGTTGTCCACCGGAGAAGAATACGTGATATAAGCCTTGTTGTCGCGCAGCCAGCTGGCTACCGTTCCCTCGTCGCGTTCCATCTCGCCGCTCACCACAGCCACGTATCTGCGGTCGTAGACACGCTCATGCCATTCGTGCTCGAGTATCTGTTCGGCCTGCATTTCCTTGGCATATATCATCAGGCCGCTCGTGTCGCGGTCGAGACGATGCACCACGTGGGCTGTGCAACGCTGGTTGCTGCGACGGAAATAGTCGTCGAGCACGGCCTTCACCGTCAGCGACGAATGGCCTGCCGCCATCGAAAGGATACCAGCCTGCTTCTCCACGACCACAAGGTGGCGGTCTTCATACACCAGCCTCACATAGCGGCTTTTCAGCTCGGCGGCCTTCTTCACCTTGCTCACGGCAACCTTCATTCCGGGTTCAAGGCGATAGTCGAACTGGGTTACGACCTTGCCGCCCACCCTTACGCCGCGTCCCTGAAGGGTGGCCTTCACCTTAGAGCGGCTCTGCTTCAGGTTAGCCAAAAGCCACTCAAGCAGTTCGCTTGGCGCGTCGACCACATAGTGGTCATACTGTTCCTGCTGTTGATATGCGTTGTTTCTCATTTGCCTGCAAAGTTAAGCGAAAAATCGGACATTAGTAAAAGGTTTCCAACCATATTGCAGGAAAAATAACATCCCTTTGTTTCATAACTACTGACATTTTGCTCGCTGAGCTTTATCTACTTCTTTCGCTTTTCAAACAACATGAAACGATAGGTACTGACATCTACCACCTTGTTGTCCGCGACGTCCAAGCTGCCGAGAACCAGCATCAAAGAGTCGTTGCGGAAGGTGAGCAGCTGCTCGGGATGGCGCAGTATTGCCGGGTTGCGTCTGACGACGGAGCCTATGGGATATTCGAGCACGACGGCTGAGCCCTTTCTGACGGTTATCTTCTCTCGCTCAAAGCTGCAATCATAGTCCTGAGCAGGCAACAGCGTGGTGTATTCTCCCAGCTCCACCGGCTTGTTCCTTTCATACCGAGTGCTGCGTTCAAATATCTTTTCGCGGGCATCGAACGAATAAGCAGAGTACTTCCACGTGCCATACTGCGCCTCAAAAGCCTCGTTCCCCATTTCGTCGTTCACATAATCGATAACGCTGCAAGCATCTTTGTATCGCTCACACAACAGGCTGTCTTTGCAAATCTGCATCAAGTTGAGGTTGTCGTTCAGCTTACCCGTTTTGCCATCGGCCAACTTCAAGTCGCTGATGATGCCTGCAAGCCTTTGCTTCTGGCTGCGCAGCCCAATGCTCTTGGCAGATATGCCGGGGATATAGGTAAAGAGAATGATTGCCGCACCAAAGATAAGAGCCATGAGCTGATAGCGTCGAGTGCGCTCCTTAAAGAGCATCAACACGAAAAGCGACATCAACATGCCTGCCACCATCAGGTAGAAGCGACTCTCGGTGAAGCCATAATGCTGTATGCGATAGACTGAACCAATCCAATACATGACGAGTGGCGGAATGGCTACGAGTGCAAAGTAGCGGTAGAACCAGTCGTAGTAGCGCTTGCTGAGTATCGACTGCGCCATCATTCCGGCCAAGGCTACGGCGATGAAGCCCATCACCATCCATGCCACACCTCCTTTGGGCAAGTTCCACTCGAAAGCAATCTTAATAAAATATGTGTAGAGGATGACGGTATAGATGATAACGGCTGGCGAAAGTATGAAATTGAGGATAATCCTCAGCACCTTGAAGGGTTCTGCCACTTCGTCTTCGTGCTGACGCACGAGCGTGAAGCACACTTGCGGAGCCAGCACAAGCCAGATGAACTTGAGGGTATATTCGTAGAAATTAACAGGAGTATTGATGCCGAAGATGTAGAAGAATGACGCCGTAATGGCAAAAACAGCCGACGTGAAGATGCCACAGACAAGCTGGCCGAGGAACAACTGAGTGACGATATGCAGGGCATTGGACGCAAACGTGCGGTTATCCATCTTCTTGTTGCCCAAGATGAGCAGCAGACCAGCCAAGACATAGGTGAATCCAAAGCCGAAAGTAAAGAGGTATGGACGCAGGTTGAGCGCCATTAGCGGCAGGAAAAAGAAGAACGAAAGGATGTAGACTATTCGATTGACTCGATGTAGCCAGAACGTAAGTGCTATCAACGGCACGAAGAACCAGAGTATATCATCATTTACCATGCTACCCGTCTGCACGCCGCCATTCCATTCCAGACTCTCCGTTTTCCACACGGTTATGATAAAGAAAGCCACTCCCATGGCAAGCTCAACGGGAAATTCCCTTGGACTTCGCAGCAGTTGCTGCCATAATGTCTTCAGTTTTGTTTTCATTTTATTGGTTATCCTAATATTATTAAACGATGCCAGTACCTGGCTTAATGCTTCCGCGTGAGTTCTATCGCCTCTTTCCCCGTCAGGTGGTCTATGTCGAAACGGAGCATCAGCATACGTGAGAGTCCGAGACAATAGGTGAACACCACCTCGCACAGTCCCGCAAAGATCAAGATAATCCAGTTCATTGTAATAAGTTACTTTGGTCTAAGCCATTTCAACCTTCGGCGGAGATTGCCAAGACCGTCCAAGACGGTGCAAAGATACTAATTATCAATCATAACGGCGGCGGAATTGGAAAGATATGTTAGCCGCAAGCTCACAACGGCTGCCATATTGGTTAATGAATAATGAACAATGAATTATGAATAATTACCTCCTCCCCCCTTCGGGGGGACTGAGGGAGGCAAGTAATATGGGCCATATTACCGACCCACCCCCAACCCCTCCCCAAGGGAGGGGTGCCGCAAGGCTCTCCCATAAGGCTTATAAGACCAATAAGTCCTATAAGTCCTATAAGACCTATAAGCCATCCCCCCTTCGGGGGGACTGAGGGGGGCTACCAATATGAGTCATATTACTGACCAATATGAGTCATATTGCTTTCTGCCGTGATACTGACTGCTGGCGAAGAGGGCTTCCGAGTCCCGACGGAACCATTGCCGGCAGCTTCGGCAAAGTCATTCATATTCAGCAAAAAACGGTCTTTTATTTCTGAAATTGATTATTTTAGATTACCTTTGCACCCCGTTTGAATATAAATAAGGTATAAAGACATTATGATAACAGTAACAAATCTTGCTATTCAGTTTGGCAAACGAGTCCTCTACAAAGACGTCAACATCAAGTTCACAGCCGGAAACATCTACGGAATAATCGGTGCCAACGGTGCCGGAAAGTCCACTCTGCTCAAGGCTATCAGCGGCGAGCTGGAGCCCAACAAGGGCACCGTGGAGCTGGGTCCGGGCGAACGGCTCTCCGTCTTGGACCAGGACCACTTCAAGTTTGATGCCTTCACGGTGATGGACACCGTGCTTCAGGGGCACCAGCCGCTCTGGGAGAACATGAAGGAGCGCGAAGCCCTCTACTCGAAGGCCGAGATGACCGAGGAAGACGGCAACCGCGCCGCCGACCTGGAGCTGAAGTTTGCCGAGATGAACGGCTGGGAAGCCGAGAGCGAAGCAGCCCAGCTGCTGCAGAACCTGGGCGTGAAGGAAACCCAGCACAGCAAGATGATGTCAGAGCTGTCGAACAACGAGAAGGTGCGCGTGATGCTGGCAAAGGCGCTCTTCGGCCATCCCGACAACCTTTTGCTCGACGAGCCGACCAACGACCTTGACCTTGACACCGTGCAGTGGCTCGAAGAGTATCTGAGCAACGTCGAACAGTGCGTGCTCGTGGTGAGCCACGACCGCCACTTCCTTGATGCCGTGTCGACACAGACCGTCGACATTGACTTCGGAAAGGTCACTGTGTTCTCGGGCAACTACTCGTTCTGGTACGAAAGCTCGCAGCTGGCCCTGCGCCAGGCCCAGAACCAGAAGATGAAAGCCGACGAGAAGCGCAAGCAGCTGGAAGAGTTCATCCGCCGCTTCTCGGCAAACGTAGCCAAGTCGAAGCAGACCACATCGCGCAAGAAGATGCTCGAGAAGCTCAACGTGGAGCAGATTGCACCGTCAACGCGCAAGTATCCCGGCATCATATTCCAGATGGAGCGCGAGCCGGGCAACCAGATACTGGAGGTGGAAGACCTGAAAGCCGTTGACACCGACGGCACCGTGCTCTTCGACCACGTGTCGTTCAACATAGAGAAAGGCCAGAAGACGGTGTTCCTCTCACACAACCCGAAAGCCATGACAGCCCTGTTCGAGATTATCAACGGCAACCGCCAGGCCGATGCCGGCACCTTCAAGTGGGGCATAACCATCACTACGGCCTACCTGCCGCTCGACAACACCGAGTTCTTCCAGAGCGACATGAACCTCGTGGAGTGGCTCAGCCAGTACGGCACAGGCAACGAGGTGGTGATGAAAGGCTATCTGGGACGTATGCTCTTCAAGCAGGAAGAAGTGGAGAAAAAGGTCAACGTGCTCTCTGGAGGCGAGAAGATGCGCTGCATGATAGCACGTATGCAGCTCAAGAACGCCAACTGCCTCATCCTCGACACACCCACCAACCACCTCGACCTGGAGTCTATCCAGGCCTTCAACAACAACCTCGTGAGCTTCAAAGGCAACATTCTATTTGCCTCGCACGACCATGAGTTCATCAATACCGTGGCCGACCGCATCATCGAACTGACCCCGAGCGGCACCATCGACAAGCTGATGAGCTACGACGACTACATCTACGACTCTGCCATACGCGAACAGAAGGAGCGCATGTATGCCCAAGCCTAACGGTTTGGCACACTATTTGCACTCTGTTTGACAGAAACAAAACACAATAAAGCTATGAGCAAGGAAAAAGAAATAGAAATAGCAGACCCCGAAAGCGAGCAGACCGCTAACGAGGAACAGCCACAGCCCGAAGTGCAGGAGGCTGAGGAAGACATAGAAATGGCCGAAGAGGCAGCAGAGGCTGACCCCGTTGCCAAGCTCGAGGCCGAGAACGCCGAGCTAAAAGACCAGCTGCTGCGCAAGATTGCCGAGTTCGACAACTACCGCAAGCGCACACTCAAGGAGAAGACCGAGCTGATACTCAACGGCGGCGAGAAGACCATCACGGCCATTCTGCCCGTCCTCGACGACATGGAGCGCGCCGTGGCCGACTCCACCGACGACCCGCAGGCCATCAAGGAGGGCATGGAGCTGATACTTAAAAAGTTCGTGAAGACCCTCGAGAGCATCGGAGTGAAGAAAATCGACACCGAGGACAAGGATTTCGACGTAGACTTCCACGAGGCCATCGCTATGGTTCCGGGCATGGGCGACGACAAGAAAGGCAAGGTGATTGACTGTGTGCAGACGGGCTACACGCTCAACGACAAGGTAATACGCCACGCCAAGGTGGCCGTGGGACAATAGAATAATGCATATATATAATGTATAGTGCATCATTCATCACGATAACCATATATTGAAATGGCAAAAAGAGACTACTACGAGGTGCTGGGCGTTGACAAGAACGCCACCGAAGACCAGATAAAGAAAGCCTATCGCAAGATAGCTATCAAATATCACCCCGACCGCAACCCCGGCGACAAGAACGCAGAAGAGAAGTTCAAGGAGGCCGCCGAGGCATACGACGTTCTCCACGACCCGCAGAAGCGACAGCAGTATGACCAGTTCGGCTTCGACGGACCGGGCATGGGTGGCTTCGGAGGAGGCTTCAGCGGAGGGTTCTCCATGGACGACATCTTCTCGATGTTCGGCGACGTGTTCGGCGGAAGAGGCGGTTTCGGTGGCTTCGGAGGAGGACGCAGCCGACAGCCGGCACAGTTCCGCGGTGCCGACTTGCGCCTGAAGGTGAAGCTGACGCTGCAGGAGATAGCCACGGGAACGACCAAGAAGTTCAAGGTTCGCAAGGACGTGAGCTGCCCCCACTGCCACGGCTCGGGTGCCGAAGCCGGCAGCAGCAGCGAGACTTGTCCCAACTGCCACGGTTCAGGAGTAGAGATAAGGACGCAGCAGAGCATCTTCGGAATGATGCAGACACAGTCGACGTGTCACGTCTGCGGCGGTGAAGGCACCATAATCAAGAACAAATGTGCGCACTGCCACGGCGAAGGAGTGGTCAAAGGCGAAGAGGTAGTGGAGATAAACATACCTGCCGGCGTTGCCGAAGGCATGGTGGTGAACGTTCCGGGCAAGGGAAATGCCGGACGACACAACGGTGTGAACGGCGACATACAGGTGTTCATAGAGGAAGAACCCAACGACACATTCATCCGCGACGGCAACAACCTGCTCTATAACCTGCTGCTCGACTTCCCGACGGCAGCCCTCGGAGGAACGGTTGACATACCAACCATCGAGGGAAACACCGTGAAGATAAAGATTGAACCGGGCACACAGCCAGGCAAGACACTGCGTTTGCGCGACAAGGGACTGGATCCCGTGCGCGGCTACGGCAACGAAAAGGGCGACCTTATAGTAAATATAAGCGTCTATGTGCCCAAGACTCTGAGCAAGGAAGAGAAGAAAGCAGTAGAACAATTCAAGGAAAGCGACAACTTCAAAGGCGACAGCCAGACCAAGCGCTCTATCTTCGAGAGGTTCAAGAATTACTTTAACTAAGGTCTACCGGCTGCCCAACTGAAGGTAGCCGGTATTTTTTTTACATACAGCCATGACTTACAAGGAAACCATCGACTACCTCTTCAATGTCACCCCGGTGTTCGAGCACGTGGGACAAGCAGCCTACAAGCCAGGAATAGGGACCACACTGGCTCTCGACAAGCACTATCACCATCCGCATAAACTCTATCCCACGATACACATAGCAGGCACCAACGGCAAGGGTTCGTGCTCGCACAGCATCGCCTCGATACTTCAGGAGGCAGGCTACAGGGTGGGACTCTACACGTCGCCACACCTTGCCGACTTCCGCGAGCGCATAAGAGTGAACGGAGAGTGCGTTTCCGAGCAGTATGTCGTTGACTTTGTCGACAGCTTCATCAAGTGGAACAGAGAGCTGCACCCGTCGTTCTTCGAACTCACCACAGCTTTGGCGTTCCGCTATTTCGCCGACATGAAGGTAGACATAGCTGTCATTGAGGTGGGACTCGGGGGCCGTCTTGACTGCACCAACATCATAACTCCCCTACTCTCGGTGATTACCAATATCTCGTTCGACCACACCGGGCTGCTGGGCAACACCCTTGAGAAGATTGCCGGAGAGAAAGCCGGCATCATAAAACCCCATGTGCCTGTCGTGATTGGCGAGAGCCTGCCACAGACGAGGCCTGTCTTTGTAAGCACGGCAGAGGCCAACAACTCACCGATAGTGTTCGCCGAAGAATATGAAACAGCCTCAGACATCGACTTCGAGCTTAAAGGCAACTATCAGGAAAAGAACAAACAGACTATCCTTTGTGCCATCAAAACACTGACTGCACACACCGCCCTGCGCATAACGGACGAGCATATAGCACGAGGTATGGCCCGGGTGTGCGAGAACACCGGTCTCATGGGGCGCTGGCAAACCATCAGCGAAAGGCCCAAAGCGGTGTGCGACACAGGCCATAACCTCGCCGGATGGCAGTATCTGGCCCCTCAGATACGCAGCCAGAAGTGCAAAACTCTCCGCATCGTGTTCGGAATGGTCGACGACAAAGACATCGACAGCGTGATGGATCTGCTGCCCACAGATGCCGTCTACTACTGGACTCAGGCCGACAACCACCGTGCCATCAGTTCCGAAACAGTGAAACAGAAAGGTGATATGCGCCAACTCCGAGGCCAAGCGTTTGCCTCCGTGGCTCTTGCATACGACAAAGCTGTTGCCGTTGCCGCAACAGACGATTTCATCTTCGTAGGAGGCAGCAGCTACGTAGTGGCCGACCTGCTTTGCCATATAGCTCGTCAGGCTTAATCGTTTAATTGTTTTTAACAACTAATCGGAGCCTTTTTTTTCCTATCGTTTGCCGTTATGGTTTTTTTTCTGTTACTTTGCAGATTAGTATTACTAACCCAAAACCGAAACGATATGAACACAGAAGAGACAAGCAACATCTGTGGTCTGAAGCGTGAAGACTTCCAGACCACTATCAATGGCAAGCATACTGACCTTTTTATTTTGCGTAACAATCAAGGTAACGAGGTCGCAGTGACTAACTATGGCGGTGCCGTCGTTGCGATAATGGTTCCCGACAGAAACGGCAACAGAGCCAACGTCATTCAGGGACACGACAACATACAAGATGTTATCAACTCACCGGAACCCTATCTCTCTACTCTCGTAGGCCGATATGCCAACCGCATAGCTCGCGGAGAGTTCCAACTGAACGGTAAGAAATACCAACTCCATATCAACAACGGCCCCAACAGCCTTCATGGTGGCAAGCAAGGCTACAATGCCAAGGTGTGGGATGCCAATCAGATAAGCCCCCGTGCGGTTGTGATGAAGTACACAAGTCCATACGGCGAAGAAGGTTACACCGGCGAAGTAGAAGTTTGGGTGGCTTTCTCTTTTACCGACGATAACGAGTTAGTTATCAAATATCAGGCTACCAGCAACAAGCGCACGGTGCTGAACCTTACCCACCACGGCTTTTTCAGCCTTGCTGGAATAGCCAATCCGACACCTTCCATCGAGAATCTGGAGTGTCAGATAAATGCAAACTATTACCTTCCTATCGACGAAAACAGTATTCCAACAGGCGAGATACGCCTTGTTGAAGGCACTCCCTTCGACTTCCGTGAATCCAAGAGCGTAGGAAAAGACATTGATGCAGACAACGAACAGATACGTATCGCAGCCGGATACGACCACTGCTACGTGCTGAACAAGTCCGAAGAGGGCGAGCTCTCATTCGCAGCACGCGTAAAGGAGCCTGTATCGGGACGCACCATGGAAGTCTATACCACCGAACCGGGTATGCAACTCTATACCGACAACTGGGCCGACGGCTATAAAGGCCAGAACGGAGCTACCTTCCCGCGCCGCAGCGCCATCTGTCTGGAGTGCCAGCACTTCCCCGACACCCCCAACCATCCATACTTCCCATCGGTTGAACTGCGCCCAGGAGAGAAATATACGCAGAAAACCATCTACAAATTCGGCATAGAATAATCATTTCATTCAACTATTTCTTTTTTCAAAACAATGGACTCAAAAAAACAAAATGGTAGCATCATCGCCATCATCACTATGATGTTCCTCTATGCGATGATTTCTTTCGTAACAAACTTGGCCGCTCCGGTGGGAGTAATTTGGAAGGGCGCGTTCGACGGTTCGAACACTGTTGGAATGTTGGGCAACATGATGAACTTCCTTGCTTACCTCTTCATGGGTATTCCCGCAGGCAAGTTGCTCACTCGCATAGGCTATAAGAAGACTGCTCTGGCAGGTATCGGCACTGGCTTCGTGGGCGTTCTTGTTCAGTTTATCTCTGGAAGCATCAGCGGCACGCCCGGTTTTGTAGTATATCTGCTTGGAGCCTTTATCTCAGGTTTCTGCGTTTGTATGCTCAACACGGTGGTTAACCCGATGCTTAACCTTCTTGGTGGCGGCGGCAACCGAGGCAACCAGCTCAACCTTATCGGTGGAACACTGAACTCACTTGCCGGTACTCTGACTCCTCTCTTCGTTGGAGCACTTATCGGCGACGCATCAAAGGCAAGCTTCTCTGACGTAAATCCCGTGATGTATATTGCCATGGCTGTGTTTGCCGCAGCCTTCTTGGTACTGATGTTCGTGCCTATCCAGGATCCCGAAATGGGCAAGACTGGTGCCGACACAGTGTTTGAGCACAGCGCATGGTCGTTCCGTCACTTCGTTCTGGGCACCATAGCCATCTTCGTTTACGTGGGAGTAGAGGTCGGCATCCCTGGAACTATGATATTCTACCTCTCCGACACCACAGAAGCCGGTGGCGGACTGACAGGCAACGCAGCTGCAATAGCCGGCTCGGTAGCAGCAACCTACTGGCTGCTGATGCTCGTTGGCCGCTTCGGTTCGAGCTTCTTCGCCAGCAAGGTATCAAGCAAGACCATGATGACCGTTACCACTATCACAGCAATGACGCTCATTGTGCTCGCCATGTTGCTCGGCAAGAGCACGCAGGTATCAATGCCCGTGTTCACAGGAGCATCGTTCGAGATGGTAACAGTGCCCGTAGCTGCTCTTCTGCTGGTGCTCTGCGGTCTTTGCACATCTATCATGTGGGCCAGCATCTTCAACCTTGCAACAGAAGGTCTTGGTAAGTACACCGCTGCCGCATCGGGCATATTCATGATGATGGTGGTAGGTGGCGGAGTGCTGCCGCTTATCCAGAACTTCATTGCCGACCACGCCGGCTACCTCACTTCATACATTGTGCCGCTGGCAGGCGTAGCCTATATGTGCTACTACGCACTTATCGGTTCGAAGAATGTGAACAAAGACATTCCCGTATAAGCATAAACAAAGAACTGGCAATCGGTGGAAGGCAGCAGACAATCATCCTACCGCCGCCGATTGCCAATTCAACATAACGAGAAACCTAAACTCTTAAATCCTAAAATTGTTATGATGAACATTGATCATGTAAGAAGTCGCTTCATCAAGCACTTCGACGGAAAGACAGGCAACATCTATTTCTCTCCTGGAAGAATCAACCTCATTGGCGAACACACCGACTACAATGGCGGCTTTGTGTTCCCCGGAGCAGTTGACAAGGGCGTTATGGCCGAGATGCGCGTCAACGGCACCGAAGACACCGTTATGTGTTATGCCATCGATTTGAAAGACCGCGTTGACTTCCACCTTGCCGACGAGAACGGCCCACGCACCAGCTGGGCACGCTACATCTTCGGTATAGCCAAAGAGATGCAGAAGCTGGGTGTTCCCGTAAAGGGTTTCAACATTGCTTTCTCGGGTGACGTGCCCCTCGGAGCAGGCATGTCATCGTCGGCTGCCATGGAAAGCTGCTTCGCCTGCGGCCTCAATGACCTTTTCGGCGACAACAAAATAAGCAAGTGGGACATGGTTCTCGCCGGTCAGGCCACAGAGCACAACTACTGCGGAGTGAACTGTGGCATCATGGATCAGTTTGCAAGTGTGTTCGGCGAAGAGGGCAAGCTGATGCGCCTCGACTGCCGCAGCCGCGAGTTCGAGTACTTCCCCTTCAAGCCCGAGGGCTACAAGCTGGTGCTGCTCAACTCCTGCGTGAAGCACGAGCTGGCCGGTTCGCCCTACAACGACCGCCGCAACTCTTGCGAGAACGTAGTCAAGCACATTGCCGCCAAGCATCCCGAAGCAACCTTCGAGACCCTGCGCGACTGCACATGGGAGCAGCTTGAGGAAGTCCGCAGCGAGGTTGGCGAGGAAGACTACAAGCGTGCCCACTTCGTGCTTGGCGAGAAAGACCGTGTGCTCGCAGTATGCGATGCTCTCAACAAGGGCGACTATGAGACCGTAGGAAAGAAGATGTACGAGACCCACGACGGCCTTTCCAAGGAATACGAGGTAAGCTGCGAGGAGCTCGACTTCCTCAACGACATTGCCCGCGAATGTGGAGTGACAGGCTCGCGCATCATGGGCGGTGGCTTCGGAGGCTGCACCATCAACCTCGTAAAGGAAGACATCTACGACAAGTTCATAGAGACAGCTTGCAAGAAATATGCTGAGAAATACAACAAACTGCCCAAGGTAATCGACGTTGTGATAGGCCAAGGCTCACACAAGGTGTGCTGACAAAGCCTCTGCATCAGCATAAGACCATCACATTCCGGCCATTCCCCACTGCATCCGATGCCAGTAAGGAATGGCCGGATTTATGTTGCAATACAATAAAAACGCATTATTATGCGTTATATACATAAAAACCACCCTTATGAAACTATTCACTAAGATTATCGTAATGCTTTGCCTTGTGCTCACCCCACAGATTGCAGCAGCACAACAGCGCGGCAAAGCCACCCACTACGCCAAGTACATGAACGGTCATCGCACCGCCAGCGGAGAGCGGCTGTGGAACGACAGCCTCATCTGCGCACACCGCACACACAAGTTCGGCACCCTGCTCAAGGTGCGCAACCTGCGAAACGGCAAGGAGACCGTTGTACGCGTGATTGACCGCGGCCCGTATATCAAAGGCTACGTCATCGACCTTTCGATAGCCGCCGCACGCGCAATAGGTATGATGGGCGTAGGAGTCGTACCCGTAGAGCTCACTGTCGTAGACAAGCGCGAGCCAGACGATGCGCCCGAAGCGGCCAACGACTAACAGAAAAAGGAATAAGCAATCAGAAATACCAATACCAGCAATGAGAGGCACGCCCGCTACGGTGTGCCTCTTTCTTGTTGTCAGGAAACGACTACTGCCGTTTACGGCATAAAAATCGCCCCGGTCTTGCTTCCATCAGAGAAGAAGACCGGGGCAACCGGATGTATATATCAGTTTTGCTGAATCGGTTTTACATCATGCCGCCCATTCCGGGAGCTCCGCCCATAGGCATTGCAGGCTCCTTCTCGGGCTTGTCAACGATGAGGCACTCAGTGGTGAGGAACATTCCTGCGATAGATGCAGCGTTCTCAAGAGCCACGCGAGCCACCTTAGCCGGGTCTACGATACCTGCCTTGCGCATATCCTCGTAGGTATCGGTGCGTGCGTTGTAGCCAAAGTCGCCCTTGCCCTCGCGCACTTTCTGCACTACCACAGCGCCTTCGCCGCCAGCATTGGTCACAATCTGGCGCAGCGGCTCCTCGATGGCACGCTCGATGATGTTGATACCAGTCTGCTCGTCGGCATTGTCGCCCTTCAGACCTTCCAGTGCAGCCAGCGCACGGATGTAGGTTGTGCCTCCACCGGCCACTACACCCTCCTCTATTGCAGCGCGTGTGGCGCAGAGAGCATCGTCGACGCGGTCTTTCTTCTCCTTCATCTCAACCTCGCTGTTGGCACCGACATAGAGTACAGCCACGCCACCGGCCAGCTTAGCCAGACGCTCCTGCAGCTTCTCCTTGTCGTAAGAGCTTGTGGTGTTCTCTATTTCCTTCTTGATCTGAGCCACGCGATTGGCTATAGCCTCCTTCTGTCCGGCACCGTTTACGATGGTGGTGTTGTCCTTCGACACAGTCACCTTGTCGCAAGTTCCGAGCATCTCCAGCGTTGCCTTGTCAAGCGACAGGCCCTTCTCCTCGCTGATAACGGTTCCGCCGGTCAGCACGGCGATGTCCTCGAGCATGGCCTTGCGGCGATCGCCGAAGCCGGGAGCCTTTACGGCGCATATCTTCAGGCCGCCACGCAGACGGTTAACCACGAGAGTCGTCAGAGCCTCAGAGTCAACATCCTCGGCGATAACGAGCAATGGACGTCCGCTTTCGGCAGCAGGCTGCAGGATGGGGAGGAACTCCTTGATGTTGCTTATCTTCTTGTCGTAGATCAGGATGTACGGATTCTCCATCACGCACTCCAGTTTGTCGGCATCGGTAACAAAGTAAGCCGACAGATAACCGCGGTCGAACTGCATACCCTCGACCACTCCGATGCTGGTGTCGCGGCTCTTGCTCTCCTCGATGGTTATCACACCGTCCTTCGACACCTTGCGCATGGCATCAGCCAGCAGCTTTCCAATCTCGGCATCGTTGTTTGCCGAAACGGTGGCAACCTGCTCAATCTTGTCGTAGTTGTCGCCAACCTGCTCCGAAGACTCCTTGATGAAGTCAACGACAGCCTTCACAGCCTTGTCGATACCGCGCTTGAGGTCCATGGGGTTGGCACCGGCGGTGACGTTCTTCAATCCCTCGGTGACGATGGCCTGAGTAAGGATGGTAGCCGTAGTGGTACCGTCGCCGGCATCGTCGCCTGTCTTCGAGGCCACGCTCTTCACAAGCTGGGCACCAGTGTTCTCGAACTTGTCCTCCAGTTCAATCTCCTTGGCCACGGTCACGCCGTCCTTAGTGATCTGGGGAGCACCGAACTTCTTCTCGATAACCACGTTGCGGCCCTTCGGACCGAGTGTCACCTTCACTGCGTCAGCCAGCTGATCAACGCCCTTCTTGAGCATATCGCGGGCATCAATGTTGAATTTTATGTCTTTTGCCATAACTTTCTAATTATAAATAATGTGTTATTGTTAAACGTTTTGAATGATATTAAACTGTGGCTAAAGCTGAGCCGTAGCTTATCCCAGCACTGCGAGCACGTCGCTCTGGCGCATGATGAGATACTTCTCGCCGTCAAGCTCAAGCTCGGTGCCGGCATACTTGCCGTAGAGAACCATGTCGTCGACCTTGAGAACCATCTCCTCGTCCTTTGTTCCGTTGCCCACTGCTACTACCTTGCCTCTCAGTGGTTTCTCTTTTGCAGTATCAGGAATGATGATACCGCCTACTTTCTCTTCTGCTGGTGCCGGTACAATGAGTACTCGGTCTGCCAATGGTTTGATGTTCATAATCTTTAAATTTTATGAGTTTATGTTTCAATTCTACCCACAGCGTTGCGAAAACCGTGCCAAAAGGCTGTTGTGACACGATATGACAATTTTGTCACCCTGCGACTGACACTTTTGTCAGTCAGCAACGCGGCTGTGACACCTTTATTTATTCACCTTCAGAAAGCTCGCTTCATCAGTGGCGAGAGGTGAGGGGCATGGACCAAGGCACATCCGAGAGCCTTTTGTAAAAGAATAGTACAGAAAAACGCGCACTGAAAATCGGTCGTTTCAGAGCCGAAACATGGCTCAAGACTCACTGTTTCGCCCACAATTCGCCCTA
>ODAJ012130621.1_pt1 | contig 32249 bp, 25 predicted proteins | sample 1539241 | NCBI WGS metagenome assembly ODAJ01 (sample SAMN02144231, study PRJEB22623) | gut metagenome | biome: sheep rumen | host: Ovis aries | place: New Zealand
CTTTTTTTGTGGCAAGTTGTAATTTAGAGTTTATTATGTAGTTTTTGACTTTTTTTTGTAGTAGATTCGTGATTCTTATTTTATTTGTGAAGTCGGTACTTTTGTACTGACCTTCATTTATTATTCAATAGAGGATATTTTTTGTCCTTTTTATCGATTTTTTACACTTTTACTTATTTTGATATTAACTTATTATTTTTCATAAATCTTATTAATAATATCTTATATATTATATATTATTGTAATTTTGTTTAGTTATTGTACTAATTATATATTATTATGAAAATTATTGATGATGATTATGCGTATGTAAATAGTCTTCTTGTGGTTATCATATCGCTTCCAATATTTATGATAATAATCCTGTCCATATCATTGTCCTTTACTCTTGCTAACGATACGGCAAGTGACATGTCCGCCCACATGCTTAAGAGCACGACTGGTGATGTTGAAGGTCAGCTGGATAGGATATCCAAGCAAGCTATCCATAACCTGTCTAAGTACTCATATGATAACGTATATGTTGTAAGCAATTCAACAAAAACATTAAGGTCTTTGATTCAGAATGGCATTAATAACCTAACGGGTGATTATTCCAAAAGAGGCATATTGATTAACTGTACCATTATCAATATCTATCCGGCAGATGATCCCTTCAGCTTTGATGTCTATTATAGGATTTATTCAACATTTGTCAATGACTCATCCAAGCATATTCAATCTAATAATATGATAACAGTCAGTATTGTTGATAGCTCTTATCCGGTTTATGACGTATATCCATTATTTCGAAGTCAGGTGCGTACTGTAAATGACAGCTATATCTATAATGATGTTGATGTTGTTTATGATAATGCGGCTAGCGGATTGTTTATCAGGAGATGTCCATATGATGATTACACTTCTCATGCTAATAGTAACATAACATTTCTTGACTGTCTGAACAACCATTACTATCACTTGAGCCATGATGGTTTATGTATCTTCTGTAGACTGGAAAATAGGAGTACTTGTCCTCATAATGGACTTGAAACATTTATCATACCTTCACTTCGAGTTAACCAATCCACTTCCTCTATAGATCATGTCTATTTCAATGAGTCGGCTGATGGCCATTACAATGGTAGTCTTCGTGATTTTAACGATTCCTTCATATACCTGGATGATGCTCATGGAGGTAAATATGGATTTTGATAGTAGGGGTCAGCTTCTTAGTCTGGATTTATTGTTGTATATGGTAGTCTTGTCTGTTGTTGTGGCAACTGCATTATATGTTTATGAATCCTTTGACAATTCGGCAAGTGAAATGTTGCTTAATGATTTAAATGATGAGAGAATGAATACTCTTGTGGATGCATTATTCAAGACTCCCGGCCAACCTGAAAACTGGCATGTACTGGATAGTGGTAGGGTATCTTCCGTCGGATTATGTGTTGATGGGAATTCGTATCTGATTTCCTATGACAAGCTGATGAGACTTAAAGGTAGTCCGGGCTTGATTTACACGGTCTTTCCAAGTGAGTTTAAATGTAATGTATATCTGACTTCAAGTGAAAATCCATCACAAAAGATTGATATCGTTCATTCATATACACCTTCGGCTAACGATGATGTGATTGTCCGTAGTCTACCTGTTATAATTGATTACGGCTATGATATTTTACCAATAACATCAGATAACTATGGATATGATTGTCCATATAATCATTTAAATAGGGATGATGATTGGATGTGCAAATCCTTCACCTTCAGTAGGGACAATTTATCAGACATGAATTATTACATAGTATCATCTGATGCTGACATAATCCTATCAGATACCTATGGCGAAAATGAAAGCCTGCATTCAACAGGTCACGTTGACATAACCGATAAGTTGAAGCTACTGGTGCATCATGATGAGGATACAATTTACATACATCTACACTCAACTAATGATGATGCTTACTTGGTAAGTGATAGAAATAACCGGCCTCAGCACTTAAATAATGTAGTCAGTCCAGAAACTTACACTGCGACAATAGAAGTATCTACATAAGATTATTCAAAATTAAAATATCAATATAAAATTATAATATCTGCGAGAAAGATAAATAATATACAGACAAAGGGGATTTGATGCAATATGGAAAACGTAAAAGTAAAGGATGCATTCAATGATGCGGCAGACAGCTATGATTCAAACAGAAAAGAGATAATTCCAAATATGGGAATATATTATCAGACGGCAGTGGAGCTGACAAAAGATTATGAAAACCCTACAATAATGGATCTTGGTGCCGGAACGGGTATACTGACAGAACTATTGCACAAGCTACACCCTCAAAGTAAGATAACATTGGTTGATATGTCTGCTAACATGCTCAATAAGGCCAGAAGTAAATTCAAGGACATATCCAACTTCAGCTACGTTGAAGATAACTATCTGACAATGGACTTTCAACAGACATATGATGTGATAATATCATCACTATCCATTCATCATCTTAATGATGAGGAAAAATATACATTATATGATAAGATATATCACAGCCTAAACAACAATGGCGTATTTATAAATGCCGATGAAGTAAAGGCACCATCGGATACTCTTGAGAGATTATACGTCGAAAAAGAAACAAATCACCTCCTAAAACAAGATTTAACAAATGATGAGAAAGAGCAGATACTCTACCGCAGGACACTGGATATACCATCCACACTTGATGATAACCTGTCCTGGTTGAAGGATATAGGTTATAGCAACGTGGATGTTATCTATAAATATTACAGATACTTTGTATTGTACGGTCAAAAGATCGAATGATACACCTTTTATATATTTTTTTTAATAAACTTATTTGGAGGATTAACCATTACATTAATAAACTCAGATACATTACATAACTACATGATATTGCTGGTAGGCTTATTCATAATGTCCTTTGGAGTGGCATTATCGGTAATAAGCGACCTTGGAACAACACCAATATCCTGCATCCCAAACGTTCTAAGCTATGGGGTGCCATTATCCCTTGGAACGATAACAATAATATTCAACATCCTATTGGTACTAATACAATTACTTATTCTTAAGGGGGAATTTGAGCATAAGCAATGGCTGCAGATATTGGTAACAGTCATATTCGGATATTTCATAGATTTTTCACTCTATATCCTCACTCCCATAGTTAATCCAACCACATACATATCCCAGTGGATTATCTGTATAATAAGTACATTCATCATAGCCTTCGGAGTATACCTGGAGATAAAATCCGATGCAATAGTTCTACCCGGAGAGGGAGTTATACTCGCCGTAAGATACAAGACAAAAAAGGACTTTGGGAAGATAAAGTCAATATTCGATTCATCCAATGTAATAATCGGTGCAATACTGTCCATACTGTTATACGCTTCATTTCAAGGAATAGGACTAGGAACGATATATGCGGGAGTAGTCGTAGGTTACATTGTAAAGGCTTATTCCTTATTTATCGACAGATTGATAAATAGTTATATAGTGATTTTATAGGGTTAAGGTATTATATTCAAGGATTGCTCATGTTTTTGAGTAATTTATAGAATATTAATCCATATGCTTGGTGGCAATTGATGATTTGGGATATTTATTAAAGATAATTATTCTAAATGGGTAAGATTGCTTATTCTCTAAGATTCTAGTATGTAATGTATGATTGATAATGTAATGTAAAATAGTTAACATAATTATTTTATATTAAATGTGATATATAATCTAATATGGATTATGTTTTGTAAAATGCAATATAATATAAGGTGACTTTCATGATGAATGATATAGCTTGGGGTTCAGATGAAGAATTAACAGATACTCAATTTTATAATAGACTTAGTGATATTGAATTTTTATCCGGACTATTAAAGAGTACGGCTTTTGGATCTTCACCTACAATCTTATTGACAGGAGTTAGAGGAGTAGGAAAAACAGCCTTAATAAAAAAACTTAAACGAGATTTAAACGAAAGATACTTAATCTCATACATTAATTTATCACAAAGTAACTCCTTTCAAACAGGAAACCTTGATAGAAGTGATATAATAAATTTAATATTTAGGGAATTAATCAAATCAGCACAAGAAAAGGGATTAACTACCACAATCAAGAAAATTGAAAAGATTATTAAGACAAATAATATTAAATTAGATAATATTATGAGTTTTGAGGGTATACCAATACCTAAAATGGGACTTGAAGAAGATTATAGTAAATTATCTGAATTTGTAATGGATTTGCCTCAGAAAATATATGAAGAATGTCCTGAAGAGATAGATGGTGTTCTCCTATTTTTTGATGAATTTCAAAATATCAAGGATTTAAATGAACAGATGGATGGATTCTTATGGTATTTAAGAAGCAAGGTTCAATCTCAAAAGAATGTTACCTACTTATTTTCAGGCAGCATGAGTCTGAAAGATAAACTGATTGAGGATATTGCAGGTAAAAACGGGGCATTTGGTGGAAGAATCTTAACAATAGAAATAAAGCCATTCAATCAGGTTACAACACGAAAATATCTGCAGACAAATGCACCTACTCTGCAATTTACTAAAGATGGATTTGATAGATTCTATAAATGTACAAAAGGAATTCCCTTCTACATTAATACATTTGCCAGGTTACTACCTGAAAATGAAGAATTAGATAAGAATAAGATAATTAACATCTTTAAAAAATCATTACCATTACTTGCCAGTCATTTTACAATAACATGGGGTAGATTAACATTAAAAGAACAAAAAATCATAGTGTCCTTGCTGGACATGCCATTAAAGCGTGTAGAAATTGCAAATACACTTCATGTTACTAGTGGATCACTTGCAAGACCACTAGCGACTCTTCAAAATTTAGTGTTGGTTGAAAACGATGATGGCAAATATTCCATAATCGATTCAATATTAAAATACTGGTTACTGAACTATTATAATGAGAAAGGATTCTATCCATTTAGAAGTGATTAGCTAACAAATAACCTCCCCTATCACCCACTTTTTTCTAAAAAAATAACTCCAATATAGAAGATAGATTCAAAAAACGTTTTTTTGTCTGTCATTTTTTTCATATCATTTAATCATGAGTATAATAACAGTATTTCCTTTTTATTTTTTGTCCAGCTTTATCTAATCCAATAATTCTTAAAAAAAAGTATCAGGGCTTTTGATTAAAAAAGGAATAGTCTTGGTAAAAAAGAGTAAAAAAAGGAAAAGTTAAAATAATATCTTAACTCTTCTTAGTTAATTGTAATTTCATTTGTTGCTTCAAGTCTTTCATATTCGTCAGATAAGAATACAGCAGTTAAATTGTAGGTCTTAGTTTTCATAGACTCAGGTATTACATATTCTATACTTGCAACATTGTTTGTGATTTTAGCATAGATTACCTTACCGTTTTCATCTTTTAAAGTCTTACCGTTTATTTTAAATACTATCTTACCGCTATTTACTGCCTTAGTGTCGTTGACGGTAGCAGTTAATGTTACGATTGAACCTACTTGGGCTTCTTCCGGACTAGTTAATGTTAAGGTAGCCTCTTTTGTGCCAACGCTAACGTTAATGTCTGTTTTTGCACCAGGTATCTTACTGTTTCCGGAGTAGGATGCAAGTATGTTTATATCTTGACCTCCAAATTCCTCAGGAACGGTGTATTCTACAGTTGCAATTCCATTTACTACCTTAGCATAGATTACTTTACCGTTAGCATCTTTGATTGTTTTACCGTTTACCTTGAATACTACTTTTCCAACAGTTATGTTGTTTCCAGCCTCATCATGTACTCTTGCAGTTAGGTTAACTGTCTGACCAGCTTTAAGTTCCACTTCATCAATTTCTATGATGGTCATGGCATTCTTAACGGTCAATGTAGCTGTAGCTTCACTGTCTGTAATGAATTCAGAACCGCTGGTGTATGTAGCGGTAACTTCTGTAGTAAGTACTTCTGTGTATAACACATCAATTGATGCAACACCATCTTCAACATTTGCCTGACCTAATATGTTTCCTTCACCATCAGTAAATACAACAACTCCACCGTTTATGTTGTTTCCATCTGTATCGGTAACAGTTGCGGTAATTGTGGTTTGGTTGTTTACATAGGCGGTAATATCATCTAATGTTATCTGTGATTCCTGGATGATGACTTTCACATCAATTTCAACGGTATCCTGGCTTGCAAGATATACATCACTTTCATCAAATGATACAACAACAGTCAATGCACCGGCTTCTTCTGATGGTATAACGATGTTTGCCTTTCCTTCAGCAAGGCTTGCAGTAGTCAATATATTACCTTCTGCATCACTAACAACTACTGTACCTTCAACAGGTTCATCATTTTCATCAGCAACACTTACTTCTATTGTCACATTACCTAGTGTATCATTCAATACGTTAATGGTCGTGGTAGTGGACATTTTGCTTATTGTTGTTGATAATTGTGTTGTTGCTTCAAGATAGTCTTCATCTTCTTCTGCTGTAATTGTGATGTCTGCTACACCAGCTGTATCAGCAGTAAATGTTGTGGTAAATGTTCCGTCTTCAGCGGTTGTTAATGTGAATGTTTTTGTTGAAGCGTCTGCAAATGTTACGACAACAGTAACTTCTTTGTTGGCAATTGGTGTTTCATCGGTTGCTGTTGTTAATGTACCATCAAGGACGATTTCTTCGCCGACATGGTATGCATCATCTATGTTGGCTTCAATAGCTACTTCTTTTTTGACTTTGATTATGTTGACTACGCTGTTGTCGTTGCTTGCTAGGTAGTCGTCGTTACCTTCGTATATTGCTTCGATTGTAGCTTCACCAACGTATCCTGTGGTGTCGAATGTGTATGAGAACATTCCTTCACTGTCGGTGGTTACGCTTGTTTCTAGTATTGTTTCGTCGTTGATTGTGATTTTGATTGTGATTGGGGTGTCTGCTAATGCAAATTCGTCGTCATCTTCGTTGTTGTATATGATTATTCCATCAATTGTTAGTTCTTCTCCGGAATTTACTTCGTCGTCAGTATTTATTGTTGTTAGGGTTACGTATGGTTCTTTTTCAAGGATTTGTGTTGTTACTGTTTCTTCGGCGTTATTGTATTGGTCATTTTCTTCGAGTGTTACTGTTATTGTGGCTTCTCCTACGACGTTTGTTGGTAGGCTTGTCATGAAGTATCCTTCTTCATCACTTGGTGAACTTTCGACTGTAAGGCTTGTTCCGTCAGCAAATGTGATTGTAACGTTTACGATTTGATCTACAACTGGAGTGTCATCTTCTAAGGTTATTAAACCGGTTATCTCTATTTGGTCACCTTCGGTGTATTCATCGTCTACTTCCAATAGGATTACAACATCCTTCTTGGCCGGTAGAATTTCTACTTCAATACTTGAAGTTGATTCAAGATAAGCATCATTTCCGGCAAATGTAGCTTCAACCACTGCAGTACCTTCATAACCGGTAGTATCAAATGAGTATGATAACCTACCCGTCTCATCGGTTGTAACAGTTTCCTGGGAAACTACTTCATCATCAATGCTTATTTTAACGTCGACATCGACATTAGCTACGGCTGTTTCCTGTTGATTTTCATCGTAGGATACCAGTTGAGCTGCAACGTCAATTGACTCTCCTGAATATACAGGACTGTCAGCATCTAGCACGAGTAATGTTGGCTGAGCCGGTTTTTGAATGATTTCTATTGTTTCTGATTCTGTGTTGTCATTGTATAGGTCATTGTCTGTTATGCTTACGGTGATTGTAGCTTCACCAAGCACGCTTGCCGGAAGTTCAGCTATAAATGAACCTTCGGAATCTGTTATAACCATAACTGAATTGGTAGAACCGTCTAAATAGGTTACATCAACTTTTACGTCTACATCTGTAACGGCTTCATCATTATCTAATGTAAATATGGAACCTTCTACAGTTATGATATCGTCAATAACATATTCATCATCAACGACAATCATGATTATTACATCTTCTTTTTCAGGAGCTATTATCTCAACTTCTTCGCTTGAACTTGAAGCTAGATAATCTTCATTTCCCTCGAATATTAACTGTATTGTAGCGGTACCTGATAGGCCTGTGGTATCAAAAGCATAGGATATCCATCCTTCTTCATCGCTTGTTGTCTGAATTTCAGATATCACTTCATCATTCATGATTACTTTTATCAATACTGCAGCATCTGCAATAGGTGTTTCATCATCATCTGTAGCATGTAATATTGCATTTATATCAAGTGTTTCACCTGAATCTACAGTACTGTCCATGACAAAGTCTATGTAGCTTTCTGCAGCATCAGGATTATATACGTTGAATGATACGTTTGTTTCTGTTGGGTTGTGTGTTTCATTTCCTTTAAATACGAATCTAAGTGTATGTTTACCGAGGGCAACTGCATCATATGTGTAGAATATTGCACCTTCGGAATTCCATGATTCGATTGCTTCGATTAATTTATCATTATCATATATTTCGATTACATCAAAGTTTGCCTGTTGTCCATCGACTGTGAAGTATCCTTCAATGTCAATCAAGTCGTTGAATTCGACTTGTTCAGCAACATCACTTGTAATTACTATTTCAGTTTCAGCTAATGTAGGTTCAGGCATGTTGTCTGATACGGTGTTTGTCTGAGTATTTGAATAGACTGATTTATCACCTACAAGCTCGGTTGCTTCAAGGTAATTGTTTGTCACTACCGTTTCATTCGTAGCTATGAGTTTAACGGCGTATTCTCCGTTACATGTAACGGTGTTTTCCTCTATTACATCTGCATATTCCTGATCATTGTAGATACCGCTGAATGTTGATTGGATTGTATTTCCACTAATTTGGGCATTTGATCCTCTTCCAGTGTATATTCCAGTGGTTTTAGCGGTTAAATAGTCAACTGTTACTCCATTTTCATATAAACCACTAACCGTAATGTCATTTCCTGTGATGACTGAATTTGCACCTATTATACCGATACCCATAGCCGTTTCACCGGTACTGACCATTATGTTGTTTACTACACTGGTGTTGTCTCCACCGAACTGTTCTACAGCGTACATGTTGTTTGCGGTACATGTAATGTTGTTGTTTGAGATTGTATTGTTTTTAACATTACCTGTTCCTTCATGATATGTAGCACCTTTGTATGCATAGTTTTCAAGTACGATTCCGTATGTAACAGGTTCTGTCATTGCTCCTTCATCTTTTTCAGCGGAAGCTTCCAGTATAATCGTGTTATTGTCTACAAGAGAATAACTTGCATCCTGTATGAATATACCTCCGGTATAGTTTGTACCGGTTACGTATATGTGGTTGTTGATTAGCTGGTTGTAGTCACCTTTACTGGTTATTGCATATAGCCATCCGGTTCCATGGATTTCAATGGTGTTGTTTGCTATAATGGAATTTGGACATCCGATTGTCATTGCATATAATGTAGGGAATCCACCACTTTCATTTGTAGCGTTGATGTATATATTATTGTTTATGAAATTAACGTATGTATTGCCGTTTAGGTTCTGGGCCCTGATAGGCATAATATCGTTGGTTCCATATTGTGAACCGGATATTGGATCCCATTCAACGGTACTGGTAAATGTGTTAATTATAAATTCTGAATTACTGATTTCCACATCTGATCTAATATCCAATACGCTTGCAGGATACTCCACGTCTACACCTTCAGGTAAGTAATAGTCAACCGTAACGTTGTCTATGATTGTACCTGTTGAGTCTTCCATAATATATATTATATTGGAATATCCTATAAGTGAATAAACGTAGTCATCATCAATGTTAATCTTCATATTCTTCAAGGTGGTATTGCTTGCTTCGCTGATTGCAAATGCCACATTGTGGAATGTAACATCAGGGCTGGCTGATATTGTTATATTGTTTCCATCTGAGATTATAATGGAGTTTAGATTATCATCGATACTGTCTTCGAAGACAAATGTCACATCATTTGAGCTTGATTCTCCATAATATGATATTGCAAATTTTCCATTGTCGTCATCTTCTCTAACCCATCCCTGCTCTTGGTAGTTGTCCTTGTTAATATTAATAGTATTGTCTGAGTCTGTTTTGATACTCTTAGGACGGGATTGTACTGTATTATCTTGTGTACTTGACACAAGGTCATCGTTTGTAATGCTTTCTGCAGTCACTTGGACATCATTATTATCTATCTGTGATGTACTATCATCATCAGCTGCTGATATAGCACCGACAGATAATATCAGTGTCAATAGTAGGACTGTAAAAACAATTATTTTTTTATGTTTAAACATAATATCGCCTATGTTTTTCAAAAATACATAATCAATAATATTAAATTGAATCTAATCTAAAATTATTGATTAATAATAGCTATTATATAATCAAGAATATAAAAATTTTATTGTAATTTTTTAAAAAGGGGGTTTTTCTCATTAATTTTTAACAATAATTTAAATTTAACTTTAAAATATTTAAAAAGAGTATTTTTTTGTGCATAAAATAAGAGGGGGATGATTTATAATGATGGTAGTTGTCGGTAGTTTATGGATGATAATTAAAAAAAATGGGGATTATGATTTGGCGGTTATCAATGTTATGTCTTCAAAGAAGATATGTTCTACTGCAGTAATTTCAGCTTCAAATCCTTCCTCTTGCAGAATCTTCAAGGTTTTATCGTTATCTGATAGTGAAGATTGTACCAGCTGTATGATTCCTCTCTCTTTCAGGTAGTCTTTGGCTTCTTTTAGAAAGATGTCTATGACCTTTCTGCCGTCGTGGCCTCCATCCCATGCCTTGGTATAATCATCATCGACATGTTCCTCCTCATCTACAGGTAGATAAGGCGTATTGAAAAGTATAAGATCATACTTCGAATCGATATTCTCGAAAAGATTGCTTTCTATTATGCGGATGTTGTCCCTATTGTTTAGTTTAACGTTTGCTTCCATGCATCTGATGGCATGTGGATTTATGTCGCATACGCACACGCTGTTGGCATGTAATGATGCATGGATACTTACAAGTCCACTTCCTCCGCCAATTTCAAGAACGTCCATGTCCTCGTCTACTATCATATTGTCAATCAATAGGAATGTATCCTCTGCCGGTGGATAAACCTCATCACATTCATTATATTCTACATCTTTATATAACATATAATCTCATCCTATAGCAAATCTTCTAAGATTTCTGATATCTCAAGAATCTCCTCGGGCGTTAACTTGAACACCTTCTGTTCAAACATTTCCTCGTCAATGTCACTTAGCTTGTTTTTCAGGTCTTTCTTATCCTGTCCTAGCTCATGTGCCGACTGCACCAAAGCCTTTCTTGCCTTCTTATTCCTATGCTGGAAAAGCGCCCTTGTACAGTCATCAAAGCATTCGTTCAGTTTAACCTTTTTATTCGGAATTAACTCTATCACAGCACTGTCTACCTTTGGCTGGGGTATGAAACAATCAGGCTTCAACGTATCTATGATTTTAACATCACATCTAAAGTGCAGAGCCACAGATAATCTTGAATATTCCTTCGTATCGGGCTTTGCATTCATTCTGCGTGCAAATTCCAGTTGATACATGAGTACGGCCTTTTTAAAGTCGTGCTCCAATAGTTTAAATGTAATGGGTGATGATATTTGATATGGAAGGTTGCTTACTACCTTGTCGAAGTGTGGAAAATCCATCTTCAATGCATCATCATTGATTAATTCAACATTATCGATTTTTTCTTTTATCATGATTTGATTAAGTATGTCTGCTATAAGAGGGTCCTTTTCTATAGCTATTACTTTTTTGGCTCTTTTTGCCATTTCCAATGTGAGAGTACCTATTCCGGCACCTATTTCCAGTATTATCTCATCATTCTTAATATCTGCGGCAGATAATATTTTTTCCACCTTATTGTTGTCAATAAGATAGTTTTGACTTTTATTTTTATCTAAGCGTATATTATATTTCCTTAGCAATTCTTTTGTATTCAGCATAGAAAGTAATTCCTTATAAATTTTTAAAAATAGTTTTTTTCATGTTTGGTGGTTAGATAAGTAAAAAAATAAGAAGAGTGGAATTATCTGTATTGATCCACTAAATCCAGAACATTTTGTAATGTTTCTGTTTCAATAATTCCTCTTTCTTTTGCAAATATTAGACGAAGGTCATCAAGATCCTCCGGCATGATATCCACAACCTTAACAGCTTGAGCTTCTGTAAGATACTCTTCTAATTTACCTCTTAGTTCCTTAGCATCTTCTGCGCTTAAGAGTGCAAACTTATTCACGTAATCAATTGTAAGATTTTGTTCATATGTGAATTGGTGTCCATCGACTTCATTGTTTTCATCAGCTTTCTCTTCTACTTTTTGCATTAGAATTTCTCTTGCTTCTGATATGCTTATAGGTTCACTATCGATGACTTTTTTTCCAATCATCATAATCACTCTTGTTCTTGTAATTTAAGATGTTCAGGTCTTATAATTAATTCTTTTGCTTTGTTACCGTCTTTGATAGCAACAAGGTATGCTTTTCCTTTTTTACCTACAACTTCACCAGTTTTTCCGTGGAATCTTGGGTGTGGTTGTCCTTTTTGGAAACTAGAATCGGTTATTATATGAACTTTTTGACCGTTTTCAAATACTTGAATTTTTTTACTTATAAGGTTAGCTCGTTTTGGTCTGATACTTTTTTTGAGTTTGTATCTTGATCGACTTTTAAATCCTTTTGATTTTTTCATCTTATCATCTCATTTTTTTTAATAGAATATTTTTTTTTATAGGTTTGTTGATAGCCGTGATTTGGTGTTATAGGTTTATTTTAATCACTGCCTTATAGGTTTTTATTAGCTACATTAATTTGTGTACTAATTATTATCTAATTCCATAAAATGTTATTTCTTCTATTATTATTCTTTTAGAGCTAGAAAAGAATATTTAAAATTATAAACATAGCATCTTCCTTTATAATCCGTTTAAAGGTATATCACATGACTTCTATAATATTGATAGGTTTCATATAGAAAAATCACATGTGATAAAACAAGATTATGGTCTATGTTTTAATATTGTATAATATATATCAATTTTATAGTTTATAAGTATATCTATATTTTTCACCATAAAAAATAAAAAAATAATCAGAATATATTTGTTTAAATAAATATAAATGGAGTTTATTCGGGTATATGCACCTTAATAACATCCAACTGACTGCAAATTGCCTTATTGGCTGTAATGCTACTTATGCTTGGGACTGTACGTCCATCATCTCCGGATATTAATTCCTTGATATACAATCCACCCTGACATTTGATTGTTAATTTCAGGTTCTTGCTGTCTATACGTTCCACTTCAATATTGTCGATAGTTCTTATTCTAACCAAATCCGCCCGTCTTCTTTCGACTCTTACAGGTGTTCTCTGATTAATCGTATGAAGTTTTTCAATTTTATGGATATCCTCACTGGTAACGCCATTCTCAAATGTGGCGATTGCCCGGTATATCTTATAGCTTTCGGTTGAACTGTTTTTAATGCTGGCTATACGTTCCCTATCGGTAAATTTCAAATCGTTGACTTCAATTTTTCCATCACTATGACTGTTGATTAGACGTCTTAGAAACTTAAGATCAATATCTCTCTTAAAGGGGTGCTTAACCTCCATTACAAAGGGCCTTCCATCTCCAAGCATCAAAACATCGATATCTTCTCTTCCAGATCCATGAAACTTGGTCTCATTGCCTTTGGTCATAGGAATCACTTGATTGGCTATCAATCCTTCAACGGTATCCTTATACTGTTGACCGGTATGGTCACATTCTATGCATCCTTTGCCCTTGCAGTTACTGCATGGCCATTTTGTCTGTGGAATTCCACGCTGTAGCTTACGGTATCTTCCCTCTATGAATAATGGGTTGGTGTCGATGAATATATTGACGTTGGACACCTCAGGGTATGGGCTGTTGGCATATGATCCATCCTTAATCTTTACCATAATCACAACGTCGGGATGATTAAATTCAATACGTTTTCCCAGTCTTTTTGCAACCAACACTCCAATGTCACGTTTAATATGATGTTTAAGGTCGTCACGACCCTTATAGTTCAAATGATTATATGCCCGTTTTTCATTTTTTATAAGATTTTTCCCAGTTATTTGACAAGCCATGATAAACGAATCAAATTCAACGCCAAGTATTCTTATTTTATGTTTTACCAGAGAAAGGATTGACTCCTCCTTCATCAGTAAGTTATCACAGATACTGCAGCGTTCATCATTTTTGATTAGTTTAATGTCGGCGTTTTTTCTTTTTTCAGGGTTCTTGTAAATTCTTGAACGGCACTTGTGACATATTGCAAAATTATCTTCCACTTTCATAGTTCAAACCTTAATTATTCTATTATAATATATATACATTAATATCTAATTAATTATCCTATCATCCGGTTGTCTCTTTTCACATGTAAAATCAATAATATCCATTCACCTAATCAAATCCAAATAATTATCATATTGAAATAACTCATAGTCAGATAAATGATATGCATTAATTACAATTCACTTTCCATATAAATCCGAAGCAAATCCATTTTTAAAATATTATATATGATTTTAGATAAATAACTTATTAATTATAAACAAATCAGGTAGTGTCAAAATTGTTAAAAGAATTACTTAAAGATAAAATCAATACCAAAAAACAACAAGATGCGAAAAGATTAATCATAGAACAGAATCTATTTGACTATGAATATTACATAAACCAATACCCTCAGGTAACCGAAGAAAATATGGATTTTCTCGATCATTACTTGGAAATCGGATACAGGCAGTCCTATAATCCATCTGAAGAATTCGACACAGAATATTACCTTAAGATGTATGGGGACGTTCGAATATCCAACCTAAATCCATTGGTACATTATGTGTTGTATGGAGCTAAAGAAGGACGTAAATGTAACAGCAAACTCACCGACGATGAAATCAACACATATAAACAGTTGATATATGAAAATAACCTTTTCGATGAGGAATATTATTACACCCAATATCCAGAGCTCAAAGACACAAACCTCGACGCATTCACACATTACCTATTTGTTGGAGCAGATGAAGGGGCTAATCCCTCAAGACAATTTGACACGATATATTATAAGATTAACAATAAGGACAAAATAACTGATGACATAAACCCACTGATACACTACGCTATCAATGGAATGGATGAAGAACTTGAAACACACCTTGAATTAACACAAGAGGAAATAGATTCCTGTGTAAACATCATAGATGACTCCAATACATTCGATGAAGAATACTACGTATCACAGAAGGAGGAACTTAAAAATCAGAATATAAACCTCATAGAACATTATGTAACCGTAGGGGCATTCGAAAGGTTAAATCCATCTAAATCATTCAACACCTCAGTATACCTGGAAAATAATGAGGACGTAAGGGCAAAGGCAAACAACCCCTACGTACATTACCTGCAAAGAGGAAAAAAGGAAGGCCGTGTACCGCTTAAGACAAAGAAAATGGAAAGACACGACAGGGATTATGAAAATTACATAGCACACCAGGTTGACATAATCGAAAAATCAGGATTGTTTGACAAGGAGTATTACCTTCAAAAATATGAGGAGGTAAAATACTATCTGATGAATCCTATTGAACATTACATCATCAAAGGAGCATATGAGGGAAAAAATCCTTCACGTGATTTTAACTCAAACTACTACCTATACTACAATCCGGACGTTAAAGAAAACAAGGAAAATCCACTTGTTCACTATATAACCAAAGGCAAAAAAGAGGGACGTGGAAGAACAATAAGCCACCTTGTAAATAAGGATGAAAAATCCTATGAAAGGGAAATATATGAAAAGACAAGGGAGTTCGGCTACACAAAATATGACAACAATGCACCGATGGTATCAATCATACTGTTAAATAGGGATGGAGCACATCATTTAAGACGGCTCTTTAACACCTTCAAGGAAAGAACGACATATCCAAACTATGAGCTGATAATAGTAGACAACAGCTCCAGTGATGAATCAATAGAGATAATCAACTCACATGAAGAGTTACCTATAACATTAATAGAAAACGACGTCAACAGAAGCTTTTCATATGCAAATAACCAGGCAGTAGAGGTAGCAAAGGGTGATTATCTGCTGTTTTTGAACAATGACATGGAGGTATGTGTGGGATGGCTAAATCATCTGATGGACACAGCATTATCAGACAGCAATATAGGAGCCGTAGGTTCAAAGCTAATCTATCCCGACGCGTCATCCTCGGTATACAACATTGAAAAGTCATACACAATACAACATGCAGGAATAGTCTTCAATCAAAAGGACGGCTATGTAAGACCGTATAACAAGGATAATGGAATGGCATATGAATTCGAGGACAACACTCCAAAAGAAAGGGTGGCCGTCACAGCCGCTACACTTCTGGTGGAAAAATCCAAGTATGAAGAGGTAGGAGGATTTGATAATGACTATGAATACGGATTTGAAGACGTTGATTTATGTCTAAAGTTATATAAACATGGATATAAGAACTATTATAATCCAAAATCAGTACTCTTCCATTATGAATTCGGTACACAGGAATCAAATGAAGCGGAAATAGTAAAAAATCGTAGAATACGTAATAAAGAAGTATTTACTAAAAAATGGAACACCTGGCTTAAAAGAGAAGTTTTCCTTGATAAGATAAACAACAGACACTTATTCACGGACAATCCATTAAAAGTTGGACTGGTGGTATCACAAAGAGGAAAAAACGTACAGGCGGGAGATTTCTTCACTGCACTGGGATTATCCGACAGTCTAGTCAAACTCGGCTATAAAACAGAGTTCTTGGCAATAAATCACAGTGAATATGAAAACAGCGCATATGAAGTTGACGGCGACATTGACATAGTCATATCCCTACTGGACAAATATGACATCAATCAGATAAAATCCGACAATACAATGCTGATAAAGATTGCATGGGTAAGAAATTGGATAGAAAGGTGGGTCCAACAGGATTTCTTCGAAGACTTTGATTTGATACTGGCATCCAGTAAAAAGGCAATAGACTATATCAAACAGCACACGGGATTCAACCCAATACTATTCCCAATAGCAACGGATACTGGAATGTTCAACAAGTACCTTCAGCCTACCGATGAATACAAATGCGATTACTGTTTTACAGGCAGTTTCTGGAATGCAGATAGGGACATCATAAGCTGTCTAAGCCCTGATGACTTGAAGTACACATTTAACCTCTATGGTGCAAACTGGGAGAAACTGCCACACCTACGAAAATATCACAAAGGATTTATAAACTACAATCAAATGCCGCAGCTATACGCTTCAACTGAACTTGTAATAGATGATGCCAATCACGTAACAAAGGAGTATGGATCTGTAAACAGCAGAGTATTCGATGCAATAGCATCCGGAAAGCTTGTAATAACCAACGGTACACTTGGAAATGATGAACTCTTCGGTGGACTGATGCCCGAGTATCATTCCAAAGAGGAGTTAAGCCAACAGATAGAATACTACATGCAAAATAAGGATAAACGTGACGAATTGGTAAATAAGTTACAGGATATCGTATATAATCATCATACCTATGATATAAGAGCAAAGGAATTCATATCCATAATCACAGATTATGTCATGCATCCTAAGGTGTTAATCAAGGCGCCAATACCAAGAAGCAAGAACAAGTTCGAATGGGGCGATTATTTCTTTGGAAGAAACCTTCAAAGGCAATTCAATGACAAGTCATACTACTCAAAGATACAGCTGCTTGATGACTGGGATAACTTGAATGACGGTTTATACGACATCATACTGGTACTGAGGGGATTATCCGTTTATACACCAAAATCCCAGCATTATAACATAATGTGGAACATATCCCATCCTGATGACATAACATTGAAGGAGTACAATAGCTTCGATAAGATCTATGTCGCATCAACATATTGGGCAGACAAACTCAAAGATTTGGTGGAAGTTGAAGTAGAAAGCCTTCTTCAATGTACAGATATCAATAAGTTCAAAAGACAATATGATCCAGAATATGATACCGAACTGTTATTCGTTGGAAACTCAAGGCTCATATATAGAAAGATCTTAAAGGACTTACTACCTACCAATCATGAGCTAAGGGTATATGGTGCCATGTGGGAGTCTCTTATTGATGAAAAGTATCTCTACGGGGAGCACATATCAAATGATGAGTTGTACAAGGCATACTCATCTACCAGAATACTGTTGAATGACCACTGGGATGACATGAGAGAAAGAGGATTCATATCCAACAGGATATTCGATGCTATAGCATGCGGTACGGTAATACTCACTGATCACGTAAGAGGCATAGAAGACTTATTCCCTGGAGCCGTCGTATACTATGATGATGCAAATCAACTAGAGGATAAGATACAGGAGGCCTTGAAGATAGAATCTGTCGATTCTGACTTGGTAAAAGAGCATACATATGAAAGAAGAGTACAGAAAATAATTGATGACTATAACAAGAAGCAATCTGTTTAAAAAAAAGGGATTAATGGGTAAAGCTTTACCTTCATATATTATTATAATGATAGTTTGTTGAAGTTGTTATATAATGACTACCATGACAACTACTTTATAATAATTCTATTTTTTGAATTTTAATCTGTCCAATAGTCTTTGTCCAATCATATTCTAAGTCTTAATATTTCCCTAAGTTCTTCGTTAGACAGTTCCGTTATGAATGTTTCATCTGTGCTGATGCTTTTTTCTGCTAGATCACTCTTGTTTTTAAGCATGTCATTTATGCTTTCTTCAAGTGTTCCTTTTGTGATGAATCTGTATACCATCACATCATTTTTTTGGCCGATTCGATGTACACGGTCGGTTGCCTGATTTTCTATTGCCGGATTCCACCATAGGTCATAGTGGATGACATTTTGTGCTGCTGTAAGGTTTAATCCTGTTCCACCAGTCTTCAGTGTTGCCACAAGTATTTTATATTCCTCTTCTTCTTGAAATGCGTCAATGACTTGAGATTTTTGTTTTTGTGTCTGAGAGCCGTGAAGGAATAACACTTCTGTTTTAAGTTTCTTGGATATCAGTTCCTGGATTATTTTTCCCATTTCAACATATTGGGTGAATATCAACACTTTTTCATTCATGTCGAGTATGTTTTCTAAGGTTTCGGTCAAAAGCTCCATTTTTCCCGATTCCTTGATTGTCGCATCCTTTGACTTCAGGTATTGTGCCGGGTGGTTGCATGTTTGTTTTAGGCAGGTTATTAGTTTTAGGATATGTCCCTTTCTTTCAAAGTCCATAGATTCTTCTATTGTTTCAAATAATCCATCCATCAGATTAGTATATAGATTAATCTGCTTTTTTGTCAAAGTGCAGTATATATCGTTTACGAACTTCTCAGGTAGTTCTTTCCTGATTTCATCATCACTTTTGAGTCTTCTAAGGACAAATGGCTTTGCTATTGTTTTGAGGTTGTTCAATACCTTTTCATCTTCTAGTTTTTCTATTGGCTTGACATATCTTGTTTTGAAGTCTTCCAAACTTGACAGATATCCCTTGTTTACGAAGTCAAATATTGACCAGTAGTCCGTCAGCCTGTTTTCTATTGGTGTTCCGGTTATTGCTATTTTGTTGAATGCTGGTAATTCTTTGATTGCATGCGTCTGTTTTGTACTTGGATTTTTGATGTTCTGAGCCTCATCTATTACATAGATAAACCATGTCTCGTTTAGAAAATGATCTATGTCCTGTCGTATCATGCTGTATGATGTTAGTATGATGTCACATCGTTGGGAGGGGAATTTTCTATTGGGTCCATGGTATATGTGGTAGGATAGTTCCGGTGTGAACTTCTCTATTTCCTGCTGCCAGTTTGATAGCAATGTTGGTGGTACAACAATCAGTGATTGTCTGGTTTCCACAGGATTTCTTTCCTTGAAGTAGAGAATGGCAGCCAACACCTGCACCGTTTTTCCCAGCCCCATGTCATCGGCCAGAATGCTTCCGAATCCGCTTTTGATGTTCTGTATCAGCCAGGAGTATCCTATTTTCTGGTATGGCCGTAGTGTTGCATTTAAACTTTGAGGTACTTCATAGAGCCTTGATGTTTTTATGAGTTTTCTGAAGTTGTCGCTTAGCTTGATTTTCATGTCATAGTATTCCTCCAGGATTGCATAGTGAAGTATTTCATCACTGTTTTCTTTTTGTTTGAGTAGCCACATGTTTCCTTTCAGCCGGCGGAAGGTGGGTCCAGGGACTATGTATATCTTGTCATCTACTTTTATCATTTCATTATGGTCGTCGGTTATTTCGTCAAATCTTTCTAGTTCAAGTTGGGTATCATTTAGTCCTATCTTCCATAGGTAATTGTCACTTATCCTGTCTAACTGGAAAGTACTTTTATCCAAGTTTATATCCAGAATCAGTTCCAGTTTGCTGTCTATGATTTTGAAGGGGTTGTGTAGTTCAACGTTAACGTAGGGCAGTAATTTCATTATATCTTCCCTAAAGATGAGAAAGTCTTTATTGCTCATTGTTATTTTCTCGTATAGGGTATTTTTGATTTTATGTTGGCTAAATAGGTCATATATTCTTTTAAGATTTTTCAGTTGATCCACATCTGCCTCATTAATGCTTTTATAACTATCATTTTTCCTTATTTTTATTTCAATGTCAAGGTTATCGTCTATAAACATTGCATAGCTGTATTCTAGCTCATTCATGTAGAAAACGGAGAGCTGTCTTTGAATATTTTCAACCGTATTCTCATATTTATTTTCAAATTTCAGTTTATTGGCAGTAAATAGTTTAAATCCTGTGTTGGAAATGTTTTCAAAGGATGTAACCTGATTTTTTCTGATGGCGTAACTGATTAGGCCATTTGTTATCAGACTAACAATGATTATCACTTGATTTTCTTTTGAAAGCCTCTGGCCGTTTAATGTAACTAAATCATCAGGACAACTGTCGTAATATTTTTTACAGTAATTTATGACATTGCTATCATAGAATGATGGAATCCAACGGATTTGATACGTATTTTTTGTAGTGAAAATCTCGGGCATTATTGCGTTGTGATTAATTAATCTGTATGTTAACGTTACTAGTTGTATTAGATATGCTGTCCGTTCATCAAGTTCTTCATGTTCTGCCTGGTTAAGAAAGATAAATAGCTTCTCATCTGTGTTAATCTTACCAATTCCTCTTAGAGTGTAGTCCTCATCGATGTCGAATTTCATTACTTTTTTCTCGTTCCGGTTTTCCGGAAAATAATCATTTTTTCCTTTTTTGGATTTGATGCTTGTATTGGTATTATTATTATAATCAATGAAAGCTTTAGGAGTATTACCTTTTTGTGAAAGTGAATTTATTTCATTATTTAGCAATTCAAACAGGTCATCATAGATGAAATTAAAGCTTTTGGTTGGATATTCAACGTTTTTAATAAGAGTCATATTTGCATCATATAAGTTACTTAAAGTTGCATCATCACCGGTGGGCTTAAATTTTAAATCAAGAATATCATCAAGTGTTTTAAGGGGGTATGTGATTTTCCTGCTTAGGTCTAATCCCCTAATCTTAAATATCAGGAACTTATTCTTCTCCAGCCTGCGGTTAAACTCCTTAAGAAGGGATAGTGTATCGATTATGTTATCCTTTTTGTCGTCATATGAACATTCAATGTCCATCTCATCCAAACTTTCAGGCAGTATCTTTATTCCGGCATCCAGCAAATCATCTGGTAATGTCTTGTTAATGACCTTGAATGTGTTGATGGGATTTTCATCAACAATTTTACGTAGCTTGTCCTTTTGATTGTCCGTAAATTCCTTAAATGTAATCTTGACATGATTAAAATCGTGCTTTCCATGACTAATATGTCCACTTAATACGTTGCCTGTAATTTCAACGGAGTTTATGTCCTTGTATGGACGTAACATTCTGCTATAATCATAGTTGTGGTGGTTTTCATATTCAAGGTATTGTTTGGAAAAGTTTTCAAACCAATCATTCATATTATATCCCTTTCAAGTAATTATTCATCGATTTGCTATTTTTGAGCTAATTTACTAAGTAAATGGCATAAAGGAGTTTTTAAATGTTTTTTTATTTATCCGGCAATTATTTTGTGATAATGATATTGTTTCTACTTGGTTATATGTTGGTTATTGCTTATTATTTTTTTTAGAAATTATAAATATCCACTAAACATCATCATATTCGGTTTTATTCTAAAAATGTGCTTTTATTTCATAAAAAAGAGTATTTATGACTTTGGTATATGAAGAGGTGAATCGGATATTTTAATAAAATGATTTAAATATTAAAAAAATAGTAGAAGGAGGGTTATCTGGACATGTGTCTCATGAGTTTACCCATAGGTCCGCCCATGTTACGTTTGCCCATTCCTTTAAGTGCTTTCTTGGTTATTGCATGATATCTTAGAAGGTCCTTAACGTCATCGTTTGTCAGTCCGGCACCACGACTGATACGTTGTATACGGGATTTCTTGATTACTTCGGGGTTTTCCAACTCGTAGTCGGTCATTGACTGCATGAGTATCTTATACATTCCAAGTTTTTCCTCGGTAATCTTGGATGCATTGGCGGGTAGTTGATTACCTATTCCCGGGATGAGTTTCATTATCTGCTGAACAGGTCCCATCTTGTTCATCATCGTAAGCTGGTTTTCCATATCCTTAAGTGTGAATTTACCGCTTACTATGGAGTCAAGCATTTCCTGATCGCTTTTTTCAGAGGTTACCTCTTCGGCTTTTTCTATCAATGTTTCGATATCACCCATACCGAGAAGTCTTGATATGAATCTTTCAGGGTCAAATGCTTCAAAGTCATCTACACGTTCACCTGTACCGATAAACTTAATAGGAGCTCTGATTTCAGCCACCGCTGACAGTGCACCTCCACCTTTTGCTGAACCGTCTAATTTACTTACAATAATGGAACCGATATCGGTTGTCTGTTTGAATGTTTCTGCTTGACTGCGTGCTTGCTGACCAATTGTACCATCTATTACAAGTATTACTTCATCAGGTTTTACCACCTGACTTAATTGACTCATTTCATCAAGTAAGTCCTGTTCTTCCTTGTGACGACCAGCGGTATCGACGAGTATCACGTCATATTTTGATTCGCATTCTGCAAGTCCTTTTTTAGCAAGGTCAATGGCGTCCTTATTTTCAGGATCTCCAAATACTGGCACGTCCAATGGTTCGGTTAATTGTCTTAACTGTTCGTATGCAGCTGGTCTCCATGTATCGGTACATATTATTGCAGAGTTATATCCTTTCTTTTTAAGGTGTCTTGCCAATTTCGCTGTCGTGGTTGTTTTACCACTACCCTGCAATCCAAGCATCATTATGATGTATGGTTTATGCGTTATTTCAAGTTTTTCAGGTTTTTCACCGATTAGATTTACCAGTTCCTGGTATACGATACGCATTACATGTTCTTTAGGACTTAATCCCTTAGGTAGTTCTTCTTCCAAGGCTCTTTTTTCTATCTTCTTGGATAATGCAAATACGACTTTAATGTTTACATCCGATTGTATGAGTGCTTTCTGAATATCTTTATTGACTTCTTTCAGAGTTTTCTTATCAATTACTGACATTCCTGCTAATTTCTTCATTGTTTTTGTTAGGCTGTCACTTAATCCTTCAAGCATCTGTTTACCTCCTCTTCGATTTGTGATTATTGTATTAACATAATTTGTCTTATTATATTTTTTTTAGTCTATAACTGTTTAATATATTAGTTGTAAATATCTAATAATATTTTGTATTCCTACCTTCTATTTATTGACGTGATTATATTGCAATAATTAAAAGTTAACTTGTGACTTATGCATTTATTTCAGTCTGAATACTTCCAACTTGGCTGGATTAATATCATTTATAGTTTCTTTGCTGAATTCTATTGATTTGATTAACTCCAATCTTTTTTCGGTAGGCAGATACATCTTGTATTCTATGGTGGAATAATAGAAAAATATTAGGATGTCTCGGGGATTGTTCTTTCGGGATTCTTCTATTTTTCTTAGTACCTGTCTGAATATCTTGGTTGAAAATGGGTTAAACAAGTAAAAGCAGTTTGCATCATCCGGCATGTACTCTTCTGCCTTGGAGTAAACAAAAGTGATATCATCGGTATAACCATAGTTTTCCAGGTTATTTTCGGCTTTTTTAAGTAATCTTTTGTTATGGTCTACGCCTATTACCTTACAGCCTATCTGATTGTTTAGGAAAAAACCGATTCTTCCTTTTCCACAGCCATAATCCACTACAACATCATCTTTTTTCAACATGTCCAGTTTAACAAGCTCTTCCAAGACTATGTATGGTGTAGGATCATAACCGTAATTCTGATAGTCCTCCTGGCTGTAGTCATATACACTAGTTCTAATATTCAGTTTCAAGTCCCAGTTTTCATTGGATGTCTTCATCATTTTTGCCTCATCTAAAATATATATTTTATTATTTCTTTAAAAAATATATAATTTTGTATATTGCAATCTGGGCATTTGCTGGATGTACATGATTTTTCCGGTCAATATGGTGTCCATAGTGTTGATAAACATAATATTTAAATAAGTTTTGCATATATTATAATCAATTAAACAAATGGGGTGATATCATGTTTGACGGTAGTGATGATTGGAATCTTCGATTAATATTGGATAATGCCGAATTCTTACCAGGCATATATGCTAAATTAGCTCTTATTCAAGCGGATACTGCATATGCAAATTGTCTTAAGATGTATGAGCTTGGATTGATGGACGCTGAAGAACTGGAAAAAAGAGGCCAGATCTATATTAATCAATACAAGCAAGTTGAGAAGTTCAATGAAGATTCAAAGTGATGATATTATTTATTATTTTAAAGTCTTCCAATTACTCTTATAACTTTTTTTCTTTTTAAAAATACTTTTTTTCTCTTCGTTAATTACTTAATCTTATAATTATAATATATAATATAGTAAATATTTAGGAGCATGTGCTATGTTAAGTAAGTTAGAAAAATCATTAGTTGAATGTCCCGTTGTTAAAAAGGGAGAATACTTCTATTTCGTTCATCCAATCAGTGATGGCGTACCATTAGTGGAAGCTGAGTTATTGGATAGTATCATGGATTATATAGTTGATAATTATGACTTAAGTGGTGTTGAAAAGATTGTTGGTGTCGAGTCAATGGGTATACCGCTGGCCACAGCATTATCCCTAAAGACAAGAATACCATTTGTCGTTATCAGAAAAAGATCCTACGGATTGGAAGGGGAAAGACAGGTTCATCAACAAACCGGATATGGAAAGAGTGAACTATTTATCAATGGACTTAAAAAGGATGATAACATCTTGCTTATTGATGATGTCGTAAGTACCGGTGGAACATTGACAAGTGTAATCAATGAATTGGATGATATTGGAGTCAACATTCTACACATATTCGTACCTATTGAAAAGGATGACGGTAAGAAAATTGTAGAGGAAAATACAAATCATAAACTTGAAACATTGGTTAAAATAAAGATGGTTGATGGAAAGGTAACGATAGTCGACAAGTAGAGGTAGTTGCCAATGCCAGTAATTGACTATGATTATAAGATTGAACAGATTAAATCCGAGATTGAACGATTGGATGCTGAAAACGTCATCCTTCAATTTCCCGAGGGATTAAAGACAGACGCGATTGATGTATCCAATGCCATTCAGGAGGCCGTGCCTGATGTAAACATAATCATCGATGCCGATCCATGCTTCGGGGCATGTGATTTGGCGGATAATAAGGTAAATCATCACATCGACTTGGTTGTTCATTTTGCACACACTCCTCTTCCTATCAAGACGGACTGTCCTGTACTCTTTATTGAAGCATCAAGCAGCAGTGACATCGTAAGTCCTATAGAGGATGCGATGGATAAATTGGATGAATCTACAAATACTGTCGGACTCATTACGACGGCACAGCATATGCATAAACTCGACCAGATGGTTGAAATTATCGAATCCAGGGGTTATGACGTAAAGGTCGACAGCGGAAAAGGCACATCTACGGCGCAAGTGTTGGGATGTAACTTCACATCTATAAAGGATTTGGACGTAGATGAGATAATATATGTCGGAAGTGGTGATTTTCATGCTCTGGGCGTGAGACTGTTTACTAAGAAGAAAGTTGTACTGGCAGATCCCTTTACCGGAAAGAGCAGGGATATTGAAGAGTTCTATGATAGGATTCTAAGAATAAGGTTTGCCAGAATAACAAAGGCAAAGGAAGCAAAAAGCTTTGGAATAATAATATCATCAAAAAAGGGACAGTTACGATTTAATCTGGCAATAGAATTGAAGAAACTTATTAAGGAACATGGACATGATGCCCAGATACTTAATATGGACTTTGTAAGTCCGGACAGATTGCTTCCATTCAACTTGGATGCTTATGTCATGACTGCCTGTCCAAGAATAGCCATAGATGACAGTGCAATGTATAAAAAACCGGTAATAACTCCACAGGAGCTGGAAATAGTGCTTGGAATAAGACAATGGGATGATTATCTGATGGATGAAATAATAATACATGATCAGCAGTTATAACTTTTCATTCATCTATCCTTTTTTTAACGATTCACGCGTTGTATTGATGTCAACATCAATACGTGCAACAGTTTTTCATATTCAAATATTATTATGGGCCTTTTTATTAATTTCACAATCCCCTCTTTTTAACCAAATCTTTATAATTAATAAAAATCAGATATTAATATAATATTAATTGTTGAAAAATCAGATTTATAAATCCTTTAATAAAAAGGTAGTAGTTATGAATCATAAAGAAAATGAATATGTATTTCCCGGAGAGGTGTTATGTGCATATGAGGAGTATATTCCATCAGATTGGACATACGTGGATGAGGGATATGTTAAGGCAAGCATTGCCGGTAGAATTGTTGTTGATGAAAAAAACAAGTCGATATCCATCCAAGCAAATAACGCACCCGAAGCATTAAAGAAAAATGATTTGGTGATAGGTTATATAACCGAAGTAAAATCATCCAAGGCATTGGTAACCATTAAAAAAATTGTAGGTAACGATAGGGATTTAATAGCAGGATATAAGGGATATATACATATTTCTAAGGCGACAAATGATTATATTCAGACATTGCATTACCTGTTCAAGATAGGTGATATAATAAAAGCAAGAGTTGCTAATGTATACAGCACGGATTATATTGAATTGACAACATCCAACAATGATTTGGGTGTTATTAAGGCGATGTGTGTAAATTGTCGCAAATTCATGAAGTTAAACAAAGAAACTCACAGACTTGAATGTGAGTGTGGACAAAAAGATACACGTAAAATATCAGTTAATTATGGAGGATTAAAAGAATGAAAGTTGTAGAAGAAGAAGCAAATAGATTGGTATTTGAAGTAACAGGTGAAAGCCATACAATATGTAACATATTAAGAAAAAGATTGATGTCACAGGATGAAGTAACCGCAGCAGCATATGACATTACCCATCCACTTGTAGGACAACCAGAATTTGAAGTGGACAGTCCTAACCCAAGAGAATCAGTCAAAACAGCATCAGAAACAATTAAAAGTGAAGCTGATGAATTTAGGGATGCCGTAGCTAAGGCATTCAAATAGACTTTTTTTACTTTTTTTGCTTTAGTTGCCGACTATCGGCAATATTTATTATTTTTTTACTTATTTTTCAATTATTGCATATGGACATCAATTTATTTATTAATCATGTTGAATAAAAGTATCTTCATGACAGAATATAGAAATCCCGCATTAACGGTAGATACGATAATAATCAATGATGACAAGGTACTTCTTATTAAAAGACTGAACAATCCTTATAAGGATTCATGGGCACTTCCGGGCGGATTTGTCGAATATGGGGAATGTGTTGAGGATGCAGCAATCCGTGAGGCGAAGGAGGAAACCAACCTTGATATTTCACTTGATGAATTGGTTGGCGTGTACTCAAAACCGGACAGGGATCCTCGTGGACATACAGTAACGGTTGCATATAAATGCACCATAACCGGAAGTAATGTTAAGCCAAGCTCCGATGCCAAGGATGCCAAGTTTTTTACCATTGACGAGATTAAGAAAATAACTTTGGCATTTGATCATGAAAAGATTCTGGTCGATGCCGGTGTATTGTAAGTTTTTCACTTATTTTTTAATGATTATCCAATTGGTTTTTACAATTAAGTATATGATATATGAATTACAAATATAATATCATATATAATAATTTAGGAGAAAGGATATTAATGGAGTTTTGTCCAGAGTGTGGAAAGGTATTATTCCCAAAGGATGGTATTTTTTCATGTGATAGTTGTGGCTATGAAAAGAAAGTTACAGAAGAATCAAAAAAAGAATATGAAGTAAGTGAAAAGGTTAATGCAGAAGATACTGTTATCGTAACTGATGCAAACGTAAAAACATTACCTACTATTAAGGTAATATGTCCAAAGTGTCAGAATAAACTAGCATTTTGGTGGCTACAGCAAACACGTAGTGCTGATGAATCCGAAACAAGGTTCTTCAGATGTACTGACTGTGATTACACATGGAGAGAGTATGATTAAATGTCATATTTCACATTTTTTAACCATGTAAAATCATTAGTTTAATAGTAATTTATTTAATTAAAAAAAATAATAATATAGTAATAAGAAGATATTCTTTTATAAGGATATTAATGCTTTTAGTATTTTAGTTCATACACAAATTAATGACAGTGATTATAGTGTCTAATAAAAAGAAAAATGCAGTTGATGATTCCGTAGTTCAGGATCCTCTTGATGAATTGAACGAGTTGGAAGATAAAACGGTCACTATTGAACGTGAAAATGACGTCTTCGAGGAATTGGAAATACGGGATGCCGAATCAATACCTGAATATAATCCTAAATCCGGTAAGTTTATTAAGACGGATGAGGGATTGGAGAAGTTCATTAATGAAGAATCATCCGATGATGTGGATGAGGATTCCAATGATGATAGTCAGGATGCCGGAAAGATTATGGATGTCATTGATGAGGTTGATGTTAACAATCCGGATAATTTTGATAAATTGGATACTAAAAGGGTCGATCAGGAAGTACATAAATCGGTTGAAGAATCCGATAAGATTGCCGAAAAATCTGAAGGCTTGTCTAAGCTAACAGAAAGCCATCTTAAAAGTGAATCTAAAACAGGTGAACAACCTATTGAAAAAACAGAAAAGGGTTCTGTTAATTCTTCGGATGAACTGGTCATTACAAAGGATACTAAGAAAGCCCCTAGCATAAGGGTTAAACCTAAATTGTCTCATAAGAATAAGAAATCTGATACCAAAGTCGTTGACAATGTCAAGGTTGATGAAGATGGTGTACCTCTATTGAATCAATTTGATACTGATAAGATAAAGAGCACTTCATTTTATCATAAGTTCAACTTAAACAAAAGAAACTTGACTCAAATAGCATTAATATTGATCGGTTTTTTAATAATTATATATGGTATCGTGGAAGCATTTCATGAAGTTGCAAAAATATCCGACAGCGTAATGTATGGGGAACATGCTTCATTGTCAGTTGGAATAATTTTCATGGGTATACTCATAATAGTGCTGGCATTTTACAAGGAAATTATTAATTTATTTGGATTAGGCAACATGTACAACACTAATGAATCAGTGAAGAATGATAAAAAAGATAAAAAAGAATAAACAAAACAATATTTATTGTATAGGACTATGATAATCTTTTTTTATCAATCTTTCCCATTATAATTCAATATACCCCCCAACAACATCATTTGATGAACTTTTTTTATATCATTTATCAACGAATCATTAACTATATTATTTATTATTGTCAAAAATTTAATTATACTGAAAACATTTTTTCAAAAATTTATATTTAAGGAGAGTATTACATCGTGTTTAAACTAGTATTAAGTGATCCAAGTATTTTTAAAACAAGTTTTGATGCAATATCATCAATAGTTGACGAAGTACAGATAGAAGTAGACTCAGATGGTCTAAGACTAAATGCAATAGACAGAAGTCACATAACATATGTTCACCTGGAACTAAAGGAAAGCCTATTTGACATATATGAATGTGACAAACCAATAAAATTAAACCTAGATACAGAAGAATTAATGAAAGTACTCAAAAGATCAAAATCTGATGATGTAATGGAATTAACAGTTGATGCTGGAAGTTTAGTAATAACCTTTGAAGGTGCAGTTAAAAAGACATTCAAAGTTAAACTCATAGATTTAGAATATGATGCACCAACACCACCTCAAATAGAATATCCTGTAGAAATATCCATGCCTATATCCACACTTAAGGAAACAATTCAGGATATAGAAATAGTAGCCGATCGTGTAGCATTTTCAGTAGACCCTGATAATTTAACATTAACTGCCGTAGGAGACTTTGCTGACGCTGAAGTGGAATATCTCCATGGTGAACAAGTAGAAGAAAATGTACGTTCAATATTTGCTATCGAAAACATTAAGGAAATGTTAAAAGCAGAAAAATTCGCTGACAGTACATACATTTCATTAGGTAATGACATGCCACTGACATTATCATTAAAACTACTGAATGATGAAGGAGAATTAACCTTCCTATTAGCACCTAGAATAGAAGAAGAATAGATAAACAATAAAATAGAGATATCATACTCTCTTTTTTTTAATTTTTTATAAATATACAAGGGGTATTTTAGTTGGATACTTTTTTTCAAACATTAAGAGATATACAGAAAAAGGAAAGAGCAACTGGGACATTATCTGAAGTTGATGAAGGATTTTATGGTGATGCCTCCAAATATCTTCAAAAGTTATTAAAGATAGTTAACGATAATCCTCTTTCTTTGGAAGCTTATCAATTAAGGGATGCACAGAGAATAACAAGTGAAATCTGTGAAAGAAGAGAAGTAAAAATCATAACCTCTGCAATTACCAATGTTCAACGATCTCACAACCTATTCAAAGGTCTTGATAAGGATTCTCAGTTATATGAGGAAATACCCTATAACACCACTCCAGAAGAGGAACAATTATATCGTGAGGTTGTAGATAAATTAATCTCTTATCGTGAAGGTCTCATAACCAACATCACCCCACAAAAGAAACAGGGCAATAAAATAGGATTCAAGCCTCCAAAATCCGATAATGAAGATGTAATTGGGGACAATCTGAATGAAATTCCACGTGATGTGCCGGATTCTGCAGATAATCTGATGGACATGGCAGATATAAGTGCTGATGATTCCATAGCCGAGGATATTCAAGTCAAGAACAAACCTAAAAAACTCGATGCAAACCAGGTGGCCATGATGTTTGGCCAAGCGCCGGATGACGTATTGTTGGATGAACAGAACAATCCTGTAAAACAGAAGACAACCGGCAGTATGACTGCACCATTTGAGGGACCGAAGGTACCTGAATATGACACGGTAGCACTTCAAAACGATGATACTAAGAAGAATGATGCTTCTGAAAATGAAAATATTAGCGGTGATTCTTCAAATGATATGGTCGATAACTTCATAGACAAAAACTCCGGATCAAATGAAAACATCACCTCTGGGGATGATAATGAGGAGTCCATAACAAAAGAAGCTGCTGTTGATGAAAATGTCGATTCATCCCAGGAAAATCAACAGGCTGAAGAGGATAACTCCATTGTTGAGGATTCATTGGATAGTGAGGAATTGGTTGAGTTTTTAGCGGTATTGCCTACAGATATTTTAGATGAAGATGAAAAGACATATGGTCCTTTTGACGTGAATGATGTGGCGTTATTGCCTAAGTCCATTGTAAGAATATTAAAAAATAATAATGTTGTAAATATCATCAAATAATTCTTTTTTTCTTTTAAGATTTGTTTTAATCTTTTCTTTAAAATTTCATCAAAATCATGTTTTTCCATCAAGAAATTGAAAATTTTCGTTGAATGAATGGCATATTATTATTAGAGATGGATTTGTTTTTGGATGCAGATATGCTATTTGTTTCTATGATAATTTTAACACTATTTTTATATTCAAATTTAAAATCAATCCATATTTATTGTGTAATGTTGAATCAAATCAATAATCTATTTTATTATAATTAAAACTATTAAAACAAGCTAAAGATATGATATACAACCATTTTTTTTCAA
>ODAJ012139192.1_pt1 | contig 32131 bp, 32 predicted proteins | sample 1539241 | NCBI WGS metagenome assembly ODAJ01 (sample SAMN02144231, study PRJEB22623) | gut metagenome | biome: sheep rumen | host: Ovis aries | place: New Zealand
CCGATCAATGCGATGGGCATCACCAAGGCCATCGAGGAGAAGATCGCGGTCGCGAAGAGCCGCCTGAGCGGTGATACGAAGATCTGCTGCACCCGCTACGGCAATGTGATGTGCAGCCGCGGATCTGTCATTCCGCTGTGGATCGACCAGATTCGGAAGGGGAATCCGATCACGCTGACGGAGCCCAAGATGACGCGCTTCATCATGTCTTTGGAGGAGGCTGTCGATCTCGTGCTCTTTGCTTTTGAGCATGGCAAGAATGGCGACATCCTAGTCCAGAAGGCGCCCGCCTGCACGATCCAGACGCAGGCCGAGGCCGTGTGCGAGCTGTTCGGCGGCAAGAAGGAGGACATCAAGGTCATCGGCATCCGCCATGGCGAGAAGATGTACGAGACACTCCTGACCAAGGAAGAGGCCGCGAAGGCCATCGACATGGGCAACTTCTACGCCGTCCCCGCCGACAACCGCGACCTGAACTACGACAAGTACTTCAAGGAGGGCGACACCAAGCGTGCCACCATCGACGAGTTCAACTCCGACAACACCTACCGCCTGAACCTCGAAGAAACGAAGGCCAAGATCGCCTCGCTGGAGTACATCCAGAATGAGTTGAACGGCGTGCCGAATGTGGTGAAGTAATGAAGATTTTGGTTACTGGCGCCAAAGGCTTCGTAGGCCGAAACCTTTGCGCACAACTGAAAAACATCAAGGACGGCAAGGCCCGTAACTACGGCGTAACCGTCACGGAAGTATATGAATATGACCTCGATTCCACGCCCGAGGAGCTGGACCGCTGGTGCGCGGAGGCGGACTTTGTGTTCAACCTCGCGGGGGTGAATCGGCCCAAGGATACGGCAGAGTTTATGGAGGGGAATTTCGGGTTCGCATCGACCTTGCTGGATACCCTCAAGGCCCATGGGAACACCTGCCCAGTCATGCTGTCAAGCTCCCAGCAGGCGTCGCTGACGGGCCGTTTCGGCAACTCCGAGTACGGCCGGAGCAAGAAGGCGGGGGAGGACCTGTTCCTGCGGTACGGGGAGGAGACCGGCGCAAAGGTGCTGGTGTACCGCTTCCCGAACCTGTTTGGCAAGTGGTGCCGACCCAACTACAATTCCGCCGTCGCGACCTTCTGCAACGCGATTGCCAATGACCTGCCGTACACGGTCAATGATCCGTCGGTGGAACTGGAACTGCTGTACATCGACGACCTGGTGGACGAGATGATCGGTTGCCTTCGCGGCGAGGAGCATCGCTGCGACTTCGACGGTCTGGGGGTGTTCCCAATCAAGGACGGCAAGTACTGTTACGTGCCCACGACGCACCGGGCGACCCTGGGCGAGATCGTGGACCTGCTGCACTCGTTCGCTGACCAGCCTAAGACGCTGATGATTCCGGAGATCCCTGCCGGGAGTTTCGCCAAGAAACTGTATTCCACGTACTTGAGCTATCTCCCCAAGGAGAAGGTTGCTTTCCCCCTGAAGATGAATGTCGACGACCGTGGCTCCTTCACGGAACTGGTCCATACCCACAACGCCGGCCAGGTCTCCATCAACATCTCCAAGCCGGGCATCACCAAGGGGCAGCATTGGCACAACACCAAGTTCGAGCAGTTCATCGTGGTCAAGGGCCACGGTCTCATCCAGCAGCGGAACCTCAATGATCCGGAAGGTAAGATCCTGGAATGGGAGGTTTCCGGGGACAAGATCCAGGCCGTGCACATGCTCCCGGGATATACGCACAATATCATCAACCTTTCGGAAACGGAGGATCTCGTGACGGTGATGTATTGTAACGAGGTGTTTAATCCGGACAAGCCTGATACATACTTTGAACCTGTGAAATAATAGATTTCTCGACTCCGCCTGCGGCTCCGCTCGAAATGACAAAAGGGGACGGCTCCGCTCGAAATGACAAGCGACTTGTCATCTCGACCAAGGTCCGAAGGACCGCGTGGAGAGATCTGCAAATAGAATAACGGAATAGACTATGGCAAGTTTTAAGAATAACGGGAAGCTGAAGCTTCTGATTATCGTGGGGACGCGGCCGGAGATTATCCGGCTGGCGGCCGTGATCAACAAGTGTCGGGAGTATTTCGACACGATTCTGGCACATACGGGCCAGAACTATGACTACAACCTCAATGGGGTGTTTTTCAAGGACTTGAAGTTGGCCGATCCGGACGTGTATATGGAGGCCGTGGGCAAGGACCTGGGCGAGACGATGGGCAATATCATCGCCAAGAGCTACCAGCTGATGGTGGAGATCAAGCCGGATGCCGTGCTGGTGCTGGGTGATACGAACTCTTGTCTCAGCGTCATCGGCGCGAAGCGGCTGCACATCCCGATCTTCCACATGGAGGCCGGCAACCGCTGCAAGGACGAGTGCCTGCCGGAGGAGACGAATCGCCGGATTGTCGATATCATCTCCGATGTGAACATGGCTTACTCCGAGCATGCCCGTAGGTATCTCGCTGACACCGGCCTGCCCAAGGAGCGCACCTATGTGACCGGTTCGCCGATGGCGGAGGTCCTGCACAACAACCTGGCCGAAATCGAAGCGAGCGACATCCACCAGCGCCTGGGTCTGGAGAAGGGCAAGTACATCCTCCTGAGCGCCCACCGCGAGGAGAACATCGACACGGAGAAGAACTTCCTGAGCCTGTTCAATGCCATCAACGAGATGGCGGCGAAATACGATATGCCGATTCTCTACAGTTGCCACCCGCGCAGCCGGAAGCGCCTCGAGGCCTCCGGGTTCAAGCTCGACCCGCGCGTCATCCAGCACGAGCCCCTGGGCTTCCATGACTACAACTGCCTGCAGATGAATGCCTTTGCGGTTGTGTCCGATAGCGGCACCCTCCCTGAGGAGTCCTCCTTCTTCACCTCCATCGGCCATCCCTTCCCGGCCGTGTGCATCCGGACATCGACCGAGCGCCCCGAAGCCCTGGACAAGGGCTGCTTCGTCCTCAGCGGCATCGACACCGTCGGCCTTCTCCAGAGCGTCGACGTCGCCGTCTCCCTCATCCGCGACGGCCTCCCGGGTATCCCCGTCCCCGACTACGTGGACGAGAACGTCTCCACCAAGGTCGTCCGCATCATCCAGTCCTATGTGGGCGTGGTGAACAAGATGGTTTGGAGAAAATACTGATAGGATCGTATAAAACACCCATTGGGGCGGACTCGTTAACTTGTTGAATATCAGTAGGCCAAGTGTCGGTCGAAAATATGTGGTCCCCGAAACTGGGGGACATATTGGGTGCTGTTCGATAACTAATTGATATTCAGTTAATAATGGCTCTACGCTAAATACCTGTTTTGCAGCAGGAGTACTTTTTGCCGGTGCCGTCTACAGGAAAACAATGAGCATCATTGACGAACACACCCTCAATGCCTTGACCGCCCAGGCCAAGGCATCCCCGCGTCTCCGGATGAACCTGGATTTGCGCAATTCGCCGGAGGATCAATCCCAGCGCATGTTGAATGCGATTGAACCGGGAACGGTGCTTCCCATCCATCGGCACCGGACAACTTCCGAGACGGTGGTCTGCCTCCGCGGGCATTTTGAGGAATATTTCTATGACGAGAATGGCCAACTGACCGATACCATCGACATGGTCCCCGGCGGGACGCTCATTAACATCCCTGCCGGACAGTGGCACAGCCTGAAAAGCCTGGAGAGTGGCACGGTGCTGCTGGAGTGCAAGGACGGGCCTTGGGAACCGTTGGGAGAGGAAGACATCTTGAATTAGCATATCGTTTCCTATGGATTTCAATACCGTTATTCAGAACCGGTATTCCTGCCGTGCCTTTGCGGCACAGGAAGTTGAGCAGTAAGCCTCCGATAAAGTATGTCTATTAAGGCTGACGGGTAGTGTTTACCTTTGCATCAAAGCGAAAATAGCCAAGATGACAAAGGAAGAGGTCGCCCAGGTGATTGCCTACTGCGACGAGAACAAGATCAGTTATAAACAGCGCCTGGCGGAACTCGGGATCAACCCATGGAACTTTTATGATGCCAAACGCAAATATGCCCCGAAGCAGGAAGGAGAGAGCAGTGGAGAGTTCCTTCAGCTTGTGCCTGGAGGATCATTCCTCCCCAATCCAATCAAGCCATCCCGGTCCCGCAGCAGCAGGCAGAAAGACTCAGCGCAGGGTGCGGTTGCAGTGAGCATCGAACTGAAGACGCCAACCGGTACGATGATGCGGATCAGCGGCAACCTGCCCGGTCGTGAGTTGAAGGATATCATCATAGCGTCATCCACCCATGTTTAGCCTGGAACGCGGGATGCGCTACTGGCTCTACAGCGAGCCGACGGACATGCGGAAGAGAGCGGTCTGGTCCGGAACAAGATAGGCGGTGACCCGATGAATGGAGACGTGTCGTGTACATCTTCGTGAACAAGCGCAGGAACAGGATCAAGTTGCTGCACTACGAGACAGGCGGGAAGGTGATCTATGCGAAAATGCTGGACAGAGGGATGTTCGGGATGCCGGTTCCCGGCTCCATGGATGCGGTGACACGAAGCATCAAGTGGGAGAATTTGCTGAAAATGGTGGAGGGAATCATGGCTGATCCGGAGAGTCGTCAGGCCAGTTTGGAAGGGCTGAAAAGTCTTTGGAAAAACTGATGTACAGTAAAGACGGCGCAAAGATGAATTTAGCATTGTTTGTTACACTTAATCTATTTGTTATCAAGAAGATGTTATTAATTCGTGACATCGTTTTGCTAGAGGGAAGAATCACCGTACCTTTGTAGACGGTAAATGATGAAAAAGTAAAGGTATGGTAACAATACAGGATTTGTACAACATCGTGGGGAATAGGATTTCCAACGAGATGCAGAAGGCGATCGTCAGGAATAACTTCCCGTCATGTTTGGCGGAAAGGATGTGCGCTGCCATTGACGGGCAGGAGAAAATGGAACATTTTGTCCGTTTTCTGAATGAGTATAACGAGTGGATAGTGCAGCAGCAGATGCAACAGGCGGCGGTGATAGAGTTTTTGAGGGGGTATAGGAGGTGACTGATAATGGTAAATTGCTATGATTGAAGAAGATAACGAGACTCAAAAGGTCAAGAGAATTGCACGATTTTCCGTAATTGGGGTCACCATTGTATGGGCCTTAACTCTTATTCTTTTCTTCATTTTCAAAGATTCCGAAGAGCGAGGTCAATTTGGTGATATGTTTGGGGCAGTCAACGCTCTTTTCTCGGGATTGGCGTTCGCTGGTCTAATTATTACATTGATTCTTCAAAGAAAAGAACTCGGGCTTCAACGGGATGAGCTAGAAGAGACCAGAAAGGAACTCAAGAATCAACGTGAGGAGTTTGAGAAGGAAAACGAGACCTTGAAATACCAGCGGTTTGAGAATCTCTTCTATAATATGCTGAACTTGCAGCAGGAAATTGTAGCGGGATTGAGGTATGATTATCAGGAAAAGCAAACCATATTAGTCCCTCAAGCAGATAGCTATCCGCTCCAGGGTGAGAGAAGCATTGACAAAGTGGTTACCGGGCGGGAGGTGTTTAGATATACTTTTGATGAGGCCGAGATTATTCTTTCTGAAAAAGGGAAGTTGGGAAATAGTCTTAAAGTATATGGTTATCGGAGATTCCTGTATGCTAAAGGCTTTGACGCCTATAACGACACTTGGATTCCAACTATTTTTGATCATTACTTCAGGCATTTATATAAGATTATTCAGTTTGTTGATAGCCAGGATTTTACTTTTGATGAAGCATATAAATATGTCTCCTTGTTGAGAGGAACATTATCTCATTATGAGTTGGTATGGATTTATTATAATGCCCTAAATCCAGCATTTCACAAATTCCAAGAACTTATAGAGAAGTACAGCCTTCTAAAGAATATGAGGGAAGATTTGTTAACTCGTTGCCTTGAATTAGAGAGATATTATACAGGGATAGGACTTGCACCACAAGATCTAAAAGATGCAGGGTTCTCTGCCGATGATTTTGAGTTTTATTTGACGGATGACAAGAATGATGCTGAGAGGTATTATGTAACTGCATTTTGGAAGGAGGATGAAAAAGAACAAGGGTTGGAATGGCTGCGGCGTTGGCGGATGTTCGTTGATGATGCGGCTGGCAAGGTGGTGAAGAAGGAGAAGAAATAGAGGCTTGGGAAGTGATTTTGGAGGAATTGGTGTTATGGAGACCAGAGTTTATAAAGGTAAATGGTGGATTCCTTCGAACCCAGATAATCAAGTTTCCGGGCATTTGATCATCGAAACAAACGGGGTGGTCAAACTCGAACTGATTGGTGCATTTGAACAAGAGGAGAAGGGGATTGATTTTGAGAGGGAGGATGCTGTGATATTCGGCCATTGCTTTGCTCCGAATAACCATGCTAAGGAGATTTCGTTATTCGACTGCCATGCCGCGAGTACCTGGAATCCGAGCCTGTCATTTACTATAACCCGTTACACCTGCCGGTATGCATTGATAGGTATCCATGCGGAGTCGATGGATGTAGCCGCATTCTTCAAGGCGCAGATTCTCTATGATGAACTGACGTACTGGTGCCCTCCAAAGAATATAAAGTGGGGATGGTCGGAGTCGGAAATATCATTTACGTTGAAAACGGCGGAAGATGAGGCATCCAAGTTGGCTACGATTTATCTGGAAGATGGATTCACGCTGAATCTGAAAGAGAACTGCAACTTCAATCATCCCACGGATTTTGCCGTTTATGCAGATCAACTGACTTGTCTGGAGGTGCTGAAGGAGGAGATGAGTGCAGATGATGCTGTGATGATAGGCCGTCAGATGGAACGGTTTCTGGCATTTGCCACTCTCTTGCCAGTTGAGCATACGAAGATTTGGTTGTACTCTAAGGAAAAATGTCAGGTGACTGATAAAGGTGAGCCAATCTATCATGCCATTGAACTGGTGACTTATCTCTATAAAGAAAAGCCGGAGAAGATACAGGACCACAACTTCCTGTTCAAGCACAGCGATGTGGCTGATGTTTTTCCTGATATGTTCAATCGGATGTATTCCAGCGAGAGCATTTCGCTGATATGGACAATGCTTTTGGACAGTCTGGAAAAGAAGCGTGTCTTTACCTCCAATGATTTTTTGCTGGTGGCGCAGGCACTTGATGGTTTTGCCAAGAGGTTCAGGACAGGGAAGCATATAGAGAGTGAGTTAACCGAACTGCGGAACGAGTTTCAGGATATAAGACGTCAGAACCTGACGGACGAGGATCTGAAGGAAGCGGCAGGTTCAAGAAACTACTATTCACACGTGCTGCGGGTTGATCTGAAGGAAGACAAGAAGGCGCAGGACGGCTTGAAGCTGTACGACCTGATGGCACGGTTGAGAGTGCTGCTGATATGCTGTATGCTGGATTTCTTAGGACTGGACCATACTAAGATAAACCAGTTGCTGAATAATAGTAATAATGCGGTGTTGAGACCAAGGAGCAGAGGGGAGAGATAAGCAATAATTGGCGAATTTATGAAGGATACAATTACGATTAACGGCGAAGTGTTCGAAACTGATTACTCCATCCCAAGTGATGACATAGTGATCTGGCAGTTCATGGATTTGGCCAAGTTCATTTCTCTGTTGAAGGATAAGGCGCTATTCATGACCCGGACTGACAAGTTCGAGGATCAGTTTGAAGGTGCCGTATGTGCAGAGGAGGATGCGGAAAGGTATGATGAAGCACTGACTGAGTATTATGCTGATGTAATGGAGGGCAAGCCTGTCCCTGAGAAGCTGATTGAAGACGAGCATAATGCTAATCAACTGCTTCGGATGAACTCCTACGTGAATTGTTGGTACGAAGGAGAGCAAGAGTCGATGGCTATGTGGAGACTTTATGCATCGGGTAAGGAGGCCAAAGGCGTGGCCATCAAGACGACGGTTGGTCAGTTGATGAAGGCTATAGGCCGCATGGTAGAGATTGGTCGGATTGAGTATATCGATTATTCCAAAGAGTGGCCCAACGTAAATGAGGCTTTGTGGCGCAAGCGTGTGTCGTTTGAATATGAACACGAAGTGAGGATTCGCATCACCTATGAGAAGGGATTATCATACACTCCAGCTGACCATTTGATGCTGCCTGTGGATTTGAGTGAACTGATAGATACTGTATACGTTTCACCGATGGCTGAGACTTGGTTCAAAGATGTCGTGGTGGATGTGCTTGAGAAGTATTGGGTGAAGAAAGATGTGCATTATTCCAGGCTGGACAGTAAGGCGTTGTTTTAAGGAAAAGGTGATGGGACGTTAAGAAAGAATAAATGTTGCAAACAAATGCAATAAAGTTGAAGAAGTTTCGTTAATTTTGTAGTAAATTAGGTAGATTATGTCACCTGTTGAGAACATAAAAAACATACAGACAAGGTATTTCCGGCACTTTAAGGGCGGGAAGTATAAACTTGTGGCCATAGGCCAAGACAGCGAAACGCTTGCACAGGTGGTAATATATCAAGCCCTGTACGGCGAACATCAGTTCTGGGTAAGGCCCAAGGATTTGTTTTTTGGAACGGTGATACGGGACGGAAAAGAAGTGAAACGCTTTGAAGAAATTACCGAGGAGGAAGCTTATGCGTAGCGAAGAAGACAAGAAATATCTGGCAAATAAGCATAAAGGCGGTTCGGCTAATGCGAAAGGCGGGCTGTATGAGGATTACTATGCAGTATATCAGATGGTGGCCTGCATAGCCAAATATAAGCGTGAATTGGACGGCGTGGCATTCCAAACGCAACTTGAAGATACATTTGTGGATGACCTGCTTATCGCCCATCCCGACATCAACGTGTATCACCAGTTGAAGAACACCCAGCAGTTGAGTTGGAACACGAAGCCCAACGGCTCAAGGACTATTGCCTCTGATTTTGAGAAGCAGATAGAAGATTGCGAGGAGCGTGACGAAAAGTTTGCATTGAAACTGGTTTATTCTGCTGTGGATATCGATGTGGCTGACAATATGCCCGAAAAGATCAGCAAATATGCAAAGGCAGAATATTTCCCTTATCAAGATGACTTGAATAGCCTGTTTTTGATAAGCAAGGACTTTCAAGATGTGTTGAGGCAGATTGCCGCACGGGGCAATGATTCTTCGGATGACGAATTGCTGGATATAGCCACTGTTTTTTGGGGAGTGTGGAAATCTGTTGATGGAAAGAAAAGGGTGCGTCTTTCGGAGATTGTCGAAAAAGCATATAGCGTGAGACACTTCAATCTAACCATACATCCTTCTCTGGAACTCATTCCAGAATGCAAAGTGGTGTTAGACGCTGTTGAAGGGCTTGACTATTCGGTGAACGGAAGGATGCTATACTGGAATATCGGACTGATAAGCGGAAGTTATCCGTTGAACGAGGATGTGCAGAAAAGAATCATTTCCCGCAATCCGAAAACAAAGAAGGATTTTATCTCACTGTTTTAAGAAAGAAGGCAATTATGAGAAAGTATGCAAACCTGCAACACGGTGATGAAAAAGTGATAAAGCAGTCGTTGGGCACGTTGGCTGACAAAGAGACTGGTGTGGAGGCATATCGTCAGGCTTTTTATAGCTTAGGTGTTGAACTGGGCAAGGTGCTTGCTTCGAAATATCAGGGGGTACCTGCAGATGCCACTATGCTGGTGTGTGCATCGGAAGACGCGGACTGGCTGGCAAGCGGCGTGGAGAAAGGCATTGGCAAGGGAGATTTGAAGAAATCGGTTTACTGGAGTTCGCGCGAGACGGTGTATGAGGGCGAGAATGGAGAGAGAATCGAGATAGCTCCTATAGAAAAGTCATACGAAGAGCCTATAGACGATTGCCGTTTGCTGGTGATAGTGAAATCTATCATCAGTACGTCGTGCGTGGTAAAGACGCAACTGACCAGACTGATAGGCAAGGTGACTCCGGAGAAAATAGCCATTGTAGCACCTGTGATGTATGTGGATGGTGAGAAGAACCTCAGGAAAGAATTCCCGCAGGATATCAGTAACAAGTTTGAGTTCCTGACATTTGCCATTGATGACGAAAAGGAGGGGAGCGAGGTGCTGCCAGGCATTGGCGGATGGGTGTATCCGAGGCTTGGTTTAGGCGGTATGGCAGAAAAAAATTCTTATATACCCAAAATGGTTCTGGAGAGGATATAGATGAAATGAGAATTGCGAAAGGACTTGATACTCAACTACAGGAAGAAGCTTACCAGGATACTTGTAAAAGAGACGGTAGTCCTATTGCTGTTAATAATAAGCCAGTATTCGGAACAACCGAGTGGGCGGCTTCGAATGTGAACATCATCAAGGGTTGTAGCAATGACTGTAAGTATTGCTTCAGTAAAGAGATGAGCATTCGGTTCAAGCGCAAGAGCCCCGAAAACTGGAAGCAGGAAGAGGTTAATTGGGAGGTATATAACCGAAAGGTGCGTTATAGGGAGGGATATATTATGTTTCCCTCTACGCACGACATCACGCCTGAACACCTTGACTTGGCAATTGATTTTCTGAAAAGGCTACTGGCGGCGGGTAACAAAGTGCTCATTGTTTCCAAACCTTCTTTTGAGTGCATTAAAACGATATGTGACACCTTTGCTGAATATAAAGACAAGATTCTGTTTAGATTCACAATAGGTTCTGTAAGCTCTCTAACTTTAAAGTTCTGGGAACCAAATGCCCCAAACTATGAGGAACGCAGGCGTGCTTTAGTTTATGCTTTTGAGAATGGATACCAAACCAGCATCTCTTGTGAACCGATGCTGGACAATAAGATAAACAAGGTAATAGATGAACTGTCGCAGTATGTGACGGATGCAATCTGGCTGGGCAAGATGAACTTTGCGATCAGGAGACTCAGAACCAACGGACAGCTGAACGCCGAGACCCAGAAGGCAGCAGTTCAGCTTTTGGAATGGCAAAATGACACAGCAATCAAGAAACTGTATAAACGCTATAAAGACAATCCACAAATCAAGTGGAAAGAAAGCATCAAAAAAGTCGTTGGACTGGAAGTGTCAACAATAAAAGGGGAGGATAAGTAGTATGGCAGCAGATAATGATTTCTTCAAAAAACAAACCCCGTCTTCAAAGATAAAGGCAAGCATTGTTTCTGACTATTTCCCTCAGTACTGCAAGATTATCCGCAGGAAACACGAGCCGAAAAAATTCAGATACATTGACCTTTTTGCTGGGCCTGGCATTTATGAAGACGGCAATGTGTCCACTCCAATCATGCTGGCTAGGAATATAGCAAAAGAACCATCCCTGAAAGATAAAGTGCAGTTTGTATTTAATGACTTGTATCTGCGTGATGAATTGCAATCCAATTTTGAATCTGAGTTCCCGACCGGTACCTTTCAACAGGGAGTGGCTTTCCTCAATAGAGAAGTGGGTGAAGATGAGAGTATATACAGGGCTCTTGAACGATCCACGATGAAACCTGACGCAAGGGGGAAGTTATGGAATGAAAGTCCTGCACTGCTTTTTTTCGATCCTTTTGGCTATAGGGGTATGCGTACAGAACCTCTCGCTAAGTTTATGAAAAATTGGGGTAATGAGATATTCCTCTTCATCAATACCAAGCGCATTAACCCTGCTTTGGAAAACGAGCAGTTTGAAGACTTGATGAGGCTCTGGTTTCCAACCCGATTCGACTCGATGAAAATTGAGGTTAGAAAACTGAGGAGCGTCCCGGATAGATTGGAGTTCATCTTGACGAGTCTTCGCCAAGAATTTGTATCTTTGATGGGAGACAGAAACGTTCATTGCTGTGCATTCAGATTCCAAGAGGAGGACAGCAGGACAACCAGTCACTATATATTGCATATCACCAAGGGATACAGAGGTTACGACCTATGTAAAAGCGTATATAACCGATTTGCAAATGAAGACCTTGTCCTGCACAACGGCAGCAATACCTACACCTTTGATCCAAAGAAATGTGAAGGGGAGATGTCGCTGTTTGGCGATTCTCTTGGTGCTGTTGAAGCATTGAAGAATTTACTTTGTGAGGAGTATAAAGGACGTAGGCTTAACGCGCTGGATTTGTTCGAGAGTCATCAGAGGACATCGAAGTATAGCAGAGAACATTATACGGCAGCATTGCGTAAAGCGGTTAAAGAAGGACTGGCAGAGGCAGAATATACAGATGGGAAGAATCACAAGGTGAGTGTGCTGATTGAGCAGACGTGCATTATACAGTTTTAGTACTAGAAAGGAATGGCGGTTATGAATATGACGACACTGCTCGGAGTAATTACGACGCTTATGTGGGTGGATTTTTTTGAGGTAGAGTGTCTTATCCTGAAAGAAGTTAACTTTTTGTTGTGAGTCAACTTTTTTCAGGATAAGAAAAGTATTCTCAATTCAATGAGTAAAATCATCCCACCCATAACCATTCGTGAGATTCTGTCCATGAATCTGGCAATCCCGCCCTATCAGCGTCCATACAAGTGGAGATTGAAGCATGTGATCGATCTGATTACGGATGTGGAACGGGAACGGTCCGTCGGTATCCCGAAAGAAGACGGATACCGGTATCGGATCGGGTCTGTGATTCTGCATAAAAACGGGGAAGAGATTGATGTGGTCGATGGGCAGCAGCGGCTGCTCACGATAGGGCTGATTCTCAGCGTCATCACTCCTGATCGGGTGGCGGCCTTCCCGCTATTTGGCAAGAAGTTTAACAACCCGATCTCGCTGGATAACATGAGTTATAACCGAGAACACATCGTTCGGTACTTCAAGAATTGGGAGGAGGAGAAGAAAAAGCAATTTGCTGATTATCTGCTGGATGGCTGCGAAATGATTGTCATCCTGGCAGGCAATATCGCTGAGGCATTTCAGTTGTTCGACTCCCAGAACGCACGGGGAAAAGAACTGGATCCGGCCGACTTGTTGAAGGCTTACCATCTGCGCGCTATGACTGATGAACACGAGAAGCGGATGTGTGTCCAGCGATGGGAGGAAGCCATCGACAGGAAGGTGCTCTATCCCGTTCTTTCAGAGGTTATATACCGGTGCCGGCGTTGGATGCGACGGGATTATGCCGCCTACGATTTTGGGAATGAAGAGATAGAGGAGTTCAAAGGTGCCGATGTGGATCTATTTAAGGGCCAAAAAACAGTCGCGCCCTATCTTCAAAGGCTGTTCGTTACCAGTCGGATCAATGTGTTCAGCATCGACGAACCCATCGTAAACGGGAAGCGGTTTTTCGATTATGTGGACCATTACATAGCCATGTTCGAGAAGCTGTTCCCGGATATCAACGACTATCAGGTGAATCGGGGAGATACCCGTTTCCAGCGGGATAATAAGGAGCAGGATCTAGTCCGGAGGAAATGCTTCTATTCTCCCAAGATGTACCGGATGGGGGACAGGAGGCTGCGGAATGCACTATATTGTTTGTTAATAGCTTACTATGACAAGTTCGGTGAGGCAGACTACGAGGAGTATTTCAAGGTCGTGTACCAATATGTCTTCCAGTTGCGACGCGAATTGACCCATATCAAAAAAGAGAGCATCCGAGACTATGTCCTACAGGGATATGTGCCCGGCCGGTCTCGCTGGGGGAATGAGGTGAATCCTTATGAGTGGGTCGCAGAGAGTTATCGTCCCTATCCTTCGGAACTCAGGACCAAGTTGCGTCTGGGCGAGCCTTTTACCGTGGATGATCTGAATTCGAAAGTAATGAAATGAACATGGGACGACAGGATAGTTTGACCGAAACCCTGACCCTGAAGCAGTTACTGCATGAGGTGCAGTATGTGATTCCGCTTTACCAGCGAAACTTTGCCTGGGAGGACCGGCAGGTGGAGCAGTTACTGCGCGACATCGACGAGAACAACAACGAGCAGTATTATATCGGAACGCTAGTTGTAGCGGAAGGGGAGAAGGCCGGCAAGCCGTACTTCGAGGTGATCGATGGTCAGCAGCGGTTGACGGTGGTGAATATCATCTATTCCGTACTGTCCAAGAAAGTAGGCCGGAAAGAGTCATGTGCGACGAATTTGAGTTACGAGTGTCGGGAAAAAAGCAATTATGCGTTGAGACGCTTGCGGGAGACAGGGAATCTAGATTATGTGGAGGGTGCCGGTGACGAGAGCTTCCGACTGGCGATTCGGACGATTGATCGCTTCGTGAAAGAAGTGCTGGGAGACGATGGTGGCAGGGTGGAACGCTATCTGGAGGATAAATTTCTGAAAGTGTGCATTTTCAGGGTCAAACTGCATGAACGGACGGACAAGAACCACTACTTTGAAGTGATGAACAACCGGGGCGAGCAGTTGGAGGCGCACGAAATCGTGAAAGCCAAACTCATGGACGCATTAGACAAGGCGGAAGAGAGAGATGTGTTCGCTGCGGTGTGGGATGCTTGTTCGGATATGAACAACCGATTGGAAAACAGTTGGGCCATGAAACCCTTGTGGGGAGCGCAGTTTTCGGAGGACCCTCTGTCGCTGGATAGTTTTGAGAAGATCGCGGCGAAAGTCGGCCAAGGTGGTCAGGAGGATAATCCTGAATCATTTACGCTCGCAGGCATCGTCGAATACAAACGGACCAAAGAGAATCCTCAGCAAGAGACCCAGCAGGATATGCTGGATGAGCAGTATTACTCGGTTATCGATTTTCCGAACTTCCTTCTGCAAGTGTTGGAGATTGGCCAATTCAAGAAGGGTGTGCGGATGGATGCGGGAAAGTTCTTGCTTTATGAATTCGGATGCGTGGGGGAAAAACAGTTGCCGAATGCCAAGGATTTTTTGGTGAAACTATTACGGTTGCGGATCCTGTTCGACAAGTTCATCATTAAACGCAAGCGGACGGACAAGACTGTGCGAGGCTGGAAATGGGCGATTGAACGTCCGGAGTACAAGAATGGCCGGCAATATGTGGTGAACACGTTTGACACGAATCCCGTCGATTCTGACGAGGTGGATGATACTTCTGAGACTCCTGCGGCGAGTAAGCCGATGTGCATGCTTCAAGCCATGTTCTTCGTGACATTCCGCCGGGATGTGTACATGCGATGGCTCACAAAGGCGCTTGTTGCAGTTGATGAACAACCAGACGGGTCGTCGCTCATGAAAACGCTACAAGATTTTAGTGTCAACTTTATTTGGGAGAGCCGCCCCTCGGATGGCATTGCCACGAACGAGTACAAGAATGGGCAGGCCACCCATCACTATGTGTTCAACTTTCTGGACTATCAGTTGTGGTACCTGTATTACAGCAAGGTGACGGAACAAAAGAATCTGGATCTGGACACATACGCAGATATCGTGGCAATGTTGGACAGAAAAGGCGTCAGGGTAGGATTCCAGTACTTTATTTTCACCAGAAGAAACTCGGTCGAGCATTATTTGGCACAGGAAAAAGGCCGTTTCCGGGGGATCTCTGACACGATTATCAACGATTTCGGGAATCTGTCCCTGATCAGCGGCGGCCTCAATTCTAAGTTGAGTAACCGGGAATGTGAGGAGAAGAAAGAGTATCACGATTCCAGGAATCCGTCCTCCCTGAAATACGAGCTCATGATGTCGGAACTCGTTTGGAACGAAGAAACCATCAAAAAGCATGGGAAGTTGATGGCGGACCTGCTGGTGGGCAAGTCTGATGGTTATTTTGAGGCGTATGAGACTGAAGGAGTGTGGGGACAGGAATCTCCGGAAGAGACTGCAAATGACGAATCATTGACATAAGCATATTATGGACTTTACCTTCCTCATCCAGAACCGGTATTCGTGCCGGGCATTCGACCAGAGGAAAATCGGGCAGGAGATCATCAACCGCATCCTCGAAGCCGGCCGTATCGCTCCCACGGCCGTGAACAAGCAGCCCGTCCATGTGTGGGCCGTCACGCGCCCGGAGATGCTGGAGGCCATTAAGGGTGTCACCCGATCCAACTACGGCGCGCCGCTCCTTCTGGTCGTCGGTTGCCGCCCTGCCGATGCCTGGGTCCGCCGCTACGACGGCAAAAACGGCGCCGAGGTCGATGCCGCCATCGTCGCCACCTACCTGATGCTGGCCGCTGAGAACGCGGGCCTGGCGACCCTGTGGGTGGGTTCATTCGACCCCGCCTTGCTCGCCGACCTGCTCCCGGGCACTGAGGGCTACGACCTGGTGGCGATCATCAACGTGGGTTATCCCGCTGACGGCAGCGTCCCCTCCGCGATGCATGGGAGCCGTGTGTCGATGGAGGAATTCGTGACCCGGCTCGATTAGGTGTCGCCCCGTGTCGGTCCCCTGCGACTTTTTGGACCGGGACCCACGTTTTATGCCATTTTTGCAGGACCCCTGCTGATTTTTGGACCGGGACCGACGGGGTTGAGCAGGGACCTGTCCTCAAACAAGACAAACATTGACTTATGATTTACGACCACATCAAAAACATCGGCCTGTATAAAGGCCTGACGCCGGCGATTGACCTGGCGCTGGATTATATTGCGACTGTCACGCCGGACGTGGAGGTTGGGACGCATCAACTGGGTTTGGGCGTCAAGGCGGTGGTGAGCGAGTACACCACCAGTCTGGTGAACGCGAAGGGGTATGAGGCCCATCGGCGGTACATCGACGTCCAGCTCGCCCTGAAGGGGACGGAACTCATTCGCTGCAAGCCGCTTCCGCAGGTCACGGAGACCATCCCGTACGACGGGGCGAAGGACGCGGCGCGGTATGCCGACTGCCCGGGCATGGACACGGTCATCGGCGACGGCTATTTCCTCCTGGTCTTCCCGGAGGACGCCCATGAGCCCGGCCTGGCTCCCGGCGGCGTCTGTGCCCCGATGAAGAAGGTGGTGATGAAGGTGCCGGTGGAATAAGTTTAAATACGAGTGTTTTGCATTGATGAACTTACATCCCTTTCGGATTCTCAGGTGGCAGACCTCCTGGCGCTGATGCGTGAACTGGATCCGGAGATCACCGTAACGGCTGAGATGGTTCGTGCGGCGGCGAACGCGCCCGGAACGCATCTGTTTGTCGCGAGGGAGGGGGATGGACCCATCATCGGCTGTGCCTCCCTTTGTGTCTTCGAGTCCCCGACGGGCCGGAAGGCGAGTATCGAGGACGTCGTGGTGGGGGAGGCCTACCGGGGACGGGGGATAGGACGGGCGCTGGTCGAACAGGTTGTCGACTATGCGGGAAGGGAACTGGCGCCGGTGGATTTGCACCTGACTTCCCGGCCGGCGCGGGTGGCGGCGAACGAGCTGTACCGGAAGTTGGGATTCGGGAAAAGGGAAACGAACGTATATAGAATGTATTTGCCAGAATGAAACGCTACTGCCAAACCCTTGAACTCCGGGATGATCCGGAGATGGTGGAAAAATATGTGGAGGCCCATGCCCATGTGTGGCCGGAGGTGCAGGCCGGGATCCGCGAGGTCGGAATCCTGGACATGCAGATTTACCGGCTGGGGACGCGGCTGTTCATGATCATGGACACGGTGGACGACTTTGATTTCGAGGCCGACAACGCGCGCCTCGCGACGCTGCCGCGCCAGGCGGAATGGGAGGCCTATGTCGCTCAGTTCCAGGGCTGCGATCCCGCGGCGCCTTCTACGGCCAAATGGCACCTGATGGAAAGGATTTTTGCGCTGGAGTCTCGATAATTATTGCTATCTTTGGCTTCAAATGGAAAAAACTGAAAAACCTAATTGGCTGACTACCCTTACCAAATGGTATTTCGGCCGGAATGCGTTGCCCTACTGGTGCGTGGTCCTGGCGGATACGGTGATCGTGTTCGTGTCCTGTCTGTTCGTGTACTGGGCCTTCCACCGGACGGGCGTGGCGTATGAGCATCGTTTCGAGATGCTGTACACGGCGCTGTTCTTCTCATTCCTGAGTTGGATCGGCGCCCGGGCATTCCGAACATATTCTGGCGTAGTGCGCTATTCCGGGTTCGTGGACCTGCTCAAGGTGTGCTATGCAAACATGCTGACCTTGGTCCTGGCCCTCGCCTCGTACTATCTTTTCAAGGCGCTGGATGTCGTGGCCCTGACGGCTATGAAGCCGCTGCAGATATTCGCTGCGTTCGTTCTTTCCACGCTGCTGATGTTCGTGATCCGGATCGTGGTCAAGACGCTCTATGAGGTGACGAACACCGGTGCGCAAGCGATGCGGGTGCTCATCTACGGAGCGATGACCGGCGGTGCGGCGGTGGCGAAGAGCATCCGGGCGCAGACCCCGATAAAGTTCGAACTGCGGGGCTTCATCTCCCACGACGCCCACCTCAAGGGAATGCAGATGATGGGCGTTCCGGTATACACGCTGGATGAGGACCTGGCTGCCATCGTGAAGAAGGAACACATCCAGGCGGTGCTGGTGAGCCCGCTGCGTGTGGATGAGTTCCGGGAGAACCAGGCGGTGCAGGATATCCTGATCGGCGCGGGTTGCAAGATCTACATGTCGCAGCAGGCGAAGGAGGCGAGTGTCAAGAACGGTGTCCTGAGCGATGAGGAAGTGGAGAACATGCAGTTGCGGGAGGTGAGCGTGGAAGACCTGCTGCCGCGTCAGGAGATCAAGGTGGACCTGAAGTCCGTGGGCGAGATGCTTCACGGGAAGCGGGTCCTCATCACGGGCTCGGCCGGTTCCATCGGCGCGGAAATCGTGCGCCAGGTGGCGGCCTTCGGCCCTTCGAAGATGATGCTCATCGACCAGGCGGAGACGCCGCAGCACGATATCCGCGAGATGATGAAACGCGACTTCCCGGATGTCCATGCCGAGACGGTGGTGACAAGCATCGACCGCCGTACGCGGATGGAGTACATCTTCCAGTCCTTCCGTCCGGAATACGTGTTCCACGCCGCGGCCTACAAGCATGTGCCGATGATGGAGGACAACCCCTCCGAGGCGGTCCTGAACAACATCGCCGGCACAAAGATCATTGCCGACATGAGCGTGAAATACGGGGTGGACAAGTTCGTGATGGTCTCGACCGATAAGGCGGTGAATCCGACGAACGTGATGGGATGTTCCAAGCGTATCTGCGAAATCTATGTACAGAGTCTGAACGCGAAACTCCGGAAGGAGGCGAATGGCGGCGACTATACACAATTTGTGACGACCCGTTTCGGTAACGTGCTGGGATCCAACGGTTCCGTGATTCCGCTTTTCCGTGAGCAGATCAAGCGCGGCGGCCCGGTGACGGTGACCGACGAGCGGATCGTGCGGTTCTTCATGCTCATTCCCGAGGCCTGCAAACTGGTCCTGGAGGCAGGCACGAAGGGCAATGGCGGCGAGATATTCGTCTTCGACATGGGCAAGCCCGTGAAGATCGCGGACCTGGCGAAGCGGATGATTGCGCTCTCCAACGCGAAGGGCGTCGAAATCAAATACACCGGCCTCCGCGAAGGCGAGAAACTCTACGAAGAGGTCCTGAACGAGATGGAGGGCACGAAACCTACCTTCCACGAGAAGATCCGCATCGCCCAGGTGCGCGAGTACGACTACGACGAAGTGGTCAAGGAGATCGACGAACTGGTGGACATCGCCAAGCAGTTCGACAATATGGCTACCGTCCGGAAGATGAAGGAGATCGTGCCGGAGTACAAGAGCAACAACTCGGTATACGAGGTGTTGGACAAGTCATAGGTTTCGAGCGTTTTACCGATAACATGGCCAAGAAAGTTTTCGTATCCGGTTGCTACGACCTGCTGCACAGCGGGCATGTGGAGTTTTTCCGCCAGGCGGCGCAGTATGGCGACCTGTATGTGGGCATCGGCTCCGATGCCACGATCCTGGATTACAAGCACCACAAGACGGTATATACCGAGCAGGAGCGCCTGTTCATGGTGAAGAGCATCCGCTATGTGAAGGATGCGTATATCAATGCCGGGCACGGCATCATGGACTTCATCCCTACGGTGGACATCGTGAAGCCGGACATCCTCGTCGTGAACAGCGACGGCGGCAACGAAGACAAGCGCCGCTTCTGCGAGGAGCGGGGAATCGAATATGTGGTCCTCCAGAGAGACCCGCACGAAGGCCTGAAGGCGCGTTCAAGCACCGACCTCAAGAAGACGGAGAGCCAGATTCCCACGCGGCTGGACCTGGCCGGCACCTGGATCGACCAGCCGTACGTGAGCGAGCATGCGCCGGGGTGGGCCATCACCATCTCCCTGGAACCCACCTTCGAGATCCGCGACCGGTGCGGCCTCTCCACGTCCACCCGGAACATGATTAAGAAGATCTGGCCGTACCAACTCCCGAACATGGACCCGGAGATGCTGGCGAAACTCGTGTTCTGCTTCGAGAACGATCCGGAGCGTACGGACGGCATCGTTTCCGGGGCGCAGGACAGCATTGGCATCTGCATGCCCGGTCTGTGCCGGCATTGGTACAACGGCCGTTTCTGGCCGGAGAAGATCGAAACGTGCCAGGATGAGGACATCCTGAAGTGGCTGGAAAGCCACCTGTGCCTGATTCCCATGTTCCCGCGTCGCCCGGACTGCTCTGTGCTGGAAGGGAAAGACATCACGCCGGCCAAGGTCCGCGCGCTTGCCGCTGCGGCCGACGATTGCTGGAAGTCCATCATGGACCGTGATTTGCAGGGATTCGCCAAGGCCTATCTGGCCTCCTTCGAGGCCCAGGTCGCCATGTTCCCCGCCATGATCCAGCCGGGGGTGCAGGAGTACATCGACCAGTATTCCGCAATGCCCGGTGTCCTGGCCTGGAAGATGCCCGGTGCCGGTGGCGGCGGCTACCTCGCCCTCGTCTGCGACGGCCCCTTCCCGGAAGGCGCCATCCCTCTCACCATCCGTCGCGCAGGGATGTGATGTCCCGTGCAATCTCGTTGAAAATGCTTATCTTTGACTAGTAAAAACTTACAGGTATGGCAACACGTGTTTTCAAATTGACCGCCGCATCGGCCAAGTATCTGGGAGCCCTTCCGAAGGAGGACGCCATCCTCGTGGTCAAATCCGAACACAAGGTCCGGAAGATGTTCATCGATGTCCTGGAGCAGGCGCTCTGGCAGCGGGCGGATACCCGCGAGGCCTTTGCCGCCATCGGGGACTATTTCAAGTCCATGGTGCCGGATCCCGCCTTCGGGGAGCAGGTGGACGCGGAACTCAAGGCCCTCCGCCACTATGTCGACGAGGGCGTGGTGTACCGTCCCGCCTTCGCGACCATCCGCGACTACGTCCTCGCCAAATGCGCCAGACTCTGCGCCGAGACGGTCCATGCGGTCGTCGGCGGCACCTTTGTCGATGGTGCCGAGGTCATGGTGTGCGAGGAGGACCAGGGAGCCCTCCGCGTGGATTGGAAAACGTCCCTGGAACGCCTCCGGGAGCGGACGGCCGCGCCCGGCCTGTATGTGCTTTCCAGTGGTTATGGACATAACTCGATGGGTTATTCGATCCGGCTCGGACGCCGCGGCGAGGACCTGATGGCTCTGACCATCGCGGCTGAGGCCGGTACGCCCGCCGACTATTACGTCCTGAACGACCGCATCCTGGACATCCCCGCGATGACCTACGAGGAGGCCGCCGTGTTCTGCTCCGTGGAGGACGGCGCCCTGGCCCCGGCGGCCCTGCTGCCCATGATGAAGGCCAACCTGCCCGTGATCGTCCACGACCTGGCCGATCCTTCCCGCCGGACGGTCGTCTCTGCGACCAAACCGGCCTCGGAGCATGCTGTGACGGGTTATGTCCTCGAAGACGGTTTCGCCCTCGTGAATGTCCGCGGCATCGGCCTGGTGGGCAAGGTGGGCGTGTCCTCGTCCATTTTCGGCGCCCTTGCGCGCGCCGGGGTGAATATCCGTTACATCTCCCAGCCGTCTTCCGAGTTCTGCATCTCCGTCGCCGTGTCGCAGGAGGACCTGAAGGCCGCCCTGTCGGCCCTTTCCGCCTTGTACAACGACGGCCAGGTGTCCATGGACGATGCCGTGGAAGTTGTGGACGACGTGTGCCTGCTTTCCGTGTGCGGAAACGGCATGAAGGGCGTTCCTGGTACTTCCGGACGCATTTATTCCGCCCTCGGCGTGTATGGCGTGAACATCATTTCCGCCGCCCAGGGAGGCGATGAACTCACGATCTCCTTCGTGATCCGGAGTGCGGACCGCGAAGCGGCCGAGGAGGCGCTGGGGATTCTGTAGATTTCTCGACAGGCTCGAAATGACAGGTTGTGTTCCGGACGATACTCAGACAGGTTAAGCAGTACAAGACCGCTGCGCTGCTCACACCCCTGTGGACCACGCTGGAAGTGGTCATGGGGGTGTTGATTCCGTATGTGACGGCGTCCATCATCGACAAGGGCATCGGGGCGGGCAGCCTTCCGGATGTGTATCGCTATGGGGCGATGATGGTGGGAATCGCCTGCCTGAGTCTCATTTTCGGCATCCTGGCGGGCCGGTTCGCGGCGTACAGCAGCACCGGCCTGGCGGCGAACCTGCGCCTCTCCATGTACCGGAACATCCAGCGTTTCTCTTTCTCGGATATCGACAAGTTCTCCACCGCCGGCCTGGTGACGCGGATGACGACCGACGTGTCCAGCATCCAGAATGCGTTCCAGATGCTGCTGCGGACTTCCTTCCGGGCGCCGCTCAACATGATATCGGCCCTCGGGATGTGTTTCCTCATCCATAAGAAACTGAGTATCATCTTCCTCGTGGCGATGGTCGTGCTGAGCGTGTTCCTTGCGGTCCTCATCACCCGCGCCGCGAAACTCTTCAAGCGGATCCTTCTCCAGGTGGATTCCCTGAACGGGGTCGTGCAGGAGAATGTCGATGCCATCCGCGTCGTGAAGGCCTTCGTGCGGGAGCATCACGAGATGGGGAAGTTCGACAAGGCGGCCCTCGGCCTGTTCAACCTGAACGTGAAGGCGGAGACGCTCATGGCCCTGAACGGCCCTGTGATGAACCTCATTGTGAACGCCTGCATCATCGCCCTGAGTTGGTATGGTGCGCATTTTATCGTGGAGGGGAGTCTCACCACCGGCCAACTCACGTCCCTGTTCAGTTATATCATGACGGTCCTGAGTTCGCTCATGATGCTGTCCATGATCTTCGTCCAACTTACCCAGAGCGCGGCAAGCGCCGCCCGTATTGCGGAAGTGATTGACGAAGAGCCGGATATGGACAATCCTTCGGAGCCCGTTACGGCCGTCCCCGACGGCAGCATCGACTTCAACCACGTTTATTTCTCCTACAAGAAGGGCGGCGATTACGCCCTGGAAGACATTGACCTGCACATCCGGGCGGGGGAGACCGTGGGCATCATCGGCGGTACCGGTTCCGGTAAATCGTCCCTCGCGAACCTCGTTGCGCGCCTGTACGACGTGTCCGAAGGTTCGGTGGAGGTGGGCGGCATCGATGTCCGGAAATACGACATGCAGGTCCTCCGGAACGAGGTGGCGATGGTGCTCCAGAGGAGTACGCTCTTCTCCGGGACCATCCTCGAGAACCTCCGCTGGGGCAAGGAGGACGCTACGCTGGAAGAATGCCAGGAGGCCTGCCGGCAGGCCTGTGCCGACGAATTCATCCAGGGTTTCCCGGACGGGTATGACACTGTCATCGACCAGGGCGGAACCAATGTCTCCGGCGGCCAGCGGCAGCGCCTGTGCATCGCCCGGGCCCTCCTGAAGCATCCGAAGGTGCTGGTGCTGGACGACTCCACTTCGGCCGTGGACACGGCCACGGACGCCGCCATCCGCGCTACCTTCAACGCCCGCATCCCGGGGACGACGAAACTCATCATCTCCCAGCGCATCCTGTCCATCCGCGAGGCCGACCGCATCATCGTGATGGACAACGGCCGCGTGGTCGCTTTCGATTCGCACGAGAATCTCCTGCGTACCTGCGGCATCTACCGGGAAATCCACGAAATGCAGTCCGGCGGCGGTTCGGGCGACTTTGACGAACCCAAAAACTAGACGCTTATGCCCCCGGGATTCGGTAATATGCGAGGAGGAGGGGACCGCGGACCGCGGGCCGGAGCCTCCCTGAAGGACCTCAAGAAGGACTCCACGGTCTTCCGCCTGTTCAAGTACATTTTCAGGAACTACAAGGTGAACTTCGTTGTGGTGCTCCTGTGCATCGTGGTGTCGTCCATTACTTCGCTGGCGTCGTCCCTCTTTACGCGCACGCTCATAGACGATTACATCACGCCCATGACCGTGGCGGCCGTGCCGGACTACGCGCCGCTCGCCGTGGCGCTTGCGAAACTGGCCGCGATCATCCTCGTAGGCATCATTGCGGGTTACGCGCAGTCGCTCATCATGATCCATGTGGGGCAGGGGACGATGCTCAAGATCCGCAAGGACCTCTTCGCGCACATGGAGACGCTTCCGTTGCAATACTTTGACAATCACTCCCATGGTGACATCATGTCCGTCTATACGAACGACGTGGACACGCTCCGGCAGGTGGTCGGGAACTCCGTTCCGAGTCTCTTCCGGTCGCTGGTGACCATCACCGCCACCTTCGTGAGCATGGTCGTGCTGAGCGTTCCTCTGACGGTCGTGGCTGTCTTAATGGCCTTCCTGATGTACAAGGTCACGACGGGTCTCGGGAAGGTGTCGCGGAAGTATTTCGTGGAGCGTCAGCGGAACCTGGGCCGGGTGAACGGCTTCATCGAGGAGATGGTCTCCGGCCAGAAGGTCGTGAAGGTCTATTGCCACGAAGAAAAGGCCTTGGAGCAGTTTGCAGGGCTGAACGAGGAACTGCGTGCCAGCGTGTACAACGCCAACAAGATCGGCAACATCATCATGCCGATCAACTCCAACATCGGCAACTTCATGTATGTCCTGCTGGCCATCCTGGGCTCGCTGATCGCCCTCGGGCATCTGCCCGGCGCCGCCCTCACCCTGGGTACGCTGGTCTCCTTCCTCACCCTCCAGCGCAACTTCACCCGTCCGGTCACCCAGATCTCCAACGAGATCAACTCCATCGTCATGGCCGCCGCCGGCACCGACCGCCTTTACGCCCTCCTGGACGAGGCCTCCGAAGTGGACGACGGCACGGTCACCTTGGTGAATGCCGAGATTTCTCCACGCGCTTCGCTTGGTCGAAATGACAAGACGGAACCTTCTGTCATTTCGAGCGGAGGCGAAGCCAAGGAAGTGCCTTCTGTCATTTCGAGCGGAGGCGAAGCCAAGGAAGTACCTTCTGTCATTTCGAGCGGAGGCGAAGCCAAGGAAGTTCCTTCTGTCATTTCGAGCGGAGGCGAAGCCAAGGAAGTGCCTGTTGTCATTTCGAGCGGAGGCGAAGCCGTAGTCGAGAAATCTGACCGGACAGGAACCTGGGCATGGAAAGACAGTACGGGCCTCCTGCGGAAACTCGAAGGCCTGGTGGAACTGAAGGACGTAGACTTCAGTTATGTGCCTGAGAAACAGGTGCTTTTCGATATCACCCTCACGGCCTATCCCGGACAGAAGATCGCCTTCGTGGGCGGGACCGGGGCGGGGAAGACCACGATTACGAACCTCATCAACCGCTTTTACGAAATCCAGGACGGGAGCATCATGGTCGATGGATTCAGCGTATCAGGAATCAGGAAGGCCGACCTCCGGCGATCCCTCGGCATCGTCCTGCAGGAGACGAAGCTCTTCAGCGGATCGGTGCTGGACAACATCCGCTACGGCCGGCTGGATGCGACGGACGAGGAGTGCCGGGCCGCGGCACGCCTGGTGCATGCCGATTCCTTCATCCGCCGTCTTCCGGACGGCTACAATACGGTGCTGGATGCCGATGGCGGCAACCTCTCGCAGGGTGAGCGGCAACTCCTGGCCATCGCCCGCGCGGCGGTGGCGGATCCGCCGGTGCTCATCCTGGACGAGGCGACCTCCTCCATCGACACGCGCACGGAACGGCTCATCCAGCAGGGGATGGATTCCCTAATGAAGGGACGCACGACCTTCGTGATCGCGCACCGCCTGTCCACGGTCCAGAACGCCGACTACATCGCCGTCATGGACCATGGCCGCATCATCGAACGCGGCAAGCACTTCGAACTTCTGGAGCAGAAGGGAAAGTATTACGAACTCTATACCGGTAACCAGATCGCCTGAGGGCGTACCTGTTTGGTTTACCGGCCGTTATAGGCCTCGAGCGCCTTCTCCAGCACGGTGAGGGCCCGCTCGAGGTCCTCTATTTTCAGGACGTAGGCCATGCGGACCTGGTTGCGGCCGAGGTCCGGGTCGCGGTAGAAGCCGGCGGCGGGAGCCATCATCACGGTCTGGTTCTCGTAGCGGAAGTCGGTGAGGCACCAGCGGCAGAATTCCTCCGCATCGGCCACGGGCAGCGACGCGACGGTGTAAAAGGCGCCGTGGGGCATCGGCGAGTACACGCCGGGAATCCGGTTCAGGCGCTTGATGAAGAAGTCGCGGCGGGCCTTGTATTCGTCGAAACAGGCCTTGGAATACTCCTCCGTGCCTTCGATGGAGGCCTCGGCGACGATCTGGCCCAGCAGGGGCGGGCTCAGGCGGGCCTGGCAGTACTTCATCACGGTGTCGCGCACCATCCGGTTCCGGGTGACGATCATGCCGATGCGGATGCCGCACTCGGAGTACCGCTTGGACACGGAGTCGATGAGGATGACGTTCTGGTCCAGCCCCAGGTTCATGGCCGAGAGGTAGGGCTCGTCGGTATAGACGAATTCGCGGTAGACCTCGTCGGAGAACAGGTACAGGTCGTACTTCCGGACGATTTCCTTGATCTTCTGCAGTTCCTCCTTGGAATAGACGTAGCCCGTTGGATTGTTCGGGTTGCACAGGAGGATGGCGCGGGTGCGCGGGGTGATGGCCTTCTCGAAGTCCTCCACGGGCGGCAGGGCGAAACCGTCCTCGATATGGGAGGTGACGGCCTGCACGTGGATGCCGGCTGTGACGGCGAAAGAGATGTAATTGGCATAGCCCGGCTCGGTCATCAGCATCTCGTCGCCCGGGTTCATGCAGGCGAGGAACGTCAGGAGGATGGCCTCGGAGCCGCCCGCCGTGACGATGATCTCGTCCGGGTGGACGTCGATGCCGAACTTGGCGTAGTAGCCCGTCAGTTTGTTCCGGAGGGACTCGAAGCCTTCGCTGGGGCTGTATTCGAGGGTTTTCCGGTCGATGGTCTTGAGGGCGTCCAGGCCCTTCTGCGGGGTCGGGAGGTCCGGTTGGCCGATGTTCAGGCGATAGACTTTCACGCCCTCCTGTTTCGCCGCGCGGGCGAGGGGAGCGAGTTTACGGATTGGGGAGGACGGCATCTGCAGTCCCCGTTCGGATATGGCTGGCATGTGTTTTCCGGTTTTAGATGATACCGAGCAGGTGGCTCCGGGAGAGCATGCAGTCGCCGATGGGGGCGGCTTCGCTGCGGAGTTTCGTGAAGCGGATGGTGGTGTCCTGGTTCGCGATGGTCTGCGCGTGGCGTTTCACGGCGCTGCGGACCGGGAGGAGGAGGTAGTCGCCGGCGAGGGCCATCTTGCCGCCGATGATGACGAGTTGCGGGTTGAAGACGTTGATCAGGCCCGCCAGACCGCGGCCGAGGTTGCTGCCCACCTTCTCGATGGTCTCGATCGTGAGGATGTCCTCTTCGCGGATTGCTTTGATGACGTCGTTTAAGTTCACCTTGCCCTGCTCCTTGAAGATGGCGGCGAGGGAAGAGGCCCGGCCGGCGCGGAGTTGGTCGGTGACCATCCGGACGATGGCGGAGCCGGATGCGCCCGTCTCCAGGCAGCCGATCTTGCCGCATCGGCAGATCTGGTCGTTGTCCAGGAGCGGGAAGTGGCCGAACTCGCCGGAGTAGCCGGAGGTGCCGTAATAGAGCCGTCCGTCCAGGATCATGCCCATGCCCAGGCCCCAACTCACGTTGACGAAGAGGACGTTCTTCTCCTTGTTCACGGCTCCGGCGAGGTATTCGCCGTAGGTCATGGCGCGGGAGTCGTTCTCGATCACCACGGGGATGTCCAGGTCTTCGGACAGGACCTTGTTGATGGGACGGTCCGGGTCGAAGGAGTATAGGTTGCTGTAGCCGGTCTTGGGATTCACGCGGCCGGCGACGGAAAGGCCCATGCCCAGCACCCGGTTCCAGTCCAGTTCCCGCTCCAGCATGAAGGTCCGGATGCTCCGGGCCATCTTGTGGATGCTTTCCTCATTGAGTTCGAGGATGAAGGGAATATTGTCCTGGAAGGCGACGAGGCCGCCCTTGAAGTCGGTGACGGCGACGCTGGCATGGGAGTGGCGCACGTCCACGCCGATGAAGTAGCCGGCATCGGGATTGAGGCCGTAGATGCTGGGGCGGCGTCCGCCGGAAGTGCCGGACTTGCCCATTTCGATCATGAAGCCCTCGTCCATCAGTTCCCCGATGAGTTTGGTCACGGTGGGGACGCTGGTGTTGAGCTGCTCGCTCAGGGCGGCGATGCTGTATTCCCCACTCTGGATGCACAGACGGAGAATGGTCTTTTTCAGAATGGAGTTTTTGTTGTCTTTTTTGTCCAGGAAGGTGGTTCTCATCGTGATTTAGTTTTAGTGTGCAAATATACTTTATATTTTTATTACTACCAACTAAATTTTGAAAGTTCTTTAAATATTCTTGCATTATTGGGAATACTGTTGAAAAGTCCCGGTTTTTGTTCTATCTTTGTAGGTTAGGAAAACTGTACGGCTATGTTCGAAAGGTTCAAATACTGGAAAAACAGCATCCGGCTTTCTCTCAAGACGAAGATGGTCCTCGCCCTGAGCGCCATCGTGGTGGTGCTCGTGCTCTCGAGCATCATCTCCATCCTGGAGTACCGGCGGATGTCCAACTACGTGTCCGAGATGATTGCGGAGGACATCAACAGCATCAACGTGGCCCAGCGCCTGGCGAACGTGACCGACAACTACAACCTCCAGATTCTCACCGTCATCGGCGACGAATCCCTGAACTCCCTTCCGGACTTCGACCAGAAGAAGTTCGTCTTCTACTGCGACTCCCTCCGCTCCTCCTTCACCGAGAAGCAGATGATGCCTATCACGGACTCGGTCCTGTACTCTTTTTCCGCCTATATGCTTACGTCCCTGGAACTCGAGCAAGTCCTTCAGTCGGACTTCATCGACTCCCGGACCTGGTATTTCGAGCGGCTGCAGCCGTTCTTCAACCGCCTCCGGTCGGACATCGACCGGCTGAGCCAGGCCATGTACGACGACCTCCAGCAGAATTCGCTCGACTTCGACCGGGGTTTCTACCGGAGTATCGTCCCGGGTTTCGTGGCGGTGTCCGTGGGCGTGATCCTGGTCCTCCTGCTGATGTTCTTCATCACCACCTATTACGTGGACCCGCTGGGCAGGATGCTCAAGGGGCTGGACGATTACCGGTCCATCGGACGGAAGTACGAGAACGCCTTCGACGGGGACGACCAACTCGCGGAACTCAATGAGGGCATCACGGAACTGGCCGAGGAGAACCGCCAGTTGCGGCGCCGGATCAAACTGCTGAAGGAAACCCAGCCCAAAAACGCCGAATGAACCTGAAGGTCATATCGCGGAATGTGGGAACGGCGCTCCTGGTGAGTTCGCTGTTCATGCTGCTGTCGGTCTTCGTGTCCCTCGCGGACGGGGGAGACAGCGCCCTTGCACCGCTCCTGATCAGTTTTTCGCTGACGTTCACCGTGGGTGTGTTCCCGTTCATCTTCGTGCGGAAGACGGACCGGATCACCCTCCGGGACGGCTACATGATCATCTTCCTGTCGTGGTTCCTGTCCTTCGTGTTCGGCATGCTTCCGTATGCATTGTGGGGCGGTCCTTTCACGCTGGTAAATGCCTGGTTCGAGAGCGTTTCCGGCTTTACGACTACCGGCGCCACCATCCTGGAGGATATCGAATCGCTGCCGCGGAGTCTCCTGTTCTGGCGCTCGTCGACGCATTTCATCGGCGGCTTGGGCGTCGTGGTGTTCCTGCTCCTGATCATTCCGAACTCGTCGCCGGTGCGCCTGCGTCTGACCAATATGGAACTGTCCTCCCTGGCGCGGGACGACTACCGTTCCCGGGCCAACAAGACGGTGTTCATCTTCGCCTGGGTGTACCTGGGCATCTGTGCGCTGGCCTTCGTCAGTTATCTGCTGGCCGGGATGTCCCCGTTCGATGCGATCAATCATGCGTTCAGCGTGTGCGCGACGGGCGGTTTCTCCACGCGGAACCTGTCCATCGGCCATTTCCGGTCGGAACTCATCTCCGTGCTCACGATCGTGTTCATGTATCTGGCGTCCATCCATTTCGGCCTGATATTCATGACCCTCGCGAACCGGACGCTCCGGCCGCTCAACAACCCGGTGCTCAAGTTCTATACCCTGGGCCTCATCGTCTGTTCGGTGCTGTCTTCCGTCTCCCTGAAAATGGAAGGAATCGACGTGACCTGGGCGCGTGCCTTCCTGGACGGGACGTTCCATGTAGTGAGTTATGCATCCACTTCGGGCCTCGCGATCAGCGACAATTCGGCCTGGCCGGTGCTGCCTTGCTTCATCCTCATCATCTGCTCGCTCGTCTGCGGCTGCTCCGGCTCCACCACGGGCGGCCTCAAGATGGACCGGGTGATCGTCCTGTTCGGGGCGGTGCGGATGCAGATCGTCAAGACGCTCTATCCTTCCTCCGTGTTCGAGGTCAAGTTCGGCCGCCGTATCCTGCGGGACGAGGAAGTGTATCCGCAGATCCTGTACATCGCCCTGTTCTTCCTCCTGATCGGCCTGTCCGCCATCCTGTGCGTGCTGCTGGGGGATCCGAACCAGCATGCGCTGCTGGGGTCGGTGGCTTCGCTGACGAACGTGGGCCCGTCGCTCGGAAGTATCGGCTCCCTGGGCAATTTCAATGCGGAGCCCAATGCGCTCAAGGTCATCTTCACCGTGGACATGTTCCTGGGCCGTGTGGAAATCTATCCGGTCTTCGCGGTCGTGGCCAGCATTTTCCACAGGAGGTAGCGGATGGACCGGGCCGGCTTCCTATACGACGAATTCCTGCGGCGTTTTCCCTATGAACCCACGCCTTGCCAGGACCGCCTCCTGCGGGACTTGGGCGAGTTCCTGACGGGGGACGATGCCGATATCCTGGTGGTCAACGGCTATGCCGGTACGGGCAAGACGACGGCGCTCGCCGCGGTGGTGTCGACCTTTACCGAACTCCATACACCCTGCGTCCTGATGGCGCCGACGGGGCGTGCAGCGAAGGTCCTGTCCGGCTATACGGGCCGGCCGGCTTCCACGGTACACAAGCAGATCTATCGGCAGAAATCCCATGGGGACGACGGTTTCGGGCAGTTTTCCCTGTCGCCGAACAAGGCGAAGGGGACGCTCTTCATCGTGGATGAAGTGTCGCTCATCGGCATCGACGGCGGAGACCGGCAGGGGAGTGCGACCTTCGGTTCGGGGAACCTGCTGGAGGACCTGATCCTGTATTTCCGTTCCGGGGTGGACTGCCGGATGATCCTGGTGGGGGATTCGGCGCAACTGCCGCCCGTGGGACTGGACCGCTCGCCGGCCCTGTCGCCGGAGTATATGGCCGGGGTGGGAGGCGTTCGCTTTTCCGAACTCCGGACGGTCGTGCGCCAGCAGGCAGGATCGGGCATCCTGGAGAATGCGACGCACCTGCGGGAATTATTGGAAGAAGACTGTGAGATCCCGTTGGACGAGTTAGGTCTTTTCGTCTCCGGATTCCCTGATATAGAAAGGATTACGGGTGGTGAGTTGATCGAGGCCCTTTCCGATGCCTATGGCCGTTACGGCGAAGATGAGACGGTGGTCCTTTGCCGATCCAACAAGCGGGCGAACCGCTACAACGCGGGGATCCGCGCACAGGTGCAGTTCCGGGAGGAGCGCCTCGTCCGCGAGGACAAACTCATGATCGTCAAGAACTGCTACCACTTTGCCGACAAGTTGGAAGGAACGGACTACATTGCCAACGGCGACATCTGCAAGCTGATCAAGATCGGCGGTTACGAGGAGCGCTACGGCCTCCATTTCGCCGATGCGCGGCTCGCCTTCCCGGACTACCAGGACCAGGAAATCGTCGCGAAGGTCCTCCTGGACACGCTGGATGCCGAAGCCCCGTCGCTTACCTACGAGCAGTCCAATGCCCTTTATCAGGGCGTCAGCGCCGATTACGCGCACCTCACCACCAAGAAAAAGCGCTACGACGCCGTGCGGGAAGACCCCTTCTTCAACGCCCTGCAACTCAAATACGCGATGGCCATCACCTGCCACAAGTCCCAGGGCGGCCAGTGGGACTGCG